>Ga0316204_10006718_pt1 | contig 17433 bp, 14 predicted proteins | sample 6monrhotite_MG_2_FD_205661 | JGI IMG/M metagenome (GOLD analysis project Ga0316204, IMG submission 205661) | Microbial mat bacterial communities from mineral coupon in-situ incubated in ocean water Damariscotta River, Maine, United States -... | ecosystem: Environmental > Aquatic > Marine >... | reverse complement strand
TCACCACCAAACTTCTTCGCCTGTGTCACGGTCAATGCCGCTGTCAGTGTCGTTTTACCATGGTCAACGTGACCAATAGTGCCCACGTTTACGTGTGGCTTATTACGTTCAAACTTTTCTTTGGACATTGATGTACCCTCTTAAAAAGACAGATCCAATAAACATATTCACAACAAAATCTGGAGCCCATGCCCGGATTTGAACCGGGGACCTCTTCCTTACCAAGGAAGTGCTCTACCCCTGAGCTACATGGGCGATATCTCTTTAACTGCGACATACTTTAAAGAGTGCCGCCCAACTCATTACACTTAATAATGGAGCGGGTGATGGGAATCGAACCCACGTGTTCAGCTTGGAAGGCTGACGTTCTACCATTGAACTACACCCGCCTAAACCTACTTCAGCTAGACAGATTGGCCGTTCATCCGCCGCAATAAAAATGGTGGAGGGGGGAGGATTCGAACCTCCGAAGGCTGAGCCGTCAGATTTACAGTCTGATCCCTTTGGCCACTCGGGAACCCCTCCAAAAACAAGCCGGCTATTCTGGATCAGAGATCGCCCCATGTCAACACTAATTCATAGATAAATACCCAATAATCAGTCTGATATCCTCTTCTATCGACAAAACCCATATTTACCCCCGACTTTTCATACTGCTATCATGCTCAATCAACAGCAAATAGGGCAAACAAGCATGGGCAACATTCTCGTTACCGGTGGCGCAGGCTACATTGGCAGCCACGTGGTTCAACAACTACGCCGCAAAAACCGAAATGTAGTCATTCTTGACAACCTTTCAACCGGGTTCAAACAAGCCACCCTCGACAATGAGCTCATTATCGGCGATACCGGCGATAAAGAGCTGGTTAATCAAATGCTTAATAAACACAACATCACAGCAGTGATGCACTTTGCCGCCCACACCATCGTCCCTGAATCAGTTTCCAACCCCCTCAAGTACTACGGCAACAATACCTGCTGCACCCGCAACCTTTTAGAGTGTTGCGCTGCAAACGGCGTCAAACACGTCATTTTCTCATCTACTGCTGCAGTCTACGGCATCCCCGCTGAAGGCCTGGCCTCGGAAGACTCACCACTCAAGCCAATCAACCCCTACGGCACATCGAAACTGATGAGCGAATGGATGTTGCGAGACCTCTCCGCTGCCACTGACCTTAGCCACGTGGTACTGCGCTATTTCAATGTTGCCGGCTCTGACCCACAGGGACGCATAGGCCAATCAACCCGCAAAGCAACGCTCTTGACCAAGGTTGCCTGCGAAGCCGCCCTGGGAATTCGCGATCATGTCGCCGTTTTCGGCACCGACTACCCCACCGCCGACGGCACTGGCGTTCGTGATTATATTCACGTTGAAGACCTGGCCAACGCCCACCTGATGGCACTCGACTACCTGGAACAGAGTGGTGAATCCAATACCTTCAACTGTGGTTATGGCCACGGCTACAGCGTCCGCGAAGTGCTAGACATGGTCGGCAAAGTCAATGGCAAACCACTCAATATAAAAGAATTACCGCGCCGCGCTGGCGATCCACCACAACTAATTGCAGATGCCAGCCGCATCCGCAATACTCTTGGCTGGCAGCCACAATACGACAGCCTTGAGCAGATCATACAAACCTCACTCAACTGGGAACGCAGGCTATTTCAACACGATTTTCGTGACTAACATGCAAGACTCGCATAAACCCACCAAACTCAGCCCAGAAGCCGAACATAAACAGGAAGTTATTGTGAAAAAATGGACCGCCACATTGATCGGAGCACTGCTAATCTCAGGCAATGTAGCTGCCCAGGAGATCTACTACGTCACCGATCAACTCACCATCACCATGCGCAGCGGCGAAAGCACCCAGCATAAGATCATTCGCAGCCTAAAGAGCGGCACCAAACTTGAAATCATAGAAAGCAATAAAGACAGCGGTTTTTCCCGCGCACGCACCCAGGGCGGCACTGAAGGCTGGGTGCTGACCCGCTTCCTAACCACCCAGCCTTCAGCCAGACAACGCCTTGAAATTGCCAACAACACAATCAAACAACTCAACAAGGAACTGCCTGAACTTCGCAGTGAAGTAAATAAGAGCAATAGCGAACGCAGCTCACTAAGCAAAACCAGCAACCGCCTGGAAAAAGAAAACAAAAAATTAACCAAAGAACTGACTCAAATCAAAGAGATCTCACGCAACGCCATCGCCCTCGACGAGGACAACAAAAACCTACGCGAAAAGCTGATTCGACTAGAAACCGACCTGCAAGCAATGGAACAACACAACTCAATACTGAAAGATCGCAGCTCCCGCGACTGGTTCATCACTGGCACATTCGTCACAATCTTCGGCATTCTAATTGGCCTGTTGGTTCCGAGGATGCGAGTCAAACCCAAATCCAAATGGAATGAGTTGTAACAAAAAAGGCCCCGCATGCGGGGCCTTTTATTTCATCTTGCTTAAGCTTTACTTGCGCTTTAACTGAGCCAGATCTCGAACAGCCCCGCGCGAAGCGCTGGTGGCCATCGCCGCATAGGCCTGCAAGGCCGCACTGACCTGACGCTGGCGGTTAACAGGCTGCCAATCCAGCCCAGCATCCATCGCCTGACGCCGTCCAGCCAGATCCTCAGCAGACAGAGTCACATTAATACTGCGATTAGGGATATCGATCTCAATAGCATCCCCCTCCTGCACCAGACCAATAGCACCACCCTCAGCCGCTTCCGGTGAAACATGTCCAATCGACAGACCTGAAGTACCCCCAGAAAAACGTCCATCTGTAATCAAGGCACATGCCTTACCCAGACCTTTGGATTTTAAATAGCTAGTTGGGTAAAGCATCTCCTGCATACCCGGCCCGCCACGCGGCCCCTCGTAACGGATAATAAGCACATCGCCTTCTTTGATATTGTCACCCAGGATCGCCGCAACCGCATCATCCTGGCTCTCGAAAATACGCGCCGGACCTGAAAACTTGAGGTTGGCATCATCCACCCCAGCCGTCTTTACCACACAACCATCCTCGGCGATATTGCCGAACAGCACCGCCAAACCACCCTCACTGCTATAAGCATGCTTCATGTCGCGAATACAGCCATTGGCACGATCCACATCCAGGGTAGGCCAACGCTTGGCCTGACTAAAGGCCTGCTGAGTCGGCACATTGCCCGGCGCCGCCTTAAAGAACTGCTCCACCTCAGGCGCATCAGAACTGCAAACATCCCACCTCTTCAAAGCATCAGGCAAACTTGGCGCGTGAACCAAATTTACATCACGATTCAACAGGCCGCCACGATCCAACTCACCAAGAATAGCCATCACCCCACCGGCGCGATGCACATCCTCCATATGATAAAGCGGGGTCGACGGCGCCACTTTGCACAACTGTGGCACTTTGCGCGACAGACGATCGATATCCTCAACGGTAAAATCCACCTCAGCCTCCTGCGCCGCCGCCAGCAAGTGCAGAATGGTATTGGTCGAACCACCCATTGCAATATCAAGACACATGGCATTCTCAAACGCCGCCTTACTGGCAATTGAACGCGGTAACACAGAGACGTCATCCTGCTCGTAATAACGCTTGGCCAAATCAACAATCAAGCGACCGGCGCTCAGAAACAGCGCCTCACGATCCGCATGAGTAGCCAACATCGAACCATTACCGGGCAGAGACAAACCCAGCGCCTCGGTCAAACAGTTCATCGAGTTAGCGGTAAACATACCGGAACAGGAACCACAGGTCGGACAGGCCGAACGCTCCATGGTCGCCACATCTTCATCAGTTTCATTCGGATCAGCCGCCGAAACCATGGCATCAACCAGATCCAGGTGCACCTCTTTACCCTGGATGATCGCTTTACCCGACTCCATTGGCCCGCCAGAAACAAACACCACCGGCACATTCAGGCGCAACGCAGCGTTCAACATGCCCGGCGTGATCTTGTCGCAGTTGGAGATACAGACAATCGCATCGGCGCAATGGGCATTAACCATGTACTCGACAGAATCGGCAATCAGCTCGCGCGACGGCAGCGAATACAACATGCCACTATGGCCCATGGCGATACCATCATCGATAGCGATGGTATTGAACTCCTTCGCCACCCCACCAGCCTTCTCGATCTCGCGCGCCACCAGCTGGCCCATGTCTTTGAGATGCACATGACCCGGCACAAACTGAGTAAACGAATTGGCCACCGCAATAATCGGCTTACCGAAATCCTCATCCGTCATGCCAGTGGCACGCCACAGGGCACGGGCACCGGCCATATTGCGGCCGCCGGTGGAGGTACGGGAACGGTATTCAGGCATGATCTAAACCTCTGTTTGAACTTGAATTTGGAAAGAGGCTAAAGATAGCAAATTTGGCGCCTCGAAGCGATGCAGAACATCAAACCAAGCACTCACCTCAGCTCAAATCAGGCCTGGGATAAAACGGTATTTCACTCGCTTCATATACTCGCGATACTGCGCATGTTGGCGCAGATGCCGCTCTTCCGTGAGGGCACGCATCACGTAAAGCGCATTCCAGGCCAGATGCCCGATGATCAATTGCGGTGACATCCAGAACTGGGCGTAGAAGGCGGTCTGCAGCCACCACAGCGACAACTTACAGACCGTGCCCGGATGGCGGATAATTCCGTATGGCCCGCGCGTCTGCAGCCTCTTCAGTGTGATATTGACCCCTGACGGCCCCAGCGAAAGATCAGAATAGATCAGCGCCAGCAACAACACAATTTCCACCACCTTGAAAATGTAGATAGCCGGCTGATCCACAAATGCAAAGCTCTGTGGCGCCACATTGGCAATCAGCGGCCCAAACGGAAACAGCGTGCCCGTAACCTGATTGAAGGGTTCATAACAAGCCATGCAGACCAACCAGCCAGCCACCGTCATATCAATGGAACGGCTGCGATTTTCTGCCCAGCGCGATTCGATGCTATAGCCCGCGCTGGCGCAGAGGGCATCCATGAACCACAACAGCGACGACAGCCACAAGAGGATCGCCATCAGATTGTAGCCCTGAAAATCGTCGACAGAGAAACGAATAGCGTTGTTCATATTGGCGTATACCTGCACCACCATGAAAGGGATGAAATAAGCACGCATCACCAGGTTCAGCAAAACCTTTCTGTTATATGGCTTAGACAGAACAGCAAATGGCCTGCCGTTACGTCGCCACAAACCAAGGCTAATCTGTTTGATGATATGAATAAAACGCACGGCCGGATCGTAAAAGTCCTCGACCCGCGACGCCTTGAATTTCAGCGTCAAGAGAAAATAGGGCAACCCTGCAACCAGATAGAAATCGAGCAAGACATCAAGAAACTGGATGCTTTTATCATAGCGCTGATAGAAAGAATGGCTCTGCAGAAACTTCAGACCAATAAACAACACCACCATCCAGACAACGTAACGCACCACGGCCCGTTGCAACAACGGCAGCATCCGTATGTTGGTATCAATATAAAAATCACTCAGCCCACGCCACTGGCGGATGAAGTTGGCGGCCCCCCAAAACACAGCCAAACCAAAAATAGGCAGAAAGAACCACTGATCCAACTCACCAAACGCTTTAAACCCAAAATAGGAAAGCGCCGTCACCAGGACCGTCATCAGCACATAAATGTGCGGAGAGATATTGCTGTTCATTTTCAAACCGAAATCTAGCCCTCAACCCTGCCAAAAAACACCCTACCGTCTGTGCCAGATGCATATTAGCAGGAACCTACCCGACACCAACTATTCACACCAATCCAGGCAAATAAGAAACAAGTTGAAACACGGTGCTGTAAAGAGCGAAGCCCGCCGAAATATCGTAGAATTGGGCCTCTTTCAAAAATATCAAATACCCCGGAGCACGCATGACGCCCCCCGCAAATAAACTAGCCAAACTGGAAAAGAAACTGCTGCATTACACCGGCAAGGCCATTTCCGATTTTAATATGATCCAAAAGGGCGATCGGGTGATGCTGTGCTTGTCTGGCGGTAAAGACTCATTCACCCTGCTTCACCTTCTCAACAAGTTGCGCATTCGCAGCAATAATAAGTTTGAACTGTTTTCCTTCACTCTCGATCAGGGCCAGCCCGGCTGGAACGACTCCAAGCTGCGCGACTGGATGGAAACCCAGAAAATCCCTTACGAGATCTATAAACAGGACACTTATTCCGTAGTAATCGACAAGGTGCCGGAGAACAAGACCTATTGCTCGCTGTGCTCACGCCTACGCCGTGGCTCTATTTATACCTACGCAGCCAAACACGGCCACACCAAGATTGCGCTGGGACATCACCGCGATGACATGATCCAGAGCCTGATGATGTCGATTCTTTATAACGGTGAAATCAAGTCGATGCCACCCAAGCTGTTAACCGACAACAAGGACCATATTCTGGTTCGCCCTTTAGCCTACTGCCAGGAAAAGGATATCACCGCCTTTGCCGAGCTAATGGAATTCCCCATCATCCCCTGCAACCTCTGCGGTTCACAGGAAAACCTGGCGCGGCAGCGGATCAAGAAACTGATCAACGATCTAGCCGATGAAAACGAAAAGATTCCCAGCAATATGCTACACGCCCTGCAGGCACTGAAACCTAGCCAACTAATGGACAAGAACCACTGGGACTTCAAAAATCTTGAGCAACAACGCCGGCAAACGGGTGATGAGACCAGCAACGCAGCCCAGCCCAATCCGTTTTGAAACACAAACAAAAAAAAGGGGTAGACAATGTCTACCCCTTTTTTGACTCTTCCGGTCGTGGCCGGAACACTCTTGCCTCAACTACACCATCAACTGCCCTGAGACCAGCGACAACGAGATAACAACACCCAGACCGCCAATCAGTAGCGAAAGCGTGTGTTCCATCACGGGTTTTTTGATTTCTCTATACATGGTGTTTCCCCCTAGGGAATTCAGGACAGAGTTAAGCCATCAATTCAGTCGCGAACAACGCAACAGAAACAACAATACCCAAAACACCCATTACCGCACCAAAAGTCTTTTCCATGATAAATCTCCTCAGATTTTATATTGAATGAAGGTTCCCCAACCTATCCGCCCGACAAATCCCGTCACGGCTGAAAAGTACCATAGCAAAAGACTAAGGATATTTTCAAGTGTTTTTTAGCAAAACAGTCAAGATTAAAGCTATTGATAATTATAGGGTTTTTTATCAACATAGAGGCAATGGATATTACTTGCCCCACACAACAGGTGCAAAAAAAACAAAAAGCAGCGACAATCATTCACAGAAAAACTAAAACTAACTTGTGAATTCAAAGGCTTACAAAAAGAGTCAGGAATAAAGCTAACGTGGATAAGGAAACAAGCAACAACAATCAACAGTTCGTTCACTGGTTTCGCCAGTCGTCACCCTACATTCACGCCTTTCGCGGCCGCACATTTGTATTGGCATTTGATGGCGCAGCCGTTGCCGATGAAAACTTCCCCAGCCTGATTCACGACATCGCCCTGCTTAACAGCCTTGGCATTCGTCTGGTCTTGGTACATGGCGCACGGCCACAGATTGAAAAACGACTACAGGAAAAAAACAGCAAATTTGACTATGTGAATGGCCTGCGGATTACCGATGACATCGCTCTGGACTGTGTTAAACAAGCAGTTGGCAGTGTTCGCGTCGAGATCGAGGCACAGTTATCGATGGGGCTGGCCAACTCACCTATGGCCGGGGCACGCATCCGCGTTGCCTCAGGCAACTATGTCACCGCTCAGCCTCTAGGCGTGCGTGACGGAGTTGATTATTGCCACACCGGTGAGGTGCGTCGGATTGATAGCGAAGCAATTATACAGCGGCTTGATGACAACGCCATCGTATTGGCCTCGCCGCTGGGTTACTCCCCCACCGGCGAGACCTTCAACCTGACCGCCAATGAGGTCGCCGCCGCAATCGCCGAGGCCTTGCAGGCAGACAAACTGCTGTTTTTGACCGAAGAGAATGGAATTCACGATACTGAAAACCATCTACTGCGTGAGCTAAATACAGATCAAGCCCAACAACTATTGATTCGGCAGCAAAATACCGCCGACGAACTGCACTATTTACGCCATGCCATTCAGGCCTGCCAGCGTGGCGTGGCTCGCACCCATTTGATTGATCGCCACATCGATGGCTGCCTGCTACAGGAATTATTTAGTCGTGACGGCATAGGCACTTTGATTACCTCGGGCCTGTTTGAAGAGACACGTCAGGCCAACATCGATGATGTCGGCGGCATTCTCAAACTGATTCAGCCATTGGAGCAGGATGGCATGTTGGTAAGGCGTTCACGTGAACAGCTGGAGCTGGAAATAGAACATTTCATCGTCGTCGAACGTGATGGCACCATCATCGCCTGCGCAGCATTATATCCCTATACCGACGAACACGTGGCGGAACTGGCCTGTCTGGCGGTACATCCGGATTACCGTAATGCTAATCGTGGCGGTGAGCTGCTGAGTTATATAGAGAAGAACTGCAAACTACAAAATATCAACCGGATTTTTGTGCTAACCACTCACACGGCACACTGGTTTCAAGAAAGAGGCTATGAGAAGGCCACGCTTGAGGCTCTGCCGGTTGAGCGCCAGTTGCTTTATAATTATCAGCGCAAATCCAAGCTGTTTATCAAACAGATTTAACCTTAGCTGTATCCGGCCCGGATCAGCCCACCTAAACCTTCTTCGACCAAGGCATGCCCCAGGTGTTGACCTATCTCGGTTGCGGTTTCCATCTCTAAAACCTCTACCAAGAGTTGCTGGGCACGAGCACGGCTAAATCGCCGAATCACCCACTTGATCCGCAGCAGACTGGAGGCACTCATGCTCAGACTATCAACCCCCATCGCCAACAACAATAATGCCGCACGCGGGTTACCGGCCATTTCGCCACAGACACTAACAGCACAGCCATGCTTGGCAGCACCTTCGACAACCTGTTTTATAGCCATGATCACAGCCGGACTCAAACTATCGTAAAGCTCAGCAACACTGCCATTATTGCGATCAACTGCGAGCAGATATTGAGTCAAGTCATTACTACCCACCGAAACAAAATCTACCCGTTTGGCAACCGCTTCAATCTGATAGATCAGGGACGGCACTTCGATCATAACGCCAAGCTGAGGCCTCACTAGCCGCTCACCCACTTCCAACAGTTCACTGTAACTCTGCTCAATCAGCGCTATCGCTTCATCAAGCTCACTGATATTGGTGATCATCGGCAGCAAAATTCGGAGGTTGTTAAAATCAACACTGGCCCGCATCATTGCCCGCACCTGGGCCAGAAACAGCTCTGGATGATCCAGCGTGACGCGAATTCCACGCCAGCCAAGAAATGGATTGTCTTCCTGAATCGGAAAATAGGACAAGCTCTTATCGCCACCGATGTCAAGAGTGCGCAACACCACCGGCTTATCAGGAAATGCCTCGATGACCTGACTATAAATACCCACCTGTTCGTCCTCGGTAGGAAACCTATCACGCACCATGAATGGAAACTCGGTGCGATATAAGCCAATGCCCTCGGCGCCACTCAACAGTGATGGGGTTATATCCGATAACAGACCAGAATTGGCATACAAGGGGATACGAAAACCATCTAGAGTCTGGGCTGGCACATCACGCAACTCAGCCAGCTCAGCAGTCATCTGCGCCTCTTCCCTGGCAAGATGAACATATTCATTGCGCACATTATCTGATGGTGAAACATAGACCCGACCGTTATAACCATCGGTAATCAGCGACTGACCTTCCATTCGCGCCACAGGCAGATCTTTCAAGCCAACAACTGCTGGAATCCCCAAAGCACGAGCTAGAATCGCTACATGTGATGATGACGAACCTTTGGCCGAAATCACCCCGACCAAACGCTCTATCGGCGCCTCAGCCAGCATGGTGGCAGTAATCTCATCACCAACCAGAATGGTCTTTTCAGGATAAGGCGGCGGATTGTGTCGCCCCTTTTGAATAAACCGCAAAATGCGTCGACCAAGATCCTTTATATCCTCAGCCCGCTCGCGCATATAAGGGTCGTCCATCGCCTTGAACATCTGTTCATGCTCACTGATGGTGGCGCGCAAAGCACCTGAGGCCCAGCTACCCTCACGAATTCGACTTTTGATCTGGTCGGTCAGACTGGCACTACTCAGCATTTGCAGATAAGCATCAAACAAGGCCTGATCATCTTTTGTCAGGGCAACACTCAGGCGGGCCTGCAGGCCACGAATATCAGCCTTGGCCAGATCCACAGCATCTTCAAATACCTCAATCTCAGCTTCAACATCGTCTACCTGCCTATCAGGCACCGCATCCAGATCAGCAGGCGGATAAATAACCAGACCAGTACCAATACCCACCCCAGGAGAACCAGGCAAACCCTTCAAGGAAACGCCGTCGTTGATTCCCGTTACCAGCCTGGCAATCCCGCCACTGACTTCGGCGTGGGCAATAGCGCCTGCCAACTGCGCCGCCACCGTTAACAAAAAGGCTGTTTCATCCTCTTCAAAACGGCGCCGAGCACGTTGCTGCAATACCAATACACCCAACACCTTGCGATGATGAATAATGGGCACACCAAGAAAGGCGTGGAACTCCTGCTCATCCGTATCAGAAAGAAAATGAAATAGGGGGTGATCCGGGGCATTATCCAGATTGACCGGCTCAGCACGTTCGGCTACCAGACTAACCAGCCCCTCACCAAAGGCCAGTCCAGCTTGGCCCACCGCACGTGGATTAAGGCCATCTGAGGCCATCAAAATATGACGCTGCTGTGATTGGTTGGCGAGATAAGCAGAACAGACGTCTACCTGCATAGCCTCTTTAACACGCTGAACGATAATCGCCAAAGCCTGTTCAATATCGCCAGCCTGGCTAACTTCCTGAATAATGCGTTGTAGTATCGCCAGCATAATCGATTAACGCCTAGAAAAATCCTGCTTCAGAGACAATTCTTGCTTATCGTATCCAAGCAAATGAGCCAGTTCTTGCAAAGCTCGGCTATAAACACCACGTTTGAAGTGCACCACATCTTTAACTGGACGCCAATAATCAATCCAGCGCCAGTGATCAAACTCCGGCATAGGCGTGGTATCAAAACGCACTTCGGATTCTTTAGCCAGCAGGCGCAACAGAAACCAGACCTGCTTTTGGCCAATACAGACAGGCTTACTATTGTGACGAATCAAACGTTTAGGCAGGCGATAGCGCAACCAACCACGGGTAACGCCGAGGATTTCTACATGCTCTGCCAACAGGCCAACCTCTTCAGCCAATTCACGGTACATAGCCTCCTCAGGGGTTTCGTCCGTGCGAATACCACCCTGCGGAAATTGCCACGCATCCTGTCCCACCCGTCGAGCCCAAAACAACTTGCCTTCGCCGTTGCTTAGAATAATTCCGACATTTGGCCGATACCCGTCTGAATCAATCACTTAAAACCTGTTTAAAATTATCAATATATGCGAACCATTGTTCCACAAACTTGCCACACTGATCAATTGGACAATCGTCTTATCTTATTGTTCGGCATTTACCTTTAGCCATTAAGCGCCTATTCTTAGCCGTTTTACAAAAAGCCGTGGAGAACCCTGTGAATCTGGCGATTTTCGACCTCGACAACACCCTCTTAAATGGCGACAGCGACTACCTGTGGGGCCGCTTTCTGGCAGCTGAAGGAATTGTTGACGGTGATTTTTATGAACGTGAAAACCAGCGTTTTTATGACGAGTACAAGGCTGGCACCCTGAATATTTATGAGTTCCTGCGCTTCTCCCTGCAACCCTTGGCGGACAACGAACTGGGGAGCATGCTGGCGTTACGGCAGAAATTCATGGAATCAAACATTGAGCCCATCATCCTGCCCAAAGCCCGCAAACTGCTACAAAAACACCGCGACCAAGGTCACGAGTTGCTTATCATCACCGCCACAAACACCTTCGTCACCAAACCCATTGCTGAAGCCCTGGGAATCGACAATCTGATTGGAACCGATCCTGAATTCAAGGACGGTCGTTACACGGGTGAAGTCAGTGGCACACCGTCATTTCGTGAAGGAAAGGTTGAAAGACTCAACACCTGGCTAGAGAAAAATGGTTACAACCTAGCCTCTAGCTGGTTTTATTCTGACTCACACAATGACCTGCCACTATTAGAGATGGTCACCCACCCCATCGCCGTCGACGCCGATGATACCCTGCTGCAACATGCCGCTGCCAAGGGCTGGGGCTGCATTAGCCTGAGAGATTAAGAACAAAAAAAGGGTGGCAATGCCACCCCTGAACAACTCGATTAGTAGCTACAGAAAAGTATCTTTATTCGTCGCTCGCAGCTGGGCATCATGTTTGGTGATAACCCCATTACGCAACAATTCCACCAAACACTGATCCAGAGTCTGCATCCCCAAGCCTTGACCGGTCTGAATGGCAGAATACATCTGCGGTACTTTATTTTCACGAATCAAGTTACGAATCGCCGGCGTGCCAATCATGATCTCATGCGCCGCGACCCGACCACCACCCACACGCTTCAGCAACGTCTGTGAAATTACCGCCCGTAGTGACTCCGACAACATGGAACGCATCATGTCTTTTTCTGCAGCCGGGAAGACATCGATAATACGGTCAATGGTCTTGGCCGCTGAACTGGTATGCAGGGTGCCAAAGACCAGATGGCCGGTTTCAGCTGCCGTCAGGGCCAGGCGAATAGTTTCCGGGTCTCGCATTTCACCCACCAGGATAATATCCGGATCTTCACGCAAGGCCGAACGCAACGATTCGGCAAAACCCAAGGTGTCTCTATGTACCTCACGCTGATTCACCAGGCACTTTTTACTCTGATGCACAAACTCGATCGGATCCTCGATAGTAAGAATGTGACCAAACTCGGTATTATTTTTGTAATCCACCATCGCCGCCAGGGTGGTTGATTTACCCGAGCCGGTTGGTCCAGTTACCAACACCAGGCCACGCGGATTATTGGAAATATCTTTAAATACCGCCGGACACTTCAAATCTTCCAGCGACAGAATATTCGAGGGGATGGTACGAAACACGCCACCAACACCACGATTGTGATTAAAGGCGTTAACACGAAAACGCGCCAGGCCTGGAATCTCAAATGAGAAATCGGTCTCGAAGAACTCTTCAAAGTCCTTACGTTGACGGTCATTCATGATGTCGTAAAGCATATTGTGCACCGCCTTGTTATCCATCGGTGGCACATTGATACGGCGTATATCGCCGTCAACACGAATCATGGGCGGTAAACCCGCCGACAAATGTAAATCCGACGCGGCATTTTTAACACTAAAAGCCAGCAACTCGGCTATATCCATGGCATTCCCCTTTCTAATCTCTTAATAGTTGTATCGCGGAGATAATTCCCTATCCTTAGCGGCATAATTTTCGACTTCTTGACGCATCGATAAATTGCTATAGCCAAGCTGATACAATAACGCCCCATTACTGCACGGGCAATGGACATGAGCGACATCAAACAACGCCTCAACCAGGTATTAGAGCAAATTCACGCCGCCGAGGAAAAATACCAACGCCCGCAGGGCTCGGTAAAACTATTGGCGGTGAGCAAAACCTGGCCGCTAGAAAACATTCTCGAAGCCGTTGCCGCTGGACAACACTGTTTTGGCGAAAATTATGTCCAGGAATCCATCGCCAAGATTGATACCTGCACAAAAAAACTAGAGTGGCATTTCATCGGCCACCTGCAATCAAACAAATCCCGCGAAATTGCGACGCGCTTTGACTGGGTTCACAGTGTCGACCGAATTAAACTGGCCAAGCGCCTCAGCCAACAACGGCCGACCAACCTGGCACCACTGAACATCTGCCTGCAGGTCAATGTCAGCAACGAGCCTAGCAAATCTGGTTTTTTCACCGACGAAATACCTGAAGTTGCCAAACAAATCAGCCTGCTGCCAAATCTGAAACTACGAGGCCTAATGGCCATCCCCGCCCGCAGCAACAATTTCAAACAACAACGAACCACCTTTCGCCAAGTCGCTGCACTACAACAACAGCTGATTGCACAAGGCATAGAGCTAGACACCCTATCGATGGGTATGTCTGGCGACATGGAAGCCGCAATTGCCGAAGGCGCCACCATCGTCCGGGTCGGCACGGCAATTTTCGGCCCACGCAACTACCCAAGCCAGACCTGATTGGGCGAAACAACTGATTGCGGTACACTCGCTGTTTAAATCAATAACAGCGTCGAAGCGAATAAAATGGAAAAACTCAATATCAGTTTTATCGGTGCCGGCAACATGGCCAGCAGCCTCATTGGTGGCATACTGGCTGACAGCAAGACACCCGTAAACATTCACATCGCCGACACCAACCCAGAACAACTCTGTGCACTGCAACAACGTTTTGCTGTGACCGTCTGCGAATCAAACATCGCCGCGACTGAAGCTGCTGACATCCTGGTTCTAGCGATCAAACCACAGGGGCTGAAACAGGTCGCCGAAGAAATTCGTGACAGCGTCCAATCAAAACAACCCTTGGTGATTTCCATTGCCGCCGGGATACAAGAAAAAGACATTAACCGCTGGCTCGGCAACGATGTCGCCATCGTTCGCACCATGCCCAACACCCCATCTCTAATTCAGACCGGCGCATCAGGACTCTATGCCAACAACAAGGTGACAGAAGAGCAACGCAACATCGCTGAAACTATCATGCGTGCCGTTGGCGTCGCCGTCTGGGTTGAAAACGAACCACAAATGGATGCTGTCACAGCCATTTCCGGCAGCGGCCCGGCCTATTATTTTCTGTTCATGGAAGCCATGCAGGCAGCTGGACAAGAACTCGGCCTGAATGAAGAAACAGCACGCCTATTAACATTGCAAACCGCCTTTGGTGCCACCAAGATGGCCTTGGAAAGCAGCGAGGACTGCGCCACCCTACGGCAACGGGTCACCTCGCCCGGCGGCACCACTGAACAAGCGCTAAACACATTTGAACAAGGCCAGCTGCGCCAGCTGATTAAACAGGCCGTCACTGCCGCCGCTAAACGTTCACAAGAACTGGCCCAACTGCTTGGAGAAGATAAACAATGACCGGCTATTTTTCTTCCGCCGCCGCCTTTTTGATCGAGGCTGTGTTTGGCCTTTACATGCTGATTGTTTTGTTGCGTCTGATGCTGCAAATGGCACGGGCAGACTTCTACAACCCACTCAGTCAGTTTATCGTCAAGGTCACCAACCCACCGCTTAAACCCTTGCGTCGTATCATTCCCGGCATCGCCGGTATCGACATGAGCTCAGTTGTACTGCTGTTTATCCTGCAAATGGCCAAGCTGACGCTAATCGCTCTATCAGCAGGTGTAATGTTATCAATCGCCGGATTAGCGGTAATATCTGTCGCCGAACTCATTGCCCTGGTACTGAACGTTTATATGGTCAGCATCCTGATTCAGATCGTTCTTAGCTGGATCAGCCCTGGCGGCCACAACCCGATAACCGGCATTCTTTACTCTATTAATGAACCGATCATGCGGCCTGCCCGAAAAGTTCTGCCACCGATGTCCGGCATTGATCTGTCGCCTATTCTGGTGTTTCTTGGCATAGGCCTGTTAAAGATATTAATTGTCAGCCCGCTGCTTGATCTTGGCCGCAGCCTGGCGTAAATACAGGACGTTTTTGCAGATATTCAACAGTAGCGGAGCTCAATTAACGCCCCAGGCAGCAGTCCTAAATCACGACCCAAGTCACAGAAAAAATAAAACCACTAAAGGCTTGTAAAAGTGTGACCGATAACTAGTTGGCATCGAGCATAAACTCGCTGGCAGGGCAGCAGAAACAACAACTTAGTTCAACCAACAGGCACGGATATCATAGGGATTATGATGGAGGAAGATCTTTTCAAACAGCAGATGCGGGCTTTCGACCGCTGGAAAGCTGAACTAATCCAGGTTATCCAGGATTATCATCACTGGCTTGAAACCCAGGGCAAAGGGACTGCCGATATCAATGTTCGTCTTTTCGATGTCATTGAATCGCTCAAGTCTGATCATCTAACGATTGCCTTTGTCGCAGAATTTTCGCGCGGCAAAACTGAGTTGATCAACGCCATCTTCTTTGCCGACTATAAACGTCGTCTGCTGCCATCTGAAGCCGGCCGCACCACCATGTGCCCAACCGAACTTTTCTATGATCACGAAGAGAACCAGGCCTATATTCGTCTGCTGCCAATTGAAACCCGGCTGCAGGAAAAAAGCATTTCTGAACTCAAGAAAGATCCCGAACAATGGAAGACCATCAGCCTGGATGTCAACTCGCCCGACCAGATGGTTGAGGCCATGAAGGAAGTGATCACCACCAAGAACGTACCATTACAACAGGCCATCGATCTTGGCCTGTACAGTGATGATTCACCACGACGTCGCAAAACCGACGCGCCACCACCAGAAGAGATTGAAGTACCTCAGTGGCGTCATGCCCTGATCAGTTTTCCGCACCCCTTATTACAGCAAGGCCTGGCCATACTCGATACCCCCGGCCTGAATGCCCTGGGGACCGAACCGGAACTCACCTACAACATGCTCCCCAATGCCCATGCGGTGCTATTCGTACTCGCGGCCGACACCGGTACCACTCGCAGCGATCTAGACGTGTGGGAATACTACATCAAAGAACATCGCGCCAGTGGTGACAGAGGGCTGGTTGCCGCACTCAACAAAATCGACACCCTCTGGGATGAAATGAAGAGCGACGACGAAGTTAGCGCATCCATAGAAGCACAGCAACGAGATGTGGCCAATTCATTAGGGATTGATGTCGGCAACGTCTTTCCTGTTTCCGCGCAAAAAGGCCTGTTGGCCAAGACAAAAGACGACCATGAGCTGCTGGAAAAAAGCCGCCTGATAGAACTGGAAGGTTATCTGGCCAATGAAATCATTCCCGCCAAACAAGGCATTATCCGTGACAATATCGTTGCCGAAATCGGTAACCTGATAAAAAATGAACGCAACTCTATTGCCGGCCAGTACAAGCAGGTCAAATCACAACTCAACGACCTGAAATCCGCTAGCGGCAAAAACACTACTTTGATTCAACACCTGATGCGCAAGGCACGCGAGAAACAAGCCGCCTATAACGACAACATGGAATATTTCCAGTCCAGTCGTCGCTCACTCAATCAACAGGCCAAACTATTATTAAATGAACTAAGCTTGAAAAAATTTGATAACGTCGCCACCACTGCACGCAAACAGATGACCGACAGTTGGACTACTGGCGGCCTGAAAAATGGTATGAAAACCCTGTTTGATGGCATTCGCGAAACCATGAAAATATCTACCCGACATGCCGATGAAACCCATCAGCAAATCGTCAGAATTTATCAGAAGTTCGAGAAAGAAACTGAGCTTGAAGCACTTGACCCCAAGCCATTCTCAACTGACAAATACGA
>Ga0316204_10006713_pt1 | contig 17440 bp, 18 predicted proteins | sample 6monrhotite_MG_2_FD_205661 | JGI IMG/M metagenome (GOLD analysis project Ga0316204, IMG submission 205661) | Microbial mat bacterial communities from mineral coupon in-situ incubated in ocean water Damariscotta River, Maine, United States -... | ecosystem: Environmental > Aquatic > Marine >... | reverse complement strand
TGAGCGCGCGCCTGTCCAAATCATCTGTATTAAACAGCGCAATCCTGTGAAACATATGGGGCAGTATCATACCTCGATATTTTCATAAAAACGAGGCCGATGTCACAAAGAGCGGGACGAACCAAAAAGCCCACTACTGGCCCTCGGAAAGTTCCCGGATTTGCACATGGTCATCTCGCGAGGGGGCCGTTAAACCAAAGTGCTGGTAGGCGTGGCGCGTTGCCAGTCGCCCGCGGGTGGTGCGCATAATAAAACCCTGCTGAATCAGGAATGGTTCCAGCACATCTTCAATCGTGCCGCGCTCTTCACCAATCGCCGCCGCCAGACTATCGACCCCCACCGGGCCACCGTCGAATTTTTCGATAATCGTCATCAACAGGCGACGATCCATTGAATCAAAGCCACAGGGGTCAACTTTCAGCATCGTCAACGCACTGTCTGCTACCTCGGCGGTCACTCGGCCATCGGCCTTCACTTCGGCATAATCGCGCACACGCCGTAACAATCTGTTCGCGATGCGCGGCGTGCCACGTGAACGTCGCGCAATTTCCCTTACCCCTTCAGGGGCCATCTCCATACCGATGATCTGCGCCGAGCGTGTCACAATCGAGCAGAGATCATCGACACTATAAAACTCCAGCCGCTGCACAATGCCGAAGCGATCCCGCAGTGGCGCCGTCAGTGAGCCCGCGCGAGTGGTCGCACCGACCAGCGTAAACGGCGGCAGATCGAGTTTAATCGAACGCGCGGCAGGCCCCTCGCCAATCATAATGTCGAGCTGGTAATCTTCCATCGCCGGATAGAGCACCTCCTCCACTACTGGGCTGAGACGGTGAATCTCATCGATAAACAGCACATCGCGCGGTTCAAGGTTGGTCAGCAGTGCAGCGAGATCACCCGGCCGCTCCAGCACCGGGCCCGAGGTGTGGCGCAGATTAACCCCCACTTCGTTGGCGATAATATTGGCCAGCGTGGTTTTCCCCAGCCCCGGCGGACCAAAGATCAAGGTGTGATCCAGTGCCTCGTTACGTCCGCGCGCGGCCTCAATGAAGATCTCCATCTGCTCGCGCACCGTCGGTTGACCAACATAGTCCGCCAGCTTGGTCGGGCGAATCGCGCGGTCGATCGCTTCGTCTTCAACGCCCTGCGAAGTCGCGCCAATCATGCGATCTGTTTCAATCATTTGATCACCGTCGCCTGCAATGCGGCACGAATAATCGCCTCACTGTCCAACCCATCCGTCTTCACTGCGCGCACCATGCGACTCGCCTCCACTGCTTTATAACCCAGCGCGGCCAACGCACTAACGGCGTCGCCCACCGCATCTTTTCGTGGCGCAACAACACCCGCTGCATCGATAGTGGACTGCCCTGCACCACCACTGCTACCAGCATTGGTAATCAGCTTGTCGAGGCGGTCGCGCATCTCAATAATCAAACGTTCAGCCGTCTTTTTACCGACACCCGGCAGACGTGTCAGGGTCGCACTGTCCCCGTCACGAATACAGCGGGCAAAGTCATCAATCGACATGCCGGAAAGAATCGTCAATGCCATCTTTGCACCTACGCCGTTGACTTTAATCAATCCGCGAAACATCGCGCGCTCAGCCTCGGAGGCAAAACCGTAGAGCAGTTGCGCATCTTCACGCACTACCAGATGGGTATATAAAATGATTTCGCTATTTTCGAGTGGCAGCGTATAAAAGGTATTCATGGTCGCTTCGACTTCATAACCGACACCATTCACGTCGATCAGCAATTGCGGTGCCTGCTTCCACACCACCTGTCCGCGCAGACGGCCGATCATCGTACGGCCACTTCGCGCGCAATCTGTGCGGCCGTTAAATAGTCCAGCGACTGGCGCGTATTGCTGTGGCATATCGCACAGGCAAGTGCATCAGCGGCATCGGCCTGCGGTATCTCTGGTAGCTTCAATAGCGCCGTGACCATATGCTGCACCTGCGCTTTATCGGCGTGGCCGCGCCCGACCACCGCCTGTTTAATCTGGGTTGGAGAGTATTCATGCACATCGATTGCCTGAGTCACCACGGCACAGATGGCCGCACCACGCGCCTGCCCCAGCTTCAATGCGGAGGCGGCGTTTTTCTGCATAAAGACATTCTCGATCGCCATTTCAAGCGGCTGATAACTGCGCACCACTTCGGAGATCCCTTCATAGATGGTCTTAAGCCGTTCCGGCAAAGAGCCGTCTGCCGTTCTCACACAACCACTGGCAACATATGTAACACGATTCCCGGCGACATCGATCACCCCAAAGCCCGTCACCCGCGAGCCGGGGTCGATGCCCAAAATACGGATCATACGATCACAACCGAACAATAAAGGGGGGAGTGCAAATCAGATCGAATGATCAAAGCTGTGCCATTACCTCTGCTGAGACGTCCGCATTGGAATAGACATTTTGCACATCATCCAGGTCTTCCAGCATGCCGATCATGCGTAGCATTTTTTCAGCGCCTTCCAAATCCAGTTCAACAGAGGTTGACGCCTGCTGCGTCACCTCGGCATGCTCTGGCTCAAAACCCGCCGCAACCATCGCATCTTTCACATCCAGGAAATCTTCGGCGGTGGTCTGCACATCCACCGATCCGTCGTCATGGGTAACGATATCGTCGGCACCTGCTTCCAGTGCCGCCTCCATGATGGCGTCTTCATCACAACCTGTCGGATAACTAATCACACCCAGCTTACTAAAAAGGTAAGCAACAGAACCATCGGTGCCAAGATTGCCACCACACTTGGTAAAGGCGTGACGCACTTCAGCCACGGTGCGGTTGCGGTTATCGGTCAGGCAGTCGACCATCACCGCGAGACCACTCGGGCCATAACCCTCATAACGAATCTCTGCGTAATCTTCGCCATCAGTCGCACCACTACCACGCTTGACTGCGCGCTCGATGGTATCTTTGGTCATATTACCGCCCAGCGCCTTATCGATCGCTGCACGCAGACGTGGGTTAGAGCTCACATCGCCACCACCCATGCGGGCCGCCACGGTAATCTCTCGGATTAACTTGGTAAACAGTTTCCCACGCTTAGCGTCCTGCGCACCTTTGCGATGCTGGATATTTGCCCACTTACTATGACCTGCCATAATGCCTCTCACAAAAATCGATTTTGCAGTAGTCTAACATTTTGACGCGCCTGAATTAAATGGCTGTGGCTCTCGTCATAAAAAAATGCTCAGGATTCCCTTACCACCAGGGCTTAGTCGCCACATCGAGCATATTAACCACGGTATAAAGCGTCGCAAGAAAAGCCGCCAGTACAATCAGCCCCAACAACGGTTTCACTAGCTGATGAGCGCTTTTAGTCCTGGGGCTATCGAGTATGCCCTGCCCTACGAGATCAAAGCCAGCAACCACCGGCGTAAAAGCCGCAGTGACAAGGGCAAAGCCAGCCAGCGTGAGTGGGCGCTCAGGAAAGAGAAAACCCAAACCGAGCAATAGCGCCACGATCGCATATGCGAAGATTAACGAAATATAACGCATCAAAAACCACCCTCACGTCGATTTAAATCAAACATATCTCGGCACCTATTAAACATGCCATTTATCTACGTGAGTATACATGAGCAAGCGACTGGCATTGCCCCTACAACGTGCTATTCCACAAGACCTGTTTGAGCAAGCTACTGGCATCGCTCAACCGCTGAGACAACAACACAGCTAAACGATGCATAAAGAGAAAGCCCAAATCAGGGTAACGACGAAAATACTCCAATAACGCATCGCCATCGATACGTATCGCCTCAACACCACCATGACAACGCACCGATGCTGTGCGCTTCTTACCCGACAACCAGGCCATTTCACCATAAAGCTCATTATCTGCTTTAGAGATCACCACCTCACTGCTAGTCGCCTGTGAGTCATTCGACACAATTTCAACCCCTCCGCGACAAAGCAAATAAAGGTCCCGATCGTCGTGGTCCGATTCTTGAATCAAGAGTTCGCCATCTTCCAGTACCAACAGCGTACAAAACGGCTCTATTTCGGAAAGTTGCAGTACCGAAAAACCACGAAATAGTACAGATTGCTCCAAATCCTCAACCATTGAAATCACCTCCTCGTCATTTCAACCCTCGCATCACCTTAGTAGCGACCACGATTGACCACACAAATAGATCACCACTGTAACAGCCTCTACACACTGTAGACTACACTGTCGCAGGGGACTACTATGCGTAATAACAAATAACCTATCATTCCCCACGTGACTAACCACTCAGCACATCGCCCCCGCGGAAAACCACTCGGCACGCCAGAATTAATTGCCATCGCTCTCGGCGGGATGATTGGCGGCGGTATCTTTACCATTCTCGGTATTTCAGTAGAGATGATCGGCAGCCTGACGCCGATTGCCATCATCATCGGCGGTGCACTGGCATCACTCGCCGCTTACTCTTATGTGAAGTTAGCGCTCTATTATAAAGATGAAGGGGCCACCTACTCTTTTTTCAAGCGCACCTTCCCTGATCACCCTTTCGCAGCGTCACTCATCGGCTGGTTTACAATTTTTGGCTATATCAGCACGCTTGCCCTTTACGCCTACACCTTTTCGTCATATGCCATCAGCGGCAGCGGCATTAGCGATAGTGAATGGCTACGCAAAGGCATTGCGGGGTGCATCATCGCTCTGTTTGCGCTCGTCAATATCTGGAGTGTCAAAGGGATGGGTAAACTCGAAGACATCATGGTCTACAGTAAGCTGGTTATCCTCGCCATTATCGCTTTTGTATTAATCAATAACAGCAACACATCACTGCCTGAATTATTACCGAAAACACAAGATGCCACCCTGCTCACCGTACTGATTGTCGCCGCTGTCACCTTTGTCGCTTTTGAGGGGTTCCAGCTAGTCATCCTTGCGATAAAAGAGATAGACCAGCCGGAGAAAAAAATCCCTCGCGCCATCTACATCTCCATTGCCCTGGCCACACTGATCTATGTCGTGATTGCACTCGGCACCATCATGACCATTCCATTTGAAGATATCATCAGAGACAAAGAGCATGCACTCGCAGCCAGTGCCACTAACGCGATAGGTCACTGGGAAACTGAACTCGTTATTGCAGGTGCGCTACTCGCCACCAGCAGTGCCATTAGCGGCACACTGTTTGGTGCTTCGCGCTTGATGAGCGTAATCGCACGGGATGGCTATTTCCCCGCAACATTCACCAAACAGAACTCGCACTCGCCCATCCACGCGATCATCTGCCTCGCACTGCTGGCATTTTTTCTCATCTTAATTGGCGGCCTGCAATTGATCCTCGAATTTGGCAGCATCACCTTTCTCGTTGTCTCGTTGTTAATGGCCTATGCCAATTTTAAGATGAGACACAAAACTGACTCTTCCCTCAGCCTTACCCTGCTTGCGATGACCGGTCTCGGAATGGGCACACTATTGATTTTCTATTACGAATTTAACCACAATCCACAACAACTTAACTTTATTGCAACGATATACGCCGTGCTTACCGTTGCATCATGGTCATACTCAAAAAATCGCTCAACAAGCCGATAATCAGGCTATGAGGATAATTAAGAGAACACTATGGCTAACAACTTATTTCAGGTAATCATAAACGGTCAACTGGCTGAGGGTGCGGATCTCGATCAGACCAGGCGAAACATCGCCAAGCTCTTCAAGGCCAAACTGGAAGCAGTTGAACCGATGTTTTCTGGTAAGCGAATCAGCATCAAAAAGAATCTGGACCAGGACACCGCCAAGAAATACCAGCAGGCAATCATCAAGGCAGGCTTAAAAGCGGGTGTTGCACCCATGCCAGACGCTGCAACCGCTGATCAAAGCCCTCCCAAAACGCCAGCAGCAACTGGAATCGCGGCAGCAACCATTGCAACAGCAGGCTCTACAATGGATGACAGACCACCGCCACCAGCCGCCAATATCGATACCAGCGCCTACGATATGGACGAAGTGGGAATCACGCTTGACGAAACACCTTTAGCCGATGAACCTGAAATAGATATCAGTGCATTTAGCATGGACGAGGCAGGTGTCACCATCGATGAAACCCCGCCAGCAGAAGCCACGGAAATCGATGTCAGTGCCATCTCATTGCATGACGTCGGTGTCGACATGATGGAGTACGAAGCGACACCAGAAGCTGAATATGATATCAGCGAATTTAGCATGGCCGAGGTGGGTGAAACACTAGCCGAGCACGAACTGGTAGCGACACCAAACATTGATACAAGCAAGTTAGCGATAAACGAACCATAAAACAATCGAGGCACTGGCTATACAGCGCCTCGATAACCCTACCGCTTAAACACTTTAGTCGTTCACCTTAAACCACGAGTTAGCGCTTCTTGGTATCCGTCTGCTTCAACTTATCAAACGAACGCATTCCCGCAATCCCTAACATACCAGTGATAATGGGATAAAGTGCATTGGCATCAATCAGTGGTGGCGGCTCAATATCCAGCGATGAAACGGCCAACGCCCAAACCAGCAATGGATAAAGAATAAATTGATATGCCAGCGCAAAAGCACCCACCCAACCGATAGCTGGCCGCCATCCCGCCTGAAAAAAACTGCCACTCCTTGCATCAGCCTTGTTAACTTCCATCTGAGCAATATTTTGCTCAGCGACCAATTTACTTTCCTTGTAATCGAATGAACGCTTAGCCTTTGTCAGCTCACGCTCCGCTTCCATACGCTCTTCATCTGAAGTAAAAAGATTGTCAAGTGCATCGCCCACCGACTTAACAACATCCCCTCCGCCCATTAATTTACTAAGAAAACTCATGTGACTGCTCCCAATGCGCGATTAATCCATCCCAGTAGAAATCGTTTCTGCGATTTATTTTTATTACAGATATAGGCATAACGTGCAATCTTGGCGATGGTGTAATTAGAAATAAAAAGTTCTTCATCACAGTTATTAATCACCTTTAAAGACTGGCTTCCAATGATGCCATCAGCCGGCTCAATCTCGACCGCAACCTGAGCCAGTCGACTACCAGTTCGCACTCCCATGTTCACACTGGTATCAAAGATATTTTCAGCGACTGCCTGAGAAGTGATTTCATCGGCGCGAACACGATCCCAATAGTCTCGCTTATAAATTTCCCGCGCCTGCTGTTCTGTTAAATTTCGGATGTCTAAATCAGGATACGCGGCCTGCGATATCCCATATTTTGTGGCTCCACCACGGTCAGAAGGATCATCTGTAAACTTTGCGCCACCTTCATGCGCCAGGGTTTTTCCAATTGCCAGATCAAAAACAGCCATAACATTATTCCTTTATCTAAATTAAACAGTGCCAAAAGCTTAATAGTGAATCACGAAACAGAAGTAATTATTAATAACTCGCGGTTAAACGACAATCTATTTATTCATGTAATTACTACCTACATTAAATGAGAGTACCTCAATTCCCATATCAACATAGAAATTTTTAACTACTCAACTCAAGGGCAGTGACATGACCGAATGCATGCATGTTTATTATTAATACAACTAATAAACTCAAATTTTAATTGCATAATCGAAAGCTTAAAGAGCAACCAGGCTAACTCAACCGTTCTCATGATACATTTTCAATAAAAGCTTCTATCTGAAACACAAATCACAGAAAAAAATAACGACCATTATTTTCGTTGATAAAAGACCAGCTCGTAACCTGCCAGACTCACGGTAACCGGCAAGAGTATGACATCAAACACCGCACTCGCAGGTAAATCCAATAGCGGGTATTTGGGTGGCGTTGTGTTGAATTTTGTCAGCGCAAGCCGGTCTTCACTGATCGCACTAACATCCAGTCGCAAACCACTAAACACCTTCGGGCTTTTCCTGTCAGCACTTTCGATTGTTTTATAAGTCGCGCAACCACTAGACCCTGCAATCACGAACAGCAAAACAGAAAAGCCCAATAACATCTGTACATTTTTCAATTTAATCCCCCAACCTGAAATTTAAGCACTCTCAATAAAACAGCAAAAGACACTCACAAAAAAGCCAGCACAAGTTACCCTGTGCCAGCTAATTCAAACAAGTTGATTTATCTTTACTATAAACAATAAACCAATAGACACGTTTTATATATTAAGCTTAATTGATCGCTATACCAACAGCCTATAAGGCCACAATAACACCAATGAAACGGAAAATTTAACTATGCGGGCTACTAAAAAAGCACACCATCACGGTTAACAGTGATGCGCAAGACCTGACTATTTATGACATGATGAAACCATAAGCTTACAATTTTTTTAGGCCGCCGATTGAATAGACCTACCAATACGATCGTTTATTAACGATTAATACGTTCATATTCAAATACATCAAACTCATTACCCCTAAGTACTGATTCTGTATGTTTTCCGCGGAACCGCTCACCGCTAATACTCTCAAGTACGCCCTGTAACACACCCAGCGTGAATGTGCATTTACGTTCAGAGCCCTGCAATGGCTCACCAGCAGAACAGATAGTTTCTGTTGAATAGGTTTTATAACCATCATCCACTGCTTCAATTTTATGAAGTATCAATAAACGCGTTCCCTCCTTACCGAGTGCTGTGGAAACTTTTTCACACACATCCGCCAATGAAAACTCCTTATCCATAAGCCCCAGTTGTTCAACAACCTGCCGCCCCCTAGCGCGGCCTGCCGCGATCAGTGCAATAGCTGTCGCCTTATCACCAAGCGCATCTTCCATTCCAACAACGATTGCTTTTAAGCAAGCAACACTGCTAAAACCGCCCAACTCATCCCGAAATGTGGTCATTTCAACTCCTGTAAATTCATCAACAATGATTAGATATTGACATGTTAGCGGCAGCAAATCCGACGCCTGCAACAAGAGTTAACAATTATAGATTATGGTAGGCATGATGCGTTTTTTACAACCAAATCAATCAGTTTATCAATATAAAAAACTAACTTTCTAACAGAAAAATCATACCGATTGATCAATATCCAGCGCGTAAGTCTAAATATTTATCAGGCATGATTTAAAATTGAAGACAGAGATAAACAACACATCAAATAGACAACAAAAAGCCAGTACAAGTTACCTTGTACCAGCTAATTCAAACAAGTTGCTTTATCTTTTATAAACAATAAATCAACAGACCCCATTTTATTTTAAGCTTAATTGATCGCTATACCAACAGCCCATAAGGCTACGATAATTGCCGCTAGTGCGACCACAATAACACCATCGCTTTTACTTGTATTAACTGCAGTTGACATAAGAACTCCCCCTTTATTCACTATGAAACATCTACAAATTAAAAGAATCAAACTTAACCGACCAAATCACTAAAGAATTCCCTTGTTAGTGAAAAGGCTATTTGACCTTACATAAGCAGCGGAATATGAGCAAGCGTTAAATTGACATCATTTTCACATGCACTAAGCAAGCAGCACCAAAACATTCATTTAGCCATATAAATCAACCACCTTAGAATTTCACCTTAAAATACAAGGTTTTATTAAAATAAATGTAATAGCACTAAACCTACGTGGTCAGCGTAACGTTCTCTCCGTATAATCCATCTCACAATCGACTTAGCCAGCAGCAACAACGAGCAGACAATGAATAAAGAAGCCTATATTTTTGAAGTAACCGAAAAAACCTTTCCTTCTGCTGTAATCGAAAACTCTTCAAAGATTCCAGTATTAGTGGCATTTATTGGTGTCTGGTCAGAACACTGCATGAGTGTCGATACCATATTCAGCTCACTTGCCAACGAATTCCCAGGTGCCTTCATCTTTGCCAAAGTCGACATTGATGAACAACCAGGACTGCGCAAACAATATGAAATCGATAATGTACCAACCATCGTTATCTTTCAAAATGGTGAAGCAAGGCGTGCAGACATGGGGGCGTTAAACGAGCAGGAGGCACGCGCACTGCTCGCCGAACTCAACATCCAACATGAGTCTGACCTGCTACGCGAACAAGCCCGCGCAAAACATATCGAAGGAGAGACGCCTGCCGCCATCATGTTGCTGACACAGGCGATCCAGCAGCACCCTGCCAATACACGCGTTGCGATGGACATGATCCAGATCTTTATCGATATCAACGAGCTAGGTAACGCTGAAGGGCTCTACAATAAACTGCCTGAGCGTGACAGTACTTCAGAACAGGGTAAGTCACTCAATGACCAACTACTCTTCGCTCAGGCAGCCGCTCGAACTGATGGTTTGGAAGCATTACAACAACGCGTGACTGAAAACCCTAATGATCTCTCATCCCGCTTTGACCTCGCAGTTTGCTTACTTTCGCAACATGATGGCAAACAAGCGATGGATCACCTATTAAACATACTTGAACAAGATGTCACCTTTAAAGAAGGCGCAGCAAGAGAGATGTTGATCACCACCATTCGCATCTTCAAACCAAACCATCCCGACATCGCACAGGAATATCAGCGTAAGCTAAACAACTTAATCGCGCAGTAATTCGAGCGGATACTGCACCCATAACTGAGCGCACGTTTAATCTTTGACAAAGATAAATTCACCACCACCATGCCCAGCATATTTAATCGGGGCATAGGTCGGTGTCTGATCAAAATCATGTCGCGCAGCATTAATCTTTACTCGCGGTAGAATGCTTAGATAAATGTTATAAGCGTCGACCGCACCCTTGGCATTTTCTAACTCAGCAATAAATTCTTTAGCAAACACCGAGTAATCACCACCCCCACTATCCAATACCGGCTTCATGCCTCCAGACGTCAATACTGTGCGAGAACTAGTTTTCGCCATCACCTTCAACCATTTTTTCAAGTGTTTATCATCCAGTTCCGCATTAAGCCGCGCGACTGAGCTACTGGTCATAGAACCGGAATAACAGGAATCAGCCACCACCAGAATATGGCGCGCATCCATGGTATTAAACAGTGACGAAATGGCAGAATTAGGGATCCAGTTAGCACTGTTATCCAGTTCAGCATCGACTGGCAACCAATATCCCTGCAGACTCTTCACATCTCGTTCACCATGCCCCGCATAATAAATCAGCAGATTATCCTCTTCAGACATTTTGCCTTTAATTTCATTTAATGCCGACAACGTTGTATAACGATCCGCGTTATTGATCAGGCGCACATCAAAACCAAATTTATTTTCAAGCAGCTCCGCAACCCGCTTCGAATCACTCACTGCTGTTTTCAATTTAGGAAAATTAACATACTCATTATTCCCGATGACTAACGCAAAGTAACGACCAAAATTAACCGATCCCGCAACGCGAGAAAACCGAGAAGTATCTTCTTTAAATGATGAGAGCTGCTGATCAGGAACCAGCATAAAAGAGAAAGCGGCTTTTTGATTCAGCTGGTCAGTCGCCTGTATCATCACATGTTGGACTTCGTTCGTAATCGGCACAGCCGAATGAAACTGCCCCGCACTATCAATCGAAAGTAAGCGCTCATTTAAGGTTGCATGCTTTAAACCTGCCGGAGCCATCACGCGCCCACTGATCACACGCGCCCTGCTGGCAGAACGAACCAACACCTTTGGCTCTCCACTGCGCGTCACCAGGATCGACGGATCAAACACTTCTATTGATGGGCCGGACAACGGAGCGGCCTGTGCAAGCAACGTCTTTTTTTGCACGATCATCTTTTTCATCTGACTATTAATGACGCGCTGATCGCTGTCTACTTGTGACTTTAGTGCTTGATACAGTCGGTCAACCTGTCCAAGCTTTTCCTGCTGCACAGAAAACTCAAGTTTGATCTCATCCAGTTTCACTTTATCCTCAACCGACGCCATCTCAGCCTTTAGCGCAACTAATGCCTGCTCCGTACTTTTCAGTACACCAGCCTGCTCTTCTATATCTTGATTAGCCGTATTCAAGGAACGATTTAAAACCGCTATTTCGCGCTCACGACGATTAACATCATTCCTCAACGAAGCTGTTTTTTCCTGCGCTAAGGAAGCCGCTTTAACTTCAATGGCAGAAGTATAATCAAGCCCGCTTTCCTCAACCCCGGACGCCTTGCGATACCAGTTAAGCGCGGTCACTGCGTCTTTTTCAACACCTAGGCCTTTTTCATAAAGATAACCAAGATTAATCTGTGCACGGGAAAATCCTTGCTCTGCTGCTTTAAGATACCAGCTGTGCGCTAGCCCGAAATCAGACTCAAGACCTAAGCCTTTCTCATATATTTCGCCCACATAGGTTTGTGCCTCGGCATCCCCTTTTTTTGCTTTTTCAAGCCATACAATCAATGCAGTACGGTAATTAGCGCGGTCATAAGCGACATATTCGCCTCCCCTGATTTCACATTCTGCCGCCGTCGCTTTAATCGCACGACGTGGTGCAAAATAACTCGTACCAGAACCGAGCTGCCTTAGCTCCGCAGGTAGTAGGCAATCGACGGGCAAAAGCCTATCCGCAGCACCTTGCCTATCAGCAGGTGCAGTTGGTATCACGTGATTAGGGGCAACAGCACAACCCAACATCAGCACAGATGCTAACATCGCCATAATACGGTAATGAATAGCGCGGAATCGCAGCTTCATAATAAACAAATGATTCTTCACTTCTTCCAACACCCTGTCATGCCTTAATCTCCCACCGAATCGATGTGCTGCTTCAATGCCAACAGTCTTTCATGCTTATCATGAACACCAAGCCCAACCGCTACCAACTCAGAGACCTGAAAATAGTCACCTGCAGAAAAAGCATTCTCAGCCTGCGCGGCAAGTGAATTTAATAGCAATTTCAAACCTGCAATTGCATCACGATTATTAGGATTCAATTCAAGCACCTTGCGATACTCATCCAGCGCATTCCCACCTGCAGGTGAAATCAGCCGACCGACCATCATGTGTACTTCAGCAACTTCCAACATACCATCGACATTTTTCTGTTGCTCTTGCGTCATCACGGTCGCTGCAGCAGGATTTTCAAACAAACTTGTTTCGACAATTTTAGCCGGTGCAAAAACAAAATAGCCAACAGCAACAACCGCGATTAACGCCAGGGAATATGCAGCCTTCTTCCAGGGTTCTTTGCGCTCTGGCAATAACGAAGCCATAAATTCAGTAGCCCCCTGACAACGATCTTCTCGCTTAAATGCTAGCCCCTTCAATAAAGCATTCCACTGCCTATCATTCAACCCAGATATGCGATCAGGCACAAGCTGCAACATCAGTGCATCCTGAGCAGAGCGGCGTTCATAAGGATGTACGCCCGTCAGCAACTCATAAACAACACAGGCAAGCCCATAAATATCATCACGCACATCAGGTTCTTCGCCTTCAATCATTTCCAGGCTTGCGTAAGTAAGCGTCAGCGCCATCTCGCCCTCCGACGAATCAGCAGTGCTTGATAACTCAGCCGACGACTTTTGAGCAACATCATCCACTTCAGAATTCATCACCGCACGAGCAATACCAAAATCAAGAATTTTCGCCCCATTATTAGTCAAAAAAATGTTGGCGGGCTTTAGGTCTGAGTGAATAATATTTTTCTGATGCGCATAATCGAGACCCGCGACAATATCAGCCAATATTCCAATGACCTCATCAACAGGAACCGGTTGATAGCCTCGCTCTCTTAGAAAGGTGTCTAGCGAGCAACCCGCTAATAACTCCATCGTCATATAGACATTCTGTCCATCCTTATCAAAATCATAAACGGTTCCGATATTTGGATGTGCCAGGCTCTTTGCTTTTTTACACTCTTGCTGCAACATATGCAGTGCATCCGGATGTGATTTAAATTCTTCAGACAAAAACTTAATCGCAATCGAGGACTCTTTTTCGCCCAACTCCTCCTGAATCAAGTCCCGTGCGGCAAACACCACGCCCATTCCACCACGTCCTATTTCACGTTCCAGACGAAAACGGCTTTTAATGATACTGCCGCGTTGAAGTTCCTTGTTTCTTGGGCGGCGCTGTTCTGTAGCCGAAATAATTCGCGTCGCATCATCCTGGAGATGATCAACTATATCCCCGGCACGTTGAGCCCCAACTGCTCGGCGCAGAGAAACTACCGTCTTATCATTTTCATTCACGATTTCAACCTCGACATTATCAACAGCGCTATCATAGCCAGATAATCCCCCCTTCAGTGAACTCTGTACCACTCTTTAATCCACACACAACTATTTGGCACTTTAGAAAAAAAACCTAAAACTAATGGACGACATCCACACCTCGGGATTAGAATTCACAGTATGAATAGAATAATAAGAATATGCAAAATCAGACAATTAAGCCGGCGATGCGCCCAGCCATTCGCACTATTATCTGCACCAGCGCCCTGGCCAATTTTTCAGTGAGTCCCATCACACAAACGCCAGACAATAATGTCAGGCCAGCTCAAGCAGTCACCTATTCTATTACCGTTGCTACAGAACTTCCCGATGGGAGAAGCACCGTAAGCATCACAACCATCCAACTTATCAATATACTCTCACGTTTAGCCTCCTTACGTTACGTAACAGGCCACCTAAAACACGCTTTGTCATGAAAGGGATAATGCTTGCAATGAATGGTGATACACTGCCCGCATGCCTAAACTACCAGCATAGCAGCAAGCGCCTCTTCGGTAGCAGCTACTATTTACGAAAAGATGCATATCGACTGAATCAAAAAACAAACAGTATGTATGCGCAAAATAACCAAAAAAATATAACCAATAAGTTTTTTAGACTGCTATCGTTCTTGTCCGGATTCTTATTGCTCTTTTGCTTTGGAACTGCTCAGGCAAATTTCTCTTTCGGTGAGATTACTCAATCCCCTGAAAATAATGTCTGGCCTATACAGCCCGTCACCTACACAGTTCAGGTTTCATCATCCACGGTGACCGGCCCATTTTCAATAACGATAACAGGCTCATCAGAGAGTGATATTACAGGCCAATTCTTCTCCCCTGACTGTGATCTGAGCAACGCTTTTGATTGTAGAATAACGAGTACAGACAGCTTCTTTAACTTCCAGTTTACATGGACCCCACCGCCGAACTCCACAGCAATCATATTCCATTTGGGGTGTAATTTTTCAGGATGTTCAACTGGTGCTCCGGTAACAGTCATAACCACCACTGCTCCACCACCAGAATCAAATATCATTAGAACAACGCTCACTGACACACAACGAGCCATTGCTAAAACCCTCGATAAACTCTGTACTGACACATTGAGTGAAACGCTTAAAAGCCAGTGCAGCACTCTCTCTTCATTAAATGATTCAGAGATCAGTATTGCTTTAAATCAGATTGCACCTGATGAAGTCACCGCACAGGGCAGCAGCTCCATCAGTGTCACAACCACTCAACTCACCAATGTACGTTCGCGGTTAGCCTCTTTACGTAACGGACCACCTAAAACACGCTTTGCCATGAAAGGGATAATGCTTGCGATGAATGGCGATACACTACCCGCAGGCCTGCTCGCAGACAGTAGTGACGTTGGCAGCGACCTTAGCTCACTGATAAAAAACAGTCGTCTCGGGGTATTTATGAGTGGTCGCATCAATTTTGGCGAAAAAGACAGCACCAGCCGTGAGACAGGGTTTGACTTTGAAACCCAGGGCATCACAGCAGGCCTGGACTACTGGCATAGCAGCAAGCTTGTCTTCGGTGGCGCACTTGGCTATGCGGACACCCAGTCAGATTTCAACTTCAATGGCGGCAGCCTGAATTCAACCTCACTCAGCGCCGCTTTCTATGGCAGCTACTATTTACGCGAAGATGCCTATATCGACTGGATCACAACTGTTGGCAACAACAGTTTCAATACCCGTCGCACCATTATCTACTCAGGAGTAGATACACTAACGCACGGCAACACAGATGGTAAGCAACTAGGTCTGAGTACGACTGCAGCCTTTGATTATCGCATTGGTAAGCTGCTTATCAGCCCATATGTCAGGCTTGATTATGTCAATGCAGAGATCAAAGGCTACCAGGAAACCGGCGGAAGCGGCCTGGCACTCGCGATAGCGAAACAAAAAACAAAATCCTTTTCCAGCGCAATTGCCACCCGAATTTCACAAGCGTTCAGCCAATCCTGGGGCGTATTAGTACCGAGTGCGCATTTAGAGTGGGAGCATGAATTCAAAGATGATGGACGCCTAATCACTGCCCACTTTGTTGAAGACCCAACCAGCGCATTTAGTATTCCCACCGACAACCCAGACCGTGACTACTTCAAGTATGGTGCCGCTTTATCAGCCACCTTTCCACGGGGAAAGTCCGCGTACATTAGCTATGCCAGCGTAGTCGGCCAGAACTTTATTACAAGCTCTACCATTGATCTGGGTGGACGAATGGAGTTTTAAATCAAAAATACATACTCACACAGTTTAGTAGCACATAACTTAGACACGCAACGTTCCACCACCATCACGCTTATAAACGCCAACAAGACACTATAAATAAAAAAACGGTGGTACCGGTACTTCAGCTACTCTCACAAACTACGCTGACAACATAGGCACCACTTACATTAATATTTGAAAGTGGCGTGGTTATGTATCCGCTGAGTATTATTGCGGCGCTAAACTGCTAGTCCAGATATCACGGTGCAACTTCCAGTTGCCATCCACGTTTTTCCAGATCACAATTCCTTTGCCATGATCAAGCACCTGACCATCTATGCTGCCGAGTGTGTATTTGCTCATTTCGATAGCGGTGTCTTGATGTTGATCAACCTCAAGAATGTCGATTTTTAAACTCTTAATCCCCATCTCAATAGCGTACTGCCAATACGCCTTGATTGCCTGTCTACCCTTTATAAAATCAGAGCCCGCAGGCAGTAGCATGCCATCTTCTGTATAGAATTCAGCGACTTTATCCATATCTCCGCTTACAAAAGCCGACTCAAAACCACCTGTAATTCCTTCAATAGTTGCGCGAATATCCGATGTTTGCTCTGACACGTTAATACTCCTCGTAATTTAAATGACATATTGAAAACCGAAAGGGTAACTGAGCTCATTCAGTATAATACCAGCGGTCAGCGACCTCATAAAGAACGCCTAATTCATCGGAAAAACTTGACATGATTGTAATCTAATACACCACTCCCGAAGCTTCCACTTATGATTACCGGTCAATGCGCCAGCCGAATTGTCGATGAAATAAATGACACACCTGGAATGTTATAAGTATTGTGTCCGCCTGCCCTCCCTATATACAATGCCTCCAATGTAATTAAGAACAATAATTCTAGTCATTCAAATAGCTACTCATATCATTAGCAGCACACGAACCAGCTAATGTTTTACACAGAGCATACGATTAACTACTACATACCAGCCGCCTCGAAGGAAATCACTTAAATGCAGCACAGACGTTTCATGCTTATTATCTTCCTAACGGGGGCCATTACCCTCGCACTAGAACTGCTCGCGTCAAGAGTGATGACCCCCTATTTTGGTGTCAGTCTCTTCATCTGGACGGGAATTCTCTCCATCAC
>Ga0316204_10006711_pt1 | contig 17449 bp, 16 predicted proteins | sample 6monrhotite_MG_2_FD_205661 | JGI IMG/M metagenome (GOLD analysis project Ga0316204, IMG submission 205661) | Microbial mat bacterial communities from mineral coupon in-situ incubated in ocean water Damariscotta River, Maine, United States -... | ecosystem: Environmental > Aquatic > Marine >... | reverse complement strand
CCTCCAGACCTACCCCCGGGCGATGTCCTCTTCTTTGAGGGCGAGCTTGGGGATGAGCTGTTTCTGGTGGTCTCCGGCGAGGTGGTCATCCTGAACCACACCGAGGTGGATGAGCCCGTCGAGCTGACCCGCATCCTGGCGGGCGACTTCTTCGGTGAGATGGCGCTGCTCTCTCCGGCTCCCCGCTCCGCCTCGGCGATCGCCCTGAGCTTCACCAACGCGCTCAGCATGCCCCGCCGGCAGTTCCTGGACCGCCTGGAGAGCGGCGACCTCGCGGCCGCCGCGCTGATGCACAGCATCGCGCGCCGGGTCTGCCAGCGCCTGCGGGCGACCGACGGCCGCATCGACCTCATCCACGACGCGCTGCACGGCGCCTCGTCCGAGGATCTGGAGAGCCGCCTGGTCAACCTCACGGGCCGCGATCAGACCGGCCCGGTCGGGTGGCGGGAGAGCCTCCTGCAGTTCTTCGGAGGCGCGTGATGGCTGGGTTGAGCAACGGCAACGGCGCCGTCCGACTGGAAGACACCTCCCTCTTCAAGAACATCCGCGAGGACACGGTCCAGGATCTGGTGAACCGCTTCCAGCAGCGCACCCTGAGCGGCGCCGAGGTGGTCTTCAGTCAGGGTGACCCGGGTGACTTCCTGGTCGTCATCACCGACGGACAGTTCGACCTGATCCGCAACGGCACAACCGGTGAGGTTCACCTCGCGGACCTCGGCCCCGGCACCATCCTGGGACACGTCTCCCTCGTGGACGGCGGCCCCCGCAGCGCCACCCTTCGCGCCCGCGACGGCGGCAGCATCGCGACGCTCGACCGGCAGACCTTCGCGGCCCTCTGGCAGGATCCCAGCCCCGACGCGGTGCAGCTTCAGATGCGCGTGACCCAGCTCGTCATCGAGGAGCTGCGCGTCGCAAACCGCAAGCTCTCCGGGCTGCTCGACATGCCCCTCGCCGAGACCCCCGAGGCCATCCAGCGCCTGCTCGGCGTCACCGCGAATCGGTAGCGCAGCCCGCTCCGAGCGCGCCGCTCCTCAGAGCAGGCCCTCCGCCTCCATCCAGTCCCGGGCGTCCGTGAACATGGTGGTCAGGTCCACCGCCTCGAAGCCCAGCTCCCGCTTCGCCTTGTCGCTGACGATGCTGGGCTTGCTGGTGACGATGAAGGCACCGGCGGGGGTCAGATCCGGCTCCTTGCGGGTCACGCCGGCCACCATCACCCCGAGGCGGCCCATGGCCCGCAGCGCCCACGCCGGCGCGACCGGCGGCGGCTTTCGCCCCACCAGCGCCGCGATCACCGCGAACACCTCCTCCAGCGTCGCGTTCACCCCGCCCAGCAGGTAGTTCTCGCCGGCCCGGCCCCGCTCGGCCGCCGCGATGTGCGCCCGGGCGACCTCGACCGAGTGGCAGAAGCAGCCCGATCCCGGCGGCGCCGCCGGGGCCTTGCCCGCCTTCATCATGCGCACCGTCCGGCCCCAGCCGCTGCGATCGTAGCGGCCCACGATGTGCGGCGGGTTGATGATCACCCCCGGCAGCCCCTCGCCCACCGCCGCCTTGACCTCCTGCTCCGCCAGGTACTTGCTGCGCGCGTAGGCCCGCGGCGACTGCGCGCCGAGCTGCTCGCTCTCCTCGGTCAGCGCGCGATCGCCGAGCCCGTAGGTCGCCCAGCTCGAGGTGTAGACGAGGCGCTTCGCGCCCTTGGCCGTCGCGGCGGCCAGCACACACTTCGTGCCCTCCAGGTTGTCGCGCATCTGCTCCTCGGCCCGCGCGTCCCACATGGAGATGTTGCCGGCGACATGAAACACCGCGTCCACCCCCTCGGGCACCGCGGCCTCCATGGCCTCCCGATCCAGGAGGTCCGACACCGCGAACGCCACGGGGAACTGCTTCACCCGGGTCAGGTTCGACGAGGCCCGGTGCACCACCGTGACCTCCCAGCCAGCGGCGCAGAGCTGCTCCACGAGGTTCATGCCCAGGAAGCCCGTACCGCCCGTTACAAACGCGGTCTTTCCCGCTCCCATCACAGCGCCTCCAGCGCAGTCGGCCCGTCCACCCGGGCCGCGATCGACGCGCCGGGCGGCACCGGATCCCCCTCGGCCAGGACGGCCAGAACGGGCAGGTCCGAGGCCAGCAGCGCCGCCAGCGGCGGCCGGGGGCCCTCCACGAGCAGGATCCCGTCGCCCACCAGGCCCCGGGCGGCGGCCAGCAGCGCCGCCGGGTCATCGGCGTCGACGGTGGGCCTGTAGACACCGGGAGCGGCGGTGACCGCGCTCCCAGCCTCGTCGCTGAGCAGCAGCACCGGGCCCGCCCAGGCGAGCCGGCGGGCCAGCGCGGAGGTGAGCGCCCGGCGCGACGCGGCGTCCGGGGTCACCCAGATCTGACGCCCCACCCTCGGCGGCGGCAGGGTCTCCGGCCAGGGCACCCGCAGCGGCAGGCCCGCCGGAGAGATCCGGAGGGGAGCCGCGCGCCCCCACAACCACCACCCGGCAGCCAGCCCTCCGAGCAGCCCGGAGGAGACCCCGGCGAGGAGCGCTGCGGCCCCGGCGCCGTCCAGAGCCATGGTGATTGTTGGTGTCACGCCCGTAGCCTATCGCGGTACGCTCCTCGCGCATGCTGACCCTCGCGCTCGCCTCCGCCCTCCAAGTCGCCACGGCGGCTCCGCAGACTGTGCGGCTCGAGGTCGCCACCGCCGCGGTCGATCCGCGACTCGTCGTGCGGGTGGACGCTGTGTGGCTGGGCGAGGCCCGCTCGGTGACCCTGCGCGACGACGGCGCGGCGACCGGCGACGTCGCCGGTGACGGGGTCTGGCTCGGCGAGCTGCGCGGTGAGGCCGTGTCCATGCTGCCGCTCACCATCACCGTGGAGCGCGGGTCGTCTTCGGGCGTCGTCGCCTGGGAGGGCAGCGAGCCCATCGCCCTGGGCGAGGACCACCTGAGCTGGGCGCTGGAGCTGGGCGACACCCCGCGGGCCTACCGCGTCGCCGCGACCGCCACCTCCCGCGAGGCGCGGGGCCGTGAGGCCGCGGCGGTCACCGCCCCCATCGCCTGGGCCTGCTTCGTGCTGATCTACGCAGCCTGGCTCGTGGAGCGGGCGCTGCGGGAGGACGCGCCGTGAGCGCAGCGCGCTGGCGCTGGTGGTGGACGCCGCTCTTCTTCCTGGCGCTGGCCCTGGTCTGGACCTGGCCCGCGGCGCTGGCGAGCGGGGAGCAGCTCGTGGGCAGGCACTTCGACGTGCCCGCCAGCCTCTGGTTCCTGGGCTCCAGCCCGCGCCTGCTGACCTCGCTCACCGATCCGATGACCGGCTGGCCGGACGGGGTGACCTACGGCCGCCCCGACTCCTTCACCGCGCTGGCGCTGGGCTGGGCCTTCCAGTGGGTGCACCCTGGCCGCATCTACGGTCTGGCGCAGATCGTGGGGGTCGCGGCGACAGCCTGGGCCGCCGAGGCCTTCGCCCGCGAGATAGGCGCCAGGGCGCCGTGGTCGCTGCTCGCCGGGTTGGCCGTGGGCTTCTGCGGGCTCGCCAGCACCGCGCTGCTGGAGGGCTACGTCTACCACATGCTCGCCCCCTGGCTGCCGCTGTTCGCCCTGTTCTGGTGGCGCGCGTGTCGGGGGGGAAGCCTGGGCGATGGCTTGCTCGCCGGGGTGATGTTCTCCCTGACCTTGCTCACCACGGCCTACCTGGGCATCGCGGCCGCCGTGCTGCTCATCGGCTTCGCCGCGGGCGGGCTCTTCCGGCGCGAGGTCTCCCCCCGTGCCTGGGCTGGCGCGGCGGCTGTGGCGGTCCCCGTCTGCGCGATCTACGCGGCGAGCTTCGCGGTGGGGGGCGGCGAGGATGCGGCAGCGGCGGCTGGTGAGGCCTCGTGGCGGGTCTCCACGATGGGCCGCAGCGCCCACCTGCTGGCCATGGCCGGCCCCACCGCCAGCCAGGATCAGTTCGCCCACTCCGCCAGCGCGACGCCCCCCATCGCGACCCTCTGCGTCGCCATGGTCGCGCCCGTCGCGCTCCGCGGGCTGGCGCGCTGGCGCGCGCTGGCGCTGACGGGCTTCGGCGCGCTGCTGCTGTCCATGGGGCCGGTGCTCGGGAGCCCGGAGGCCCACCTCTTCCCCCTGCCCCTGGCGCTGCTGGAGCACCTGCCTGGCCACACGCTCCTGCGCTTCCCCAGCCGGCTGGGCTGGGCCTGGATCGTCTGCGGCGGCGCCCTGGCTGCTCGGGCCGCGACGCACATCGCCCCCCGCGCCGGCCGCCCCACCCTGGTGCTGTTCGTCTTCGCCTTCGTGGACCTCTTCGTCATCGAGCGCCTCCCGCATCGCCAGCAGCTCCAGAACGGGACGACGCCGTCCGCCTACGCGGCACACGAGGGTCCGCTGCTGGACCTCTTCCCCGAGCAGCTCAGCCGGGGCTACGAGTTCGACGCCTGGGTCCAGGCCCGCTCGTGCTACCACCAGCTCGACCACGGCCGCCCCATCGCCAGCGACTGCGTCATCACCCGCTCGGAGGACAACCCGGGCTGGCAGAAGTCGCGCACCCTCAACGCTCTGCTGCTGTCTGGCGACGCCGCGGAGGCCGGCGCGCTGCTGCGGGGCTGGGGCTTCGAGACGGTGGCGCTGCGACCGGACCTCTACCGCTCGCACGACCGCGACCGGATGCTGGCGGCGCTGGCCGCCCTGGATCCGGAGCCGGCGGTGTCCACCGACGGCGGCGAGCACCTGATCGCGTATCGGGTGCCCCCCTGAGCGCGTCACGGCTCGCGGCCGGGCTGGCGCTGCTCGCGCTGCTGATCGCCGCGCTGACCGGCGTGCTGGCGGCCCCGGCGGCGGCGCAGCGCCCCAGCGGCGCCTCGGGCGCGCTGGTGATCAAGCTGCTGGCCGACGAGGGCGGCGCGGTGACCGTGACCTCCGGCGGCCTGGCCAGGACGGTGGCGCTGCTGGACGACGGGGTCTCCCCCGATCCTGTCGCCGGAGACGGCCTCTGGTGCGGCGCCGCCCCGCTGCGCGATGACGGGGAGGTGCAGATCACCCGGAGCCTCGGCGGCGCCACCTGGACGGGCACCTTCCAGCCCTCGGGCGCGAAGCCCGAGCTCGTCCTGCGCCTCGACGCCGGCGGCGCGCTGCTGGAGGCGACGCTCGACGCGACGGGGGCCAGCCCCGACCTCGCGGTCAGCCCCTGGAGCGACCTGCCCAGCCACCGCCCGCCCTACGGTCGGCTGCTGCTGCTGGCGGGCGCCTGCCTCGCCGTGGGGGCGGTCATCCGGCGCCTGCGCTGAGGGCCTCGTTCGGGGGCGCTCACCGACGGAACAGCGCCGCCGCGATCAGGTACAGCGCCCCGGCCATCGCGCCGTACCAGCGGGCGCCGAGGGGCAGGTAGACCAGATAGAGCAGCGCGTAGCCCGCCATCGTGCCCAGCGCGTCAGCCGCCAGGTGCCCGCCGAGGCGCCGCCCTGGCGCGGCCTCCAGCCCCAGCGGAACAAACAGCCCCATCAGCAGCCCCCCCGGCGCGCAGGCCAGCAGGCCGTACAGCTCCCGCAGCGCCGCCTCGCTCTCCAGAAAGGGGAGCCCCCTCAGGGCGAGGAAGTGCAGCAGCAGCAGCCCACCCACCCCGAGCAGCCGCGGCGGGCCCAGCCACGCCTTGGGGATCCGCGAGGCCAGCGCGCTGCCGATCGCCCCGTAGATGAGGAAGGCCACGATCAGCCGGATGATGGTCATCAGCTCGTCGTTGTAGTAGGCCCGCCAGGCGTAGAAGGCGTGAAACTGCAGGGCGGTGTGCCCCGCTCCGACCACCAGGAAGTAGGGCGCGGCGTTCCAGCCCGCGCCCCGCCGCCAGCGCCAGGCCATCATCAGCCCCGCCGCCGCCGCCAGCCCCGCCATCCCCCCGGCGACCCCCAGCAGCGAGCGCTTCCCCCGCCTCCCCATGCTCGTCCAGATCATGAACGGCCGGTCATCCCGCAGCGTGTGCGGCGGGTGGCCGTCGTTCTCCCAGCCCAGCGAAGCCTTGGGCGCGGCGGTCAGATCGATGCGCGCCAGCCAGCGCTCCACGCAGCCCTCCTCGGCGCAGGCCAGCACGTGCAGGCTCTCGGAGCGCCCCGTGGAGAGGACCTGGTGCGGGATCTCATGCGCCCTGAGCCAGGCGGTGACCTGCTCCGGGTAGCTGCGGCGATCGGCCTCAGCGGTGCGCGAGAACTCGAGGATCAGCAGGCCCTCCGGCGCCAGCTTCTCCAGGTAGGTCGCCAGCGCCTCCCCGGTGTGGAGGTGGAAGGGGGCGGTCGCCGGCATCAGCGCGTGATCGAGCTGGTAGCGGCTGGACTCGATGGCGATGACGTCCAGGAGCCCGGGGTGGCGCTCCACCGCGGCGCGGCCGTCCGCGGTGACCGGCGTGACCTCCAGATACCGCCCGTCGTTGAGCGCCGGGCGCAGCTCGGTGAACAGCCGCATGGCGCCGGGCTCCCGCTCGACGGCGTAGATCTCCGGGTGCAGCGCGAACGGCAGGTGCTCCAGGCCCTTGCCGCTGCCGGTGCCGATGAACATCAGCGCCCCGTCGGCGGGGAGCGCCTCGTAGATGGCGCGACGGGTCTCCGCCCAGCCGCCGCCGGGGGCGGCGCTCCGATCGCCGCCCGGGTGCAGGTCGTACTGCCGACGAAGGTTGTAGAGCATCATGAAGCGGTCGTCGTAGCCCGCCATCGACACGACCCGGACCTGACCGTAGCGACTCCAGCCGAGGTGCTCGGGCGCGCGCATGGTCTCGGACTCGGCCGCCATCAGCGCGTCGATCTGGGAGGGGCTGGAGCGGCGGGTGCCCAGCGACTCCCCGGTCTCCAGAAACCCCAGCACCCGCTGCTGCTCCAGCCGCCCGTCCAGGTCGGTCGCGCCCGCGAAGAGCAGCAGCGCGGCCAGCAGCCCCACGGCGCGGCGCGGCCAGACGAGCAGCGCCACCCCCGCGCAGAGCACGACGCCGTTGACCCCCGCCCGGGAGAAGACCGCCTCGGACAGCGCGTAGCCCGCGACGAGGCCGCAGAGGTGCAGCGCCCAGGCCCGCCCCACCCGCCCCTCGCCCGCGCCCTTCGCCGCCGCCAGCCCGCCGGCGACCCCCGCCCCGACGAGCAGGAACCAGCAGCCCAGCGACAGCAGATACAGCGCCCCGGCCCGGACCAGCGCGCCCGCGTCGCCCACCAGAAAGCTCGCCCGAAGTGAGGTGAGCAGGAAGGCCAGCAGCGCCAACCCGGCCGCCCGCTGTCCGGCCGTCGCCGCCAGCGCCGGGAGCCGATGGTACAGCGCCGCGCCCAGGCCCGTGAGCGCCAGCGCGAGGGGGTAGAGGAGCAGCACCAACGTCCGGATCAGCGAGCCGTGGTTGGTCAGGGAGATCGACGTCTCCAGCGAGATCGGCAGGTGCAGCAGCCCCAGGAGCAGCCCCAGCGTGAGCAGCTGACCCTCGCCGGCGCGGAGCCAAAGCCGAAGCCGAGGTCTCCCCTGGAGATCGTCCATCATCAACAGCTCCCCTAACTTGTGCTATCCCGACCGGGTGAACTACCTGAGTCCCGCCTTCGTCGCGCTGGTCGCGGTGTCCGCCGCCGTCTACTGGGCGGTGCCCCCCCGGGCTCGCTCCTGGGTGCTGCTGGGCGTCAGCCTGGGGTTCTGCTTCAGCCAGGCGCCCCTCTTCAGCGCCTTGTACCTGGCCTTCGGCCTGGGCGCCTTCGCGCTGGGCCGGTACCTGAGCTCGGAGCGACCGCGCACCTGGCGGCGGGGGCTGCTCATCGCCGGGCTCGCGGTCGTGATCGGTGACCTCATCGTCTGGAAGGCGGCGCTGCCCGCGGGGGCCGGCGACGTCGCCCGGGAGACCTCGCCGGGGCTGGCGGATCTGGTCGTGCCCGTTGGGCTGTCCTACCTGAGCTTCCGGCTGATCCACTACCTGGTGGAGCGCTACCGGGGCGGGCTCGACGACCGCGGGCTGGTGGACTTCCTCGGCTGGCTCTTCTTCTTCCCGGTGCTGCTGGCGGGCCCGCTGCTGCGCATCGGAGAGTGGCGGGTGGAGCGCCCCCGGCTGATCGAGATCAACCGGGCGCTGCTGCGCGTGGGCGTGGGTGTGGTCAAGAAGGCCGTCATCGCCGACAGCCTGGGGGTGTGGCTGCAGCCGGCGCTGGCCGATCCGGCGGGCCACAGTCAGGGGATGGTGCTGCTGGCGATCTACGGCGTGGCGCTGCAGCTCTACCTGGACTTCTCCGGATACAGCGACGTCGCCATCGGCCTGGGTCGTCTGTTCGGGGTGACCGTGCCGGAGAACTTCGACTCGCCGCTCACCAAGCCCAACATCGCCGAGTTCTGGCGGAGCTGGCACATCACCCTCTACACCTGGATCCGAGACTACGTCTTCTTCCCCCTGTTCGGCTTTCGGTCCTCCCCCTGGAAGATGTACCTGGGCGCGGGCCTCTCGATCTTCATCTTCCAGATCTGGCACGCCTTCAGCGCGAACTTCATCCTGCTGGGGCTGTTCCACGGCGGCGGGGTGATCGGCTGGCACCTGCTCCAGCGGGCGAAGCGCCGCTGGCGTTGGCTGCGACGGCTCATCGATCGCCGGGCGCTTCGGCCGGCCTGGATCGCCCTCACGGTGAGCTGGTACGCCGTGGGCAATGTCCTGTTTATGACAACACCGCGAGACTTCGTCGCTGTATTATCCAGGCTCATTTCCTGAACGACAGGCAGACCATGCATCGGGCGCTTGAGCAGACACTCACCAACTACATCGTGCAGGAGTTCCTCTACGGTGAGGGAGAGGTCGCCGCTGACACGGACCTCTTCGAGGAACGCATCCTGGACAGCTTCAGCTTCCTCCAGCTCCTCTCCTTCCTCAGCGAGCGCTGGGGGCTGGAGGTGCAGATGCGCGACATCACCATCGACAACTTCCGTACGATCGAGAAGATCGCCGCCTACACCGCCTCCCACACGAGCTGAGCGTGGACTTCGAGCGCTCTGCCGAGCAGGAGGCTCTCTACCAGGAGGGGCTGGCCCTGGGGCGAGGCGCCCTGGCGGCCCCCGACATCACCGCGCGAGACCGCGACGGGGTCTTCTCCCCTGCGCTCTGGCGCGTCTGCGCCGAGCGCGGGCTGCTCGGGGCGGTGACGCCGGCGGCGCTGGGCGGGCGCGGGCTCTCGCTGCTGGACGCCTGCATGCTGGCCGAGGGGCTGGGCCGGGGCTGCCCTGACGCGGGCCTGCTCTTTGCAGCCGGAGCGCACCTCTTCGGGGCGCTGCCGGCCCTGGAGGCCCTCGCTGACGACGCCCAGCGGACGCGCTGGCTCAGGCCCCTGGCGCGGGGCGAGGCCGCGGCGGCGCTCGCCGTGACCGAGGCCGGCAGCGGGTCGAGCGCCTTCGAGATGAGCGCCCGCGCCGTCCGCGATGGCGCCGACTGGGTGCTGAGCGGCGAGAAGCGGTGGGTGACCAACGCCCCGTTCGCCGACGTGCTGCTGATCTTCGCGCGCACCGGCGACGGGTCCGCGCTGGGAGCGATCTCCTGCTTCGTGGTGCCCGCCGGAACCCCCGGCCTGACCGCGGGGCCGCCCGAGGATCTCACCGGCCTCCGCACCTGCCCCGTCGGCTCGCTCACGCTGGATGGCTGCCGCGTGCCGGCGGAGAGCCTCCTGGGTCAGGAGGGCGGCGGGGCCCTGGCCTTCCTCCACGCCATGCGCTGGGAGCGGGTGGGCCTGATGGCCTTCGCCGTGGGCGCGATGCAGCGCCAGCTCGATGGCTGCGCGCGCTTCGTCCGGCGGCGGCGGGTGGGCGCCACGCCCCTGTCCGCCCATCAGGCCGTCACCCACCGCGTCGCGGAGATGGCCGCCCGGCTGGAGGGCGCCCGGGCGCTGGTCTACCGCGCCGCCTGGCGGGTCGATCGGGGGGCCGCGGGCGCCGACGCGTCGATCGCGAAGCTGGCGACCGGTGAGGCGCTGGTGGCCAACGCCCTGGACGCCGTACGGGTCCACGGCGCGGCGGGGCTCCGGCGGGGCGAGGTGGAGCGGAGCCTGCGAGACGCGGTGATGTCGACGGCCTACTCGGGCACCGCCGACATCCAGCGGGCGCTGATCGCCCAGCAGCTCGGCTTGCGCCCGCCGAGGGCCCGATGATGCTCTGGGACACCCTCGCCGGCGCGCCCCGGGACGAGGCCATCCGATACGGCGAGCTGAGCCTGAGCTACGCCGAGCTGGACGAGCGCAGCGGCCGGGTGGCGGCCTGGCTGACGGCGCGGGGGGTGGCCCCCGGCGCGCGGGTCGCCCTGCTGCTGGATCGCTCGGCGGCGGGGATCGTCGCCATCTACGGGGTGCTCAAGGCCGGGGCCGCCTATGTCCCGCTGGATCCCACGGTCCCCCCGGAGCGCAACGCCCGGATCCTCGCGGACTGCGGCGCCGCCGCGCTGATCAGCGCCGAGGGGCTGCGGCGGCGCGCGGCCCCGCTGGTGCGTCGGGCCGCGCTGGAGCAGGTGCTGATGCTGGCGCCCGGCGGTGTGGCCGATCTGCCCCCGCCCGCGCCGCCGGTGCGCGTCGATCCCGAGTCCGCGGCCTACGTGCTCTACACCTCCGGCTCCACCGGCGGCCCCAAGGGCGTGGTCCTCTCCCACCGCGCCGCCCTCGCCTTCGTGGACTGGGCAGTCCGCACCTTCGAGCTCCGCCCGGGGGACCGCGTCTCGGGCCTGAGCCCCCTCCAGTTCGACCTCTCCACCCTGGAGATCTTCGCCGCCCTGGCCGGCGGGGCCACCGTCTGCGTCGCCCCCGGAGGCGCGACGGCCTTCCCGACCACTCTGGTGGACTTCCTGGAGCGGGAGCGCGTGAGCCTCTGGTACTCCGTGCCCGGGGTGCTGGCGCGGCTGCTGGACGGCGGCCTCCAGGGACGGGACGTGAGCGCGCTGCGGGCGGTGCTGTTCGCCGGGGAGGTCTTCCCCCCCGCCGCCCTGCGACGCCTGGTGGACGCCCTGCCCCAGGCGCGCTTCGCCAACCTCTACGGCCCCACCGAGACCAACGTCTGCGCCTGGTACCCCCTGCTGGAGCCGCCGGAGGACGACCTCCCCATCGGCGGGACCGCCAGCGGCGCGCTCCTGCGGGTGGAGCGGCCTGATGGCCAGCCGGCCGGGGTCGAGGAGCCCGGCGAGCTGCTGGTGGCGGGGCCGAGCCTGCTCAGCGCCTACCTGGGCGCCCCGGAAGCCAGCGCCAGGGCCTTCGCCGAGCGCGACGGCCGCCGCTACTACCGCACCGGCGATCGGGTCCGCCTGGACGCGCGCGGGCGGCTCCGCTTCATGGGGCGGCTGGACGCGATGCTCAAGATCGACGGCTGGCGGGTGCAGCCCGAGGAGATCGAGGCCACCCTGGCGGGCCACCCCGGCGTGCGCGAGGCGCTGGTGCGGCTGGGGCGAGGCGACGGGACACAGCAGGAGGCGCGGCTGGAGGCGCTCGTGGTGGTGACAGACCCGCCGCCGGCGGCCTCGGAGCTGATCCGGCATTGCGCCCGCCGGCTCCCCAGGTACATGCTCCCATCTCGCCTCGAGTTCGTCGAGGCGCTGCCGCGCGGACCGCGCGGCAAGCTGGAGCGATGATGTTCGATCACTTGACGCGGCTGCTGGAGACCGAGAAGACCTGGCTCCAGGTGAGCTTCCTGGTCTTCCTCGTCGGGGGGCTGGTGCTCGCTGCCTGGCTGCTCCGAAACCGGCAGCTGGAATTCATCTACAGCCTGTTTTGAGGACGACCCGACGAACCCGCGGCGGCCTCGGGCGGCGGCTGATGGCCGTGACGCTGGGCGCGGTGCTCGCCGCCGGCGCGCTCGAGCTGAGCCTCCAGGTGGCGAGCCTGGCCCTGCGGGCCTCCGACGCGGAGCGCGCCGAGAGAGACGGCCCGCTGGCTGAGCGGCGCGTGCTCTGCCTGGGGGCCTGCTACACCGTGGGCGTGGGCTCCCCGCCTGAGCTGAGCTACCCCAGCCAGCTGGAGGAGATCATCTCCGAGCGCGGCGGTGACGCGGTGAGCGTCATCAACGGCGGCGTGCGCGGACAGTCCATCACCTTCTTCGCCCGCTACATCAACGGCATGCTGCGGGAGGCCCGCCCGGAGATCCTGATCATCAACGTCAACGATCGGCTGGTCTACAGCGCCAACGAGCTGGCCGAGGCCGCCGCGAACGACAGCGCCTGGTCCGAGGTGGGGCGACGGATGAGCCGGACGCTCAGCCACTCCCTGCTCTATCGGGCGGTGTCCCTGGCGGTCTCCGAGCCCCCGCCCACGACGGGGCTGCCCGGCCACTGGTGGAGCGACGGGCGGGCGGGCGCGGACGGGCGGGACTTCCTGGCGCTCCAGATCGAGGAGCTGGAGGCCGCGGTGCAGGCGACCCCCCGAGACGCCACCCGCTGGCTCGAGCTGGCCGCGTTCCGAGCGGAGCGGCTGGACTACGAGGGCGCCATCGAGGCCGCTCAGCAAGCGGCCTCGCTCGAGGGCGAGGAGAGCACGGCGCTCAGGAGGTCGCTGCTGGACTACAACATCGGGCTGCGGCGCTACGGTGAAGCCCAGCGGATCCTCGCGCGGATACGTGACGATCATGCCTATGAGCTCGCGAGCGAGGCGGATCTGGAGAGCCGCTCGCGCAGCCTCCAGGGGGTGAAGGGGCGGATCCGCTACAAGATCCTTCGCGCGGAGCACCTCGCCATCTACGGCGATCTCCAGGAGGCGGTGCGCCTCTCGGAGGCCATCGTCCTGGCGATGCCCGGCAAGGTCAGCGCCAACGATCGGCGGGACTTCTATCGGGCGCTGCACGAGGCGGGCGACGAGCCGCTGCCGGAGAGAGCGCCGATCCGCAGCGACGCGCTGTTCGCCAAGAGTGAGCAGGCGCTGACCGGCGCCGGCCGGCTGGGGCTCTATGAGGAGGACGCGGATCCAATGGCGCAGGCCGACTCGGAGACGGCGGCCCGCTTCTACCGGCAGGCGCTGGCGTCCAACCTGGTGACCATCCTCTCCGAGACCGAACCGCTGGGGGTACACGTCGTGGTCGAGAACCTCTCCTCCCTCCCCGATCAGCAGCCCATCATCCGCGAGACCTGCGAGGCGCTGGGCCTGCCGCTCGTCGATCTCCAGGGCGCGCTGGCGCGGCACCCCGACCGGGAGGCGCTGCTCCACCCCGAGCAGAACCTGCGGCTGAGCCCGGCTGGCAACCGCCTCATCGCCGAGACCCTCTACGCGGCGATGGTCGACCAGGGGCTCCTGTGATCGCCCTGGCGCTGGCGCTGACCGGCTGCACGGGCCAGGCCGCGGCCCCCGGGCTGGAGGCGCGGCGTCAGCACAACGTGGTGCTGGTCGTGATCGACGCGCTGCGCGCGGATCGGGTGGGCGCCTACGGCCACTCCCGGGCCACCACCCCCAACCTCGACGCCCTGGCGGCCCGGGGCGCGCGCTTTGATCGGGCGGCGGCCTCGGCGACCTGGACGCTGCCCAGCTTCGCCTCGATGTTCACCGGCCGACACGCCCTGACCCACAAGGTGAGCAACGCCAACCACCGGCTGGATGAGGCGGAGCTCACGCTCGCCGAGAGCCTCCAGATCGCCGGCTACGAGACCGCCGGCTTCGCCTCGGGGATCTTCCTCAATCGGCAGTTCGGCTTCGCCCAGGGCTTCGACCACTGGTCCGACATCCCGGTGGACTTCTCCAGCGACCGCCCCCGGCCGCCCCGCAAGACCTCCGACGTGCTCGTGCCCGAGGTGATCGGCTGGCTGGACAAGCCCCACCCGGAGCCCTTCTTCCTCTTCGTCCACCTGATGGACACCCACCCCCCGCTGGCGCTGCCCGCCGACGGCGACAGCCTCCGCTACGACCCGGACTACAGCGGGCTCCTGGACGGGGTGTCCCTCGACCTGCGCCTGAAGAAGCGCCTCTACGGGCGACTGCTCAACGAGCCGGGCGGCGCCCCCAAGACGCTGAGCGACGCGGACGTGGCGCACATCCAGGCGCGCTACGACGCCGGGGTGGCCTACAGCGACGCCTGGCTGGGCACGCTGCTCGAGGCGCTGGACCAGCGAAAGCTGACCGGCTCCACGACGGTGATCGTCACCGCCGACCACGGCGTCGATCTGCTGGACCACAACACCCTGTTCGCCTACCCCTCCCAGGCTCCCTACGAAGAGATCACCCGGGTGCCGCTGGTGGTCCGCCACCCCGACGGGCCGTCGGGGCTGACGGTGACGGATCGGGTCTCGGGGGTGGATCTCTACCCCACGGTGCTGGACATGCTGGGGCTCCCCGCCGATCCCGGGGCCGAGGGCGTGAGCCTGCTGCCCGCGCTCCAGGGAGAGGCGCTGCCGCCGCGGGATCTGTACGCCATGGGCAGCCCGGAGCGCGAGCCGGACCTGGACCGCCGGACCCTGTCGATTACGCGCGGCGACCACAAGCTGCTCACCCACAGCATCGCCCCCTTCGACTTCTTCACCACCGAGCTCTACGACCTCGCCGCCGATCCCGGCGAGCGGCGCGACCTCGCCCTGGAGGACCGCGAGACGCTGGGCGAGCTGCAGTACGCCATGCACGAGTTCGTGCGCGCCCGGGGCAGCGAGGGGCTCTATCAGCCCCGCAGATCCGGCCGAGGTGAGCCCTGATCGGGCTCGCGCTGCTGAGCTGCGCGCTGGCGGAGGTGCCGGCGGAGGTGCCGACAGAGCGGCCGGCAGAACGGCCGGATGTGATCGTGGTGGCGCTGACCGCCCAGCGACGGGACCGGGTGGGCGCCTACGGCCACACCGGGGGGCTGACCCCGGCGCTGGACGCCCTGGCCGCGAGCGGCGCGCGCTTTGACGAGGCCGCCGCGCCCATCCACTGGACCCTGCCGGCGCAGGCTTCGCTGCTGAGCGGCCTCTACCCCGAGGGGCACGGGGTTCTGTCCCGGGACCGGGCGCTGCCCGAGGCCGTCACGACCCTGCCGGAGATCTTGCGGCTCTATGACTACCGCACCGCCGCCTTCACTGGAGGGCTGGACGCCAGCGGGAGCTTCGGTCTGAGCCAGGGCTTCGAGGTCTACGACGACCAGACCGACGGCGCCCCCATCGGCGCGCTGTCCGAGAGCTTGGAGCGGGCGCTGACCTGGCTGGATGGGGGCGAGGCGCCGGCGCTGCTGTGGCTGCAGAGCTACGAGGCCCACGACCCGTATTGCCGCGGCCGACCGCCAGCCCAGGCGGGGGCGCCGCTGGCGGAGCGGGAGCTGGGGCGGGCCTTCCTGAAGGCGCTGGATCCGGGGACGATGAGCGCGGCGGATAAGGCCGCCGTGGAGCGCTGCTATGACGAGGGGGTGCGCCGCAATGATGAAGGGCTCTCCGCGCTCGTCGAGGCGCTGCGGGCCCGGGGCACGCTGGATCGCACGCTGCTGGTGGTGCTGGCCGAGCACGGGGAGACGCTGGGGGAGTGGGGCAGCTATGATCGCTTCGGCGGCGGCGATCTGCACGAAGCGGTGATTCATGTGCCGCTGGTGATCCGTGGGCCGGGGGTTCAGGTCGGGGGGGTGGACGCGCCGATCTCCCTGGTCGATCTGGCGCCCACGCTGCTGGAGCTGGTGTCCGTGCCAGCGCATTGGGAGATGCAGGGGCGCTCCTTCGCCCCGCTGCTGCGGGGGGGGGAGGCGCCCGAGGCCGCGCCGACCTTCTCGGTGACTGGCGATGGGCGATGGGCGGCGCGGACGAGCCGCTGGAAGCTCTCGGTGACCCCGGAGGGGCGGACCCTCCACGATCTCTCCGCCGATCCCGGGGAGGCTCGGGATCGGTCCAGTGAGAACCCGGATGTGGTGTTGGCGCTCAGCCGCGCCTATGCGGAGTGGCACCGACGGGTCACCGCCAGTCAGCCGGGGGCGGCGCCGCTGGTGATCGACCCCGCGCTGCGGAAGGCGCTTGAGGACGCTGGCTACTGGTGAGACCGCTCAGACTTCTCCCCGGCCCCCCCGTCAGGCTCCTTGATCCCACCGCCCAGCAGACTGTTCTCCACCTTGAGCACGTCCAGTCGCTCCCGCACCGCGTCCAGCTGCCTGGCACCGCTCCCAGCCTGGAGCTCCAACACCAACGGCGCCTTTGCCAGGAGCCCCAACGCAGCCATCTCATCCGCCATCGCCTGGAGCCGATCCGACTCCACCCGACCGCTCGGGGAGTAGCCAAAACGATAGACCAGCGACTCCTCGTCGCCCTTGCGCGAGAGGTAGGATCGATAGCCCCGCGCCACATCCGCCAGCACTCCCAGCCGCCCGCGCTCGCGCATCGCCACAAAGTTGCAGACCAGCAGATCGACGCTCACCTCCCGCTCCTCCAACGTCAGCGGCCGCCAACGGTGAGCGCCCCCCGCCTCCACCAGCGCCTTCAACTCCCCGCCCCCACCGAGCACAAGGTCCAGCTCCCCGGCCTCCAACCCAGCGGCGAGATCCGGCCGCGTCTCCACCGCCCGCCCCAGCAGCCGCGACAGCAGCAACTGAGCAGCGGGACCGCCAGCGGCGGCGCGCAAGCCCGAGGTGTCCGCCGGCGCCTCCAGCCCGGCTCGCAGCAGCAGCTGAAGCGCCGCGCTCTCCTCCTCGGCGTGCCCCAACTGGATCACCGCCATCGGGTTCAGCGTGCCCGCGGCGGTCTCACTGAGCACCTGGACCGCGGGGAGACAGGCGCAGTCCAGCTCCTCGGAACGCAGCGCCGCCAGCAGCGTCTTCCGGGACGGTCGCGCGGTCCGCTCCCGCAGCTTCGCGAGGTCTTCACGGCTCAGCCCCGCCGCCTCCAAGCCGCTCTCCGTGGCCAGGTGCAGCGCCACCGACTCCGCCTTGATCTTCCCGTGCTCCACCCGGCTGCTCAGCGCCTTGTAGAGCAGCATCTGCTGAGAGACCGACACCATGCCGATCTTCAGCGCGACGGCGGGCGCGGCGGCGGCGGCGGCGGTCGGCGCTGGCTCTAGCGGCGCGTCGTCATTCCGAAGGTATATCGCCGAAGCGGCGGCGATCAGAATGAGCAGGCTCAGAGCCAACAGTGCAATGCGGCGATTCACTTCCGAGCTATATTCAGTGCGTGCGACGTGCTGCAATGATCCTGATGCTTTCCACCGGGGCAGTCCTCACAGCCCTCAGCGAGCAGGCCCAAGCAGCCGACTCAGCGCCGAACATCGTGCTGATCTCAATCGACGGGATGCGGGCGGACCGCGCCGGGTACGAGGGGTACGAGGTCGCGACGACGCCGAACCTGGACGCGCTGGCTGCGTCCGGCGCGCGGTTCCCCAACGCGTGGAGCGCGGCCAACGAGTCGCTGCTGTCTCACGCGGCGATGCTCACCGGCCGCTACCCAAGCGAGCTCGCCCACCCCGACTACCTCACCTACATCCTCCCCGAGGAAGCCATCCTCCTGCCGGAGGCGCTCACCGCGGTCGGCTACGACACCGCCGCCTTCATCGGAGGCGGACACATCCGGGAGAGCTTCGGCTTCAACCAGGGCTACGAAACCTTCTTCGAGA
>Ga0316204_10006710_pt1 | contig 17452 bp, 16 predicted proteins | sample 6monrhotite_MG_2_FD_205661 | JGI IMG/M metagenome (GOLD analysis project Ga0316204, IMG submission 205661) | Microbial mat bacterial communities from mineral coupon in-situ incubated in ocean water Damariscotta River, Maine, United States -... | ecosystem: Environmental > Aquatic > Marine >... | reverse complement strand
GTGGCGCTTCAGAACCCTTGGGCGATTGATGACGGTGATCACGATAAACAACGTGCCCAAAACGAACATGATGGCCGCAGAAGCAGCAATGATCAGGATGACCTGTTCTTTAATCATGTCGCCCCATACATGTTAAGGGCGCGGGCCAGCTTCTGCTCCATATTATAGTACCTGGCTTTTTCCCAGAAATGTGGCCGCACACCGGTAAATCTATGTTCACCGACCAGCTTGCCATCCTCGTCTTCACCATCAATCTCATACAGGCAGACATCTTGTAGCGTTATGATATCACCTTCCATACCAATCACTTCGGTGACGTGGGTGATTTTCCGTGATCCGTCACGCAGGCGCTGGGCCTGAATAATCACGTGAACAGCCGCCGCAATCTGTTCACGCACGGCTTTTGCCGGAAGGTTATAGCCGCCCATGGCGATCATGTTTTCAACACGGCTCAGGGCTTCGCGGGGGTTGTTGGCGTGGATGGTCCCCATGGACCCGTCATGGCCGGTGTTCATCGCCTGCAGCAAATCAAAGGCTTCCGGCCCACGCACCTCACCAACGATAATCCGTTCCGGGCGCATACGCAGACAGTTCTTGACCAGATCTCGCATGGTGATTTCGCCGGCCCCTTCAAGGTTGGGCGGTCGACTTTCGAGACGTACCACATGGGGCTGCTGAAGTTGCAACTCGGCGGAATCCTCACAAGTGATAATGCGTTCACCCGGATCAATATGGGCCGTCATCAGGTTCAGTAAGGTGGTCTTCCCGGAACCCGTTCCGCCGGAAATCAAGACATTGCAGCGGACGGCGGACAGAACCTCTAAAACCTGCCCCAGTTCAGGCGTGATGCTTTTGAAATCGATCAGGTTTTTGAAGGTCAATTTTTCCCTGGAAAACTTACGAATGGTCAGCGCTGCGCCATCAATCGCCAACGGCGGGGCAATCACGTTAACACGCGAGCCATCGGCCAGGCGGGCGTCACATATGGGACTTGATTCGTCAACGCGACGGCCAACGGCAGTCACGATCCGCTGACAGATGTTCATCAATTGGGCGTTGTCGCGAAACTTGATATCGGTCAGCTCGATTTTACCGCCAACCTCGATAAAGACCTGGCCGGCACCATTGACCATGATGTCGGCAATGCCATCGCGTTCCAGCAACGGTTCAAGCGGACCAAGACCGAGAATGTCGTTGCAGATATCCTTAACAACCTGCTGCTGTTCCTGAATGGTCAGGACCAGACGACGCATGCTGATGATCTCAGCCGTCATGTCGGTGATTTCTTCGCGGACTTCGTCGGCCTCAAGCTTGCTGATTTCCGCCAGATCGACGGCTTCCAGAAGATCGTTAAAGACGGTGATCTTGATTTCAGCCAGGCGCGGGTTAGCCGGCGCCTGATCCGGGTTTTCCGGTTCCGGGGCCGGTGCAGGTGGTGGGGCTTTCGGTGGCGCATCATGTTGTTGGGGGGCCGATTCCGGGGCTGGCGCTGCTTGCGGAACATCCTCTGAAGATGCTGGCTCAACTTCTGGAGACGGCGCTGCCGCCGGTTCAGCCTGGGGCGTGGGTGTGGCTACCGGGGTTGATGGCTGAGGTTGAGTTCCACGTCTTCCAAACATTTCATACCGACCTTAAGCTCATGATTTTGATTTTTTAAAGATTGAAAAAATCGACTTCGTCTCACTGTCTTCGGCGACATCACGCGCGCTGACTTGTTTTGCCAGGTCGCCAATAGCCACTGTCGCTTTGCTCTTTTTTGCAACCTTCGACAGCATCTCGCCATTATTTAAGGCCCGCCCAAAGACCTCGGCATCATAAGGGATGCTGACGGCCGGGCTCATGGCGACCGCTTCCATAAAATCCTTTTCGGTCAGGTCAGCACGTTTTGAAACGCCAACCTGATTCAGGACAAGCCGTGTCGGCGCCTCGACTCCGCGCTTGGGCCCGATAAATTCTACCATATTTTTTGCATTCCGGAGATTCGTAAGATCCGGTCGGGCAACCAGAACCACTTCGTCCGCAGCAGCCAGCGCGTCACTGACCCATGGCGTCCAGACATGCGGAAGGTCGAGGATTATAAAATCACCCATCGGGCGCACTGCCCGCAGCAGCGCATCGAAGGATTCCTGGGTGATCTGTGCGCCGATGGTCAATGACGCAGGGGAGGCCAGGATTGCGACCTTTTCCTCAAACAGCATTAAGAACTGATCAAGCAGATTGTCGTCCAGCCGTCCGATCTGCGAAAGCGCTTCGGCGATGGTTTGACGAGGCTGCACATTAAAATTCAATGCCGCCGTGCCGAAACAGACATCAAGGTCGATAACGACGGCCCGGCAATCATACAAATCGGCTAGTTCGTTTGCCGTATTGTGCGCGATGACACTGGACCCGACGCCGCCTGCCAACCCGCTAAAAGCAATAACCCGACCGTCGGAATCAGCCTCCATCCCCTGATAAATTCTGGAAATGGAATCGCGCAGTCTTTCGGCGTTCACCGGGCCAACGAGATAATCACTGACGCCGTTTTTAAGCAGTTCCTGAAACAGGTCGATATCGTTGTGTTGGCCGATCAGGATAACTTTTGTTGTCGGATCGCATACGTTGGCCAGCATTTCCAGGTGCTCAAAAAACACATCGCGAGGCGCGTCCACTTCGACGATCAGCAGACTTGGTGTGGCCCTTTCCGCCAATACGGACACAGCCGTATTCAGGCCACCCGGATGAATCTCAAAATTACAGCGAAACAGCAGGCGATCCCCGGTCAGCGCTTCCATGGCGCTCTGGGTTTCTTGACTTAACGGGAATCCGCCAATTGGAATGCGTAAAATCACAACTGCCCCATGATCACGTTGTTATCCGGAAAATGTTCCATCGTCGTATATCGCCCTATTCTGCCGCTGCGGGTTCGGTTACCGTGGTAATGTCCGGCCCATCGCGATGCGTGGCGATCGTTCCTGAAGCCTGGGTGCCGTCAAACGGATCCATTTGGGTTGGTTTTCTTAAATCCCCCGGGTTGGCAACGGTCAGGCCCAAATTTCTCTGCGTCGCGCAACCGTAGTTTGGACTTCGGCGGTTAGCCCAGTTAAACCCTGATTCTGCCGACCAGACCCTACACTCCGGCACACTGACCTTGTAGGTGGCAAAAGAAATCGTCGCTGCGCTGCCCTTCTCGTTGTCCATCGGCAGCTCCCTGATCATCCGGCGGTCCACTCCGGCGCTGACCAGCAACTCTTCCATTCGTTCGATGCGGGATTTTCGCTCGATACCAGAGGCGCTGTTAGCTGGGACCTGTATGCCCACGGGCCCTGATGCTCTCATATGAAAATCACGCACAAAACTGTCAAAGGCGAACTGATCTTCCGGGCTCAGGGGCTCTGCTTCCATACGCGAGACCAGCGACAGAGTTCTGGTTTCCGGCTGCACGCCGATGGGATGGGCTTCGCGGTAATCCGCAGGCCGCTCAGGCAAATCGCAAGCTCCCAGCCCCAGGGCAAAGGCAATGGTACAAAATTTCATGGCTGCTGAAGAAAGTCGGTTGGTCATGGTGTTGCCCTTTACTTCATAATGTAGCCGAAGGGGCCGCGAATCAGGTCTTTCCAGAACGGCAATTTGCCTTCGCCATATTCGCGGTGCAGCCGACCGAGAAGATAAAGATCGATATCGCTGGCCGGCTCAAACCCGTCTGTTGGCAGCGCCAGCGCGGCATCATTTCCGGCTGGTTTTGCCAGATAGGCCGTTACGGTAATGATCAGTTCCGATTCCTCATTCTGGAAATCCGTACTGCGGAACAGCGCACCTAGAATGGGAAGGTCCTTGAGGAACGGAAATCCGTCGATAACGTCCGTCACATTTTCCTGCAGCAAACCTGACAGCATCAATGTGCCGCCGCTGGGTAGGTCGACTGTGGTATGTGTGCGCTTGGTCGAAAATGTGTCGAGTGTTGCACCTTGGATGGTAACCTGATTTGTATTGATCGAACTGATTTCCGTTGTGACTTTAAGGTTGATTCGCCCCTTGCTCTGCACAATCGGTGTAAAGCTCAATTTGATGCCAAATTCACGATATTCGATGATTGGATTGCTTTGATCATCAAAGCCGGTTGGAACCGGGGTTTCACCCCCGGAAAGGAAAGTCGCTGCTTCACCGGATAATGCCGTTAATGTCGGTTCCGCCAGTGTTTTGACCAGACTCTGCTGTTCCAACGCCTCAATCGCTGTCGGCGTCAATCCGACAATATCATGGTTCAACACCCCCGTTCCAAATCCTGTCACACTGGTTGGTAGCGTACTGCTCGTTTTGATGTCGAGATCACCGAGAAACGAGTTGATGCTGATCCCCTGATCAACAGCTAAACTTTTACGAACCGAGCGGTTCACTTCGGCGACGCGCACCTGCAAAATGACCTGCTGACTGCCCGCAACTTTCAACATATTGGTCACATTGGCTGGGTCGGCGACAAAACGGTTGGCGATTCTGACGGCATCAGCCGACGCCACCGATGACCGTACGTTACCAGACAGAAACACGCTGTCGCGATAGACACTGACGTCTATTTTTTCATCGGGCAATAATTCCGCTAAGGCCGACTGAAGTGCATCATGGTTCATGGAAACCTGGACTTCCGCCTGATGGATGATGACGCCGTTCTGGTTCATGAAGAACACATTTGTCGTGCCGACGGCTTTAGAAACCACAAAGACCTGACGCGGATTTGCCTTATCCACGTGCACATCAGCAACCTCTTCGTTGCCGACGACGATCTTGGCGACTGGGGCGGGCAACTTCACGACCTTGGCCTTGTTCAGACCAATCTTGATTTTCTTCGGAGTCACCAATGTCGTTGACGGTGCCAATTGTGCCGGGGTGGCCACAGCTGGACTGGTCACAGCCGGGCTGGCCACAGATTGAGTCGTCACATTGGGTAAGGCCCGGCGTTGCGGCACTTCCTGGGCAAACGCAGGCAATGTCCCCGTCCACGCCAGCACGAGCCCCATGATGACCCCGATATTCAAATTACATCGCGTCATTTAACGCCGATCTCCTCAGTTTTTGCGGCGTTGCCACGATAAATTTCGATAACCTGTTTGTTCTTCTTAGGCACCGCTTTTCCCAGTGTCGTAACATTCTGTGTTTTTAAGGTGGCCTCTTTTGCCTTTGCCTGTGCCTGTGCCTGCTTTTCAGCGTCGGTTTTGGCCGCCATTTCCTGTTCGAGTTTCTTTTTCTTGGCCGATTGCTCAGTGACCTTCCTGTTGAGATCACGCAAAAACGGACTCATTTGCACATCCGTCGTAAACGAACCCGACTTATCCGCGACCTTTTCGCTCGATGTCGCAATATCGCGAAGCACGACAGACAATTGCCCCGTCGCCCGCGCGGTCAATAGAATTTCTGTCTGTTTCGGCGTCAGCTGGAAGGTCAGCGTTTTCGCCGGCAACGCGGCGCCTTCAATTTCGCCTAGCGTCTGATCAACCGCCAGAACCAGAATATTTTGTAAAATCGTCTCCGTCATCGCTCCCATAACAACCAGCGGTCGAATGGTCTGTGCGACGCCAACCGCTTTTTTCTCTGTTGGTGTAGTCTTATTGACCGCCTCTTTACCGCTGTTATGCACAATCAGGATATCAACGTGATCGCCGGGAAGGATGAACCCTGACACGCCATTGTTTGCAGTTATCGGCACAGAAACAGCCCGCATCCCCTTATCCAGAACACCGGCCATAAAACTTGGCGCGTCGCTTTTGAAAAATTTTGTGGCGATCAAAGGCTCCCCGGCCTGCAGCGGACGACGAACCGTTGCCTCATTGATTTCCTTGAATTTTTCTTCTTTTTGATCGTCTTTTTCAACGGAAAAATAATGCTCACTCAGGCTGTCCTTGGGCCACGGTCGCCAGGCAACCGTGTCGGAATTCAGGATATCGCCCGGATTCAAGGGCTTTGTTGCCACAAGAATCTGCGTCTTGATGGGTTCGGCCTTTTCCTCAAGCGCCAGAATTGCTTCTGGCGTTGAGAAATTCTTGATCAAATAGGTACTGATCCCGGCGACACTCAGCGCCAAAACAATCAGTCCAATAACGAGAATCCGCATGAGCTTTTAATGCCCTCAATAAAACCGGTACGCGCGCAGAACCACAACATTTCAACAATTTATCATTGATTTCCGTGGTTTACTACCTTTCCGCACCATCTGTGTTACACAATTTAACGCCTATCCCTTACCTTCACATTAATGTTAACTATTACGCATAACATTTGAAGAATTTCCTACAAACGTTTAGGCTGCGCAGAAGATGACTACTAATGAAGACAAACGAAATAGCTTGCGACGAAGAACCATCTTTGGTGGTGTCCTGTTTGATGACGGGGGACGCAATTGGGAATGTTCCATTTCCGATATCTCGGAAACCGGGGTCAAAATTCGCTCTAAAACCGCTGACCTGCAGATAGGCGACGAGATAGAGTTGAAAATTAATAAATTCAACGATTTGCGCCGCTGTGAAGTCAGCTGGATCAGGGGAAATCATATCGGGCTGCGCTTTCTGGTTACCATCACCCACCACGATGGCGATATGGCCAGGCTGTTCAAGTTCGCACGCGGAGAGGTGTGATGTTCTCATTTGTTAACTGATGGGGATTCTGGATTTGGCGGATAGTGTGACGTTCGGGATCGGCACGAGCGGCACGATAACACTAAAGTCGTATGAACCGGTAATCGTGACATAAGTTATGCCACCGGTTGTTGCCTGAGTTGCTGAGAACGTCGCGCCAGTAATGTTGATGCCACTTGAAGAATAGGCGGTTGATGCGTACGTCGCCAATGCTGCGGTCGTCGCACTGGTGTTGACGATCGCAAAACGTGTGGTTTCTTCAACCGCATATTGCATGGACGCCCTGATCCACATCGCCCGTCCCAGTTCGAAGACGCCGATCACCATGATCAAAAAAATGGGCGCAACCAGAGCGAATTCCACGGCTGTCGCGCCGCGCCGCGATCCCCGCAGTTTTCTGAAGGACGAGGCAATATTACCAATTTTCATTGCCACACCTCTATTGCGTCCTGACCGTTGCCGAACTGGTAAGTGTGATGGACGTTCCCAATAACAACAGGGAGTGATCGACGGACGCGCTAACCGTCAGGTAATAGCGATTGGAACTTCCATCGCCACATGCCACACCGCAGGTAACCGATGATCCGTCGGCACATTCACAGGCCGTTGTCGTGGTTACATCCGAGGTCGTCAGGCTGAGGTTGGTTGAATCGACAACCGCCTGTTTGATCGCTGTAGTACTGGACGAATCCAGCAAAGCCCACTGCGCCCCGGCCCGTGCTGCACTGGTCAGCTCCATTTTATCGAACGTTGCCAATCCATAGTTGACGATTCCCAATAAGAACGCCGAGATAATGGGAATGAATATGGCAAATTCGACTGCCGCTGCGGCTCGTGTCGAGCGCAAAACGCTATCAACTTGCCGTCTCACTGAACCAATCCATGAAATTCGTGACGTCATTTCAATCTGTCCGTTAATTTTCATCAACATGTTATATGTATGCTTACGCTACTTGTCCGTCCAACATTGTCACAGCCTCACTCTACAAGTCTAACCTCACCCGGGATATAGATCGGCGTGACCCCGGCCGCAGCGCACGTCGACCCATCCATGTTCAGGCCTGAATTTCCGCTGAACCCGACCCTGAGGGCAACGATTTGGAGACAGTTTGATCCCGCTTCATTGCCACCATTCATGTTGATTTCCTGATCAGGGAAATACATCGCGCCCTGAAAAGTCGTCGATGAACTTCCGTTCAGGGTATTGCAGTTATTCCCCGTACATGCCGACGTGGTATCCGGGTCCTGAAAAAACAGCATGCCTTCCCAGGTGCCTGCCGAATCCGCCGGAACCGGAGCACTTAAAGTTACTGAAGATGAGCCATTGATATTGTTTATCTGGCCTTCGTTTCTCAGAACGATGGTCACGCCCGTACCGGTAATGTTGCCATTGGCGTTGGTCTTGAAATCACCCCCGTCAATGACATAAAGACCTGGTGACAAGGTGACGGTTCCCTGTTTGACCCAGAAATCACCACAGATAACATAAGCATCGCTATAGGACCCGGTGCCTGCAATCGTATCTGTTCCGCCGTTCGTATTGTAAGTATAGCCGGCAACATCGCAGGCCTCGTTCGGTGCCGTCAGGGATGCATAGGGATCGGTGATCGCTGAAGCCCCGGCACTCCCCGTACACCCGGCGTCAACCGTCAGGCCGCCGTTGTCGGAGATGTCTCCAACGACGGAGTAACAATCAGTAACCAGAGCGCCACTTCCCGACACGGACAACGCCGATGAACTGGACGAGTTTGAGGCGATTTGGCATCCGTCGAAGGTGATATCGCCGCTACCGCTGACAGAAACGCCTGTACTTGAGGTATCGAGTGACAGGACGCAGGCCTCGTCAGTCGTACTGCCGGTCGTCGCCACGGCGCGGGCTGATATGGAAATCGACGACCCCAGATAGGTGCCGGCGAACAACATGCTGACGGATCGCGTCATATTGACTTCAACCGCGCCATTGTCTGCGGTATAGGAACCGGAGGTCGGCGGATTGGATGTTGTGATCGTATCCGTCGTCGCACTGTAGCCGTTGCGTGTCGCATCCGTCGTCGCGGCGCTCAGAATGCTTGCTGACGTGGCGCTGCTGTCCTGAGCTTCATAAGCACCGGCAATTGCCGCAGCATCAGCCGCCGTTTGCAAATCCCGTTTACTCTGAAACCACAACCCGACTTCCAGGCCAAGGCCGACAAACGCCACCATGATTGGCAGCAGCAGGGCAAACATGACAACAATACCGCCGCGCTTATCCGAGGAGAGCCGCCTCAAGACATGGGTGCGTCCGCGCGGTCCGAGCCCGGATGTTCTTAAGTTGACAGGTGGCCGCGATGATTTCACCAATAGTGCTCCGGTATTCTTTTCCATATCAGAATATGTCGTTTTGTATCACTGCACAAAATTTTGTTCAGTGACCGAAATCACTCGGTGTTTCTTGATTAATAGACTGATATCACATAGGTTTTACGGAGTTTAGAACTTTTTAGGGATAGAATACAGATGTCACCATGGCATTTTAATGGCCGGTACCGCAAATCGGCCCACACCCTGATCGTGATCGCGACAATGCTGACGGCGTCCTGCCAGAGCGCACCTGTTAGCGAAAATGCGGCGATATCCAGTTCTTTAACTCAAGCAGCATTGGCAGCTGAACGGACAAATGATTATTCGACCGCCATAAACCAGTATCAGAAACTGCTGACCCGTGATCCGGAAAACATTGACGTTTTGATCGGGCTGGCCCGCAACCTGCGCTATTCGGGAGACTCTATAAATGCAGTTAAGATTCTGGAGAAGCTGGGTCCGGCTGAAGAGGCCCCCGTCGTCTTTCGACTGGAACTGGCAAAATCCAAGATTGCCGCAGGCAAGGCCAAAGCTGCAATCAAACAGTTGAAGCTTGCCCTCGGCGATGAGCCGAAAAACTGGCAAATCCATTCAACACTGGGCATCGCCCATGATCTCAATGAGGATTTTGCGAGCGCCAGGGACGCCTATGAGCAAGCTCGCGCGTTGTCTGAAGACAACCCCGCAGTCCTCAACAACATGGCCCTGTCAGCCGCGCTTTCCGGCGATATTGACCGGGCGATTACCCTGCTGGAGAGCGCTCCAAGATTGGCCCGCCACAGCCCCCAAATTCGTCAGAACCTGGCGTTCTTTTATGGCATCAAGGGCGACATGAAATCCGCCGGGTCGCTGGCTCGAATGGACCTTGATGAAGAACAGGTTCGGACCAACCTTTCCATATACTCCCGGTTCCACAAAAAACAGTTTTGACGGCCTTTTTACTCAGGTTTGGCATAAAACTATCCGGTTTATTTAGTTTAGGAGTTGTGACTCGTGGCGGATACGCAAACATCATCATCGGCAGCAACCCTCGAAAACGTCAAACTGCTCAGTGATGTCCCGAGTGATGTGGTCTCCCGGCTAACTTCCCGTTGCACCTGGCTGGAATATGAAGAAGACCAGATTATCATCGATCGGAATGATACCAGTACGAACGTCTATTTCATTGTCTCGGGGAAAGTCCATGTTATGGATTTCCTCGGTGACGACCAGCAGGTTTCACTGGCTGACCTTGGCCCGGGTGACATGTTCGGCGAACTGGCGGCTGTTGACCGTCGGCTCCGCTCAGCCCGAGTGACTGTACTGGAACCGGCCCTGGTCGCCGAAATTTCGAGTGAAGATTTTCATGAACTTCTTCTGGAATGCCCGACCGTAACCTTCATCCTGCTGAAACGGTTTGCGGGTACGATCCGTGACATGACAACGCGCGTCACCGCGATGAGCACAATGTCCCCTCACCAGAGAATTTACCATGAACTGATCCGCCTGGCAGAGCCCGACACGAGTGAGGACGGTCTATGGGTTATCAACAATGCTCCCAATCATGCCGAACTTTCGCACTGGGTCGGCACGGACAAAAAGACAGTCGCAGACGCCATTGGCAATCTTGCGCGCAGTGGCATTATTGAACGAAAGCACAAAAACTTTATCGTCCGCGATCACGCCCGCTTGCAGCGACTGGCGCATCAGTAATCAATGTGTTCAGGCGAACCGATGCCTACCGCCAGGTTCCCTAGGGTGTAATCATGTACCATGATTTTTTCGGCATCGATGAGAACCCGTTCTCAAATACACCGGACCCCAAATACCTGTTCATGAGCCCGCGACATAAAGAGGCACTCGCACATCTCATATATGGCGTTGAAGGTGATAGTGGTTTTGTTCTGCTCACCGGTGAAGTCGGAACCGGCAAGACCACCCTTTGCCGTTATCTGTCGGAAAACTTGCCCGACAACGTTGAATTGGCGTTGTGCATCAACCCACGCTTATCTGAAACTGAACTGCTGGCCAGCATCTGTGATGATTTTGGGATCCGTACCCAGGGGTCCATGAGTTCGGTCAAAAACTTGACCGATTCCATTAATACCTACTTGCTTGATCTCTATGCGCGCGGCGGACGGGCAGTCCTGATCATTGACGAAGCCCAGAACCTGCGTTTCGAAATGCTCGAACAGGTGCGTCTGCTGACCAATTTGGAAACCTCTCAGAACAAACTGCTGCAGATTATCCTGATCGGTCAAACAGAACTGAAAGAATTCCTGGAACAACCAAAATTGCGTCAGCTATCTCAGCGCATAACGGCACGCTATCATCTCGATCCGATGAACGTTCACGATTCAAGAGAATATGTTGCCCATCGCATTCATGTTTCGGGGCTGGACGAGAACATCTTCCGATCAGGAGCGGTTACGGAGATCTGCACGCAATCACGTGGCATCCCCAGATTGATCAATTCCATATCCGAGCGCTGTTTGCTGGGTGCCTATGCCAACGGACAGGAGACCGTTAGCCGCAAGCTGGCCCGCGAAGCCGCCGAGGAGGTCCTCGGCAAGGCGACTCCCTCTCCCAAACCGGTTTTCCTTGTTTTGCTCGCGGCTCTTCTGATCAGTGCCATGGGCCTGATATTTATTGCCGTCAATCCTCTGGGCTTTGCCTTGCCTGCCCAGGTCAGCCAATCCACGGCCGTGATCTGGATACGCTCGAAGCTTGAAAGCTCTCCCTTGGCCGCACCCTATATTCGCAAGCACCCCCGCTCTCCAGACCCTTCAACGGTGAACTGACATGTCGCTCATTTTAGATGCTCTCAAAAAATCTGAAACCGAACGGAGCGACCGTCCGGCTGCCCGCTCGCGGTCGGAGCCCATCAATGATGAGGAAGAGAATGGCGTTCCACGACGGGCGATCGTGCTCGGCCTGCTGGTGCTCGTCGCAATCGGTTCTCTTAGCGTGATCCTGTTCTTGCAAAGGGACCTCGCCCCAACTGACATTTTGGCTGAAAATCAGAGATCAGAGCCCGTCAATACAGTGAACCCTAGCCCTACTGAACAACTTCGCCCGGAAAAAATAATTGTCCCCAAACCCGATGAAACCCTTGCTGTCACGAAGGCACCTCAGGAGGAACCTCCTCAACCCGAGACCCCGATGGAAGAGAAGGTGAGCAAACCTGTCTCGCCCTCTCCCGCCACCCCTGTCGCAGAAAAACCCGCGCTGCCCGCAGTAAGCGAACCGGAACAGATCTTGGTCAAACCCCAACCCGAGGCCCCAATCTCACCTGAGCCCACACCGTCCATCAAAGAACAGCCGACTCCGACTGAGATCGCCGAACCGCCCGTCCACACTCCCGTCACAGCCGCCCCGGAACCAGCCGCCCTGGCTAAAGTTACATCCCGGTTTTCGCCGCCGACCAAACCCACGGCACCACCCCAGCCGCCTGCTCCTGTCAACGCAGACCTGGCAAAACAATCCGTTCGGCAGGCGGAAAAATATGAACAGGTGGGCCAAATTGATCTGGCGATCGAATCCTATGGGCGGGCGATCGGACAGGACAATCAAAATGCCGAGGCCTATTTCGCCAGAGGATGGTTGCATGAAGCCAACCGAGCCTATGAGACGGCCATCAGCGATTTTTCCAGCGCCATCGGTCTCAATGTAAACTTTACCGACGCCTATTTTGCGCGGGCCTGGGCTTACGAGCAAAGCGGCGATGTTGCCGCCGCCATAACCGATTATTCAAACGTGGTTCGGCTTGAACCTGGGCACATGAACGCCACCTTGAGCCGTGGTATTCTGCGGTTCTATGGCGACCTGAAAACTCAGTCAGAAGCAGATTTCCAGAACGTCTACGGAAAAGCCGAAGCAGAACTGAGTGACTACGGATTGCTGTGGTTGTTCGTCTCCCGGATACAGGGCAGTGCCAACCCGACCCTGGTCGCCTCAGAACTGTCCAGCATCCAGCCTCGAACGGAATGGCCGGGTGTCTTGTTCCGGTCATTCATCGGCGACGCCAGCACCACTCAGGTCATGGCAGCGATGCAGACATCTGATCCATTGGTCAGCCGAAAAAGACAATGTGTTGGGTATTTCTTTCTCGCTCAACACCGCCTTGCCCTCGGTGACCAGGCGGGTGCCCGGGAATATTTTGCCAAAACGCTTGAAAGCGGGATCACGTCTTACCGCCAGTATTGGGCCGCCAAGATTGAACTTAAGCGGTTAACCGGCACTCAATAGCCTGCCGACTTCGGCCATCACCTGATCTTCCGTGATCTGCTTCATGCACTGGTTATCCTGACAATCGAGGACGCTTTTTTTTGCGTCATAGATGGCGAGACACGGGCTGCACATCAAATTCTGACAAAGATTGCTGACCCAGGGCAAATCATACCCATAAAGAACAGGCGTCTCCGGGCCGAACATGCCGACAGTTTTGCGCTTCATAAATGCACTTAGATGTAGCGGCCCGCTGTCAACGGTGACGACCATTTCAGCATGGGCGATCAGACCCGCAAATTCATCAAATGCCGTCTTGCCGATACTGTCGACAATCTTGGGGTCGTTCTCAAACTGCGCCAGAATTTCGACATAAATGCCTCGTCCCGAGCGGGTGCCAATCAATACCAGCTGATGGTCAGGGTATGTGGTCCGTAGCCGCTTGATCAGCCTGATCCACGATTTTGTCGGCCATGAACGCAGCATCTGAATGGTTTCACTGCTCTGCGCGTTAAGGACAATGTACGGTCCGTCAACGCCAGACACATTCGGCTTTTGGGGTTTGTACGGGAACGCATCGATATGGGAGGCCAGGGTTTCGGAAGACGCGACAAGTCCGACAAGCTCTCCCACATGCAGGTAATTTTCGGCGATATTCCGATAAACGTTCAAATTGGTACGGTGCGTATACATCTGCCCCACCGGCAGGTGCAGCATATGAAATCCGGCGCGGCGTCCGGCCCCCGACAACACGGACAGGATTGCCGCGAATCGGGAAAAAAATTCCAGGTTCAGGAAAACCGCAGGACGAAATCGGCGCATCGCCCAAACAGCGAAAATCACGTCTTTGCAAAAACGCCCCATCGACGACGGATCAATACTGATGCAGTGTTCGACCCCAAGCGCCCGAGCCATTTGTTTGTTTTCGCTAAACGTCAGGTAAACAACATCTTTGCCCTGTCGTTTAAGTTCAGAAATCAGCGGGTAACTCAGGCAGATACTGCCAAGGCCAAAAAATTTACAGAGCACCACGACCTCACCCTTCGGTGCGCGGGCGAAAACCGGTGCCAGCACCGATAACAGCTTGCAGAGCGGTGTGCCGACAAGCCTGTCAATTATGCGCATGGTGTCTGTTTTCATGGCGCTTTTAACTTCATTGTTTCCATTCGCGCATTGTGCCGCATCGGCGGCGATACTACCATCAGCGACTGAGCAAAATCACTGCTTTCTCTTAACCAGGTGGACCGATGGTCGCGGATTACATATTGCAGTTTGTCTGGGGTCTCATTGTTCTGGCCGCTTTTATCGGCTGGGGTGGGCGTGTTGAAAGCCTTCTTAAACTGAGCGACGACGGCCCGACCGAATGGGGACTTAAGGCCGGCTGGGGAATGGCAATGCTACTGCTTGTCGGCGGACTAACTTCCCTGCTGGGGCTGGTCTCTCCCCCCCTGATGATCGGCCTTTCCATCAGCGGCGCTGTTTTCTGGATCTACGACGTTTACAGAAAAGTCCCCGGCCTTTCAGCGCCCAGTCGTTACCAGATCACTCTGTTCCTTGTCGTCCTGATCCCGTTGATTTCACGTTATGCGGCAGCGGTTCATTATCAGGCGCTGAGTTGCCCCGACGATAACATCGCCTACTTTCCGTTTATCTCCAGATTGCTCGACACTGGAACCTTGCTTGATCCCTTCAACATGAGGCGTCTCGCGGCATATGGCGGGCATACCTTCCTGCAAGCCTTTATCGGCGCCGTCGGAACCGAAGATAATGCGTTCCTGATGGATCGCGGAATTGCCGTCATCGTATCTTTTGGTTTGACGCTGGGCTTTTTCAAAGATCGCGCCAGGCTTGGTATTCTGCCATACGCGATTACCGTGCTTGTGATCCTTGTCTTGCCATTCCCCCTGCTCAACAGCGCCAGCCATATTACCGGCCTGGCGTTATTTCTGACCTTGTTTCGGACCCTTGAACGCCAGCCTGTCCCGGCCCAGCACACCACACGTTCGATCTGGCTGGTCGCCATGGTGCTTGCCGGAGCCGCCAGTTTGCGGGCGCATTTTCTCGCCGCCGGGGCGCTAACCGTGGCCTGCTACTGGTGTGTCAGTGCCGTGCAAACCCGCGATGACTGGAAACAGGCGGTGGTATCACTGTTTCACAGTGGTGCCGCAACGCTAGTATGCCTCATGCCATGGATGATCCTGCTACACCGATCATCCGACAGCTTTCTGTACCCCCTTATCCGCGGCAACCATCGTGACGAATTTGAAAACTATTCGGCTTCGCTCGAGTTCGAAGATCACTTTCAGGTTTTTGCCGATACGTTTCTGGATGCAAAGCTGCTGATTTTCATGGTCCCGATCGTTTTGCTGGTGTTCCGGCGAACCTATCCGGCGGCCCTGTCCTTATATATTGGTGCCCTGCTGACATCGGCGGCGATGACATGGATATTCACCCATTCCGACGTCGATAACATTCTGCGCTATGTGGCGCCGTTTTTATATGCGGCGTTTATTGCCACCATGGTTTCCTTTACCCGGGACGCCCGAACACCATCCCTCGGTTCAGGTTTCCAGTCCCTTCCTGCCGGTGACAAAATCATCGCGGCGGTGATGATTGTTTTGCTGCCCCTCATGATGGCCAAAGATATCGAGCGGCTGACTGATCGGTGGGGAAAGGCTGTGCTCTCTCTAAATGAACGCGCTCTATATAAAGAGGTGCAATTTGCCATCCCGCCGGGCGAAAAGTTCATGTCCGTGGTTGGCCATCCCTATGCCTTTGACTATGCGCGGAATGACATCAGCGGCATTGATGTTCCGGGTGCCGCCAGCCCCGAGCCGGGCGTGCCCTATTTCAAAGGACCACAGGCATTTAAAAACTATTTTCTCGACCGTGGTATTTCCTATCTGGTTTATGGCGATTTCGACAGGCCGGGAACCTGCCTGTATATTCGAAGACTCTGGCAGTTTCATGCCATCGGGGACGTTCCTGTCTGGAAGATGGAGGCAAAATATTATCTCGACCTGATGGACACTGCGGAAGCGCTGGCGACGTCCGAAGACGTGATATTGCGGAAAAATGGGTTCACAGTACTTCAGTTCAGGCCCCGCTGAGTCATCGCTTATATAGGCATCTGAACGATGGATTTACCTCAACCAGCGACCAATATTTCAACCGGGTGCCGGCACGGCATTGCCGTGACCTTACTGGTTACGTCTGCTCTATTGGTGGATATTGCGTTATCACGTCCGACCGCCTTTGCCGGTTTGGAACTTCCTGGGTTAAGCTGGTGGGCATCATGTTAAAAACGTCCATAGTCATTCCCTGTTTCAACGAAGCCCTCAGGATTTCGCCTGAAAAATTCATAGGTTTGGCGGCAGAATCGAAGGTCCATCTTGTTTTCGTCGACGACGGATCGACGGACGGCACCGGTGACATCCTGAAAAATATCATTCGCGATATCGGCCAATCGGCTGTGCTGATAGAAATCGGAAAAAACTCCGGCAAAGGCGAAGCCGTACGCAAGGGTCTGCTGCATGTCATTGAATTGGGGATGGAGAAAGTCGGCTACATAGATGCGGATATGGCGACGCCGGTGAGCGACGTTTACCACCTCATTGACTGTCTTGATGACGGGCAGACCGACGTTGCCCTGGGTTCCAGAGTGGCCCTGCTTGGGCACAAGATCGAACGATCACCATGGCGACATTATCTTGGGCGGGTGTTTGCAACAGCGGCGTCACTAACGCTGGACCTGCCCGTCTACGACACTCAGTGCGGGGCTAAATTTTTCAGGGTTACCGATAATCTGAAAACCGCGCTGGGAACTCCCTTCGTCTCACGTTGGGCGTTTGATGTGGAATTGATCGGGCGGCTGAACATTCTGGCGGGGGCCTCGCGAATACGAGAAATTCCGCTTCGCGAGTGGCACCATCAGGGCGGATCAACCTTCTCCGGCATGACAATGATCACCACCGTTTTTGAGTTGATCAAAATTCGCCATTGCCTTCAGAAATTCGGCCCCCGATGACACCTCCGGTATCCAGTTCCCCGATTTCAAGACTTGTGACCATCGTTGTCTGGGGCATCGGCTTGACGCTGACTCTATTGCCCCTGATGCGTGCCGAGTTTCCGCCAGGCGCCGATATGCTTAACCACGTCGCCCGGGTGCATATCCTTCATAACCTTCCCATTGATGGTGATCTGCAACGCTATTATCAGGCCGACTGGGGCATTATCCCAAACCTCGCCTTCGATATCTTCTCCATCCCCTTATTAAATTTCCTGCCCGCCCATCAGGTTGG
>Ga0316204_10006709_pt1 | contig 17455 bp, 19 predicted proteins | sample 6monrhotite_MG_2_FD_205661 | JGI IMG/M metagenome (GOLD analysis project Ga0316204, IMG submission 205661) | Microbial mat bacterial communities from mineral coupon in-situ incubated in ocean water Damariscotta River, Maine, United States -... | ecosystem: Environmental > Aquatic > Marine >... | reverse complement strand
TATTACCGGCTTCAAAATCAAAATAATCACCGATACGATGATGACCGTTTAAGTAGAATTAATTCAGCTGATATTATTGAATTAAACTTTAGTGAAGGATTGGTAGAGGCATATATCAGATTAATCAAAAACTTCCAACAGTTTTCTAATAAGGTAGAAGTGGTCTTGTTACCTAGAAATACCAAATGGATAACAAATTCTCCTGAAGGATTAAAACGTTTAAATGCAACCATAAAAAGAATTGAAGATGCAACAGGCATTACCATGAAAAATCATCAAGATTTATCAGTAATGAAACCAACCATGTTTAGAGATACTACCCATTTAAATCGGTATCAGGGTTCTGTGACCTATACAAATTATATTGTAGAACAATATGCGGATTATTTAAAAAATGCCAATTAAATGATATCTAACTGTTTAAGCTTAGCTTTTACTTTTTTAATCAGTTTATTATCTAGGTTTATTGATGATTGCCATTCTATGGTTTTAAACCAATTTTTCACATCCGGAATTTCAAGCTGATATTCTCTAGCAATAAGCTGTTCTGCTAGGTCTGATGTTTTTAGGGTGTTTGCTGTTTTTAATACATTATTCATCAGTGTTTCAATTTTTTCTTTGTGGTCTTTAAGTATTGATTTTCGCACACATGTTACAAAACAAGACCATGGAGTTGGGAAATCAGCAATTCTATGCATTTCACCGTTATCTACAAATGGTTTTGTCATAAACTTTTCCCATAAAAAGATATAGTTTCCGCCTTTTTTAAAGAGTTTTCTTGCTCCCTCAAGATTATCAATGATTGTAAATTTAAGGGTATCTAAATTCAAGTCCAAAGATTCAGCCAATAAATAGGCCATCAAATGTGAGCCTGATCCATAACGACTAATAACAAAAGTGGCATTATTTAAATCTTCTATAGCATGAATGTCAGTTTTACTAGGAGTGTGGACTCCCCAAATTAATGGTGTTTTGGTATAAAATGAATACAGTTCAAATTGAGTATCATCTTTTGCTAAAGCGGCAACTGCACCTTCAGTCAATAATGTTGCTACATCAATAGATCCATCATTAAGCGATTGAACCATTGCTCCTGTACCACTATAAAAGTCTGTCCAAGTAGCATTAATATTAAACTCCATAAGAGAGCCTGATTCGATGCACAATTTCCATGGTAAATTAAAATGTTCTGGCACTCCGCCAACACGCAAATCTAGTTTTGAATTTTTGGATTTCATTTGTATATTTAATCAAATTCGGCTATTTCTTAACTTTTGCCATGGTCCTTGAATGGCTAATGTCATCCCAGGTTCTTTATGAATATTGACAAATAATGTATTTCCATCTGAAGAAAAGCAAGCACCAGCCCATTCTGATTGATAATTTGCAGCAATATAATAATGCTTTCCTTCAGGTGTTAGTCCAATTAGGCAATTCTTCTTTTGGCTGTTGTCTTCACAAATTATTAAATCGCCCCATCTGTTAAGTGTGATATTGTCAGGGCTATCCATGATACTGTTATCTTTGGCTTCATATACCAGTTCAATCGTGCCAGAGAGATTGTCTTTGTTTGGTGTGTATTTAAAAAATTGGCCGATTTGAGCAGCTCCTCCTGACGTACAAGCAAAATATATGCCATCTGAATGAGCTACCATCCCTTCACCTCGGACAAAGATTGCAGCACCTTTGTCTTTTGCTTGAATTCGTACGGTGTTTTTTTCAGGATCTGGTTCATCGATTGTAACCCAATCACAGGCATATTTTTTTCCAATCTCAAGTGGGTTTTTACTGGTGTGTTTGATATTTTCATCGACAAATTTTAGGGCTTGTAATTTGCCTCCTTGGGCCAGTTTATCGTTTACATTTGGTATAAATCTATAAAAACAACCTTTCATATCATCTTCAGTTTGATAGACAATGCCGCTTTTTGAATCTATGGCTACGGCTTCTCTTCTAAAACGGCCCATTGCTTTAAGTGGTTCTGATTTTTGTAGTGGTTTAAATGGGTCTACTTCAAAAGCATAACCATGTCGTTGGCCCATTACCCAACCCGCTCCAAATCCTTCACTAACTTCTTCACAACTGATCCATGTGTTCCAAGGTGTTTTGCCACCACTACAATTTCTGATGGTTCCTGTCAAACTTAAGTAATGCTTTTTTACATTCAAGTCTTTATCAAGCCAAACAGTAGTACACCCTCCAGAAGAATCTTTATCATAAGCAAACTCTGGTTCGGGTGACATATCATTATTGAATAAATTTAAACCAATCTCATGATTTCTTACTAAAACAATATCACCGTTTGTTGCTACAAAACAATCCATTCCATCGTGTTTGTCAGGGACAATGTGCCCATCTGACATGGTTTCACCATGCTTTGAAATAACTTTATAGGTAAATTCTTTAGGTAAATCACACAACCCATTAGGGTCAATGATTAAGTTTGAGAGGTCTCTTTTATTGTTTTCAGAAGCTTGAGCTGTATTTAAAGACAAAAGGGTTCCTCCAAGAGTAAGAGCAACACCAGATGATACTGTTTTAGTAATAAAGTTTCTTCGATTAGTGGTTTTTTTCATTGTAAAATCAAATTTGTATATTTTTCGTGAATATATATTATAGCAGTTTCTTAATGATGAATTAAAGCAAGGTTGTTAATATATTGCAATAGAAAATTTTTTATATATAACTATTTTTATAACCAAATACAATTTAGTTTAATGTCAATAATCAAGTTAGGATATAATCTAACGTTTTATTAATACTGGTATATATCAATGCACAAACTTCTTTTGTTACTTTTAATCCTCACAAATTTAGTATTTGCGAAAGATTATATAACACCTCCAAGCATAGGATTAAGAACTGAAGTTTCATATGTGAGCCAAATGACTCTGAATTCAATTAAACACATTGAGGCCGATAAATGGCATTTGAGTTTCTCTTTAATTAGTAATATTCATAATGAATCTGCACAAGAAGTGACTATTTTAGTTAGCAGGAAATTAGCACAAAGCTTAGAATTAAAAGTAGATTATGTTGTGGCTTATCTGACCCATTATAAAACCAAAATAATGGGACAGAAAAAATACTTACCCAATACAAATGGTGCAGTATTGATGGAAACTTATGGGGCAAACCCTGCAATCTTTAGATTTAATAAAAAGCTTGTCAGTCAATTACAAACCTATCCAAAACATGCCAAAGCCAATCCACAAAAATTTATTGATACCATTATTAATGGGATGTTTGAAAAAGATCCTAAAATTCAGGAGTTTTTTGTAAGGGAATTATTGAACTGGATTGATTTACATCAACATTTATCAAAAGAGCATTATGTCCGATTATTAAAAATCTATAATTCAAATACTGCAACAGATGATACGATAGCTGCATTTTTGGGTAGCAGTAATAGTTTTCAGCGTTCAGTTGGGGTTAAATCATTAAAAAATAAAGCCATCAATATATTAAATAACTTTTCTCTAGATTTAAACCCATTTAATAATCAACCAAGTATGATTTATAATGCACTTTTATTCTTAGAGATGAACGATTTGGGTAATTGGGAATTATATAGCAGATGGATGCATTGCAATATACCCAGTATTACAGAAAAGGCCATATTAAATCTAAAAAAGATAGATGCAAATAAAACAAACAAATTGATAAAGAGTCGATTGCAAGATACATTGTTAAAAGATACATCTAGGCGTGTTTTAAAACGTTTTTATGTACAATAATTTACACATAAAAAAACAAACAATTCAAGTTGTAATTATTGGTTTCATGCATTAGAATCTTGCCATCTATTTTAATGTTGAGAGTTTGTATGTTTATAATTAAAAACCTGAAGCCTATTAATTTTACTATTGCTTTAATTTTATCCTTCATTTGTATCACTGCAAATGCCAATGAAAATGATAATGATAACGATAAAGGTTTATTATTAGGAATGGCTGTAAAACACGACACATCTCCTCCATTATCAGAACTGTTGGGCTTGTATGAAGAATTATTGTTAAGTGGTGAAATTGATGCGCCACAATCTGATTACATTGTTCCAAATATACTTAACATTGATCCAAGTCCTGCAGAGATTGAATTTTATGAAAATAATCCCACACCCTCTGCATCAAGAGGCGGCGTTGGAACTAATGGTTTAGCTAGTCCTCCTGTACTAATAAGTGTAGATGGATATACCCAAAATGATAATGCTGCTGTTGGGATTGGTGGTGTTTCACCACCGGACACCAATGGTGATGTTGGTATTGATTATTATATTCAATATGTTAACTTAGGATGGAAAGTACTCAATAAAAGCGATGGTACAGTCGCAGCAGGCCCCTTTAGAGGAAATACTTTTTGGGCTGGATTTGGTGGTCCATGTCAAAATAATAATACTGGTGATCCGATTGTTTTGTACGACAAGATTGCTGACCGTTGGGTTTTTAGTCAATTTACAAGTTTTGTTGCTAATGTTGGTAGACAGTGTTTTGCCATTTCTACGACCAATGACCCATTAGGACCATACCATAGATATGAGTTTTTATTTCAAGGAGAATTTAACGATTATCCACACATAGGTATCTGGGATGATGTCTCTGGTGATCGCAGTGGTTATTATTTTGTAACCCATGATTTTGCTGGTAACTTTAATCAAGCTTCATATGCTGTAGTTGAACGTACTGAAATGTTAGAAGGTAATCCTGCACAGTTTGTTAGGTTTACTGATACATTTTTTAATGGAGCATCAAGTTTTGGTGCATTACCAGCTCATTTAGAAAGTAAAGAGTTGCCACCAAGTGGTATGTGTAACCCATTTGTTAGTGCAAGGCCGAATCTAAATGGTTATCAATTGGTAGAATTATGTGTTAATTGGGACAATGCTGCTAGTTCATTTTTATCTGATCCATTAATTGTCAGTGCAGGTGAAAGTTTTAATCCTGGCCCAGGTAGTATAAGTCAACCTGGTAGCGGAGCAGACTTAGATACTTTAGCACAGTTTGGCAGAATTATGTACAGAGCTTCTTTTAGGGCTTACCCAGATGAAGTAGGTTTGAAAGATACAATGGTGATAAGTCTACCTGTAGATATAGGTGGAGGCCATGCTGCTGTTCGTTGGGCACAAATAAATTTCCCTGATCAACCACAGTTTGGAGATTTAATTTTTGAAAATGGTTTTGAAGATACTGTCCCTGTAGCAGATCCTTACACCGTACCAAATCAAGGTGAATATGCCCCAGATTCAGATGATCGTTGGATGTCTGGTATTTCTATAGACAAAACAGGTAATATTGGCATGGCTTATTCAGCCACAAACAGCGCACAAGGTGTTTTTCCTGGTGTCAGGTTTACTACAAGAGCACATGGTGATCCTGCTAATACATTAAGAGAAGAGCAGGTTTGTGTAGATGGTGGTGGGGTTCAAACAGGCAATAATAGGTGGGGAGATTATTCTTCGGTGAGTGTCGATCCTGTTGATGAATGTACATTCTGGGCAACTGTAGAGTATCCTTTATCTACAGGTGGAAGCAATTGGGGTAATAGGGTTTGCTCATTTAAAATGTTAGAATGTGATGGACCATCTTTTAACCTAACCAGTGATGATTCGGAAATAAATGTTTGTACAACCTCAGGACCTTCGAATGCAACAATCAATGTTGAGTCAATTGTGAACTTTACAAATAATGTAACATTGGCATTTAACCCATCATTGCCTACAGGTTTTTCCGGAAACTTAACTCCTAACGTGGTTACACCATCTGGAACATCAGATATGGAAATATCAGTTGATAATACTGTTACTGCAGGACAATATATAGTGACAGTCGAAGGATCTGCATTAGATACAGATAACAAAACACTTGATTTTGATATCAATGTTTCAACTGCAATTCCTGGTGTTGCAACTCCATTAACTCCTATAAATAATTCAGTGGATGTTGATGTGTCTGCTGCTGAATTTACTTGGTCTGATGTTAGTGGTGCAGAATCTTACTTGTTCGAAATTTCTAGAGACTCTGGTTTTACAGATATTATTGAGTCAGCATCAGTATCAGACAACGCTTATCAATTAACTATTGGGCTTGACAGTAACACAACACATTATTGGAGAGTAACGGTAATAAATAGTTGTGGATCAAGTGCTAGTTCTGCTACATTCCAATTTAATTCAGGCAATTTTGTGACAGGAACAGAAGTTGCTTGCCCAAATGGTTCAGTATCTAATGTCCTATTTCATGATGATATTGAGGGTGATGTGAGCGATTGGACATTACCAACAGCTCCAGTTGGGACTAATACTTGGACACAAAGCAGTGCAAGAGCCTTTAATGGTACTTCTTGGTATGCAGAGGACGTGGAAGTGAGTTCAGACCAATATTTGGTTTCACCTCCGATTGTACTTCCATCAATTAGCGAATCACCCATTTCGCTTTCGTACTGGAACTTTCAAGAATTAGAGACCAATGATGGAGAATTTACTGATGCATGTTGGGATGGTGGATTACTTGAGATTTCTACTGATGGTGGAAATAATTATACACAAATATTCAGCTCTCAATTAATTGGAGATCCATACAATGGTCAAATAACCGATAATGATGATAGTCCAATATCATTAAAAAATGCTTGGTGTGCATCAAGTTTAGTACCTGAAGCTGGAGATCAAACAGATATATCTATCGTCAAGTTAGATTCATTTGCTGGTCAAACTGTACAATTCAGATTTAGATTAGGAACTGATAGTGCTGTAGGTGCAGAAGGTTGGTATTTGGATGATGTAACAGTTCAAAGTTGCCAAGTCATAAACTGATTGAACGATTAGAACGTTATAAAAAGGGGCTTTGTGCCCCTTTTTTGTTTTGAATGTTCCATACTTAACTAATTCAAACGATTTGTTAATTATTAAATATTAATTGAATCATGTGTGATTAATCTGTCTATCATTTGGAAAAGGGTTGCCTTCGCCTTTTTCTGCAACATCTTTTAAACTTAGTAGGAATACTGCCCATTTTGTACAACAATGGGCCATGAAATCAGAGGGTTTATTCCAGTTTTTGTGGCTGAAGTTGATCAAAGTTTGGTTTTCTTCCTGGTTTAGTTTAAAAACAATTTCTGTGCCTTTCCATGAATCAGGCATATCTCCTTTATGTTTCCAAACAACCCTGTTATTTTTGATGAGTTTTGTTACTTCAAAAAGAAGTGAAATATCATTGAATTTAAATTCAATCACAGAGCCGACCGATCCAGCGCCAGTTGTGTCATGTGTCCACCATTGTGATAGTCCATCATCTGTGGTTAAAAGTTCATAGATTCTTTCAGGCTTTGATTTCACCCCAATCTGATGGATAATGTAATGCATAGTAATTACCTTTTTCTTCTATCATACCAATGAAGGTCACTAATAAAATATATTTTTAAATTAAATTCAAATAAGTGTCCAATTTAAGCGAACTCAAACATCTATATACTATCGATGCTTAAATCGATATATAATTAATCAAAACTAATAGGAATTTAATATGACAATGAAAAAATATTTATGTGTAGTCAGAAGCCCATCTGGAAAATGTAGCCCACCATCTCCTTCTCAAATGGAAGAAATGTATGCCAAGTTTAATGCTTGGAAGGATAAATTTGAAGCCAATATTTTTGACATGGGTTCAAAACTGGGTGATGCTGGAAAAGTGGTCAGCCAAGCCAAAACACTAGATGGACCATTTGTAGAGGTGAAAGAAATCATCGGAGGTTATATGATTATTGAAGCAGAATCGATGGAAAAGGCCATCGAAGTCGTGAAAGAAAGTCCTGGTGTTGGTTCTCCTGAGTCCAGTGTTGAAATCAGAGAAATGATGCAACCACCAATGGAATAGCGCGCTTGAATAATAATTTAGTAGAGCACTTTTTTAGGCATGAGTATGGTCACCTAGTGGCTGTGCTCACGCAAAAAGTAGGTTTTAGCCATATCCAAGATGTAGAAGATGCTGTTCAAAATGCATTAATAACTGCACTGGAATCATGGAAGCATAAAGGCACACCTGATAAACCCCATGCTTGGATTTACCGTGTTGCCAGTAACAATATTATAGGAACATTACGACAAAATAACAGACGTTCGGAAATTTTAGAACAGAAATTAGATGCTACTGAATCCATAGATGAAACTGATATTGAATCAATGTTATCAAATGAGTTTAAAGACGGAATTTTGAATTGGCTATTTATTTGTTGTCATCCATCTATTCCAATAGAATCTCAATTGGTTTTTGCTTTAAAAACATTATGTGGGTTTAGCATAAAAGAAATCGCCATTCGGTTATTTATTTCTGAGGCCAATGTTTACAAGCGTTATTCTCGAGCACGTACTTATCTTAAGAATCATTCAAATGAATTATCACAATTAAAAAGAATTGATCATTCTATAAGATTATCAGCTGTCAATAAGGTATTGTATTTGATTTTTACTGAAGGTTACTTGTCTTCTCATTTAGAACACTCGATTCGCAGTGAAATGTGTGAAGATGCCATGCGTTTAACTACAATTTTAGTTGATAACCCTGTAGGTAAAGTTCCAGAATCTTTTGCCTTATTGGCATTAATGCATCTACACATTGCCCGTTTGCCTGCCAGGGTTAACAACAACAATGAGTTGTTATTGTTAGAACAACAAGACAGAGGTCTTTGGGATCAAAATCATATTCATCAAGGCTTACATTGGTTATCACATGCATCAGTTGGTGATGATTTTAGCCGTTACCACGCTGAAGCAGGCATTGCCATTGAGCATTGCTTAGCACCAACATTTAATCAAACACGTTGGGATAAGATAGTTAAATGTTATGATTTGTTAGAAAAAACAAGTCCATCTGCATTGCACCGATTAAATAAATCGGTCGCACTGGCCCAATGGCAAGGTTCTGAAGTTGGATTAACTGAGTTAAATAAACAGAATACACCGCAATGGCTTTTAGATTCCTATCAATACCACGCTGTACAATCAGATTTAAACCGAAGGTGTGGCAATATAAAACAAGCAGAAATATCTGCTCAAATAGCGATGGAAATGGCGCCAACACCTGCCATTAGAAAGTCGCTGTCATCAAGGCTTAAGGTTAATTGCTAATTACCATTGCGTTTGTCGATAATCTTAATTTCTAGTTTTTTCCAGTGATCTTTTATGTAACCCTTAAATCCAAAATATTTATATAGTTTGAGTTTCCACTCTTTTTTATTAGTGTGTTTAAATATATTACTGATCAACCAGTTTTGGTCAAACCCAATCCATTCGCCAGCAACACTTTTAAGGTTTGCGGAGCAAACAGGTGCTACTTCATAGAAGAGAATTTCTTGCAGCTCTTTAATGGAAAAATTCGACCCAGCACAAACTTGAATAATATTTTTATAATAGATAGTCTGATCTGTGTCTAAAAACAAATCAGAAAATGCAATCCAAACATCTTTTCTTTTTTTGTCTACAGGTTCCATTACTTATTCTCTATCATTATCAATTCACTAATTAAATAAGCCTGCAATCCAATCAAATGTTAATACAGTTGTAAAAACTTTTAAAGCCATTATAGCAATAAACAACAATACTAAAGCCACTTTAAGTTTTCGGTTTTTAATGTTGTTCCAAGACAATAATTTAGCTTTGACTTCGGTCTTTACTTCGTAATAAGATTTTTTCATAATGCATTCATATTTATGTTAATGTAATCTAGTTTCCATAATTCTAACAATCTTACTATTAATGTTTATTATTTATTTTATATTGATCATTGTACATTACACAATGTAAGTTGCCCATTTCAACAAGGGGTTAAAGCAATTTCAGTGTGGCCAAATATTTCAAATATACCATTAACAACTTCAGAAGTAATTTTACATTCGTTAAAAACAATGTCACATAAAAATGCAAACACAACTCCTATAAAGCCCAGATAGGCAAAACCCATATAGTTATTGTAGATAATTGTTAGTAACCAATTCTGTTCGAAGATATAAAATATGGTGCCGATTGATGTGGCTGTGAATAACAATATACCAGGTAAAAACAGGTGTTTTATCGCTTGGGGTTTTAAAAATGAAACCAATAACAATAATAAGAATATAATCGCATTAGACCCAGTAAATATTCTTACATCACGTTTTAATTCTGTTGAAATCTCCATATACTTAGATTTCATGAAATCAGTTAATTTTTCATTGGCTGATTGTAAGGATATCAATTTAAATTCAAATCCTTTTTTGAGTGTTTCTGAATATGTTTTCCGACATTCACAACTTAAATCACTCATTTCAGAAACTACTTCTGCCATTTTTTCTTGGGCTTTGTTTTTTAATTGCTCTTTAAATTTATCGATTTTCTTTTGGTTGTTTTTATACAATGCTGCTGCGATTTTGCCTAATTTACTGTCTTTATTGTTTAATTTAACTTGTTCAATTTTATGATCTGTTTTTTTCTTAATTTGGTATTGAATAAAATCTTTGCCCATTTCCTCAACAAATCCAGGAATTTTAAAGGTAATCGAAAACAGCATGCCAAATAACAATGTGCCGATAAGTCCAATACTTCTTAATGTCAATTTCATAATCATTCCTCTTAAGTTGTATATTTATAATATCCTCACAAAGAGAAAATTGCTGAGTGCCAAAAGTCATTGGTCCATTATTTTGAGATTTTGTTCACATTTCTATAAATAATTACATATTAATTTTTTAATCTATATACTACATTTATATTATCAAAGATTAAGCTATTTAAATCATAAAATGAAAGAATCCGACCTCTATTTGCCTTTAAAAAAATACCTGGAAGCTCAAGGCTATGAAGTCAAGGGTGAGGTGATTGATTGTGATGTTGTGGCGGTTCGTGAAGGCCAAGAGCCTGTTATTTTAGAATTTAAATTAACCATTAACTTATCAGTTATCATACAAGCAGTTGATCGTTTGGCCTTGTCATCGATTGTTTACCTAGGGATTCCTAAGCAATACAAGATGAACAGAACCCGTAAACGCAAAGTCATTAAATTACTAAAGATGCTAGGCTTGGGTTTGATTGTTATTGACCCAACCATTAAAACTGGCAGTGTTGATGTGGTTGTCGATCCAAAAGCCTATAAACCGCGTCAATCTAAACCGCGTTTACAGCGTTTACTTGCTGAATTTGATAACAGGGTAGGGGATCCAAACTTGGGTGGCGCCTCAACCATGAAAGGCAGGATGACTGCATATCGGCAACGTGCCATCGCTATTGGTGTTTATCTCAATGAAAATGGGGCAGTAAAAGCATCAGTCATTTCAAAAGAATTACAAGATCCAAAAGCCAGAAATATTTTATACAATAATCATTATGGTTGGTTTGTAAACGTGTCCAGGGGTGTTTATCAATTATCAGAACCTGGAGTGATTGAATCTGCTAATTGGATAGAAAAACCATAAAATTCAATTGCTTATCGACCTATAGCCACATACCAGTGTTTACCTGCCAGTATATTACCAGCTTTTTCAATTAAGCCTTCATTTCTGGTATCTACATATTGTTGACAGATTATACCCACATCAGTTTGTTTCAAATTGTTTGGTAATGCATCCCAATCATCAAAGTCATTGTGAGCCAGACTATAGAATGCATTGGCTAATTTACGCCACGATTTAATGTCTGTGTTTTTAATGTCCTTGGCTAACTTCATTAAAAACTCATGAGATCTTTAAATTTTTGGGTTTGTCGGCGTGATAATTCAATCTTCTTGCCTTCTGTTAATATCACTCTAAAACCTTGCATCCAAGGCTCAATCTTTTCTATGTGTTTTATGTTAATCATTTGATTGCGGTTGGCCCTAAAAAATAAGGCTGGATCCAACCGAGATTCTAGATAATTAAGAGTCTTAGGAATCATTGGGTGGTTGCCTTGGAAATGTACAGTGGTGTAATTGCCATCTACTTCGAAGTATTTAATATCTTTTAATTCTATAAACCAGCACTTTTCTCCATCCTTAACAAAAACTCGGTCCATAGAATCGATCTTGTTGTTATTTTCATCTGATGCGATCGTTTCAGAAAATGACTTCTCTAATTTATTAATGGCCCTAGACAAATCTTTAGGTTCAATGGGTTTTTGTAGATAATCTAAGGCATTGTGTTGAAAAGCCTTTATCGCATATTCATCAAATGCAGTGACAAAGATGACTTTGGGCACATTATCTAACTGTTGTAATAATTCAAAACCATCCATCACCGGCATTTGTATGTCAAGAAACAACACATCAGGTTGTTTCTTTTTAATGGCATCTATGGCTATTTTTGGTGTTGAAATTTCAGCAATGATTTCAATGTTTTTGTATTGTTCCAATAAATGTTTTAATTCAATTCGAGCCAATCGAGAATCATCAATTATAATTGCAGATATTTTCTTGTTTATTATAGTGCTCATGGTTTAATTAACATAAGTTGGGCTTTCACTTTATTATCATTGGTTTGCTTGAGTGTTAATGTACTTTGTTCTGAAATTAACATCGACAGTCTTTTTTGCAGGTTTTTTAATCCTATGCCATTTTTGTTATCGTTCAAGAGCATGCCATCATTAATAACATCTATGTACAATTGCTGATTGTTTCCATATACCTTAATGCTTATTTCTCCACCATTTTCTAATTGCATTATCCCATGTTTAATGGCATTTTCCACCAGTAACTGTATGCTCATCGGCGGTATTTGCCAGTTTTCTAATCCATCTTCAATATTGATTGAGCTGGTGAGTCTGTCATCCAATTGTATCGATTCTAAAATCAAATAATTATGTACATAGTTATTTTCTTGTTCAAGTGAAACCAGTTTTTGTTGGTTAAATTGAAACATAAATTTTAGTATTTCGGATAAATGGGTAATCATTTGGCGGGTTTTTTCGCCATCATCAATCGCTAATGCCCTAATGTTATTTAAACAATTAAAGATAAAATGTGGATTGAGTTGTGACTTTAAAGATTGCAACTCGGCTTCTTTTAAGGCGGTTTGTAACTGCCATTTCTCAATTTCTTGCAAACGCATTTTTTGTCTGTGTTTAATAACAAAATAAACCAATGTCCATCCAATAATACTGATCCAAACTTGTACAGTAGAAATTGCCAGTATTCTAACACTGTAAGTTTTCCAGTCCATCATGTGTAATACATACATCATAAACAGCGATACTAAAAATTGCATAACAAATGCCAATAATAGGGTTGCACCAATCAATGCAAAAATGGTGTTAATCGATGAAATTGAAGTGATTAATCCTTTTGATTTGATCAGCTTACGTAACAGATTGCAACCAAACACTAGAAGGATAAAACTGAAAGATTGCATGTATAATGTATTGAGATTTAACCCCCCTTGCATCATCGAGAAGAAAATACCACCAAAAAACAAATAGGCAAACCAGCCTGAAACATTGAGAATCCAGAATTGTTTATTTGTATTTTTGGTGGCTGTCATGATTGATTACTTTAGAAAATTATTTAATTTATTGAAATAGAAGTCAGCATCATCCCACATAATAAAATGTTGACCTACATCTGTTAAGTGAATCTGAAAATCTTTAACTTTACTATACTGATTGCTATAGTTGCTTTCAACACTTTCATGCGTAGCACCGTAATTTTTATAAGCAACCCATGCACCCAGTAACATGACAGGTGACTCAATTACTGCGATTTTATCGCGCAAATCAGTTGTCATCAATTCATACATGGCAAGACCAACTGTTGGGCCATCACTGTTTAATCCCCAATTTTTGGCAATTTCGATGTTTTGCTTATCCAAAATCATGGCTGGTAACATCATGTCCAAACTTGCAGCTAACCTCTCTTTTGATTGCCCTTGCATTTGTTTGCGAGTCATATCAGCCATGGCTTTAGCAGTTTCAACTGTTGCCATGGGATTTTGTAATGCAGAGAAAAACGGAGCAGAATCAACGATAATTATCTTTCCAAAGCCATCTGGTTTGTCTATAGCCATCAACATCGCCATAAATCCTCCAAGACTGTGACCTATCAGAATGGGGTCTTTTAGGTTGTTGTTTTCAATATAATTTAATAATTCTTCTTTAATAGGGACAAGAAAACCCGATGATAAATCCATCGGTGCAACACCAGCAAATCCAGGTAGGGTAACCACATGGGTTTGATAATTGTCTTTGTATTTGGCAACTGTATCATTCCAAACACTGCCATGGCTACTCAATCCTGGGATAAGTATCATTGGTTGTCCAGATCCCTCAACCTTGACTTGGAAAGAATAATCACTCGCTTGAACATTATTTAATGTTAGTAACCCGAATATAATAAGAAGCTTTGATTTTATTGATATAGTCATGTTTGTGTCTCATTTGTTTTAAGTGTGCCCATTATATTCTCGAGATTCAATTTATGGCGCACTATTGAATAAGCGGTATTTTTATCGGATAAGTGGTTAATGAAGTTAATTTATATGATTTTATTAGATTAATAATGTCGTATAATGGGTGAGTTCCTAATAATGAAAATGTTTTATTATGATTTAATTTTTATTGGAACGTGACCGTATACAAGGCCTGTCAGCTAAAAGTCAGGTCTGTGACGTGGTCAAATTCATAGAATTAACTATTATGTAGTCACATCCTGAAATAAGAGAAGTAAATGATTGTTAGAAAATTAAGGCTCAAAAAAGGTTGGTCGCAAGAACAACTGGCTGAACTTACAAATTTAAGTGTAAGAACCATACAAAGAGCAGAGCGCGGGCAAAAACCAAGCTTAGAGACTGCGAGATCATTGGCTGCTATATTTGAGGTAGATATTTCAACATTTAATATAGGAATAAATACTATGAATCCAATCGATAAATATAATCAAACTAGTCAAGATCCAGAAGCACAAGTCAATTCACAAGCCAAAATTGAGGCACTTGAAGACGATGAAAAACAAGCCATTGAATATGTCAAAGGCATTAAAGAGTTTTACACACATCTTTTTATGTATATAGTTTTTGCAGTGACAGTTTTAGTCTTTAAAAGTAACATTGAAACCAGGTTGGCCTTGCCTTTTCTGGGTTGGGGAATAGGCGTGATTGCTCATGGCCTTATTGCTTTTGAAATTGTGGGCTTGAAATGGCATAAATGGGAAAAAAGACAGATTGAGAAAAAACTTGGTCGTAAACTATAAAATAAATTTAAAGTAATTGTAAATAGGGATGCCAAGACATCCCTATTTTTCGGAGTCAACTTATATCAATAGTTAGTATATGATGCCTTGACATCAATTAATTATATTTTATTAGATAGTGTCTTAAACCGTCCTTTATAAGAAAAAATCTCACCAAACAAAAAGTTTTTGAGTCTAAAATTCATTTCATATTCGCTATCATTCACAGCAGTCTCAATAATGCTGCCATGACCCAAAGCCAGCCATTCTGGAATAGGAACCATAATCTTTCCTAATTTCAAAACATATCCACAGCTTTCATATTTAAGATGTGGTCCTTCAACAAAAGGACGCATTTTCATACCTAGAAATCGATTGGTGTATTCGATAAATACTCTATCTTTTGTCATTGTTAGTAAGCTATTGAATGTTATTACTTTTCCATGAGAATAATTAATTTTTCTGAGCCAATACTGTTGCCCATCCTTCATAGATTTCATGACGGTGGTTTTTAAGCCTTTTCCACGACGGTTAAGTAATACTCCCATCAATCTTAGTACAGACAATGGCCATTGCATAAACCAAGGGTAGTCGACAGTTAATACTCCTTCAGAATAGTTGCTGCCATTATGATCGTGGTCATAATGGGCTTTTAGCCCATTTGGTAATTGATTCCATTGGTCTCCTAAAGCTTGTTGCATTAATGATGTGTTGTTTTTATTATTCATGAGAGCATTCCAAAAGTGTGTTTAAAGACCATAATTAATACCACTAGTATCATGGCAAGAAAAGCAGGGACACCCAACCAAAACCAGACTCTAGCATAGTGCCAATACTGTATTGGTAATTCAGTTTGGTTAGTTACTGCCTGTTCAGACATCTTTTGCATCTTAATTTGTAAAACCACCACTGGCACCCAACAAACTCCAGCAATAAAATAGAGTATGATGCTAATCAATAGCCAATCTGTTGTAATTGGTAATCTGATTATGTGTGCCATCCAGATGCCAGTAACTGGCTGGATAATAACTGTAGGAGTGGTGAATAACCAATCGGCAAAAACCACATGTTTATTTGTAATGGCTATGTTTTGTATGTTGCCATTTCTATCAGCCATCCATTTGTAGAAAGCACTGCCTAAACCAGTTCCAAATAAGATAATAGCAGATATGATATGAACATATTTCAAGAATAGATATGTCATGATTTCCTTCCGTTTAGAAAATTTTGTAATGGTTTGACATCAGCAGTATTGTTTTGCTTTAACATCGTTAGGTTATCAGGGGACAATAGCTTGGCCCCAAATAAATTGGCTATCTTTGCTATAAACATCATTAACTTAAATGGAATACTTAAGAAACGAATTTTAGTGTTCTTAGTGCGAAGACTTTGCATCCAGTGTTGATAACTTATGGCTTTTGGACCAACAACATCTATTATCTTTTGTCCTTTAATACTTGATTTCAGATAAGTTGTTATCACATTTACTAAAACACCAATATGCACGGGTTGTATCATTTGCTGACCTCCACCAATTAATGGAATCAATGGTAAGTTACTTAGCTTTTTGAAAAAGCGATAACTCTCACCACCTTCTCCATAGATTAAAGATGGCTTTATGATTAGATAATCTAGTGTGGATTGTATTAAATAATCATCAGCCAGTTTTTTTGTTTTGTGATATGGCACGATTGCAGAGTCATTTGCGCCTAATGAAGAAATTTGTATCACTTTCTTAATACTATGTTGCTGACAAGCCTTAAATAGAGCAATGGGTGTCAAGTGGTGCATCACATTAAAATTAACTATTGGTGATTCCGCAATAATTCCCACACAATTAATCACAACGTCCATATTCTGCAACAAAGGTAACCAGTCTCGTACATGCTGCATCTGTATATAATCCACTTTAAAAACTTTACAAGTTTCAGTTATTTCAGAATGATGCATGCAAGTTGTGACAGAATGATTAGATTTAAGCAGTGCTTTAAGTACATGAGACCCAATAAAACCACTGGCACCTGTAATAAGAATATTCATGCTTTTTTATAGCCTTTCATAAATGAAAAAGCGCAGCAAAAGCCATAGAAAATAAATATGAATACATAAGGTTTTATCCCATCAGATACTAAAAAGGTAACAAAGACAATAAATGCACCTATACTGGCTGATATCCACTCATCTTCCAATTTCACTAAAGCCAAAATAATGACAACAGGTATTCCAATACAAATTGAAATGATTAAAGTTATTATTGCGGCATAGAGGCTAAAGGCGAAAAACCCCATAATAATACCAAC
>Ga0316204_10006708_pt1 | contig 17455 bp, 12 predicted proteins | sample 6monrhotite_MG_2_FD_205661 | JGI IMG/M metagenome (GOLD analysis project Ga0316204, IMG submission 205661) | Microbial mat bacterial communities from mineral coupon in-situ incubated in ocean water Damariscotta River, Maine, United States -... | ecosystem: Environmental > Aquatic > Marine >... | reverse complement strand
AAAACCTAAAACATCAAGAAGCATCGAAGTTTTGCTCCCCATTGAACAGTTACCGACTTTAAAGTGATAATTCAACTGATCAAAACTAATGTGTCGAGGTACTAGTTTGAATAATAGACTTCAATATGCAGTTCGTGTTCCTAACCAGCTATTAATCAAACTTTGAAAGAGAACGTTTATTTTGTGGATGTGCCCATCCACAGGTGTACTAGCAATGAGTCAATTTGATTTATAGCTACCATTTTTGAAGTTAAAAATTAGCGTCGATAAATAAGTGTTATTCACCCTTAACGATCATTTTGAATTTTACTTAAACACCTTTAAAAATACAGGCAAACAAATAAAAATAGTGTGCTTTATTTCAGCTTAACTTGTTAAAAAGTTGTAGATTTTTATGCACACGAGAGTCATCCATTATCTTTCTTCGGCACACAACTTATGCTACAATTTTATTGAATTCTCTTCATTGTGTGCAACTTCTGATGATGAACGAAACAATTGAATATTCCTGGGAAGATTGTATTTATCGGCAACGCGATGAGCTGGCCAGGATGTTACGCGAACCGCTAGAATTACTGTCCAAGAAATGTGTGCCGGTGTGGAATGATCGTGAGCTTCTGAATAAGATACTTATGGATGGATTCTCCGGGATACCTTATTGTAAATATCTATACGCTGTCGAGGGTGATGGATTGCAAGTCAGCGATAATATTGACAGTAGCGGGATCGTGTTGGGTTTTTATCACCGAGATCGTTCTGAACGCCCTTACATGAAGGAGACAATGCCTGAATGGGGATTCCTTTTATCAGATGCCTATATTAGTCTTTCCGCGCATCGACCTTCGCTGACGGCACTATTTGTTATCGAGTCAAATGGAGAAACGCTGGGGCGCATTGGAGCTGATTTCGATCTGCGTAGTCTTCCAGTGACTTCGGTGCTTTACCATGAGTCTGAGGCGTGGCGGCAGGTGAAAGGTGATCCTGCAATACGTGGAAGCTTATTCCAGCAGACCCGGACAGAGAGTCCTATGGATCGGAATATAGAGCAGTCGATGTCGATTCTTAAGGAATTGGTTATTGAGCGTGGCATTTTCCAGTGTCAGATCCACTTTTCGAGCAGCCAGATCACCATCTGGACTATAGATGACCCGCTTCGCTATCGTATCCTGGATCTGAATGTTCTCAAGGATCCTGATATCTGCCTGGTCTATCCTTCGCGACCATATCCCGCTGATGCTGCGATACCCCATGATGATATTGACCGTATATTGCACAGTATGCGGGAACTGCGTGTGGTGGACACGACGATCTATCTTCGAACGGCTTCTATTAATATATACAATGGCATGGTAAGCCTAACGTTCTCCTGTGATGGCTCACACTATATGCATTACGACGAGTTTCTCACCAAGGGAGCTGACTTCTGGACGGGGTAACAGGTTAACAGCCATACTCCACGCGTGTTATAAGAGTTTATCCCAATACCACTTCAACATGATGCTCCCTTCGGTCGTCAAGCAAAGGGATCCTGTCATCATCATTCACCATAGCATCATCCAGCGAAATGCCAATCACCTGTTGTGCTTTTTCACCACGGCAGTTGATGATGATGTGATAGAAGGTATCGTGATAGCGATAGTGGATTTTATAGGAATCCCAATCAGCTGGAATGCACGGCGCGATGCGCAGATAATTCCCTTCCAGTTGCAGACCCAGAAGTGTTTCTACACTGAGTCGGTACATCCAGCCTGCCGCGCCAGTGTACCAGGTCCAACCACCTCGCCCGGTGTGTGGTTCGGCACCATAGATATCTGCGCTCATAACATAGGGCTCAACTTTGTACTGTTCGATCGTCTCAGGCTGGCTGCCGCGATTGACCGGATTGAGCATGGCGAACAGTTCCCAGGCATGTTCTGTGTCGCCCATCATAGCAAATGCTGCAGTGGCCCAAATGGCGGCATGGGTATATTGACCGCCATTTTCTCGGACTCCGGGCACGTAACCTTTGATATAGCCGGGTTCAAGAACGGATTTGTCGAAGGGCGGATCGAGCAGCTGGATCAACTTCGCATCGCGTCGCACCAGACGTTTGTCCACTGCCGCCATCGCCTGCTTAGCACGTACCGGATCACCGCCACCGGAGATCACCGACCAACTCTGGCTGATGGAATCGATTTGGCATTCATCGTTACCGGCTGAGCCCAAGGGCGTGCCGTCATCAAAATAGGCGCGTCGATACCAGGCGCCATCCCAGCCGTGAGCCTCAATATTGATGCGTAGCTGCACGGCCTGTGCGGTACAAAGTTCAGCAAAACCTTCGTCTTTCCGGCCACGGGCCAATGTTGCAAATTGTTGTAGATTGTCGTAGAGGAACCAGGCCAGCCAAACACTTTCGCCCTTACCGTCACGACCGACCAGATTCATGCCATCATTCCAGTCGCCACATCCCATCAACGGCAGATCATGCGCACCATAGCGCAGGCCATGTTTGATAGCGCGTACGCAATGTTCATAGATCGTCGCGGCTTCACTGGCTCGTTGTGGCTGGTCGTAGTATGCCTCCTCGCCCGGATTTAAATCTCGCCCTTCTAAAAAGTGTACTGACTCGTCGAGCACAGCCGTATCACCGGTTGCCAACACATAGCGACAGGTGGCGTAAGGTAGCCATAGATAGTCATCGGAGAACTGGGTGCGTACACCCTGGCCGTTAGGAGGGTGCCACCAGTGTTGCACATCACCCCGGATGAACTGGCGTTCAGCGCAGCGAATTAACTGCTCGCGGGCCAGCCATGGGGTGGTATGGATTAGCGCCATGGTGTCCTGCAACTGATCACGAAAACCATAGGCACCGCCGGACTGATAATAACCACTGCGACCCCAGAGTCGGCAGGAAAGTGTCTGGTAAATCAACCAGCCGTTGGTCAAGACATTCAAGGCCGGATCGGGCGTCTCCACATGCACCGCGCCCAGGGTGTGATTCCAGTAGCCCCACACGGTTTCCAATGCCTGGCGTGCACCTGCCGGTCCGCTGAAACGCTGGATAAAATACTGCGCCTCATCAATGGTGTGAGCCGCGCCGAAGATAAACACAATCTCGTGTTCCTGGCCATCGGCCAGTATGATTGGAGTCTGTATCGCAACGCACGGATCAAGGCTCGCTCCGGTCTTGCCCGATAATCGTTCGCGACCCAGCGCCGCCGGATTGGCCAGCGAGCCGTTACGGCCAATGAACTCGGTGCGGTTGCCGGTCATACTGCGTTCAGCTTCACTGACCTGGGCAAAGACGACACGGTTGGCGCACTCTCGGCCATAGGCATTGTGCGCAAATATCGCCCCGCTATGAGGATCAGTTTCGGTCACGGTGTGCATCTGATTGGTGTGTCGCCATTCCCCGAGCACCAGCTCCCAATACCCGGTCAGTGATAATCGACGGCGGCGGCCAGAATGGTTACGCAGTTTCAGTACCACGAATTTCACTGGCGCGTCCATGGCAACATAGGTATACATTTCACAGGCAATATCGGCATGGTAATGCTCAAATACGCTGTAGCCAAACCCGTGGCGACAGACATAACCGGATCCGCCCCCGGCCGATATAAGCGATGGTAGTGGCGTGGGTGACCAGAAGACACCAGTGTCCTCGTCACGGATATAGAATGCTTCACCACTGCTGTCGCTCAGCGGATCATTGTGCCAGGTCGTCAGACGGAACTCGTGGGCATTTTCCACCCAGGTGTAGGCACTGCCGCTTTCGCTGACCACGGTGCCAATGTGCGGACTGGCAATGACATTGACCCACGGTGCGGGCGTACTTTGACCCGGTTCAAGGGTGATCACATATTCGTGGCCATCGGGTGTAAAGCCCCCCAGGCCATTACAGAAAATGCGTTCGCGAGCGGCCAGTGGCTGAATCACTTCGTCGTCGGGTTGCTGTACCGGAACCAGACGACCCGGCAAGCGTTCTGCCGCCACTCGGCGTTCCACCTGTTCGAGTAAAGTCTCGGCACTATCGTTGAGCACAACCCGGGCAACTGTCTGAAACAGTACCCGGTCTTCCTCGGTCAGTTCTTCGGCACGCCGAACAAAAACTCCACCCGGCATATCGAGACCTTGAGCTTCAGGCCCGGCGTTGATCAGCCCCATTATCCGGTCTTGCAAAACCGCACGGTAGCCAGAGAAATCATCATTGACGATAAGCAGATCCGCCTTCAGTCCTTTCATCCGCCAATAGCTGTGGGCCTGTAAAATCTGTTTGACCAAATCGATGCGACTCAAGTTCCCGATGAATAGCAGGAGGATAGGCAGATCACCGGAGATACCGAAGCGCCATAGTCCGGACTGACCAAGTTGGTTGCGGGCAATCACGCTGGGCGCGGCGCGGCGCAAGGCATTGCCAAAAATGAGTGAGGTGGCCAGACGACCGTAGAGCTGGGCATCGGCTTCGCTGGCGTTGAGGTGCCGCAACACCTCCTGACTTTGGAACCAGGCCATTTCAAAAGCACGTTCGACAAAATGGCGATCGCAATACTTATCCAGTAAGGCCAATGCCGCCTCGCGGCTATCGGCAACACCAGAGATGATCTGCACGGTGGCCGACTCATCCGCTGACAGATTGATGGTACGGCGAATGGCGACGATGGGGTCGAGCACCGAGCCATCGCTATTCGATAAACTGTAACCACTAGTCAGTGCCATTGGGTTGGCGGCCGTTCGACCCCGACCAATAAACTGGCTGCGATCTGTTTCATAGGACGGCGCATCGGCCACTGCGCCAGGGGCTGCCAGAAGATGGAACATCCACGGCACCTGCTCACCCGGTGTGCGCGGACGACGGGTGCAAAGAATCGCCTGGCGTTCGGGCAGAATTTCGGTCTGTACAAACAGATTACTAAACGAGCGATGGGCCAGATCGGCATTTAAGGGCGCCAGCACCACCTCGGCGTAACTGGTCACTTCGATATGACGCTGGCGAGACGATAGATTGGTGAGAGTGATACGTCGGATCTCCACATCATCTTCCGGTGAGACGCTGATCTCGGTATGGGTTTCAATCGCCTCATCAAGACGACGATATTCGGCCCGAGCCTGGACAAAAATTGCCTCGTAGTGATCGGCCTTGCGCAGTGTTGGCTGATAGGCGCTGGACCAGAAGCTATCGCTATCCCGGTCACGTAAATAGATAAAGGTGCCCCAGCTATCAGTCGTGACATCCTCGCGCCACCGGGTAACGGATAAGTCCCGCCACTGACTATAACCGCCACCTGCATGGGTCGCCATGACATGATAGCTGCCATTGGACAACAGGTGAACTTCAGGTGTCGGGGTGTTCGGATCGGTAAACACCCGCATGATCGAACCGGTTTCCGCCGCAGGCGGGCGTGCCGCGGCCGTCACTTCAGCCGCGTGCGGATGCAAAGTCGCCCCCTTCTTCGGTACCCGCTCCTGCAGTAATAATTCAGTTGCTCGTACCTGCGGATCAGACATAAAACGCCTTTGCATGGGCTGGTTAAGCAAGACATGCTCAAGGGCCAACAGACTCATGCCCTGATGATGGGCCATGAAGCTGCGCACGATGACATGATGCTTTCCCCGTGGCACCCGGGAGGGTGTGTAATCAATGGCCTCAAAAAATCCATAAGCACCCTGAAAACCATTGGCGGCCAGGGTCTGCAAATTACGGCACGACTCCAGCGGCATCACCATCAGCGCCAGTGCGCTGGCATAAGGCGCGATCACCAGATCCTCTCCAAGGCCGCGCTTGAGACCCAGACCAGGTACGCCGAAGGCGCGATATTGATAGACCTGGTGCATATCAGTGGCGTTATAGCAGGATTCGGAAATACCCCAGGGCACCGCCCTTTGGCGACCGTATTCAATCTGGCGCGCCACCACCGACTTGCAGGTTTGTGTCAGCAGGGTGTTGTCGAAACTGGGCATGATTAGTTGCGGCATAAGATACTCGAACATTGAGCCACTCCATGAAATCAGACTCACGTCACCGCCATGGCTTGTTAACAGGCGACCCAGAGCAAACCAATGTTTTTGTGGCAATTGTTGTTGGGCGATGAGCAGGAAACTGGCCAGACGCGCTTCAGAAGCTAGAAGATCGTAGCAGGCGGGATCGCGGCGTCGTTCACTTACATCGTAACCAATGCTCAGTAGACCACTGACGTGATCGTAAAGAAATTCAAAATCCATCAGCGCCAGTTCACGGCAGCGATCCACCAAATCGTCGATAATTTTAAGCCGCTGCAACGCGCCCTTAGAGCTTGAGGCTGTTTCGCTATCAATATCGGCAGGCTTCTCTGGAAGTTTCAATCGGCCCAGCTCAGTCAATGTCGGAATATTGCTAAATACCTGCGATCCGGGCACCAGATAGTCAAGCTCATTGCGCAGTGCGCGGGATTGTTGCCCAAATGCTTGTGCCCAGTAAAAAAGTTCACCGTCGATATCAATATCGACTGGCAGACATGCCGGTAACTCATCGCCCAGGCGAAGGATCTCTTGCAGCAGCGTGTCGACATCAGCCAGGGTCTGTGGCGATACGGCTTGTATAAGAGCCTCTTGCAGAAACCCGATCTGATCAGACAGATCCGGCGATGAGTCCGAAGGCGCGTGTTCGAGCAGCACCTGCAAGGTATCCTGCAACCCCTGAAACGTATTTGCTGACAGTATCGGCTGATCTTTCAATTCAAGTAGTCCTGCCTGCAGGGTGAGCAGGCTGCCTACCAGGTTGCCGCTATCCACCGAAGAGACGTATTGCGGACAAAGCGGTTGCAGAGTGCGGGTATCGTACCAATTATAAAAATGGCCACGATAGCGTTCCAGTTTCTCCATCGTCGTCAAGGTGTTTCCGGTTCGCTGCAGAAATGCGCCGGCGGAGATATAACCAAAATCGTAAGCGGACAAATCCGCCAGCAACGACATGCCGATATTGGTGGGCGATGTGCGCGAGGCAATCACCGGTTCCGGATATTCCTGGAAATTATCAGGTGGCAGCCAATTGTCTTCCGGTCCGACAAAATCCGCGAAGAAACGCCAGGTGCGCCGTGCCAAAGTACGCAGGAAAAGGCGCTGTTCAGCGCTCAAATCCGGGATGGCAGAAACCAGGGGCAGACTGATCCACCAGACTATCGCGGGCGATACCAGCCACAGCAACAATATCGGCGCACAGAAGAGTAACTCCGCGCCATTAAGACTAAAGACGAGTATCAAGACCAGCACCGACGTAATCCACATCTCCCTAATATAATCAGGCAGCGTGCGGCGCGCGTTACGAGTAGCATAGGAACTCACGTGCCAGAGCAACAAGCCGCGCCGCGTGAACAACATGCGCACACCGGAACCCAGAATCGCATTCAGACAGATCAAGGAGTCGTAAGGCAGCAGTGCCAGTGTTAACAAAGCATGTGCGAGTGGGCGGCCAGTAGCTTTGCCGGTCTGCAGCAAATGCACCAGCCAATCCCGTTCACCGGGTTTACGGATGAACTCAATGATGCTGGATAACGCGCCTGGCAGGAATATCACGGTAACTACCGACAAAGTCCAAAACCACGCCGTTCCCGGACCAAGCAACCAACCGCCAAGCAGCAAAGCGAGCAAGGCGGGTGAGACTAGACTGCGACGGAGATTGTCAAAAATCTTCCACATCGACAATGCTGACAGCGGATTGCGCTGGCGTGAAGCATCGCAGCCATTCGGACCTGGTACTCTTGGCAACAGCCAGCCCGCAAGCTGCCAGTCACCCCGTATCCAGCGATGACGACGACTGACATCAATGGCGTAACTGTCAGGATGTTCCTCAATCAAATCTACATCGGTCACTAATGCTGAGCGCGCGTAACCACTTTCCAGCAAATCGTGACTGAGAATAAGATTGTCGGGAAAGCGACCATCAACGACCTTACGAAAAGCGTCGACATCGTAGATACCCTTGCCGATAAAAGAGCCTTCGCCAAATACATCCTGGTAGACATCCGATACTTCGCGGGTGTAGGGATCGATACCGGATTCACCGGCAAACAGTTTGCTAAACCTTGACTGGCTGGCACTGGTTAAACTGATCGAAGCACGTGGTTGCAAAATTGCATAACCTTCAACAATCCGACCCCTGGCCGCATCGTAAACCGGCCGATTGAGCGAATGGGCAATATTACCAATCAGCATACGCGCAGCATCACGGGGCAGTTGTGTGTCGGTATCCAGGGTGATGACGTACTGGATTGAACTGAGCATCGAAACATCACCGACAATCTCCGAAAAAGCCGCTGAACTCCCGCCCCTCAGTAAGTCATTGAACTGCTCCAGTTTGCCGCGCTTACGCTCATAGCCCATCCACACCAGCTCATGGCTATTCCAGACACGGGGTCGGTGAAACAGATAGAAAATATTTGGGCGATCGTCGCTATAGCTTTGATTAAGTCTTTGCACGGCGGTACGTGCATAGGCCAGCAAGTCATCATCTCCTGACTGAACTTGTTCTGGCGCATCACGAAAATCAGTGAGTAAGGCAAAAAATAGATTCGAATCGCGATTGCCAAGATAGCGGATCTCCAGGGCTTCCAGCAAATCATCAATCTCTTGCGCTTTACTCAATAAGGTGGGCACTACCACCATGGTGCGGTGAATGTCTGGAATTCCCCTGGAAAAATCCAGACGCGGTAAGCCACGCGGAGGTAAAAGCAGTGTGACGATGATGTTCACAACTGACACAGCCAAAGCCGAAACACCGATGATTCCGCTTATGGCAAAAAACCAGTAACGCCAGTCACCCAGCTCGATCCCGCTGAAAGGGGAAAGTAAAACCGACGTCCCCAGTACACTAAGCAATAACACCGGACTGAGATAGAGAGGCAAGCGTAAACGCTGACTCAGTCGCTGGGTTCGTGTCCACCACGATAAACGACAGTAGACTGCACGCTCCAGCAGCGGCCGTCCTTTATCGATAAGATAATAGCCAACATGGGCGCTGCGGTGGTTGATACCCAATTGCTCTGCGGCCGTTTGTGCAAATGCAATGGCTTCGCGGGCGACCTTTAACTCACTGCACGAACTGCCGCGAGCCACGTCTTCGATAACATGCCGGTAACGGTCGCGAGTGGCGAAATCCTGACTGGCGTGCATCTCTGCCGGATCTTCGCGCAAGGTCTGTTCAACCACACTAAGCGACTCGACATAATCGCGCCAATCCATCGTGCCAATGAAACGCAGACTGCCGATACTATTGGCGATGGAAATCTGGTTGGTCGCAGCCGTACGGGCCGCTGCGGCTGACAACTGGGTTGCAGACACGCCCTGCTCGATTAATTTTTGTTCAACCCAGGTTTGCACAAACGCCATTGTTGGCCCCTGGGCCTGGAGTCTGGCATAAAATTCCTCCACAAACGGCGCGGTCAGCGGCACATCCGCATTGGCAAACTCGGCCAGCAGCTGGATCAGTTGCTTGGGTTCTTTTTCAGCTGTCGCGAGCATGCGATCAGCCCATCTAATTGCGGCGTCCCGTTCCTCACGCCGACGGGCGATACGCAAGGCAACCCGGCGCAGGTTTTCCAGCAATGCCAACTGCAGCATAATCGGAAAAGCCCACAATTCTCCTAATTTCAATGGTTTAACACTCTGGTAGGCGGCAATAAACTGGGTGGTGTTGTCGCTATCAACACGACCATCCATGTGCGAGATGAGTTCCAGGGCCAAGTCATAGATACGAGGAAAACAGGCTGATGAGCCCTCTGCCAGGCGCGGCAGTTGTCGGCTGTAACCACGAGGCAGATGCCGCCGCGCCAGACTGATTTGTTGTTCAATGAGATAAAAATTATCCAGCAGCCAGGCTTCAGCCGGCACGATCCGTTGACCGGGAGTGGTGGTGGCGACCACTACGTCATATGCCGCGAGCAGAACCCGTTCATTGTCTGCCAGCCGAGGCAGCAATTTATCAGTCCCCGGGTCTGGATCGATTTTATATTGTCCTGCCAGCGTGATCGCATGGCGCTTCAGTTGTTCGATACTAAACAGCTCTGCTCGCAGCAGCTCAGTATCCTGATCGTTACGCAACATTTTACGCGCGCGTATCGAAAACACGAACTCTTTGATTGCTTTGAAATGCTCCTGGATAATTATGAAATGCTCCTTGATGATAAATGGAAGATCTTCAGACCAAGCATTACCGCTCAGATCGCCTGAGTAATAAATGATGTCCTGACTACGCGTGACTAAAAGTATTGAATATCGAGGAAGCGGTCCGTCCTGTGGGACCACGGGATATTTTGTTATTCGGCAAGAGAAATGCCTGGGCTGATTAATAAGTTAGTTATTTAATACTTTACCATGATAGCAATGTCTAGGGTTAACATATTTTAAGTAGAGACATGATGAATATTTTAAAAATTTGATTTCTGATTTTATTATGAGTCAGTTAGAACCGAGCAAAGTCAAATAATATGACTTATAAGTCATTATTGTCTGAATAACTATTGGTTTTATATTTTCCTACGTTAGTTTGTTTAATTGCTGCAATAATAAAGTGTCGAATTCCTTTTGACCACACACTCCAAGGTTGGCTGCGGCTTCTCCTAAAGAGACATTCATCCTATGCGCTTGATGTGCAATATTAGCAGCCACCTCATAGCCCAGTGTTGGTGCCAATAAAGTAATGGCTGATAAATTACGCTCCATATTGGTTTGAATTTGCGCTTGGTTCAGAGTGAGTCCGCTAACACAATGTTCTGAAAACGACAATATGGCATCGGACAAAAGTTCTATGGACTCGAGTAGGTTGTGAATGATCAAAGGCCGGTAAACATTGAGTTGCAATTGTCCCTGAGATGCGGCCAGAGAGATGCTTAAATCATTGCCAAAGGCTTGTAGGCACACCATACTGAGGGCTTCACACTGGGTGGGGTTCACCTTACCCGGCATCATCGAACTGCCTGGCTCATTGGCGGGTAAATGCCATTCATTAAAACCACAGCGAGGCCCACTACCCAATAAACGAAAATCATTAGCCATTTTAAACAGTACACTGGCAAGTTGTTTGAGTGCACCACTGTATCTCAGCAGTGCATCCTGACCGGAAACCGCGGCAAATAAATTGTTATTCGGCTCAAACGGCAAGTCATAATGGGCTGCCAGGCGTTGGGAGACTCTGAGGCTAAAATCTGCAGGAGGTCAATCATGTCTGAGTCACTAGCTCTATTATTAACGGAGCTTCGATTACCCAGCTTTAAGCAGCATTATCAGTCATTTGAACAACAAGCTATCGAGCATTCCTGGAGTTATAGCCAGTATCTGTTTCAATTATGTGAGCAAGAATTGGTTCACCGTTTTCAGCGACGGGTACTGAGCTGGACTCGGGAAGCCAAATTACCTCAGGGTAAAAGTTTTGCGACCTTAAAACTTCAGGAGTTATCCCTGTCAATCCAGCAACAGGTCATACAACGCCGTGATGATACGGACTGGGCACTACGAGCAGAAAATATTCTGTTAATCGGCCCATCGGGTGTCGGAAAATCTCATATTGCTGCAGCATTAGGAGCACACCTGATTGAAAAAGGAATTCGGGTTAAGTGGATGTCAGCAACGGCTTTGGTTCAGTTATTACAGCAGGCCAAAAAAGAACTGGATTTGATGACTGTTATGACCCGGTTGGATAAATATCGGGTACTGATCATTGACGATATCGGATATGTCAAAAAAACAGATTCTGAAACACAGGTGTTGTTTGAGTTCATTGCTCATCGTTATGAAAGTGGGAGCCTGATCATCACTTCTAACCAGCCTTTTAGCCATTGGGATCAAATCTTTCCAGATACCTTAATGACCGTGGCTGCCATTGATCGCATTATTCATCATTCAACCATTATTGAAATTGAAGGAGAAAGTTACAGAAGAAAAAACAAAAAGACAAAATAGTTTCTTACTCAACCGGCCATCATAATTGTCGCCAAACCGGTCAAGATAGTTGACGCGGGACACGTTAAATAGAAATTAGCGCCGCTAGTCTGAATAAAACTTATAAACTTGACTATTTCTATATGTCTTATATAGTGTAAGTATAATTTAATTTTTTCCTCAATTGCCTCAAAAAAGCTTATCCTGAAAATCGGCCGTTCAGCTGACCATTAACGTTCAGGGGTAGGTAGTATTCCACGTTGTATATTGACGTGTTCTTAGACAAAGTTTAAATGACTTTATTCTCATTGCTGTATTTATTGTTGATATAAAGTTATTCAACGCACTTTATTTTTTACCAAACATCAGGTTTTGAAGCTCGTTAAGTGAGTGTTGTAAATATTCACTCTTTGACAGTCTACGTGTTTCTATTTATAAGGAAGTTCCAATGGATATCCAGCCAGTGACTTTTTCTGAAACAAATACGTTAATTAAAAAGGAAAACATTATAGACAAGCTATATTACTACGATAGAAAAATGAGTATTAAATCAGACAGCTTAATTTTTATACTTTTCACTCTTGCCATCTTTATGCTTTTTATGGGTATATCAGGAATTATTGAAACTATGTCTCCAACAACTTATTCTACCTTCAAAATATTCGTTGAGAGTATTTTTACACACATACACTTTCATATACTTATCCTCTATGGTGCACTGCCTTAATATTTTCTATATGGTTTGGAACTAATCGCAGATTTTAGGTATTAATATATTGGCTTATTGAAGAAAACTTGTTCCTGTAAAATATTTTATTTAAGCCTATGCTATTAGGGAAAAAGTCAAGATGGAATGTTTAAAAAAATATTTAGTTAACTATTTAATTAACAAAGGAGAAGGCCAAATATCATATATCAGGAATTTACCATGTAGGTATCACAACTTTTTGGCATAATGAGCAACAAGCTATGCCGAATACCGATTACTATATTTATTAAAAGGCGTTTAATCATGAATTACCAAAATACAGACTTTATAATCCACATTGATGAAGAGCTAAGTACTGATCAAATTCATGTTATTGAGAATGTTATTGGCAGGGATCTTGGTATACATTCTGTGTGTGTTAATGACCAGCATCGACATTTAATGTTGGTTGATTACGACCCACAGGAAATTTCATCCAAAACCATATTAAATAATGTTGTTAGGCAAGGCGTCCATGCTCAACTCGTTGGTGGAATATAAACTAAAGCCAGCATTGCATGAAAGCAATGCTGATGTAGTGATCAGTTAAATTATCATTATCTTTTATGACCAGTATACGATAGTCTTATCCACAAAATGACCTCCATGACTGTTTTTTTGGTAGAAATATAAATATATAGCTTCTCTGGTCACTTTTTATGGTAGGATGAAGAATCGTTATCATAACGACCATCTCTCCCTCCAGTTTTGGTATTTCTCTTACCGAATAGAGATTCTTTATTGTCCCAATAGGACGGACTTTTCCAAGTGGTATTCAATACAATGTAAAACCTTATCAGGATATCATTGATGACTCCTTTGAGAGTGATCAAGGTTGATTTGATATTTCCCATCCATTTTTAGGAGCGAAATCATGAGTAGAGAACGAAAAGGCAATAAGGAACAAAAGAAGAAACCGATCTTGACTGCAAAAGAAAAGAAAGCTGCAAAAAAATCTAAGAAAGAAACCAAGGATTTTTTAGACTATGACAAGATACGTTAAATTTGTTTAGTAAAAAAATGCAGTTAAACATGTTGGAACTTGTGTGAAATCAATTAATTGACATACAAGCTCCAAAAGCTTGTCCTTCAAGTTCAAAAAATAGACGTTTCAGCGAAACTGTCTTTTTGACTTGATGTCCTCAACCCCGTATGAATAGAGCTTAAGAAAATTGCACTTGTTTCATTTTTCTAATATGGCGATTCGATTACGAAGTGCTTGTACCTCTTCTAATAACTCCACAGCCAGGGCAACTCCTGCCAGATTCAAGCCAAGATCCGACTCTAACCGCTGGGCAATGCGTACTCGGCGCAGGCAGTAGCTATGAAATTTCCAATGGCTTTGATCCCCACTCACGGGTTCGATTATGCCTTCTTCCACCAATGCCAGTATCCACTCGGCAGGTTTGCCACAAGCACGGCTGAGTTCACCCAAGGTAAACACTGTAGTTTCTTCAACAACGATGCCGGTTAATATAGATTGTTTGCTCATATCCTATACCCCCATGCCGATTCTTGGGTTGAATGCCAGCTTGCTTGCCATTTCCTGGTAAATAGCCTTAGCCTGTTCGTTATTTGCTGGCGGCACTATGACACTTAAAGTTACGTAGATATCTCCCGCGGGATTTCCAGGGATGCCTCGCCCCTTTAGGCGCAGTTTGTTGCCGCTGTTTGAACCTGTTGGAATTTTAAGATCCACATTACCGTTAGGCGTTGGTGCTTTCACCGTTGCGCCTAGTGCTACCTCCCAGGGTGTCACTGGTAGCAGCATATGGAGATCACGTCCTTCAACACGGTAGAACTGATGAGACTTGAAATGAATCTCCAGATAGAGATCTCCCTTTTCCCCTTTCCCCATGCCAGATGAACCCTGACCCGTGAGACGAATCTGTTGTCCTTCTTTAATGCCCTTGGGAATTTTTACATTAAGAGTCCGGTTGATTACACGCACTTGGCCATGCTCATCCAGCTCTGGCGATTGCAAGCTGATACTGCGGGTTACTCCATGAAAAGCATCCTCTAGATCCACAATCACCTTGGCATGATGATCCTGTCCACGAGCATTAAACTGAGAATCATAGGCAGATTGAGTATTGCGCCTCTGTCGACCAAACAATTCTTCAAAGAAGTCACTATAGCCACTCAGATCCGCCTGGGTAAAACCGCCCCCACTAAACTCAAAACCAGAATCCCAATTTGGCGGTGGGTGAAAATCCTGTCCACCCTTCAGATTGGGGCCTAGATGATCATAGGCAGCGCGTTTTTCAGGATCTTTAAGCACTTCATAGGCCTCGCCCACTTCTTTAAACTTTGCTTCGGCATCAGGAACTTTACTAACATCTGGATGATACTTTCGTGCCAACTTCCGATAAGCCCGCTTAATATCATCCTGAGAAGCATCACGCTTCAGGTTCATGATTTTGTAATAATCTTTATATTCCACGGCAGCACCGCCTTATTGAAACATTACAGAAAAAAAGTTCTAATTTAAATATAGGGAATAAATCAGAACTCTACCAGATACGACGAAGCGAATTACCTCAAATTAAATGCAATCCTGTCTGTCTATGGTTACTTTTATTGTGAGGCTACAATACCTTTTTGCTTAATTTTAATTTGAGTCAATTCGTATTTAACAAAGCTTAGCATTAGAATTCTCTATCGTTTGGGTTCATGTTTATACCCACTATACGTGAAACTTACCATCATTCAAAAAATTGATTGCAATGAATGGTCGGTTTAACCTACACAACTGTGACAAATGGATGAATCTCACAAGAGATAAATTCACAACTTTTTAATTGCCGCTTTTACCATAAATCCATATCTGATTAAATTTACTCAAATGACAGGTTAGGGAGGTGGACGTACAAATACTGTTTTTAAATTTTAAAAAAAATGTGTTTTATCCGCTAATTGGTCTTATTTCTGACGCAATAGTACAATAAATGCCTCCACGACAGGATTATTAATATTTGATCGGGTCCGTGCAATCCAGAGAGTTCATTTTATTCAACTTGATATGAAGAGTACTAAATATGCCAGCAGGATATAGAAATTATCTATCGTTAAAGCATGAACACAAGACTATTCCATATGGGGGTGTTGGTGAAGTACGTGAAGACGGTGATGCGAATTATGGATTCAAAGATATAAAAGGTAATAATAGACTTCTCAATACGATACCTGAGCTAGAGCGTGATCCGGCACTCATGACACTTATACGAGCAATCAATACCCCGCAAACAGGGATCTTTTCGATAGGCAGTGTCAGTGATAGCCATGAGGATAAACATCATTTCCGTCACTCAGGCTATATCGAATTCTCATTTAATTCCGTCACCCACATAGCTGATGCGGTTAATTATTTTCCATTATTCTTTAATTTTGAGCGTTTACTTAACGACAAAGAATTTGTATTCAAGGTCGAGTTCAACTGGGTACTTCAGCCAGCTACTTTCATAGATAAAGGCATTTGGGGTTATACGTGTACTATTTGCTTGAATACCTATTTCTCTGAAACAAAGTCAGAGGCTGAAAATGTATGGAAAGAGACGCTTGATGTATTAGTTAAATACCTGAGCAGCATCCCAAATGATCATCCGGATTATATTTTTGATCTGGACGAATAACAGGGAAAATATTTTAATCGATAAGCCGTACAATGCCAATAATGAAACTTATATGGTACTAGAGTCCATATTGAAGATTCTGAATTAACAAAGTTGATAATCATCTAGGAAGATGAGACATTGTACATCCCTCTGAGTTCATATTATATTTAAAGTAAAAGTCTTTTAATGTAATGGTTGTTATTGATGAAACGGATAAAATTCTTCCGGAAAGAAAACTATCCAATAATTTAGGTGTTGTTCTGGATGCCCTTGGTATCATTGTCTTGATCCTGATGGGTGACCTAAAGTACCAGTTCGTCAATGGGCCTTGTCACTACTTAAACGATTAGCTATTTTCTGTACCATAAGCCAAAGTAACCTGCAAAGTTTTGAGAATATATTTTGTAGATTTAGGAGCTATAATTTGAAAAGAATTATTGAATTTCCTAGCCTTTTAAAGTCACGAACAGGAATCCAGGCTAAGCTTACTTTTATTAAAAGAATAATAGGGAGAAATTTATGCATATCAAAATCGCAAGGTTTTCGAGGGCGATGGTGGCTGTGTTATTTTCGTTTGTGCTGCTAGTGATATCACCAGTCTCAATTGCCGGGACAAAAGTCGTTCCTGTTCAAGGCGTGAACTATATCATCAATGCTTCTATGATGGATAATCTGAATTCTCTGGTGGGCAGGAAAGTGACCCTTACAGTTGACGGGGGAAATTTTTTGGCCGGGATTGTCAAGTCAGTGGGTCCGCACCTTATTCATTTGGAGAAGATCGAACGGAAAGAGTTTTTTGATGCACTGATTCGAATTGACAGCATTCAGGCTATTGAGGTGCAATTCAGAGAGTATCAACGATGACAACAACTCCAATTCGCATATGGAATACTTTAGGCGTGGCATGCTATGCACCATTCAGCCTCGAAGTAGCGTCATGGAAGTCCCTGGTAAGCCCCGTTCTCGCATTGATTGTTTCTAGTATTTTATTAGGCATAGCCAATTATTTTCAGCCCAATACCTCAGTTCAATTAATAACTTATTTGGCTGTATGGGCTTCAATTGCCTGGTTTGCTCTCGACTTTCAACAACATCTCTTACTTGGAGCAGCAGGATGTAAGTCAGAATCAGGGAAATGGCGTAACTATGGTGTCTATTTCCTGCTCCAGATAGCAGTCTATGTACTGTGGTTCTAATTCCTGGTAAT
>Ga0316204_10006707_pt1 | contig 17455 bp, 16 predicted proteins | sample 6monrhotite_MG_2_FD_205661 | JGI IMG/M metagenome (GOLD analysis project Ga0316204, IMG submission 205661) | Microbial mat bacterial communities from mineral coupon in-situ incubated in ocean water Damariscotta River, Maine, United States -... | ecosystem: Environmental > Aquatic > Marine >... | reverse complement strand
AAGCCACCCAAGCTTATTATCGGGGCAATGATGCGTAAACTCATTCATGTTGCATTCGGGGTGCTCAAGTCGAACAAATCATTCGATCCAGCATTGCACAGGTGTTGACTTGGATAACAGTATCTACGCTTGCTGCCCCCGACGGTGTTGATTTGAATCCATATGGCGCAATGCCCGTTGGTTATTGCGCCCGCGGTCTACGTTTGCTATGTTTGCCATGAAAAAAATATGTAACGGCAGAGCCCGAAATAGTGGCGACAAAGCTAAGTATTTCAGGAAAGTGTGGTGATTCTTGAAATGCATGAAGTGTAATTGGTGCGCCAATAATTATTGTGGCTCCAAGAATTGGTAAAATATTCTGGTTTAACAAAACTGAATATGGCTCAAGCGCCTCAATCTTACTCGAGCCTTTGCATGCGCTACAAATAGCTCCTTTAGTGGAAAGTGGTATGAACTGAAGCAACCATGGAAGGCTTAATCGAGAGCACTTAATACAACTTTTTTCATCTTTCCCGCTTTTGCAGGTTCCAGATTCATTGCAATGCTTACAAGGAATTAAATGATCTTTTATTAGCATAAGTTCTCCTGTTTTGTTAGGCTCTAATAAATCTTTGGTGTCCCGCAAACTACATCCCCATTCTGCCCCCGATTCCTCAACGCATGGTCAATCAACACCAACGCCACCATCGCCTCCGCAATCGGCGTAGCACGTATCCCCACACAAGGATCATGTCTCCCTTCTGTAGAAACCTTCACCGCTTCACCCGCTTTGTTGATCGAATTGCGTTCGATGCGGATGCTGGAGGTGGGTTTGATCGCGTAATGCGCGACGATGTCCTGCCCTGTGGTGATGCCACCTAGGACTCCGCCTGCGTGGTTGGATAAGAATCCTTGCGGAGTGAGTTCGTCGCCGTGTTCGCTGCCTTTTTGGGTGACGCAGTTAAAGCCTGCGCCGATTTCTACGCCTTTGACTGCGTTGATGCCCATTAGGGCGTGGGCGATGTCGGCATCTATGCGGTCAAATACGGGTTCGCCCCAGCCTACGGGTACGTTGCTCGCTACCACGGCGAGTTTTGCGCCTATGGAGTCGCCGGATTTGCGTAAGTTGTCCATATAGTCTTCGAGCTGACCTACATAACTCGCGTCGGTCACGAAGAAGCTATTGCCTTCTGTGTTGATGTCTTCCCAGCTTTTGAACGGTACGGCGATTTCGCCGAGTTGCGCGAGGTAGCCGCGCACGGTTACGCCGTAGCGTTCATTCAGCCATTTTTTGGCGATAGCGCCTGCGGCTACGCGTCCTGCGGTTTCGCGTGCAGAAGCACGACCGCCGCCGCGATGGTCACGGATGCCGTATTTTTGCCAGTAGGTGTAGTCGGCGTGACCGGGGCGGAATGTTTCGGCGATGTTGCCGTAGTCTTTGCTGCGCTGGTCTTCGTTGCGGATGAGTAGCGCGATAGGTGTGCCGGTCGTCTTGCCTTCAAATACACCGGACAGGATTTCTACTGTGTCTGATTCGCGGCGTTGGGTGACATGGCGCGAGGTGCCGGGTTTGCGACGGTCGAGGTCGAGTTGAATGTCCGCCTCGCTAAGTTCCATTCCCGGTGGGCAGCCGTCGACAATGCAGCCAATCGCTGCGCCGTGTGATTCGCCGAAAGAGGTGACAGTAAAGAGTGTGCCGAAGGTGTTTCCAGACATGATGTTGTCTCGCTAAAAAGGTGTATGAAGTTTAACATAGGGCGGTTTTCAAAAAATTGGGAATCTGTAGCTGGGCTTTAATCTGGTAAAAAGCTAAAAACCTCACCACAGAGACACAGAGGCACAGAGAAAAGCTAAGAATCAAACCAAAAGAACTGTTGCCCGTAAATTGCCTCGAAGAGTTTCTTGTGCCCTATGGAGGTAAATGAGCATATGAGCAGGGGCTGGAAAATCTGCGTTAATCTGTGAAATCTGTGGATAAGGTTTTAGTTTTTGTGGTTCATCATTAGTAGATGCGGCTTTAAGGATAGATATGTTTATTGATACTCACTGCCATCTTGATGCAATTGAATTTAAGGGTATGCAAGCCGATGTCGTGCGCAACGCGCAGACAGTGGGTGTAAGTCGTTTTGTAGTACCTGCGGTAGCGAGTGCCAACTTCGAGAGTGTGCGAACCTTGTGCGAAGAGTACCCCTGTTGCGCGCCAGCTTACGGTATTCACCCCATGTCTGTGGGCGATGCTAGGGCGGATGATTTGGATGTGTTGCGTGAATATCTCTCGCAACATCGGCCTGTCGCGGTGGGGGAGATTGGTCTGGATTTTTTTATTGAGGATTATGATCAAGCGGGGCAGGAATATTTTTTTGTTGAACAATTGAAGCTGGCGCGCGAATTTGAGCTGCCAGTGTTGTTGCATCTGCGTCGCGCGCAGGATGAAGTGCTTAAGTATTTGCGCCAGATTAAAGTGCAGTGCGGTATTGCTCATGCTTTTAACGGCAGTCGCCAGCAGGCGGATGAATTTATAAAACTAGGCTTTAAGCTTGGTTTTGGCGGCGCAATGACATATCCACGCGCTAGCAAGTTGCGCGGGCTTGCCGCGACGCTACCGCTGGAAAGCATTGTGCTGGAAACCGATGCGCCTGATATTCCCCCTGAGTTTTTATTACGTGGTTTGCCCAATGAGCCGCAATATTTGCCGCGCAGTGCGCAGGTGTTGGCAGATTTACGTGGCCTGTCTTTGCAGGAAGTGGCGCTGGTAACGACGGAGAGTGCGCTGAGTGTGTTGCCTAGGTTGAGGGCGACAGGTGAGAGGTGATTCTGCTTGTCGCGACAGGGGTTTCGTATGGACGAAAGTGGGCGCAAGGCTTACAATGCGCGCCGTTGTGGCAGATTGAAGCGCCAACGAATTTTGAAGTTTAATTGTGTAAGTGCGGCTATGCCGCATTTTCTTTTCATAGAGTATAGATATGCCCATCATTACCTTGCCGGATGGCTCACAACGTAGTTTTCCCAACCCAGTTACGGTACTTGATGTCGCGTTAAGCATAGGCGCGGGGTTGGCACGCGCAGCCTTGGCGGGCAAAGTGGATGGGGTGCTGGTAGATGCTTCGCACTTGATGTCGGCTGACGCTAGTTTGGCGATTATTACTAGCAAGGATGCTGATGGGCTGGATTTGATTCGCCACTCTACGGCGCATTTGCTGGCCTATGCGGTGAAAGAGCTGTTCCCCGAGGCGCAAGTGACTATTGGCCCGATGATTGAGAACGGGTTTTATTATGATTTTGCCTATTCGCGTCCGTTTACGCCGGAAGATTTGACGGCTATTGAGAAGCGTATGGCGGAGTTGGTGAAGAAAGATTTGCCCATTATCCGCAAGGTAGTGTCGCGTGATGAGGCAGTTGCCTATTTCAAATCGCTGGGCGAAAAATATAAAGCTGAGCTCATCGAATCGATTCCTGCCGATCAGGACGTGTCGCTGTATAGCGAGGGTGAGTTTACTGACCTGTGTCGTGGTCCCCACGTGCCTTCAACGGGTAAGTTGAAAGTTTTCAAATTGATGAAGGTGGCTGGTGCGTATTGGCGCGGCGATTCGAAGAACGAGATGCTGCAACGCATTTACGGTACGGCATGGGCGAACAAGGATGACCTTGCGGCCTATTTGATGCGTCTGGAAGAGGCGGAGAAGCGCGATCATCGCAAGTTGGGCAAGCTGCTGGATTTGTATCATATGCAGGACGAAGCGCCGGGTATGGTGTTCTGGCACCCCAAGGGTTGGGCTATGTGGCAGGTGATTGAGCAATATATGCGTGCCGTGTATAGAGACAATGGATATCAGGAAATTCGCTGCCCGCAGATTATCGACCGCGTGTTGTGGGAAAAGTCCGGCCACTGGGAGCATTACAAGGCGAATATGTTTACGACTGAGTCGGAAAAACATGATTACGCGATCAAGCCGATGAATTGCCCAGGTCATGTGCAGGTGTTCAATGCAGATTTGCGTTCTTATCGTGAGCTGCCATTGCGCTACGGTGAGTTCGGTTCGTGTCACCGTAATGAGCCATCTGGCGGTCTGCATGGTTTGATGCGGGTGCGCGGTTTTGTGCAGGACGATGGCCATGTGTTTTGTACCGAAGAGCAGATCGAAGCTGAAGTGACCGCGTTTAATGCGCTGGTGTTGAAGGTTTACAAAGATTTTGACTTTCATGATGTGGTGGTGAAGTTGGCGCTACGTCCAGAAGGTCGGGTTGGCTCTGACGAAATATGGGATAAATCTGAAGCAGCTCTACGCGCTGCCTTGAGTGCTGCCGATATGGAGTGGGAAGAGCTGCCGGGCGAGGGTGCGTTCTACGGCCCGAAGATTGAGTTTCATATCAAGGATGCGATTGGTCGCTCATGGCAGTGTGGAACGATACAGGTGGACTTTTCGATGCCGGGTCGCCTTGGTGCTGAATTCGTGGATGAAGATAACACGCGCAAAACACCGGTGATGTTGCACCGCGCGATTCTGGGTTCGCTAGAGCGCTTCATCGGAATCTTGGTGGAAAATCACGCTGGGGCATTGCCGCTGTGGTTGGCACCAGTGCAGATGGTGGTGATGAATATTTCGCAAGGCCAAGAAGAATATGCCGAAAAAGTGGTGAAAACTTTGCTTGCAGCGGGCTTGCGAGTGCAATCGGATTTGCGCAACGAGAAGATTACCTATAAAATACGCGAACATAGCTTGCAAAAGTTGCCTTACCAGCTAATTATTGGTGATAAGGAAATGGCCGCAAGCCTCGTTGCCGTGCGTAACCGCCAAGGTGAAGACCTTGGGCAGATGTCGGTTGTGGCGCTTATAGAGCGCTTGAAAACCGAACTGTAAGGTATGCACGGTTTAATTTTGTAAATGGAGAAATTGCAATAGCACAAGATAAAGCACAGCGCATGAATGGGCAAATAACAGCACCTCAGGTGCGGCTCATAGGCGCGGAAGGAGAGCAGCTTGGTGTCGTGGCAGTAGCGGAAGCACTGCGATTGGCGGATGAGGCAGAACTGGACTTGGTGGAAATTGCGCCGATGGCGGAGCCTCCTGTTTGTAGGATTATGGATATCGGCAAGTTTAAATACGCCGAAGCCAAAAAATTACACGAAGCCAAGCTCAAGCAGAAGCAAGTTCAGATCAAGGAAATTAAATTCCGTCCGGGTACTGATGAGGGTGACTACAACATTAAGTTGCGTAACCTGATTAAGTTTCTTGCTGATGGAAATAAAACCAAGATTACTTTGCGTTTTCGTGGGCGTGAAATCGCCCACCAACAGTTGGGCTTTAAGTTATTGGAACGTGTGAAGCAGGATTTGCTGGAGCACGGTGTGGTTGAGCAGTTTCCTAAAATGGAAGGCCGTCAGATGGTGATGGTGCTCAGTCCGAAGAAGAAGTAAAGGATTTTGGGGGAAGAGAGAAGGGTAAAGAGGGAAGGGTAACCCCCTCCGCTCCGAATTAAGAGAGCCGGTTTTACCCTTCTCCCTTAACCCTTCCCTCTTCTCAAAATTTTAGTGCTGTGCCGATTAAGGGACTGATCGTCGCGGTTTAGTTGTAAATCAGTCCCATATAAGTGGTTCCGGGTTTTTAAGTGTTTCTGCCAGAAACCTCCCGGCGTCATCAAATAAAAGGAGTTGTCATGCCAAAGATGAAAACAAAAAGCGGTGCAAAAAAGCGCTTTGTTATTCGTGCCGGCGGAAGCATTAAGCGTGCGCAGGCTTTCAAACGTCATATTCTGACCAAGAAGACCACTAAATCGAAACGTCAGTTGCGCGGTATCACTGAGGTTCATGCAAGCAACAGGGCGTCTGTGCGCGCCATGATGCCCTACGCTTAAGGAGTATAGAAAATGCCAAGAGTAAAACGTGGTGTAACGGCGCGTGCGCGCCATAAGAGTATTTTAGCGAAAGCTAAAGGTTTTCGCGGTCGCCGCAAAAATGTCTACCGTGTCGCCAAGCAGGCGGTAATGAAGGCAGGGCAATATGCTTACCGTGATCGTCGTCAAAAGAAGCGTCAATTCCGTACCTTGTGGATTGCACGTATCAATGCGGCAGCACGTGAGTTGGGTATGCCTTACAGCGTGTTCATGAACGGCTTGAAAAAAGCTTCGATTGATATCGACCGCAAGGTGTTGGCTGATTTGGCCGTGTTCGATAAAGCTGCCTTTGCGCAGATTCTCGCACAAGCAAAAGCTAGCCTCAGCGCGTAAGTTGTAAGAAGTGCAAAAAAGGAGGCGATAGCCTCCTTTTTTATTTTAATTTCTCCCAACCATCCCTTCAGGGACGGGGAATGATATGGCGATGCAAGAACTTCAGCAAATTCTCGATGAAGCCCTAAAGGTTTTTTCCACAACAGACGATGCTACTGAACTGGAAAACGTCAAGGCACGTTATCTCGGTAAAGAAGGCAGTTTGACTGGTCTATTAAAAGGCTTGGGAAAATTATCAGCCGAAGAGCGTCCAGCGGCAGGGGCTCGCATCAATCAAGTAAAGCAGCAAATAGAGGCAGCGCTACAAGCGCGCCGTGAGGCAATTCAACAGCAAGCACTGCAAGCGCGACTGGCAGGTGAGTCACTAGATGTGACATTGCCGGGACGCGGTTTAGGGGTGGGTGGCTTACATCCAGTGACTCGCACTTTGGAGCGTATTGAAGCTTTGTTTCACTCCATCGGTTATGCCGTTGCAGAAGGCCCTGAAATAGAAAGCGATTTCTATAACTTTACTGCATTAAATATTCCTGACAACCATCCTGCTCGTGCCATGCATGATACGTTTTATATTGACGATCAGCACGTATTGCGGACTCATACATCGCCTATTCAGGTTCGTTATATGCAAGCGCATGTGGAAAAATATAAGCATCTTGAAACGATGCCGGATATTCGCATTATTGCGCCAGGTCGGGTGTATCGCGTGGACTCGGATGCAACTCATTCACCGATGTTTCATCAGGTTGAAGGTTTGTGGGTAGGAGAGAAGGTAAGCTTTGCTGACCTTAAAGGTGTGATTGCAGACTTTTTGCAAAACTATTTTGAAACTGAGGATATGAAAGTGCGCTTTCGGCCTTCGTTTTTTCCCTTTACCGAGCCTTCAGCGGAAATGGATATGAGTTGGAAAGGCGGCTGGTTAGAGATCGGCGGCTGCGGCATGGTCCATCCCAATGTGCTGAAACATGTCGGTATTGATAGTGAGAAATATATCGGCTTTGCATTTGGAGTCGGCGTAGAGCGTTTGACGATGCTGCGCTACGGTGTAAACGACTTGAGACTGTTTTTTGAGAATGATATGCAGTTTTTGAAACAATTCGCATAATCACTCACTCTGTACAGTAACTATAACTTCTTAAAGTGTTTTATATTTAAAGTATGCAATTTTCTGAATCTTGGCTTCGTACCTTTGTAAACCCATCGCTGACTAGCGAGGAGTTGGCGCATTTGCTGACTATGGCGGGTTTAGAGGTCGAGGAAATGAAAGCCGTAGCGCCTGCTTTTGATAAGGTAGTGGTGGCGCAGGTGTTAACTATGGTTAAGCACCCCGATGCGGATAGGCTTAATTTATTAACTGTGGACGTGGGTGATAGCGAACCCTTGAACATTGTTTGCGGTGCGCAAAATGTCCGCGTTGGTTTGAAAGCGCCTTGCGCAATGGTTGGAGCAACACTAACCGACTTCAAAATAAAACAAGCTAAAGTGCGTGGAATCGCTTCTTTTGGCATGATGTGTTCGGGAAAAGAGCTTGGGCTCGCGGAAGAGAGCGACGGGCTGATGGAATTGCCAGCCGATGCGCCTGTCGGACAGAGCATACGTCAATACCTCGACTTGGACGATCAGTTGATTACGCTCAAGCTGACTCCTAATCGTAGCGATTGTTTATCGCTATATGGAATTGCGCGTGAAGTGTCAGCCTTAAGCGATGCGCCGTTAACTACACTAGCGGATGCTAAATTACAGTTAAGCGGTGATGCAGCAATAAAAGTGAGCGTGAGCGCCCCAGAAGCCTGCCCGCGCTATAGCGGCTATGTGATGACAGGTGTTAATGCTAAGGCGTTAACGCCTTCATGGATGGTGCAACGTCTTGAGCGCTGCGGCTTGCGCAGCATTAGCGCGCTGGTTGATGTGAGCAACTATGTGCTGTTGGAGCTGGGTCAGCCCTTGCATGCGTTTGATCTGAATAAGCTTGAAGGTGATATCGAGGTTCGTTTCGCACGTGCGGGCGAAAGCTTGAAGTTGCTGAATGAACAAAATGTAAGCCTGCAACAAGACATGCTGGTGATCGCTGATAGCAAGCAGCCTGTTGCACTAGCAGGTGTAATGGGTGGCTTTGACAGCGCAGTCGATGAAGCGACAACAGAAATATTCCTAGAAAGTGCATTCTTTGTACCTGGAGTTATTACCGGTAAATCGCGCCAGCTTGGTTTTAGCTCTGATTCGTCATACCGTTTTGAGCGTGGTGTTGATTTTTTAGCTCATAAAAAAGCACTTGATCGCGCTGTTGAGTTGATACTTGAAATCTGCGGCGGGCAAGTTAAAACAGTGAATGATGTGCAAGGCAGTTTGCCGGCACGTAATCCGGTTAGTTTGCGCGTATCGCGTGTTGCGAGGGTGTTAGGGATTACGCTTAGCGTAGAACTAATCGCAGCGATTTTGTCGCGTCTGGGCATGACGTTTGAGCAACAGGGTGAGGTGTTTAAAGTGACACCTCCTAGCTATCGTTTTGATATCGCGATAGAGGAAGATTTAATCGAAGAAGTAGCGAGGGTTTACGGCTACGAAAATATCGAAGCGGTGCCAGCACCCGCAACGATGTCGATGTTGTCCTTGAATGAGGCGCAGCGTCCTTTGATGAAGTTACGCAAAAGGATGATTATTCGCGATTATCAGGAAGTGATTAATTATGCTTTTGTGGATGCTGAATGGGAGCGCACGCTGGCTGGTAATGCTAATCCTATAGCGTTGAAAAATCCGATTGCCAGCCAAATGAGTGTGATGCGGAGCAATTTGTTGGGCGGTCTATTGTCCACTTTGCGTTTCAATCTCGCACGCAAACAATCAAGAGTGCGCTTGTTTGAAGTTGGTGCTTGTTTTGCACATGAAAATGGCGAATATGTACAGCATGAACGCCTAGCTGGATTAGTGTTTGGACCCGCTAGCTCAGAGCAGTGGGGAAGTGCCGAGCGTAATGTGGATTTCTATGATGTAAAAGGTGATGTTGAGGCTTTGTTCTCACCACATGGATTAAGTTTTGAAGCGGTTGCCCATCCCGCGTCACACCCTGGACGATCTGCGCGTATATTTTTGAACGGTAACGCAGTTGGCTGGATAGGGGAATTGCATCCACAATGGCAGCAACAATATGATTTGGCAAAAGCGGCAGTTTGGTTTGAGATTGAGCTGCCTGCTTTGTTAGCAGCTAAAGTTCCTACGGCATCTGAAGTGTCAAAATTGCCGTTAGTGCGACGCGATTTGGCTGTATTAGTGGATGAGAATGTGCCTGTGCAACGCTTATTAAGTGCCATGTATAGTGAGAATGTAGCATATGTAGTAGAGCTGGGATTGTTCGATGTGTATCGCGGTAAAGGAGTGGAGGAAGGTAAAAAAAGCCTTGCTTTCCGAGTGTTATTGCAAGATACTCAAAAGACTTTAACTGAAATTGATATAGATAAAAGCATCGCACGGCTGGTGGCGGTTTTGCAGCAGCACGATGCGCAAATGCGAGTTTAAGGAGGGTAGTGAATGACGACGTTGACCAAGGCCGAACTGGCTGATTTGTTGTTTGAAAAAGTAGGTTTGAATAAGCGTGAAGCCAAAGACATGGTAGAAGCGTTTTTTGAAGAAATTCGTGTTCAGTTGGAGCAGGGTGACAGCGTTAAGCTATCCGGTTTCGGCAATTTTCAGTTGCGCGATAAGCCGCAGCGTCCTGGACGTAACCCAAAAACTGGAGAAGAGATTCCAATTACTGCGCGCCGCGTAGTGACATTCCATCCCAGCCAAAAGCTTAAAAGCATGGTAGAGAAGACCTATCATGGAACAGCACATTCCTAATTCGGCATTGCCTTCGATCCCGGCAAAACGCTATTTCACCATAGGTGAAGTTAGTGAGTTGTGCGGGGTTAAAGCGCATGTTTTACGTTATTGGGAACAAGAGTTCACACAGCTTAAACCGGTGAAGCGTGGCGGCAATCGCCGCTATTATCAGCACCATGAAGTATTGCTCATTCGTCGTATCCGCCAGTTGCTGTATGAAGACGGTTTTACCATCAGCGGCGCGCGAGGTCGTTTGGATCAGCAGGCAAGCAAACAGGCGGTAGTTCCTTCCGTTGTTACAAAACCGTCCTTTAATATTCGTGAATTAAAAAATGAAATTCGGGACGTTCTAAGCCTGCTGCAAGCGTGACTTCACTTAATATTCGTAGTTAAAACTTCTTCAAGGAATATGTGGCTCTGCTATAATTGACAGCTTCGGGGCGTAGCGCAGCCTGGTAGCGCACTTCGCTGGGGGTGAAGTGGTCGGAGGTTCGAATCCTCTCGCCCCGACCAGTTATATAAGGACTTGCGGCCTAATTAGCCCAAGTCTTTTTTCTATGATTTGAGTGAGAGAAATATTGCCGCTTGTTTTTTATCCCACATTCTATAAATCCCTTGACATTGGAACTGCGACTGAGTTTTAATGCCCTTCGTTTTACTCGAATTTAAAGTTAAATAGCTAACAATGTTACTCACGCGCACGACTCGGCGATTTATTCAATTCATGTTGATCACCTTGGTGATCAACATGGGTGGCTGGACGTTTAACAAGGAAGCTGTAGCCGACGTATGGTTCGACGAACTGCAAAGCTTGGCCGTGGACGATGGTCACGCTTCAACCGAACACAAAGGCCCCAACGCTGTTTCACCTCAAACCCCGTGCAATCACTGGTGTCATGCTGTCGGGGGTTTCATGAGTTTGCCCGGACAGTTGGCATATGCGACACCCGAATTCACTAACGAGTTTTCCATTCAGCAGTACTCCACCATTCAGTTTTCTTCCCCTGACGGCCTTTACAGGCCACCGCGGCACCTCTCCTAAATATTTCTGGTTTTTGTAATGCTGTCCCAAGCCTTGCGCGAAGCAAGGTATAGCCTCGTTCTCTAAACGATTGTGATCGTTGGGGGGGGCGGTGATCGCATTGCAGAGGCTCTCATTAGTTGTTCCTGCTGATTTCAATTTGCGATGCCGCGTCTGCGCGGTATCTGGAGTTCCATATGAAAACGATATTTTTTTATTTGCTGCTGGCCTTGTGTATTTCGCAAAGCGCCTTGGCATCCGATGAGCTGGCGCTCAACGCCAAACAAATTCAAGCACTCGGCATCGTCACTGCCGCGCTGCCCAGCAAGCAGTCCGGTGAAATATCCGGGCTACCCGCGCAAGTGGTCATTCCCCCCAATCAATTATTTGTCATCAGCACACTGCTTCCGGCAATGGTGGGGCAAACATTGGTAGACGTGGGCGATAGCGTCAGGAAAGGCCAACCGATAGCGCGATTGCAAAGCCCCGCATTGGCCGAAGTGCAGCGTGGTTTGTTGCAAGCCAGTGTGCAAAGCCAACTCGCCAAAGAGAATCTCGCCCGCGATGAAGCGTTATGGAATGATGGCATCATCGCCGAAAGCCGCTATCGCGCCACCAAGGGTTTAGCACTCGAAGCTCGGGCCGCATTATCGGAGCGCAAGCAGATGTTGCGTCTTGCCGGGATGTCCGATGCAGCGATTGCACAGTTGCAATCCGAGCACAACTTGAGCGGCTTGCTTACCATGACTGCACCAATTAGTGGTGTCGTTTTGGAGAGACTTGTCGATGCGGGGCAACGCCTCGATGCTGCCGTGCCGATGTTCAAGATTGCCAAGCTCAATCCGCTCATGCTGGAGATTCAGGCTCCGCTGGCTTATGCCCGCGATCTGAAGGTTGGCGCAACGATTACTGTTCCTGCTTTTGCAGCAAGCGGCAAGCTCATCGCGATTGGACGCAGCCTAACCGGCATCAACCAAACTGTCCTGTTGCGAGCCATGATTCAACAAGGCACAGAGAATCTACGCCCCGGCCAGTTTGTCGAAGCCAGCATCAGCGTCAGTGCGAACGGCGGAGTGCAGTGGGAAATTCCCAACAGCGCGATTGCGCGCATCGCGGGGCAGACGGTGGTGTTTGTGAAAACCCCCAAAGGTTTTCGTGCACAAACCATCAACGTGCTGAATGAAGGCGCACAAAACAGCGTGGTCAGCGGTGGACTAAAGGGCGATGAAAAAATCGCCGTGCGCGGCGTTTCTACGCTCAAAGCCAGCACCATGGGCATTGGCGGCATGGGAGGGGACGAATAATGTTTTCCAAACTGCTTGAATTCGCCCTGACACAAAGGATGTTGGTGGCGGCGTTAACGCTGCTGCTGATCGGCATTGGCATTTCATCGTACCGCGACTTGCCGATAGATGCGTTTCCCGATGTTTCCCCGACGCAAGTCAAGATCATCATGAAGGCACCGGGCATGACACCGGAGGAAGTCGAAGCGCGTATTGTCGCCCCCATCGAACTGGAAATGCTCGGTATCCCTGACCAAGAGATTCTGCGCTCCACCTCAAAGTATGCGATTGCCGACATTACCCTCAATTTCAAGGAAGGCACTGACATTTACTGGGCGCGCCAACAAGTCGGGGAGCGGCTGAATAATGTGCAACGTGATTTACCGGCAAATGTCAGCGGCGGACTCGCGCCGATTACCACGCCGCTCGGTGAAGTGTTCATGTTTACCGTGGAAGGCAAAAATTTCTCCCTAATGGAGCGCCGTACCCTTCTGGATTGGGTGATACGCCCCGCCTTGCGTACTATCCCCGGCGTAGCCGATGTCAATTCGCTGGGCGGATTGATGCGCACTTTTGAAGTGGTGCCTGATCAGCATGCCCTCGCCATGCACGGCATCTCTTTTACCATGCTGCAACAAGCCATACAAGCCAACAATAATAACGATGGCGCGGGACGCCTCAGCGATGGTGAGGAAGCGCTGTTGGTGCGCACCGAAGGTATCATTAAAAGTCTGCAAGACGTGCGCGACATCGTCATCGCCAATCCGGGGGGTAGCCCGATCCGGGTCAGCGATGTGGCACAAGTACGTATCGGCAGCCTGACTCGCCTCGGTGTCGTGACCAAGGATGGGCAAGGCGAAGCGGTGGAAGGCTTGGTGCTGGCACTGCGCGGCGCGAATGCGCAAAAAGTCGTCACCAGTGTGAAAGCCAAGTTGCAGGAACTCGCTCCCACGCTGCCGCAAGGTGTCACCACCAAGGTGTTTTATGATCGCGGCAGTCTGGTGGAACACGCCGTCGGCACCGTCTCCGAAGCCATCACCGAAGCCATCGTGCTGGTGGTCATTCTGCTGGTGCTGTTCCTCGGCAATCTGCGCGGAGCCATTGTGGTGGCGATCACCCTGCCGCTCGCGATGTTATGCACTTTCATTCTGATGCAGCAGTTCGGCCTGTCCGCCAACCTGATGAGCCTGGGCGGCCTGGCAATCGCCATCGGCATGCTGGTGGATGCGGCAGTCGTGGTGGTGGAAAACATCGAGTCGCATCTTGCGCATGATACAAATATCGGGAAGTTGTCGCATCTGCATACCGTTTACCGCGCGGTGAAAGAAGTGATTACACCCGTTGCCGCCGGGGTCGCCATTATCATCATCGTGTTCCTGCCGCTGCTCTCCTTACAAGGCTTGGAAGGCAAGTTATTTATTCCGGTCGCGCTAACCATCGTGTTTGCGCTGGCTGCCTCGCTGCTACTGTCGCTGACCGTGGTGCCGATGCTTGCTTCTTTTCTGCTCAAGCAGGTCAGCCACCAAGAACCGTGGCTGGTGCGCAAGGCGATGGCTATTTACACGCCGCTGTTGCAACGCGCCTTGAACAAAGAGCGCGTGGTTATCATCGGCGCGCTGCTCATGCTGCTCATTACCGCTGCCGTGTACACCCAGATTGGCAAGACTTTCATGCCGGAAATGGATGAGGGCGACATCATCTATGGTGTTGAAAAATTACCCTCCGTCAGCCTAGAGCAAACGGCAGCACTCGACCTGAAAATTCAACGGGCGATCATGAGCCAGGTGCCAGAAGTCAAAGGCATTGTGGCGCGTGCCGGTTCAGATGAATTGGGTTTAGACCCGATGGGGCTTAACCAGACCGATTCGTTTCTGGTGCTAAAACCGATGAAAGAATGGCGCGAACCGAACAAGGAATGGCTGATAGAAGAGGTGCGCAAGGTGCTGGATCAACTGCCGGGTATTTCCTACAGCTTCACCCAACCCATCGCCATGCGCGTGTCGGAAATGCTCACCGGCTCACGCGGTGATGTGGCGGTCAAGATTTTCGGCACGGATTTGAACAAGCTTAACGAGATTGCCGAGCAAATGGTCACGGTACTGAAAAGCATCAAAGGTAGCCAGGATGTGTACACCCCGGAGAATAGCGGGGTGCAGTATTACCGCGTGGCGATAGACCGCCTCGCGGCGGGTCGTTTGGGTTTCAGCGTGGATGACATCGGCAACATTCTGCGCAGCCAGATCGAAGGCCAGCAACTCGGCATCGTGATTGAAGATGGGCGGCGCACCCCGCTGGTTATGCGCGGTCAAAGCCGCGTCCAACAATCTCCTGCATTGTTTGCCGCACTGAGCCTGCCTTTACCGAACGGGCAAAGCGTACCACTGTCGGCGGTCGCCAAGCTGGAGCGCGTGGATGGCCCGGTAAAAGTAGATCGGGAAAACGGGTCACGCAAGGCGGTGGTGGTTAGCAATGTACACGAACGCGATTTAGTGGGTTTCGTGGATGAAGCCAAAGCTGCTGTCGCCGCGCAAATCAAGCTGCCGGAAGGTTACAGCCTAGCTTGGGGAGGGGAATTCGAAAATCAACAACGTGCGGCGGCTCGGCTAACTTTGGTCATTCCGGTGGCGCTGGGCATGATTTTCATGCTGCTATTCGCCACCTTCGGTTCGGTGAGACAAGCCGCTCTGGTGCTGACCAATATCCCGTTTGCGCTGATCGGCGGCGTACTGGCGCTGTGGGTGAGCGGCGCATACATGTCGGTGCCCGCCTCGGTCGGCTTTATCGCGCTGCTGGGAATTGCGGTGCTCAACGGTGTGGTGATGGTGTCCTACTTCAACCAACTGCACGCGGAGGGTATAGACATTAACCGGGTCGTGTTTGAGGGTGCGAAACGGCGTTTGCGCCCGGTACTGATGACCGCCAGCATCACCGCTTTCGGGCTGCTGCCGCTGCTGTTTGCCAGCGGCCCCGGTTCCGAAATTCAGAAACCACTCGCCATCGTTGTGATAGGTGGCTTGATCAGTTCGACGTTGTTGACGCTGATCATGCTGCCCATTCTGTACCGCCGCTTCGGTCTACAACGTGCCAAGGAAATCAAGTGAAAAATCAAATAAAAGAAATGAATTGCTGTTTGACACTGGTCTGCCACCACTTGCTGGAAGAACGGCTGATGGATCACCTGCTGGAACATCACGAATGGGTGCGAGGCTTCACCATGTTCAAGATGGAAGGTAGTAGCCAACAAGAAATCTTGTCGAGCAAGACCGAACAAGTACGTGGACGCTCGCAGCGCGTCGCCCTCCAGTCCGTGATGAATCTGGACGATGCGCATGCACTGGTGGCGCATCTAAAACGCGAAGAAAACAATCCAGAAATGAATTATTGGATCACACCAGTGATCGAGTTCGGGAGATTAATATGAAACGTAATAAATTGTATGTGTGGATCGGTCTATTAGCGCTGACGATGTTCTGTGACCTTGTTTATGCCGAAGAAGTCAACCACCCCGATTTGCCACCAGCAGCGCAAATTGAAGGCGCGTTAAGCAATCATCTGCTGGTATTGAACGCATCCAGTACACTGAAAATGGAACACGCCAATCAGCGCAAATGGAACAGCGGCAATTATGAGTTCAATCTGCGCGTCGGTACGGGGCAACGCAAGAGTGTTGATTCAGGGCGAAACCTCAAGGAACGGGAAATCGCACTGGAACGCCCGTTGCGCCTGTTCAACAAGGTGGGTATTGATGAAGACATCGGCGCAGCCAGCGTCGCGCGCGCCGAATACGCGCTCGGCAATGCACGTCATGAAGCCGCGCGCGCACTGCTACAGCTATGGTTTGCATGGCAACGCGAGCAAATTCAAGTCGCACTGTGGCAACATCAAGTTGATATTCTCAAGCAACAAGCGCAAATGACCGAGAAGCGCGTCAAAGCTGGCGATGCGCCTAGGTTGGAATTGAACCGGGCACAAGCCGCCGCCGCACAAGCCAGCGTGTCATGGCAGCAGGCCAAGTTGCGTGCGCAACTTGCTGGCAATGATCTGAAGCGTCAGTTTCCCGCTATCCCGCTACCGGAAAAGCTACCCCCCGCCGCACCGCAAGCCATCGAGCATGACCTCTCCTTCTGGAAATTGCGTGTGCTCGAACACAACTACGAACTCGGTATGGTGCAAGAACAGAGCCGCGTACAACAACTGCTGGCGCAGCGCAGCCGTGCCGATCAACTGCCCGACCCTACTGTCGGGGTGCGCTACGCCAGTGAAGCGAACGGTAACGAAAGAGTGACTGGCGTGTATGTGAGTGTGCCGCTCTCGTTCGGGCAACGCAGCGCAACGGCGGAAGGTGTCGCACAACAAGCATCCATCGCCGCCGATCAGGAAGCCTTCGTCAAACGCCGTCTGGAAGGCGACATTTACGCCGAATATACCCGGGCAAAGAGCAGCTTCGCCACCTGGCAACAGGCGCACGAGGCGGCACAGGCGATCCGTGTCAATACCGAACTGGTCGGCAAGGCTTACAGCTTGGGCGAAAGCAGCTTGTCGGACAACCTCATCGCACGCCGCTTCGCGCTGGAATCTTCGTTAGCAGAAAACCTCGCGCAACTCGATGCCAACGAAGCGCGCTACCGCCTGCTGCTGGATGCTCATCAACTATGGCCTTTAGGTAATAATGGAGACGAACACCTTGTCAATCTCTATTAAAGCAATGACATTGCTCGCAGAATTGAAACAACGTGCGCATCACCTCAAGGCGGAGACCTTTGCTCTTTATCTTGCTGCGCGTGACCCCAGAACACCGTGGTACGCAAAGCTTCTCGTTGCTGGTATCGTCGCTTATGCCTTCAGCCCCATTGATCTAATCCCTGACTTTGTGCCAATTCTTGGTTATCTGGATGATCTCATCCTGATACCAATGGGTATTGCCTTGGCTATCAAGTTGATTCCCGATTCCGTTTTAGCCGAGTGCCGAACACATGCACAGGAAGCCATATGGAATGAAAACCCCGAGAGCCGGATTGCAGGCGCGGTAATTGTCGTAATCTGGTTAGTGTTGGCGACGTTCTGTATTGTGTGGGGCTATGAGGTGGTCATGCCGCAATGATTGTAAATACACTCAACAATTTGCTCAATACGG
>Ga0316204_10006706_pt1 | contig 17458 bp, 19 predicted proteins | sample 6monrhotite_MG_2_FD_205661 | JGI IMG/M metagenome (GOLD analysis project Ga0316204, IMG submission 205661) | Microbial mat bacterial communities from mineral coupon in-situ incubated in ocean water Damariscotta River, Maine, United States -... | ecosystem: Environmental > Aquatic > Marine >... | reverse complement strand
GGTCGTATCCCGTCTGCTGTGGGCTATCAGCCAACACTCGCAACCGATATGGGCGCGATGCAGGAACGGATTACATCGACCAAATCCGGCTCGATCACCTCGGTTCAAGCGGTTTACGTGCCTGCGGATGACCTTACTGACCCTGCACCTGCAACATCGTTTGCGCACCTTGATGCGACGACCGTTCTGGACCGTGCGATTTCCGAGCTTGGGATTTACCCGGCTGTGGATCCGCTTGGCTCGACGTCGCGTCTGTTGGATCCGATGATCATTGGTGAAGAGCATTACACAGTTGCAACCGACGTTCAGCAAGTTCTTCAGCGTTATAAATCGCTGCAGGACATCATCGCCATTCTCGGCATGGACGAGCTGTCGGAAGATGACAAACTGGCAGTGACACGGGCGCGGAAACTTCAGCGTTTCTTGTCCCAGCCGTTTGACGTGGCGAAAGTGTTTACAGGCTCTGACGGAGTTCAGGTTCCGCTGGAAGACACAATTGCGTCGTTCAAAGCGGTTGTTGCTGGCGAATATGATCACCTTCCCGAGGCGGCCTTCTATATGGTTGGCGGTATCGCCGATGTGATTGCTAAAGCCGAAAAAATGGCTGCTGAAGCCGCTTAATCAAGGAGGCCCAAATGGCCGAAATGATGCAATTTGACCTCGTGTCGCCAGAGCGGATGCTGGCGTCGTTTGAAGCTTCGGAGATTGAAATCCCCGGCGCTGAGGGCGATTTCACCGCAATGGCCGATCACCAGTCGATGGTTACAACCATGCGACCCGGTATCCTGAAAGCCAAAGGCGCGTCTGACACCACTGAATATGTGGTGACGGGCGGGTTTGTTGAGGTATCTGCCTCTGCAACGTCGGTCCTGGCAGAAGTCGCCGTGCCACGCTCGGAAGTGACCCGCGCCACTGTGGATGCGATGATCGCAGACGCCGAGGCTGCTGCAGCCGACGCAACTGATGATATGCGTGATTCTGCGGACAAGCGGGTTGCGGACACAACTGCCCTGATCGAGCTGCTGAACCTTTAATAGCACCTCTTTTGGTTGGAATTGAAACAAGCCCCTTCATGTGGAGGGGCTTTTTTCTTTGGATACACCAATTTTTGCCGTAATTTGTGGTCAAATTAACCTGGGGTAAAGGCGTGAAAAGATAGACGAAGTCGAAATGAAGCAACTCAGAAACCACATTATCGGTGTCGATCAGGGCACGAGAATCCTGTTTTCCGATTTCGAGGACAACGGGCCAATGTGGTCAGAGCAGGGGTCCAGGGAACGACGTGTTCCGGTCAAATTTGCACGCCCCTTTAGGGCGGTGCCATCGGTGCATGTGTCTCTGGATATGTGGGATATGGACCAAAAGACCAATCAACGCGCGGATATTTCAGCCCAAAATGTTGATCTGGACGGGTTCGAGATCGTTTTCAAAACCTGGGGCGACACTAAAATTGCCCGCGTACGCGCGGCATGGCTCGCGATTGGCGAAGTCAAAGGCGAGGATGAGTGGGAGCTCTATTAGGCGCGGCCGTTATAAGCCCCCCATTCCCCTAAACTCAACTATTTCCGAAATGTCCGTGATAGATCGTGCGCAAAGTTTCGGTCTCAAACAGCGACGACACCGACGTGCCGTTGGCAATGTTCAGGATTGCTTGCGCAAATATCGGCGCAGTCGGGACGACGCGGATTTTCGCAGCTTTGTTGACCGCGTCGGTCGCCTCAATGGAATCCGTGATCACAAGGTTTTTCATCACTGACTTGTCGATCCTCTCGACAGCTGGCCCGGATAAAACCCCGTGTGTGATATAGGCGTGAACTTCGGCAGCCCCTTTATCCATCAGAACCTCGGCGGCTTTACACAGTGTCCCTGCCGTGTCGATCAGATCGTCCACGATCAGACATGTACGTCCGGTGACGTCGCCAATCACGTTCATTTCAGCAATTTCGCCCGGTGCAGAGCGGCGCTTGTCAACAATTGCCAGATCAAGGTCCAGACGTTTGGCCAGATCGCGGGCGCGACCGACACCACCAACGTCGGGTGAAATGACCATCAGCTTGCTCAGGTCGTCAAAATTGTGTTCGATATCCATCGCGAAAACAGGCGAGGCATAAAGGTTGTCCACCGGTATGTCGAAAAAGCCCTGAATTTGCGTCGCGTGCAAATCCATTGTCAGCACACGCTCAATGCCAGCGCGGGCAATGAGGTTGGCAACAAGCTTGGCTGAAATTGGGGTGCGAGCCTTGGTTCGGCGATCCTGCCGCGCATACCCAAAATACGGGATCACAGCGGTGATCCTGGACGCTGACGACCGCCTGAGCGCATCCGTCATAATCAGCAGTTCCATCAGGTTGTCATTTGCCGGGTTTGAGGTCGACTGGATGATGAACATGTCCTCACCCCGGACGTTCTCGTAAACCTCAACAAAGATTTCCTGATCGTTGAACCGTTCAACCCGTGTGTCAACAAGGCCGACATTGCGTCCCTGATGCATCGACATCCGGCGGGCAATTGCCTTGGCCAGAGTCTTGTTTGAGTTGCCTGAAATCAGCTTTGGCTGGACGATGGCGTTCATCGGATGACCCTCTTATCCGGTGCCCCGGAGCGCGTCCGGTGACAGTTTTGTGAAGCTGGCCCCGCTTACCATTGCACAGGTCTTTTGCCTAGTGGCATAGAGGCTGTTAACGATAAGAAAACTAAATTCAGGAGCGCCTCATGGCCCAGATCGACTATTTCCTGTCCACACTGTCTCCGTTCACCTATCTGGCGGGGGGGCGACTGGAAGAAATTGCCGCAAAATATGGGGCAGAGATCACGTATAAGCCTTTTGACGTGGTTTCGAACTTTGCCCGGACCGGTGGCGTGCACCCTGCCGAGCGGCACGAATCGCGTCAGAACTATCGAATTCAGGACTTGAAGCGTTTGTCCCGTCGCACTGGGATGCCGCTTAACCTGAAACCTTCGTACTGGCCAACAAATCCGGCCCCAAGTTCTTATGCAATCATCGCAGCGCAGAACGTGGGCGGCGGAGATGTCGGCGTTTTGGTGCGGTCCTTTCTGAAAGCCTGCTGGGTGGACGAAAAAAACATCGCCGAGGACACGGTTGTAAAGGAATGCCTCACAGCAGCAGGGTTTGACCCTGCACTGGCCGATAGTGGCCTGATGGTTGGTGCCGAGACCTTTGGCGCCAACAACGAAGAGGCCGCCGCGCGTGGGGTTTTCGGCGCACCGTTTTACATCGTCGGAGACGAGAAATTCTGGGGTCAGGACAGGTTGTCCTATCTCGACGACTTTTTGGCCGAGACCGACTGATGCCCGAAGGAATGCTGGCAGGAACCCCCGCTTACTGGCGAGTGGACGGCGACGGCGCGCGGTCGGTTATGATGCTTCACTGCACGATGGCGCATTCCGGCGCGTGGAAGGGTGTGATGGGCAGATTGGCGGACGCCTGCACAATGGTGGCGATGGACCTTCCGGGACACGGGCGCAGCGGGCCTTGGGACCGAGGCACAAGTTGGCAGAGGCAATCCACTGACATGGTGCTTGAGCTGCTTAAACATGGTGATCTTCCAGCCGATCTGATCGGGCACTCGTTTGGCGCGACAGTCGCGCTTAGGATCGCGGTCACGCACCCTGAATTGGTGCGCAGCCTGACCCTGATCGAGCCGGTGTTTTTCTCGGCGGCCAAAGATGCAGGTCGTGCGGAATATGACGATCACAGAAACCTGCACAAGGATTTCCATGATTTACTGGAGGCTGGCGATTTCCCTGCCGCCGCCCGCGCCTTTAATGGGATGTGGGGCGACGGTGCGGCCTGGGACGCGATGCCAGAACGCCAGCGCATCTATATGACCGAACGGATTGAGATGATCCTTGAGGGTGGAAAATCCATCTGGGGGGACGGGCCAGACTACATTCCGCTGACCCGCGTGGCCGGGATCACGGTGCCGGTCCTATTGATTGAAGGGGGCGAAACCGACCCGGTTATCCCCGCAATTCTGGACTCGCTTGACGCCGTTTTGACGACCTCAAAACATGTGTCTATCGCAGGGGCAGGGCATATGGCACCCATCACCCATCCCGCTGAAGTTGCAGCAGAAATCAGGGATTACTTTAACTTCTAATGGTGTTCAGGAACGTCTCGATATTGTCGTCGGACGTGGCCCAGTTGCAGACAAGCCGCGCCGTTAAAACCTCGTCATCTGCCCCCTCAAGAGATTGGCCGAACGGCCACAGATAATAGGCGGCCCCGGCGTCATGTGCGCGTCGGTGTCCAGCGCGCGACCAGCCCGCAAACAGTACGTTGGCTTGTCGTTTATGCAGCAGTTTTCCGCCCGGAAGCGCCAGAATTCCGGCCTCCAGTTTTTGTGCAGCGGCGTTGGCTTTTGCTGCAAGATCAAGCCACAGACCATCGGTCAGATAGGCTTCCATCTGCGCGGACAAATACCGGTGTTTTGAGAACAGATGCGCCCCGCGTTTGCGACGAAGCTCAAACTCCCAGGCCTTTTCGGGGTCAAATATCACCACCGCCTCGACCCCCATCAACCCGTTCTTGGTGCCACCAAAGCTGAGGATATCAATCCCGGATTTCCAGGTCATTTCCGCAGGTGTGTATCCCAGGGTCACCAGCGCATTGGCAAAGCGCGCACCATCCATGTGGCATGCGCTGCCAAAACTTTTGGCGATACCGGTCAACTCGCGGATTTCGTCCAGCGTATAAATGGTGCCAAGTTCGGTCGTCTGCGTGATCGACAATGGGCCCCGTTGAACCCCGTGAACGCCCTTGGCTGCCGTCGCGGTCATTGTCGCGCGCAGTCCTTCAGGGTCGATTTTGGCTGAGGGGCCGTCAAGCAGCGCAAGTTTGGCACCACCTGTGTAAAACTCGGGCGCTCCGCATTCGTCTTCTTCGATATGCGCCTCGCGATGGCAAAACACCGCGTCCCAGGGATTTGCGTAGGTGGCCAGCGCCAACGAGTTCGCGGCAGTGCCGGTGGCCACCAGATAAACCGCCGCCTCGGGCGCATCAAACAGATCACAGACCAATGACCGGACCCGATCCATGATCGGATCATTGCCATAGGGCATCGCATAGCCTTCATTGGCCTCATTCAGAGCGGTCATCACTTGCGGAGCAACGGGCCCCGAGTTGTCGGATGCAAAAAACATATCAGACGATTCCCTCTATTAAATAGTCTTCCAGATCATCTTCATCGACGTCGAACTCGGCAACCACTCTGCCTTGCACCGAAATCCCGGCCGCAGCGACGCTGTCAGGTGTGCCCGAATTCAACGGATGCCAGTCGTAAAGTGGTTTGCCATCAAATCGCAAGCGATAGGCACAGGTCGCGGGCATCCAATAGGCGTGACGTTCGATGTTTTCCGGCGTCAAAACAACACAACCCGCCACCATTTGTTTGCGCAGCGCATATTGACCGCAGGTGCAGGTTGCGTCGTCAAACAAGCGGCAGGATACATTGGTATAGGCGATCTGCCCTGTGTCTTCGTCTTCCAGTTTCAAAAGGCAACATTTCCCGCAGCCATCGCACAGGGCCTCCCATTCAGGCCTGGAAAGGTCTTCCAGCGGGAGGTTTTTCCAGAAATTGGGGCGGATGTCATGTGTCGTCATAGGCCGGACTTTGGACTGGAATCGCCGCCGTGAAAAGGGGCGATTACTGATGTTCTTGAGCGAATTCACAGGCTCGGTTATCATGGCACAAAAAAAGGGCAGGCCAATGCGGGAAACCGACCTTTATGCACCGATCAAGAGCTTTCTTGAGGGGCAGGGATATGAGGTGAAAGCGGAAATCCAGGATTGCGATCTGGTGGCGATGCGGGGAAAGGATTCCCCGGTTGTTGTTGAGCTGAAGCTCAACCTGTCGCTGGCCTTGCTGTTGCAGGGTGTGGACCGGCTGGCGATTACTGACGCGGTCTATGTTGCGGTGCCCAAAGGCAAGGGGCCGCGCTGGTCCTCAACCGTTAAGGACGCGGTCAAACTGTGTCGTCGGCTTGGCTTGGGTCTGATTTCTGTCAGATTGGGGACCGGACCTGCCGTGGTCGAGGTTCACGCCGACCCCGGACCGTACCAGCCCCGCAAAAGCAAAAAACGCGCAACCGCGTTGTTGCGGGAGTTTGCGCGTCGGGTCGGTGATCCCAACAAAGGCGGTCAGGTGGGACGACCGATTGTGACGGCCTATCGTCAGGATGCGCTCAGAATTGCCGAGGCATTGCGGCAAGAAGGGCCGAACAGGCCCTCCATTCTGGCCAAATCACTGAACGTGCCAAAGGCCGCGTCGATCCTGCAAAACGATCACTATGGTTGGTTCGAGCGGGTAGAACGCGGCATTTATACGCTGAGGCCCGAAGGGCATCAGGCGATCGTTCTTTACGGGGATGTGGTGAAAACCCTGAGAGATGTGGCAAGCAGCATCTCGTCGACTTAACGCGAAACCAATCTGATCGGGTTGGTTTAGCTTTAGATGTCTGCCAGAATCCTGCGGCTTTCCACGCAATCCTCGTCGATCTGTTTGATCAACTCGTCCAGCGAGTCAAATTTCAACTCAGGGCGCTGATACGCAACCAACGCGACCGAAATATCGGCCCCATAGATGTCGCCGGAAAAATCAAAGATGTAGACTTCAAGATTTGGAAATTCGCCACCAAATGTCGGTCGTAATCCGATTGAGGCCGCCCCGTGATAATGCCCTTTATGGGGGCCATCCAGGACGTCGACCAATACGGCATAGACCCCGAATTTCGGCGGGTGCAGCCCATCAATCGCAAGGTTCGCGGTCGGATAGCCAAGGTCGCGACCGCGTTGATCCCCGCCAACGACTTTTCCGTCGATCCGGTGCCAGTGGCCCAGCATACGTTGGGCGTCTTCGGGGCAGCCCGCAGTTAAAGCGTTGCGGATGTTGGTTGAGGAATACTCGCCCTGCGCATCCGTTACTAGCGGGGCGATGGTCACGCCAAATCCCATTTTTTTGCCAAACTCAACCAGCATTTCCGTGGTTCCGACCCGGCCTTTGCCAAAGCAGAAATCCGAGCCAACGATGATATGCTTAAGCCCGAACCCTTCGACAATGACATCGCGCGCGAATTCCTCGGCGGTCAGCGATGACAGGGCGGCGTTGAAATTCAGCTCATAAAGTCGCTCGACCCCAAGTTTTTCCAACCTGTGGGCGCGGGCCTCGGCATTCATCAGCCGAAACGACGGCGCGTCCGTGGCAAAATACTCGCGCGGGTGGGGCTCGAACGTGACGATGCCAAGCGGACAGTTTAGGTCAATAGCCTTGCGGCGCGCCAGATCAATCACCGACTGGTGCCCAAGATGCACGCCGTCAAAATTGCCAATCGCCGCAGAGGCCCCACGGTCGTTAGGGTTTACGTATTGATAGTCCCGGATAATCCGCATTGTGATGCCTGCCTTCTTACCTCAACCCCGGCGCGGCGCCAGAACCGTGGCGGTGCCTTTAATCACAACGGTATCGCCGACCTTTGCGATGCAATCAAGGCCGACGCGGGCTTTGTCGGGATTGATGTCGGAAACCGTTACTGTGGCCGTGACTTCGTCACCCGGACGTACGGGGGCGGTGAATTTCAGGTTCTGCGACAGATAAATTGTGCCGTGACCTGGCAAGCGTTCGCCCAGCAGGGCCGAAAACAGGCTGGCTGACAACATTCCGTGGGCCACGCGACCTTTGAAGATCGACGCATTTGCCGCCTCATCCTCAAGATGCACCGGATTGCGGTCTTCGCTGACCTCGGCAAACATCTGGATTTCTGCGTCCCCGATGATCTTGCTAAGCGAGCGGGACAGGCCCACTTCCATGTCTTCAAGATAGATTGTACCGATTTCGCTGTCGCTCATGGGGGTCTCCTGTGGGGTGATTAGCGCAAATGGCCCATTGCATAGCTGGGTGAAAGTTGCGCGTCGTTCAGAAATGCGTTCAGTTTTTGCGGGTCGGGCTGGGTCACGGTGCCTGTGTCTTTGGCCGCCAGACCGCCAGTGATAAACAGGCTGTCCATGTCCTCGGCGATAGCGCCGCGGATGTCGGTGTTGATCCCGTCACCGATGCAGATGATCCGGTGGTCCTCGATATCCGCGATATCAGCCAGACGCCTGCGGGCAAGGTCATAGATCGCGGGGTGCGGTTTGCCAAAATAAAGACTGGTGCCGCCCATGTCTTCATAGGCTTTGGCAAGTGCTCCGGCGCAGAAAATCCGGTGATCGCCTTTGTCGACGATCAGATCGGGATTGGTGCAAAGCAGTTTCAGGCCCTTGTTCTTGGCGTAAAGCAATTCAGCCCGATAGTTTTCCGGTGTTTCAGTGTCGTCATGGAACAGGCCGGTGCAAACGATGCCTTCGGCTTGGTCCAAGGGTACACGTTCGATGATCCGGTCTTGAAGTATATCGGCCGGGAGATCGTTGAAAAAGCCAGTGTCGCGATCCGGACCCAGATGGTAAACCTTGTTGCCCACATCACCCGCCGCCAACGAAAACTGGGACGCGTCGCCAGACGCGGCCACATCGTGATATAAATCGCGCGGAACCCCGATTTTGTCGAGCTGCCGGATAACCGAAGGGCGCGGGCGCGGGGAGTTCGTCAAAAGCAGGATCTTGCCGCCGTTGTTTTTGAACGCCTCCAGCGCCTGAACTGCCGCTGAAAACGGTTTGAAGCCGTTATGCAGACATCCCCACAGATCAACGAAGGCCGCATCATAGCGGCCTGCGATGTCGTCAAAGTTTTGGATGATCTGGGTCACGTTCCGGATCAGACTTTGAGGCTCGGGATGATTTGTTTTTTGCGGCTCATGATGCCGGGCAAAACCACCGAGTTGCCGTCCACACTGGCGCCAAAGCTTTTCTCGGCAACCGATTTCACCAGATCGTTGGGCACCAAAAGCGTCGCCTCTTCGTTCAGGATATCGACCACAAACAGCAGAACCTGATCAACACCGTCTTCAGCGGCAACAGCGTCCATCGAGGCCATGATGCTGTCTTTGCGGTCCAGAACAACGGCAGGGGCCGTGGTTTCCAGAACCGAAACGCGGAAATTGGTACCGTCGACTTCGTATTTTTTTGAATCCATGCGGATCAATTCGGCGTCGGAAAAGCGGGAAATATCAGATTTCGCGGCGAACATTTCAGCGGCATAGTCCGCGATGTTGAGACCCAGTTCACCGGCCAGCTTTTCGGCCAGCGCTTTGTCAGTCGGGGTTGTGGTCGGCGAGCGGAACTCAAGCGTGTCAGACAGCACGCAAGACAGCATCAGACCTTTGATCGCGTCAGGTGCTTTGTCCATGTCGCGGCCAATGAGCCAGCTCATCACAGTTGCGGTGGCCGCAACCGGGCGCAGGGTAATTTTGATTGGGTTCTTGGTCTTGATCCCACCGGTCAAAAGATGGTGGTCGATGATCTCGGCAACATTGGCGTCGTTGATATTGTCCGGCAGTTCGCCCGGATTGTTGGTGTCAACGATGACAACTTCGTCGTCAGCATTCAGATCGCCAAGGGTTGCGGGCATGTCGATACCCCAGCGGTTCAGAACAAATTCGGCCTCGGTATTCGGGGCTTCCAAAACGAACGCCTGCGCAGTTTTGCCTTGCACATCGCGCAGGTACCACTCCCAGATCAGAGCAGAACAGGTGGCGTCAGTGTCGGGGGCCAGATGGCCGAAAATCTTGATCATGGGGGTGCCGTCTCAGTTTCGTTGAAAATCACCGGCCTTATAGGGGTGGAAAAGAGGAATGTCATCCTCTGGCACTAAGGTCAGCAAAGGTTTTTTCTGCATTGCGGAGCTGTGGATTGCCGTCGTTAGCGAACACATGTCGAATTCTGCACAATAATGCAAACTATTCCCTAAAGGAATTGCGCTGAAAGTCGTTTCTGGAATTGTCCGTTGTCCAATTTTCTGTGGGCGAGCACTGCAATTGTGGGAATGCCATGTTGGAAAGCCTTATCAAACGCCAGCCAGCGAAAACTGCGGATCCGCAACCTTGGGTAATAGAGAACGCCCAGGACGAGGCTTTAAAAGCGTTTCAATACACCACCATTGTGACAGCGGTCGGGTACACTGGATATTTTTTCCTTATTGATGCCCCCATAACCATGTCTGGTATCCTGTTCACGTTGATCGCAATGATTGGGCTCGTTGCGGCGCGGAAACTCCTAAGTTACACATTCACGTCCTGGGCCTCAGTTTTTGTGCTTTGGTTTGCGCCTGCCTGGGCTTCACTTTTCATTGGCGGCGTGGAATCCGCCGCGATACCATGGCTTATTCCTCCCCTTCTGATCAGCAGTATTCTTTTGGGATGGAAAAATGCGGTTGTTGTCGGCGCGATGAACTTTGCCATTCTGTCGACTGTGATTGTTTTCGTCGATGAGCTTGCTTTGATAACTGAAGTTACCGACCCAAACCTGCTGTTTCTAACGCATAGTTTGGCCTCGACAACCGTTATGGTCTATGTGCTTTATATAGGGTTCAAAAGTTCAGGCCGTATGAAAAAGGCCCGTGATCTGGAGCGAGAAGCGCAAGAGTCCCGCAGGCAGGCCGAGTTGGAATTAAATGAGTCGCGCTTGTTGTTGAAGGAACGTGAGCAGGAAGAAAGCAATAGGGCCATTGCTGCAGCGAAAATGCGCGAGATGCAGTCTCGGGAAATCGCCAGAGAATTCGAACAGCATGCCATTGCCGTGGACACACTGGCGGCCTCGGTTCGTGATATCGCCAAACTGACTGGTGAAGTCGACAAAATCTCGGGCGCAGTGGTCCAGAACGCGAGTGACGGCAGCAATATCGGCGCTGCTGCGGCGCAGGCAATGTCACTGGTCCAGATGTCCAGCGGCGAGATTGCGGCTATAGGTGGCGTGATCAACGACATTGCGTTTCAAACTAATCTTTTGGCGTTAAATGCCATGGTTGAGGCCGCGCGGGCCGGAACTGCAGGCCGCGGTTTCTCGGTCGTAGCGAGCGAGGTCCAGAATTTGGCTGCCCGGGCGACCACCGCCGCCGAGGAAATTTCCAAACTCCTGTCAAACACAGACCAGCATATCAGCCGTGGGTTGTGCATTGTCGAGGAAACGAACAAGGCCCTTGAAGTAATCACAATAGAGGTTAGCAAAGCTTCGCTCACGACCACGGACATAACTCAGCGGTTCCGGGATCAGGTGGACGCTATCGAACGAATTAGTGCCACCAGTGTGCGGATTGATCGTAAAATGCAAGCCGCAATCGGTAATGATCTGGTGCGTGACAAACACGCCGGTCTCGACATTGAACCTGCGCAGAAAATGCGGAATTCAGATCCAGATCTGATCAATTTTGACAGCTTCTCCCGTCGGCATTCAGGACACTAGATTTGGCAGCCCCGGCAACAGGAAGCCCGGCGTTCGGCGGCTTTCCTGCGGGAAATTGACCTACCTATAGATGAATTTGATCCGAACGATGTCATAGCCCTTGCGGCGCAACAGCGGCAGAATGCCCTGCTTGCCGCCAAGATGGAGCGCCCCGACCGCCACAAATGCATCGCCTTGTGCGAACGCTTTGGTGATCTTTGGTATCCAGTTCTTGTTACGACGCCCCAGCATCTTTTCTTCCCAAAGCCTGCGGATCAGGGCCGCACCTCGTTTGTCAGGCGCACCCGTATATTGCTGCATTTGCCAATACCAGATTTTTTGGATTTCGCCACGGTAATACATATTCAGGCTGGTGTAATACATATCCCCCGGCTGGCCCTGCACAAACGCATGCATTTCAGCGCGGATCATCTTTGCGTAATCTCTGGCCGAAAACCCCTGCATTGCCTCAAAGGCCTGCAGAGGTGTTTCCAGCCCGGTAATTTGCATACCCGAATTCTTGGCGATCTGTTCAAGCCGTGCGTCCATGATCTGCTGCTGACCGGGCGTGCCGCCACAGCCAATAGACGAGGCCAGCAGGTAGACATACCAAGGCCGCGCATGGCTGAGCGCAAACTGGTCAAGACCGTTTGCTTTGGCCATCAGGTTGATGATCTTCCATTCGTCCTGAGAAAACTGCCGGGCGAATCCGGTGGGACTTTGGGCGTAGACCTGCGACGCCACCCGGTTCATATTGCCAAAAAACGCGGTTTCCGCCTCGTCCGTGACTTCAACCAGCAGTGTCTTAGATTGTCTGAGTTGTTTGGTCACCGGCGGGGGCAGGCGCAACTTTCCAGTCGGGGGCGAATGCATGGTCCCAAAAACATACGAGGTCTTGCCGTTCTTACTGACGCGGAAAAACCTGCCATCAGAAAACGCATCCCGTGCGGCGGCTTTATCAAGCTTGGCTTTGATCGCAGGATTAAGATGCGGCCAGACATCCCGACCCGTGCAGGCTGCCTGAACCACCTGGGCCAACAGCGTCAGCAAAACTGCCAGCAAAAGGGTTGGGCGTGTCATCATATCGGGTTAGCAAGATTCGAGTGTTCGGTTCATACGCGGACTATGGTCCAAATGTTTTTCGATGGCTACAGCCCTGACGCAGAGGTGAAGGGCTAATTTTAACCAAACCGGGTGTTGTGAGCGGTCTTCGAATACCTTAGATACACCGCAGGCCGGAATTGACCGTCCAAAGGCAAGTTTTCACGGGGGCAGACCTCGGGCCGCCAAACAAACTCCAAATTCGCAAAATTCCTCTGAGCCGTGACCTTGACTTGCGGGGGCACCACCCTTAAATCGCCACTGTTAGCACTCAACGGTGGCGAGTGCTAACAAAAGGCCAAGCCACCTCGGACATTTTGGAATACTCGCAAATTAAGGAGCATTTTCCATGGCATTCACACCGTTGCACGACCGTGTACTGGTTCGCCGCCTCGAAGGCGACGAAAAAACAGCTGGCGGATTGATCATTCCGGACAGCGCAAAAGAAAAACCCGCTGAAGGTGCAGTCGTTGCATGTGGCGCAGGCGCCCGTGACGACGATGGCGACCGGATCGCAATGGACGTTAAAGTCGGCGACAAAGTTCTGTTCGGCAAATGGTCTGGCACAGAAGTGACCGTTGACGGCGAAGAACTGCTGATCATGAAAGAAAGCGACATTCTGGGAACGCTCTGAGCACCCCAAGAATTTCCTTCTTAAACCTACGAATTCAGGAGCAAGCTTAACATGGCTGCAAAAGACGTAAAATTCGGCACAGAAGCCCGGAATCGCATGCTGGACGGCGTGAATATTCTGGCGGATGCTGTCAAAGTCACATTGGGCCCGAAAGGCCGCAACGTGGTTCTCGACAAATCCTTTGGCGCACCGCGCATCACCAAAGATGGTGTGACAGTTGCCAAAGAAATCGAACTTGAAGGCAAGTTTGAAAACATGGGCGCACAAATGGTCAAGGAAGTTGCTTCCCGGACCAATGACGAAGCTGGCGACGGTACAACAACCGCGACAGTTCTGGCTCAGGCCATCGTCAAAGAAGGTCTGAAATCGGTTGCCGCTGGCATGAACCCGATGGACCTGAAACGCGGCGTTGATATGGCCGTTGCAAAGGCTGTTGAGCAAATCAAATCGATGGCCCGTGAAGTCAAAGACAGCGACGAAGTTGCACAAGTCGGCACGATTTCTGCCAACGGCGAAAGCGACATTGGCTCGCAAATCGCAGGCGCTATGCAGCGCGTTGGCAACGAAGGCGTCATCACTGTTGAAGAGAACAAAGGTCTGGAAACAGAAACCGATGTTGTTGAAGGCATGCAGTTTGACCGTGGTTACCTGTCACCTTACTTTGTGACCAACCCAGACAAAATGACCACAGAGCTGGAAGATGTTCTGATCCTGTTGCACGAAAAGAAACTTTCGTCGCTCCAGCCAATGGTTCCACTGCTGGAAACAGTTATCCAGTCCGGCAAACCGCTTCTGATCATCTCAGAAGATGTTGAAGGCGAAGCGCTGGCGACTCTGGTTGTCAACAAACTGCGTGGCGGTCTGAAAATCGCAGCTGTTAAGGCTCCGGGTTTTGGCGATCGTCGCAAAGCCATGCTGCAGGATCTTGCTATCCTGACAGGCGGCCAGGTGATTTCCGAAGATCTCGGCATGAAACTGGAAAGCGTTGGCATGGACATGCTGGGTTCGGCCAAGAAAGTTGCGATCACCAAAGACGAAACAACTATCGTTGATGGCGCAGGCGAAAAAGCCGAGATCGAAGCGCGTGTTGCCCAGATCCGTGGCCAGATCGAAGAGACTTCTTCCGATTACGACCGTGAAAAACTGCAAGAGCGTCTGGCCAAACTGGCCGGTGGTGTTGCTGTGATCCGCGTTGGTGGTGCGACAGAAGTCGAAGTGAAAGAGCGTAAAGACCGTGTTGACGATGCCCTGAATGCGACCCGTGCGGCCGTACAAGAAGGTGTTATCGTTGGTGGTGGTGTTGCTCTGGTTCAGGCTGCAAAAGCGCTGCTTGATCTGGTTGGTGACAACTCTGACCAAGACGCCGGTATCAAGATCGTTCGCAAGGCTCTCGAAGCGCCTCTGCGTCAGATCGCTGAAAACGCTGGTGTTGACGGTGCCGTTGTTGCGGGCAAAGTCCGCGAAAGCAACGACCCTAACTTTGGCTTCAATGCGCAGACCGAAGAATATGGCAACATGTTCGATTTCGGCGTGATTGATCCGGCCAAAGTGACCCGGACTGCTCTGGAAGATGCAGCCTCGATTGCTGGCCTGTTGATCACAACAGAAGCAATGGTTGCTGATAAACCAGAAAAAGCCGGTGGCGCTCCTGGCGGAATGCCAGACATGGGCGGCATGGGCGGCATGGGCGGCATGATGTAAGAACCGGCTTTGGTCCTAAAGGACCGGAACGGTTCTGGCGACAGGGTTTTGCGTAAGTAAAACCCCGCGAGCCTAACGCTTGAAGATTTCGAAAAGGGGCTGCCGCAAGGTGGCCCCTCTTTTTGTTGGACTGCAATAAACCGTGCGTCACGCGGCCTATTTCGGCCGACAAATTATGGACACGGCCCTGCATTTCCGCTCTGATGCCCTTGGCAGAACATTGAAAGGGTCGTCATGGAAAAGCAGAAAATCATGGACTTCGCCAATCGCGTTTATCGTGACATGGCAGGCGCAATGACGGTTGGGATGGCAGATGTCGGCACGCGCACGGGCCTTTTCCGCGCGATGGCCGGTCGTGGGGGTGTTAGCGCGACTGATCTGGCCTCGGAAACCGGTCTGCAGGCCAGATATGTCGATGAATGGCTGCGCGGTATGACGGCCGCTGAATATCTGTCTTACGATCCCGAAACTGAAACCTATACCCTGCCAGAGGAACACGCGTACCTTCTGGCCTCCGAAGGCACCGACCATTTCGTTGGCGGTCTTTATCGGTTTGCGCCGGTCCTGCTTAGCAAAGCCGGACCCGTGGCCGAGGCATTCCGCACCGGAGGCGGTGTGATGTTTGAAGAATTCGGCGAAGACTGTGTTCATGCGCTGGATATGATCAACGCGGGGACCTACGACCAACGCTTTACAAGTTACTGGCTGGCGACACTGCCCAAGATCACCGATCAGCTTGACGCTGGCACCCGAGTGCTGGACGTCGGTTGTGGCACCGGTCGGGTGTCCCGCAATATCGCCGAGGCCTTTCCGAATTCACATGCCATCGGCCTTGATCTGGACGCAAGCTCAATCCAGCAGGCCATGAAACAGACGTCAGAGGCAGGCTTGTCAGACAGGGTGGACTTTGTCTGCGAAAGTACGCGCACCTATGCGCCGGATGATAAGTTTGACTTGATCACGGCGTGCGATTGCATCCACGATTTTTCCGAACCTGTTGAAACGTTGAAGGAAATCCGTGCGCTTCTGAAACCGGGCGGGCATTTGTTCATTGTCGAACCCCGCGCATCTGACAAGGTCGAGGAAAACATTCACCCGATTGGGGCCATGTATTACGGGTTCAGCCTGTTTCACTGCATGACGCAGTCGCTGGCTTGCGGTGGGCCGGGGCTTGGCACCTGCATGGGGCCAACGCGTACATTGGAATTATTGGCCGAAGCCGGGTTTTCCAACGCTGAACCTGTCGAAATCAAAAGCCTGACCAACGCGTTTTATCTGGCTCGGGCCTAGGAGACCTGCATGATTGTCCGCTCAGGTATCCCGTCTGATTTTGCACAAATCTCTTTGCTGGTTGATGCCGCGTTCAAAGGTCAGGACGAATCCGTTCTGATCGAAGACTTGCGTCGGCTCGGGGACATGGTTTTTGAATTTGTGGCTTTAGAAGGTGATGCGGTGATTGGCCATATCGCAATGTCTCGTTTGATGTCACCACCCGGCTGTCTGGCGCTTGCGCCTTTGGCGGTGTTTCCCGACCATCAGGGTCGTGGCGTTGGGTCGCTACTTGCCCGCACGGCGACTGAGGCGGCAAAGGCTGCGGGTTGGACAGCGGCCTTTGTGCTGGGCAATCCCAAATACTATGGGCGCTTTGGTTATGACGTCGCGCGGGCCTCGAATTTCAACACGCGCTATCCAAAAGAATTCACCGGAGTTTGTATTTTTGACGAAATCAAATTCCGCTCACTTCCCCGCGAGATTGTCTATTCCAAGGCCTTTTAGGCTGGTCATGTCAGCACTTAGCTGCATGATGCCCGCTATGCGCCTGTATTTATTGACATCCCTGACCATGCTGGCCTTTGCGGCCAACTCTGTTCTGAACCGGATGGCCGTGGCTGACGGGGCAATTGACACGACCTCTTTTGCGACGATCCGGCTGGTTTCTGGCGCGATTGTTCTGTCTCTGATCGTTTTGGCCCGTGACAAGCGCCTGACACTTTGGGGGCCGGGCAGGGTGGTTGGAGTGTTGTCTCTGTTCATCTATATGTTCGGGTTTTCAATCGCTTACCGGGTTTTGGATGCCGGAATAGGGGCGCTGATCCTCTTTGCCGGGGTTCAGATCACGATGTTTGTCGGCGCGTTAAGATCGGGTGAGACCATTTCCAGGCAACGTTGGCTTGGGGCCGCCTTGGCGCTGGGCGGCTTGTTCTGGCTGTTATGGCCGGGAACAAGCACTGCACCTGCGCTGTTTGGCGTGGCCTTCATGGGGGCTGCTGCCATCGGTTGGGGGGTGTTTTCGCTGGCTGGCCGAAAAATCGCGGCACCACTGCAAGCGATGGCCGCGAATTTTGTACTGGCGGCGGTTCTGACTTTGATTGTGCTGCCGTTTTTGCCCTCAAACTTTGCGATGTCAGAGCTGACCATTCGGGGCGTCGCCCTGGCCTGCCTGTCCGGGGTGGTCACTTCGGGACTGGGATATGCGCTGTGGTATGCGGTACTGCCCAAGCTTCAAACCACGCAAGCGGCGATTGCACAGCTTACCGTGCCGGTGATCGCAATGGCCGGCGGGATGCTGTTTTTAGGCGAAAACCTGACCTTGCAATTCGTGATCGCGTCGGCGTTGGTCCTTGGCGGTGTTGGCGTGTCCAGCCGGCGTTAATCGCGGTAGAAATTCCGGCTCAAAGGGCATATGTCGGGGG
>Ga0316204_10006704_pt1 | contig 17459 bp, 12 predicted proteins | sample 6monrhotite_MG_2_FD_205661 | JGI IMG/M metagenome (GOLD analysis project Ga0316204, IMG submission 205661) | Microbial mat bacterial communities from mineral coupon in-situ incubated in ocean water Damariscotta River, Maine, United States -... | ecosystem: Environmental > Aquatic > Marine >... | reverse complement strand
CGCGAAAAAACGCGGCCTGGGGCTTCCATCAACACCTTTAACAATTTGAACTCTATGGGACTAAGGGCAATACGTGCATCGGCGATACTAACGATGTGACGTGTCATATCCATTTGCAATGATCCATACATCAGCACATTAGCTCCTGTACTTCCTTTGCTGCGCAAACCTGCACGTACACGTGCTAGAAACTCTTTGATAGAGTAGGGTTTTACAATGAAATCACTCGCGCCTGTGTCCAGCCCACGCACCTTATCCTCTTCTTCACCACGTGCCGTAAGCATAATAACAGGTATATTCCGTGCCGCTTTACTTCGCTTAATTTGACGGCAGACTTCCAAACCAGAAATTTGTGGCAGCATCCAATCCAATACGATCAGATCAACCTCGGTTTCTTCCAATATAAAAAGTGCGTCTTCACCAGTCTCGGCTTTCAGAACGTCGTATCCTTCGACAGTAAGATTATAAGACAGCAATTCTAATTGTGATGGTTCATCTTCGACTATTAAGATTTTGAGATTTCCTGCAGACATCTCTTATTCTTCCAAAAGTTCGCCGGTGATTAAATAATGAACCTGCTCCGATATATTCGTAATCTGATCGCCCGAACGTTCCAAGTTTTTCGAGATGAACAACAGATGGGTGCAGGCTTCAATATTACGCGGGTTTTCCATCATGTATGTTAGAAGCTCCCGAAATAATGCATCCGTTTTATCATTTATTTCTTGATCGGCTTCGCGTGCTTTCGCAGCTTTTTTCAAATCGCGGTTGACATAACCCTCCATAACCAAGTTCAGCATCATGCATATCTTATCTGACATTTCAGAGATCGTGCGCAATACGGGTTTCATTGTCGGAAGATCGTCCAGCTCGCGGGTGCGATAGGACAGCGTTTTTGCGTAATCTCCCATACGCTCAAGACTGGTTGAAACCTTGAGCGTTGTTATTGCACTACGCAGATCTTCGGCCATTGGTTGGCGCAATGCAATCAAACAGATTGCTTTTTTATCGATCCGTTCTTCAAGTTTGTTAATTGCGCTATCACCATTAGACACCATTTCAGCCAAGGCAATATCGCCGTTTTGTAAAGCTTTTGCGGATTGTTTAATCTGTTCTGAAACCTTGTCGGCCATTTCAACCAACAATGTTTCAATTTCATTCAGGTCTTTATCAAAACGTGTCACGATATGTGTGTGTTCCATCTGTCTTTTCCTATCCGATCCGACCAGTGATATAATTTTGTGTACGTTCATCATTTGGTGATGTGAAAATTGTTTTCGTCGCACCGCTTTCCACAAGGTTACCCATATGGAAAAATGCTGTACGTTGTGACACCCTTGCAGCCTGTTGCATTGAATGGGTAACGATTATGATCGTAAAGTTCTTGCGCAATTCATCAATCAATTCCTCAATGATTGCAGTGGCAATGGGATCAAGTGCTGAACAAGGCTCGTCCATCAAGATCACCTTTGGCTTCACTGCAATGGCGCGCGCAATACACAAACGTTGTTGTTGCCCACCTGAAAGGCCAGTACCTGTTTCTTGCAAACGATCTTTGACTTCTTCCCACAAACCCGCTTTGTGCAATGACCATTCAACGACCTCTTCCATCTCGTTTTTACCAGAGGTTAATCCGTGAATTTTTGGGCCGTATGCAACATTTTCATATATCGACTTTGGAAACGGGTTTGGTTTTTGAAAAACCATGCCAACTTGAGATCGTAATGCAACAACGTCCACTTCTGGCGCATAAATATCCTGTCCTGCGATTTTAATCTCACCCTCGACTCGGCAAATATCAACAAGATCGTTCATACGGTTGATACTGCGTAAAAACGTAGATTTTCCGCATCCAGATGGGCCTATTAAAGAGGTTACTTTATTCTCTGGGATATCAAGCGTTATGCTATTCAAAGCTTGTTTTTCTCCATAAAAAACGTCAACGTTTCTAGCAGAGATAATCGTATTCTTTTTCCCAGACATCTGGGGTGTTATTTCAATGTCCACTAAACTGTCCATTCTAGAACCTCTTTTCAAATTTCTTGCGCAGGTAAATAGCCAGCAAATTCATAACGACCAGGAACACAAGCAAGACTATAATTGCAGCAGATGTTTTCTCTACGAATGCGCGTTCGGATGCGTCCGCCCAAAGGAAAATTTGTACAGGAAGTGCAGCAGCTGGCTCAACAATCGAGCTAGGAACGTCAGCAATAAAGGCAACCATACCAATCATTAAAAGCGGCGCTGTTTCACCAAGCGCCTGCGCCATGCCCACAATTGTCCCAGTTAAAATACCGGGTAGTGCCAGTGGGGCGACGTGATGGAATGTTGCTTGAACGGGGCTAGCGCCCATCCCCAATGCGGCCTCTCTGATCGAAGGTGGCACGGCACGCAACGCCGCACGGGCTGCAATGATGATTGTCGGCAACGTCATCAAAGACAGCACAAGTCCACCCACCAAAGGTGTGGATCGAGGTAAGTCAAATACATTCAAAAGAACGGCAAGTCCGAGCAGGCCGAAAACGATTGAAGGGACTGCCGCAAGATTATTGATATTCACCTCGATGAACGCAGATAACTTATTCTTGGGTGCGAACTCTTCCAGGTAGATTGCGGCCAGAATGGCGATAGGAAATGATATAACGAAACACACTAACAGCGTTAAAACCGATCCCATAAGTGCACTTAAAATTCCAGCCAGTTCTGGTTCACGAGAGTCTCCATTTGTAAAAAACTTCGTGTTGAAATGCGATCTTGTGTCACCCACTTCAGACAGGCTGTCTATCCATGAAATTTCCATATCACTGATACGACGGTTGTCTTCTGAAAGAGCGCGGTCCACACTTCCTTTTAGGAAAAGATCGACATCATCTGATGCTGTAAACCATAGCTTTTGGGGTTGACCCAATAGCTTTGGGTTTTGCAGAATTTGGTCGCGTAACTCAAATCCCATATCAACGCTTAATAATCCATAAAGCTTCTTCTTATCTTTGCGTGATGAAACTTCCGAGAACATTTCCCGTAATGACTTTTTCATTAAAGCGTCAAATCGCGTTGCATGAATATCGTTTGGATCAACAGCATCGGCATTAAGATCAACAATGATTGCCACATCAGACGAAACCAATGCACTTTTGCCTTTTAAGACAATCGATCCGACCATCACAAACAGAAAGGTCAATGAAATACCGATTGCAATACGCCCAAACCACTTAAACCGTGTTTCAATTCTTGCCCGCGATTTGCGTAAACGCGAAGGATTGGTCAACATGTTAGTCATATTGTTCTCTATATTTGTTTACGATTTTCAAAGAAATCATGTTGAGGAACAGCGTCACGATAAAAAGCAACAGGCCTAGGGCAAAGGCTGAAAGTGTCTTTGCACTATCGAACTCTTGATCGCCTGTTAAAAGTGCTACGATCTGTGCGGTAATCGTTGTAACGGCCTCTAGCGGATTTGCCGTTAGGTTCGCGGCCAAACCAGCCGCCATTACCACAATCATGGTCTCTCCAATGGCGCGGGATGCAGCCAACAGCAAACTGCCTGCGATACCGGGGATCGCGGCAGGTAAAATAACTTTGCGTATGGTTTCGTTTTCTGTTGAGCCTAGGCCTAATGAGGCATCCCGCAATGATTGTGGTACCGCGTTAATGACATCATCCGATAAGGATGAAATCAGTGGGATAATCATTATCCCCATAACCAAACCTGCAGCTAGCGCGCTTTCAGATGATACGTTGAGCCCTACGTTTTCACCCGTTGCTCGCAATAATGGCGCAACCGTCAATGCTGCAAAGAAGCCATACACAACCGTTGGAATACCCGCGAGAATTTCCAACAGAGGCTTCACAATATTACGCGTTGTTTTTGAGGCATATTCAGACAGGTAGATCGCTGAAAACAGTCCCAAGGGCGTTGCCACACACATCGCTATGAAGGAAATCAGCAAGGTTCCTGTAATCAACGGAACAGCACCAAAGCTGCCTTCCGATGCGACTTGATCCGTTCTTAAAGCTGTTTGGGGGCTCCATTTCGTTCCAAAAAGGAATTCGCGTATGGACACCTTTTCAAAAAACAGAAGGGATTCAATTAAAAGAGAGGAGATAATGCCAACGGTCACGGCTATCGCCACCATTGAACAAACGATCATGATTGCTTTGATTAACCGTTCAGCTGCAATTGAACGATTGCTGGACACGATATTAAATTCCGTGATTTTCGAAAGGGTTTCAGAAGGCATGTAGAAAGTCCCAAATTCCGTCGCATTACCCGATTCTATCGGTTGCTTCGCAATTAGATTGTTTATGTGACAACAACATAACGGTTATGTAACAGTTTGATGAAGTTACTGATTTACGTATGAAAAAGGGGCTCATAAGCCCCTTTAAAAGACTGTAATAGAGTGCTTACATAGCGAGGTTATTAAGGCCCGTAATTTTAGTAGACCATTCAGTACGCTCAGCTTCGGTCATTGGGATAAGACCTTTATCAGCAAGGTAGCCATCTTCGCCCCACGTATCTTCTGATGTGAATTCAGCCAAAAACTCTTCGATGCCTGGGATCACACCAATGTGGTCTTTTTTCACGTAGAAGAACAGTGAACGTGATACAGGATAATCGCCTTCAGCAATTGCTTCAAATTCAGGTGCAACACCGTTGATCAAAGAACCCTGAACGCTGTCAGAATTCTGTTCTAGGAAAGAATAACCAAAGATACCAAATGCAGCCGGATTTGCTTTAAGCTTTTGAACGATCAAGTTGTCGTTTTCGCCAGCTTCAACATAAGCACCATCTTCACGGATTGTGTGGCACAATGCTTTATAGGCAGGTTTGTCTGTTTTCTTAAGTGCTTTGATCCAGTCAACAGTTTTACAACCACCTTCCATTGCCAATTCGACAAACGCATCGCGTGTACCAGATGTTGGGGGTGGGCCAAGCACTTCGATTTTTACAGCTGGAAGCGATGGGTTCACTTGATCCCATGTTGTGTTTGGGTTTGCTTGCAACTCACCATCCGCACCCGTTGGTACATCTTTAGCAAGAGCTAGAAATAAGTCGGTTAAAGACACATCAAATTGTGCAGATTCTTTTGAATTTGCAAACACGATGCCATCATAACCGATTTTAGCTTCTACGATGTCTGTGATACCGTTTGCAGCACATTTTTCAACTTCAGAAGATTTGATACGACGTGATGCGTTTGTAATGTCAGGGTGGCTTTCACCAACGCCTGCGCAAAATAGTTTCAGCCCACCACCTGAGCCTGTTGATTCAACAATCGGTGTTTTAAAGTCTGTGTTTTTTCCAAAGCGTTCTGCAACCGTTGTTGAGAACGGAAATACTGTTGAAGACCCAACAATTTTAAGTTGGTCACGATCTGCAAAAGCAGGTACAGCAGTAACTGTTGCCAACGCAACAGCAGTGAATGAAAGAGCTTTAGTGAACATGTGTTCGACCTCTGTTTAGTTAATACGTTCTGATTTCTTTCAGATGAGCACTATCTAGGCCATGTTTGTGACAATCAGTTTTCAGTTTTGTAACAGTTTAGTAAAACCTAAATGTAATGAAATTTTAAATTTAAAGCGGCATTACCCGCGTCAATAATTTTGCGATTTTCACTCCTCGGAATGTCTACTTATTGCAAACGACCGCTCTCCGCCCATAGTTACCAAGTCTGCTTCCGGCCCATAGCAGTCATTGGGCGGCGCGCAGAACTCTTTGGGGAACCCATGTCCGCTACGGGAACAAAGCCGGCCTCCATATCTTCAAGCAATTATCAAGACAGGGTTCAGGACTCGTTAGGAAGGGTGATAACTTTATGAAAATTTCGCGCTTACTGTTTGTCTAACGCCTCCTGCAATTTTTCCAATTCGCCGCCTCGCATTGTGATTGCCTGTGCAGGATAGGGAAAGGCTTTGTTGTGGACTTCTGAATTGAACTCTTGAAGTGCGGAAACCCGTTCGGCGTACATCTGACGCTGTAACTTGCCCAGATCACGGAACGCATGCGCATGGCGTGGTGCATTAGGATCTTCGCCGCAAATGTCAGCCATGAATAGGAAAATCACATCACCCGCATTTCCTGAACCTAACGAAATCGTCACAATCGATGTTTTGTCATTTAATAAATTCAGCGTTTCTTCGGCAACACATTCTATCTCACACGCAAAGGCACCAGCATCTTCATAGCTTTTGAACGTGCGCAACAGCTCCATTGCCTCTTCTTTGGTACGGCCATAGGCTTTCAATCCGCCGCGCCAGTGGCTGTACGTTGGGATAAGGCCCATATGAACTTGAACGGGGATGCCTTCGCGCGCCAACATTTCTACGACGGGGAGTGAACGATTTGTGAAATACATATCTGCACCTGCCTCCATTTGCCCCATCGCGTGGCGCAATATTTCATCATGGGTAATGAATTGTCCCCATCCCATTGCTGATCCTACGAAATGTGTTGGTGCCAGTTCCCGTGCCAGTTCAATGTCACGATCCCAAACGGTCAGCGTATCGATCCCTGCATCAACACAGGCACGAATTTCGATTTCGTTCGCAGGGTTGCACATTGTTAGGCGCTTGCCAGATCCCTTTAGATCTTGCAGATCTTTGACAGTGAAATTACGTTTTGCTGGCTTTCGGCCAAAGGTATAGATATTTTTCATTGTCGTTTCCTATTTAGATGACCAAATTTTGCGGCGGCGTTCTTTGACCTGTTCATTACCTTCAGCAGTCCCATCATGGAACGTGCCCAGCCAAGTATCCCAAGGTGTTTCGTATGTGCCGTAGTTGCAATCAAAGAAACGGTGATGCAACTGGTGGAAGAAGTCACCGACTTCGATGCCAGCCACCTTGCCGAATTTCAGTTTTTCAAACCCAGTGTGGGATGTTGGCGCACCGACGCCGTGATGGAACAACAAAAAAATCACATGGATAGGATGCCCTGGGATCAAAAGGAACATCAAGGTATCGGTCATCAAAATAAAGCTCTCAACGGGATGCATAGCAAGGCCAGACCAAGGACCCGTATTGATGTTGCGGTGATGCCAAGAGTGAACGTGGCGATACATGAAACCCATATGCAAAATCCGGTGGTGCATATAGAAATATAACCCAGCCCAGATTGGTATCGCAATGATGAGTGCGACGAACCAGATCGGGTTGCTTTCGAAAGTGATCATTGTGGCCCAGCCATTGGCATAGGCGTACCACATGAAGCATTCCCAGAATGTCCAGAACTGCATTGCGACGAACGACCAGAAGATATTGTCCCAAACTTGATTTTTAAACCAAAATGCCTTGGCGTTTTTCATCATCGGACGCATGTCATAACGCATTTCGTCGCCCTGCACACCAAAGCGCCACAGCAACAGATGCAATCCTCCTGCGACACTGAATAGAATAATAAAGTTGCGAATCCATACTTCGGAAATCCAATCAAACGCTAATGTTTCCGCACGACTCAGTTCGGGCGTGAAGAACATCCAAGTGATGATTGCACCAATCAAAAATAAACAACGCATACCAACGGGGTTCCAGCTGCGCAAAAGATACAGTAGTGACGCGATTGGTTTCATCGGCCATTCCCAATAGGGTGCAACCCGAATTGGCAAAGATGGCGTAAAGTTCCAGATACGACGAGGGGTGCGTGCTGGTGTTTCAGATTGCTCGGTCATGCTTGTTCTCTAGATTATTGGGCAGCTCGTACGGCTGCGATTTCGGATACAAAAAGTGGCTGATCGTTGGCTTGCATGACCACCGCGTCATAAGGAGTGCGATCGAAGACTTCGTGAACCATTGGTGCAAAGAAAGACAAGGGTAGTGTGTCGTAGGCTGGGTCAAAACTCATCTGATCCCAACGCTTACAGAACTCGGCGCAATCGTCGAAATGTTTATTGCCACGATGACGTTCACGTTTATTTTGATCAAAGCCTTCCAAATGGCGCCCATAGTAAAGCATCTGGAAATCACCGTGGGTCTCAACGCACCAGCGACACTGTTCGCGCACAAACGGTTTAAGAATTGTTGCCGCATATTCATCATGATTATAGGGCGCAAAGATGTCACCGATGTCGTGTAACAGCGCGCAAACCACCCAATCAATATCTGCCCCATCACGCCATGCACGGGTTGCCGATTGTAATGAATGGCCTAGACGCGTGATCTGATAGCCCGATAAACCTTCATCCAAATTCTCCAAGGCATGTAGTAATCTCTCAGCGGTGCCTTTGGTATATTCAATTTCATGCGACGTTAGGAATTCATATTCTTCCTTTGTGCCATCTTCCATTTTGACAAAATTCACACGTTCCATTTTCTAGGCTCCGATTGTTTGATCAGGAACTTGGCGAATTAGCAGCTTTACAGCAATGTTAAAAAATGGAATACATCAATACCTTTTTGTTATGATGAGTAAGTGAAATGAAACGTAAAATTCCACCATTGAATGCTTTATTTGCATTTGAAGTCGCAGCAAGGCACTGCAATTTTACCCGCGCTGCAGAAGAACTCTCGGTTGCGCAACCCGCTGTCACACGCCACATAGCCAAAATTGAGGATTGGATTGGCGCAACCCTCTTTAAACGCCGAGGAAATACGGTTGAGCTCACCGCAGAAGGGCGCATTCTTGCGGAACTTTCGACGACAATATTCGATCGTTTGGAACTTGGTGTCCGCGATGTAATCGTTTCAAATGACCAAGAGCTACTGATTGGCTCTTCCTTTGGTGTAGCACATCTTTGGTTGATGCCGCGGATCAGTGGTATGCGTGCTGCAGCCAGCGCGACTATAAACTTTGTCACCTCCGATGATTATCGTGGATTTGACGATCCTGCTGTCGATGTTTCAATAAGGTTTGGGAATGGTGACTTTGGTTCAAACTGTTCTGACCTGTTGTTTAATGAGACGTGCCAAATCATAGCCAGCCCAGACTTCCTTACTGCGCATCCAGAATTCAACCCAGATGATCCAACGCGGACAATAGATACAAAATACATGTTTGATCACGGTGATCCATATTCCAATGGTTGGACGACTTGGGTTAACTTTTACGAGCGTGCTGGGCAATCAATGGCCGACCCTACACAACTCACGACAGTGCTGAGCTATCCGACGATGTTGGATATGGTATGTGCTGGTGAGGGAATTGGCCTTGGTTACTGGGGGTTAGAAGACCATCTCGTCGATGCGGGTCGCCTTGTTCGCGTTGGTCAATCAGTCCAACGCAAAGGATTTGGTTATTATCTTGTTTACCGCAAAGACATGATATCAAAGCCGTCCTTTAAGCGGTTACAGAAGTTTCTACTCAGCTCTTCTACCACCGCGTAGGCATCATGCCTTTCTAACTCATGAGTTCTAAGCAGACCTTCGCTGCATAGGCGGATTTAAAATACAAATGCCAAGGCAATGTCTGCAATCCGCCCATAGTTACCAAGTCTGCTTACGGCCCATAGCAGTCGTTCGCATAGCAATGGACTGCTAGGTTCTGGTGTCACCAAAGCGGACATTCACGCAAATACAATCTGTTTATACGCCCAATGGCAGCTATGCGGGCCGGTCCAACAGATGCTTCAGCCAATAGCCGTCGTTCAAACCCTCTAATTCGAATGGTTACTTGGGATAGGATGGCCCCGAACACCGCAAGACCTTGGCAGGCTTCGCCGGGAAATCCTCTAGTCCGATCTCCGAAACTCAATCGAAGCCGTTAAGGCTCAAGCCTGGCAACATTGACTAGCGCTGTATGCGCGCTGCATCCCTGTCCGAGCCGTGACGTTCCAACGTCCAAAGTCAGAACGTTCGGATTTCCATGCGGATCAATGTTGCCGCCCGGATCTCCAAACCAGGCTCCGGTCGGCAGGGCTACCACACCTAACCGTATATCGTCCGAAACAAATGCACGAGCTCGGCACGCACCGCGCTCATTGAAGACGCGTACGAGATCACCAGACCGGATGCCACGCTCGGACGCGTTGTTGGGATGAATAACAATCGCCACCGGCCGCGCTCCCACCACGTCCGCAAGCGCGCTTTCCAGCTGGCTGTGGAGCTTGTCACCAGGTTGCGGCGACACCAGATGAAGAGGAGATGCCACCGTCGCATTTCCCAACCATTCCTGAGGAGGGAGCCATACCGGGTGTCCGGGGCAATCATCATATCCGAAACTCTCAATCGTCTGGGAAAAGATCTCGATCTTGCCTGATGGAGTCTTTAACCGAACCCCTTCTGGGTCTTCGCGAAATGGCGCGAACATCGTCCGGTTCGGGCCATCCACACGGATTGGAAGCCGGACCCAGTTTTGGTTTTTCAGCGTCTCGAAATCTGGGACATCCACGCCCTGATCCGCGGCAAGGAAGCGGTATTCGTCGTAAAGGCTTTGGATCCACTCCGCCGGGCTTCGCCCCTCGGTAAATTTCGCCTCCAAGCCCAGTCGCAGGGCGAGGCCCGAAAAAATGGCATAGTCGTCGCGGGCTCCTCCCACTGGCGGGATCAATCTTGGCATGTAGAATAGGTAGTCATCGAGATTAGTCCGCCCGATGTCTTCGCGCTCGTAGGGCGTCGTCGCCGGAAACACGATGTCGGCGCGCTTAGCCGTTGCCGTCCACCACGGTTCATTGACGATGATCGTCTCTGGCTTCTGCCAAGCCTCGTGCAAGCCATTTAAGTCCTGATGATGGTGGAACGGGTTGCCGCCTGCCCAGTAGATCAGTCGGATATCCGGGTATGGGCCGCGTCTTCCATTAAAATCGTAAGGTTGTCCGGGGTTGCGTAGCATATCCCCGATCCTTGCGACCGGGATCACCGTCTGAATCGGGTTTTCAAGCTGCGAAAACGTCATGCCGCTTAATCTGATCAGGGATTTTCCGATTCCACCAATGGCTCCGTAGCCATATCCCACGCCGCCGCCGGGAAGTCCTATCTGACCAAGCATCGCGGCAAGGACGGCGGACATCCAATAGGGCTGTTCGCCATGCTCGCCGCGTTGCAGTGACCAAGCCACTGTGATTAGGGTGCGGGTGGTCGCCATGCGTCGCGCCAGGCCTCGGATTGCGTCCGCATCGACGCCACAAAGCGGGCTCGCCCATTCCGGTGTTTTTGGCTGACCGTCTGCTTCCCCCATCAGGTAGGGAAGGAAACGGTCAAACCCGGTGGTGCAACGCGACAGGAACTGCCGGTCGGTTAGCCCCTCTTTCTCAAGCACATAGGCCAGCGCTAGCATCAGGGCGGTGTCCGACCCGGGCCGCAGGGGCAGCCATTCGCACTCCAAGGGAGCGTCCGTGCGCTGCGGGCCGATATTGATGCAGCGTATTCCCTTCCGAGCGAACTCCTCAAACCATCCAGCGGTTTCGTGTTCGGTGATCCCGCCCATACTGACCTGGGAGTTCTTCGGATTGATCCCACCGAACATGACCAGCGTTTCGGTATGGTCGAAGATGGTCCGCCAGCTGTCTTGGTGTTCGTATTGGAATTTCAGGAAATTCTCTCCGAAAATGTGGGGCATGATCGACTGGGCGCAGCCGGTGGAGTAGCTTCCGAACGAGGCGACATAGCCGCCGATGCTGTTCAGGAAGCGGTGAACCTGACTTTGCGCGTGGTGGAAACGTCCGGCCGAACTCCAACCATAAGAGCCACCAAAAATCGCTTCGTTGCCATGCGCCTTTTGCACCCGTCCGATCTCAACCGCCGCTATGTCCAGCGCCTCGTCCCAGGGCAGCTCGACGAATTCGTCGGCGCCGCGCCCGCTGCGGTCACGCGTCTCCAACCAGCCGCGGCGGATGGACGGGCGGGAGACCCGAGTGTGGTGGTGGATCGCTGCAGGCAGGATGTCGGGAATTGTTGAAGGATGCGGGTCCTGTGAAAACGGACGGGTCGCAACGACCCGGTTTCCCTCGACATCAACCTCAAACGCCCCCCAATGGCTGGACGTCACTTTGGTTTGTCTCTCGGATTCGTCAGTCATCGGAATCTCCCTTTGTTGCGATCCAGATTCCATAGCATTTTCTAGTATAGGTTCCTAAGCTCAAAAATGGCAAATCATTCATGCGTTCCGGTCGTCAGACCGGAGCACGACGTTGCTCTCGCCGAGTGGCGACATCTATGTTCCGCATAGGTTTAGGCGCATCGAGGGAAACTGAAACTAGTTTGAATTTGATTAAGACGGATACTATTCAATGCGACAGTTAATGAAAATGACAATACTTGCGGTGTGCACTGAGATAGGACAAACTGCGTGGGATGGGCCGCAGACCGGCCTTTGATGTAAAGGTGTCGGATGCAAACAGTACCTCTAATCGGATATAGTAACAAGCTCTCGGGACGCCCAGGGGATCAGATTGATTTTATGGTGTCGTCTCAGTCAGACGCGCCCTTTCAGGCGCAGTTGTTCCGCTCGGTCAATGCCGATCCCAATCCGGCAGGTGCAGGCCTTGTCGAGCACGCTTGTGAGACGTTTTTCCCCGATCAGAGCTATCCATCTCGCCATCAGAGTTTTTACCCTGGGTCGTATCTGGTCAGCAATACAGAGCTTGACTTAACGGCGCAGCGCATGATCGCATTTTCGGTTTTGATGTATCCGACGCTGCAAATTGAGGCGGCGCAGACGCTTCTGGCCTATGGGCGGTTTGCGCTTGAAATCAACCCGCAGGGAGGGATCACGCTGCGCGTGGGTGAGGCGACTGTCTCGACCCCGGACTGCGCCGTACTGCGCCATTGGTCGAGGGTGGAGGCGTCGGTCGAGGCGTCGGGCCGGATGTCGGTAACGCTTACGGGCTTGTCGGACTTGGAATCGCTGTCGCATGCGCAGACTGACGGCGACGGCCCAGTTGATTTGGCTCAGCAAAGCATGGTGATGATTGCCGCGACGCCAGGCCCCGAGGGGGCTATTTCCTTTTTCAACGGAAAGATTGAGGCACCGCAAATCAGCAGCGATGACAAAGTGATCGCGGCATGGGACTTTGCCTGTAACATCTCGGCGATGACGGTGCCGGGGCAGGTAGGCCCCGATCTGGCGTTGGTGAATGCGCCGACACGCGCGGTCACCGGTGCGTGCTGGGACGCCAGCGAAATGAACTGGCGTCACAAGCCTGGCCACTATGCGGCGATTGCCTTTCATCAAGATGAGATTTACGATTTCAACTGGGAGGTGGATTTTAGTTTTGTCATCCCGCCCGACCTGCCGTCCGGGGCCTATGTGATGCGCATCAGCTGTGGTGATGCCTATGATGCGATGCCGTTCTTTGTCTGTCCCGAGCTTGGCAAGCCCCGCGCCAAGCTTTGTGTTTTGGTATCGACATTCACCTATGTCATTTATGGCAATCACGCACGTCCCGATTACGAGCCGTCCTGGCTTGAGCGGATCAAAGACTGGGGTGCCTATCCCAATAATCCCGCGGTTTTCGGCGCCTATGGTTTGTCGACCTATAACAACCATCGGGACGGGTCGGGGATATGTCACGCCTCGCACAAGCGACCTTTGTTCAACCTGCGTCCCGGTTATCTGACTTTTGGGCAGGCCGAGTGTTCGGGATTGCGGCACTTTCAGGCCGACAGTCATCTGATCTCTTGGTTGCATGCCAAGGGGATTGACTATGACATCGTCACCGATGAGGAGTTGCACAATGATGGCGTCGCCGCGATCGCCGGTTATGCCGCGCTGGTCACCGGCAGCCACCCGGAATATCACACCGCTGAGACATTGGACGCTTTGACAGCCTACCGCGATCAGGGCGGGGCGCTGCATTATCTGGGTGGCAACGGGTTTTATTGGCGTATTGCGCGCCACAGCGAAGATCCGGGATTGCTTGAGATCCGTCGGGCCGAGGACGGAATACGCGCCTGGGCCTCTGAACCGGGGGAATATTACAACGCCTTTGATGGCGCCTATGGTGGATTGTGGCGCCGCAGCGGGCGGGCACCGCAGAAATTGGTCGGAGTCGGTTTCACCGCGCAGGGGGAGTTTATTGGTATGCCCTATCACCGTGTTTGCCGCGATCCGGATTTCGATTGGGTTTTTGACGGCATTGACAGCGATGTCATTGGTGACTTTGGCTTTAGCGGTAACGGCGCTGCGGGGTTTGAACTGGACCGGACCGACACCATGCTCGACAGCGGTCATGATATCACCATACTCGCACAGTCGCATGATACCGGTCATGATTTTATGCTTGTCCCCGAAGAGCAGTTGACCCATTTGACCAATCTATCGGGCGGTCCCGAAGATGAGGTCCGGCGCGCCGATATGGTGTACTTTGAAACCAAGGGTGGCGGTCGGGTGTTCTCGGTCGGGTCGATCACTTTTTGCGGCAGCTTACCCTGGAATAATTTCGATAATAACGTGTCGCAGCTGCTGCACAATGTTCTCGCGCACAGCCTCGGGGAGGGATAGCCGTCAAACTCGTTGCGGTGTTACAGAGCCTCTAGATGGGGGTGTCGCGGGGCACCCAGCGCCGCCTCGAGAGCGGCACCGATCCGCAAGGTGAGCGGTTCATGTCCGTCGCGCGCCACAATTTGCAGGCTGGTGGGCAGCCCGCGTCGGGTGGGCGTCGTCGGCACCGCCAACGCTGCCATATCAAGATAGTTGAAAGGTCGGGTGAAATGCCCCGGCGAGACATCCTGATCGATTTCGCTCAATCTGGGGGCGGCCTCGGTGATGGTCGGGGTCAGCAAGGCATCAAACCCCTCCATCGAGACGCGAAAGCGGGCTTGCTCGGCGGTCTGTTGCAGCAGGTTCTGGGCGTGGACTTCGGCGGTCATCGCGCGTCCAGTCAGCATGCGTTTGCGCACGTCTTCATCCATTGGATTCTGCGGTACCTCATAGAGCGCCTTGTTTTGGCCGTAGCCTTCAAATACCGTGATTGCGCCATTGGCATCGGCCATGTCGACATAGCGGCCCGGTGCGGTAAAGACCGCAATCTGTGCGCCAAGCGCCGCCAGCAGCTCCACCGCGGTGTCATAACTTTTCAGGATCTCAGGGTCACAGATCTGCCGCTCGCTGTCAGCAAGAATACCCAGTTTTAGCCCCGAGATAGCGGTAGTGTCAAAGGCAAACATACCTCGCCCCTGTTGCAGGTCGCGGTCAATCGCCCAGCCTTCGGTGCCGCGCATCACCTCTAGCATCAGCGCGACATCAGCGACCGACCGCGCCATCGGGCCGGGGGTATCCAATGTGTGCGACAACGGGTAGATACCGACGGTCGGCAGATAGCCTTTGCTGACTTTGAGACCGGCAAGGCCACAATAGGCGGCGGGCAGTCTGACCGATCCCCCAGTGTCTGTTCCAGTGGCGCAAGCGGCGAGCCCGCTGGCAACCGCAACGCCAGATCCGGCAGACGAGCCGCCCGGCACCCGCGCCTCGGCCAGATCCCACGGGTTCAACGGTGTGCCCATACGTTGGTTGGTGCCCCAGCCCCCGAGCGCGCATTCGACGGTTTTGGTCTTGCCGATCAAAATGCCACCCGCCGCAATCAAGCGTCGCACGATGGTTCCGGTCTGCGTGGAGATGCGGTTTTGCATAGCAAGGCAACCGCAAGTTGTCACCCGGCCACTGACATCAAATATATCTTTCAATGCGAAAGGAATGCCATGAAATGGGCCGATACGGTGCCCCGAGGCAATCGCCGCATCCGCAGCTTTTGCGGCCTTTAAGGCGTCCTCGGCATAGACCGCCTGATAACTGCCGAGCGCTGGATCCAGCTTGGTGATCCGCGCCAGCTGGGCGTAGACCACCTCGCTTGGCTTTAGCGCTTGCCGGCCAAACGCTTCAGAGATCGCTATCACAGATGGGTAGGGGGCTTTGGGGTCGATTGTCATTTTAGATTGCCTCGGTTTTGGCCGCGATACACCTTCAATCAGCCTAAAGCAGCGTTACACGTTGGTCTGTCTATCCCAGTTCTGGCCCGGAACGGCTGCCAGCAGATCGCGGGTGTAGCTGTGCTGTGGCGCATCAAAAATTTCGCCGGTGGCTCCAGTTTCAACAATCTCACCATAGCGCATCACCGCAAGCCTGTCACAGACCTGTGCTGCGACCCGCAGATCATGTGTGATGAACAGCATCGATAAATTCATCCGCTCGCGAATTTCATCGAGAAGTTTCAAAATCTGGGCTTGTATCGAGACATCAAGTGCCGAGACTGGCTCATCGGCCACAAGAATCTCGGGGTTAAGCGCAAGCGCCCGCGCGATACCAATCCGCTGTCGCTGGCCCCCGGAAAATTCGTGAGGGAACCTGTTAAAGGCGCGTTCATCCAACCCAACAATCCCGAGTAACTCGCGCGCGCGGGCCTCGGCCTCTTCCCGGCTGGCGCCCTGTATTATTGGCCCTTGGGCGATAATCTGGCCGACTTTAATACGTGGATTGAGCGAGGCAAACGGGTCTTGGAAAACCATCTGTATCTTGGCCCTCCATGGGCGCATTTCTGCGCGGTTCAACGTCCGGAGATCTACGTTGCCGATCATAATCTTTCCACTGTCGCTGTCCAGCAACCGGATGATGCAGCGCGCCAGTGTTGATTTTCCAGAACCGCTTTCGCCGACGATGCCAAGGGTTTCACCACGGCGCAATTCAACCGTAACATCCTTGACTGCGTGCACAACACGATTGGGTTGCCCGAAGCCAAAAAAACTCTTGCCGCCGCCAAAAGTCTTTTGCAGGTCTTGGGTCTCAAGCACAATGTCCTCAGAGCGCGCCCTTGGGGGGCGCGGCGTCAGACTGGGCACCGAGGCGATCAAAGCTTGCGTATAGGGATGTTTGGGGTGGTTGAGCACCTTGTCGACGCTGCCAGTCTCGACGACGCGGCCATATTGCATCACCGCGACGCGGTCTGCGATATCTGCCACCACACCAAAATCATGAGTGATGAACAGCACAGCGGTCTTGTGGACCGTCTGCATTTCGCTGATCAGTTTCAAGATCTGTGCCTGCGTGGTGACATCGAGCGCGGTGGTCGGCTCGTCTGCGATGAGAATCTTGGGCTCAAGCGCCAGTGCCATGGCAATCATTGCCCGTTGGCGCTGCCCACCTGAAAGCTCGTGTGGATAGGCGCTAACAATTTGTTTGGGGTCAGGCAGTTGCACATCGGCAAGAAGCTCAATGGCCCTCTGTCGGCGTTGCTGGGCCGACATGTCGGCATGGAAACGAAAGATCTCATCGATCTGGCTGCCGACTGTCATCACCGGATTGAGCGCGGTCATCGGCTCTTGGAACACCATAGATATTTCGCTGCCCCGGATTTCCCGCAAGCGCCGTTCGGTGACTTTGGTCAGATCCTCGCCACAGAAATCAATCACTCCTCGCGAGACCCTGACATGCGGGGCCGGTAGCAGGCCCATCAGCGCCCGCGCGGTTAGTGATTTTCCCGAGCCGCTTTCACCAACGATGCATAGCGTCTCGCCAGGGGCGAGATCGACAGATAGGTTTTCGACCGCCAAAGTCCTTTCGGACCCCTCGGGCAGAGTGATATCGAGATTCGATA
>Ga0316204_10006703_pt1 | contig 17461 bp, 18 predicted proteins | sample 6monrhotite_MG_2_FD_205661 | JGI IMG/M metagenome (GOLD analysis project Ga0316204, IMG submission 205661) | Microbial mat bacterial communities from mineral coupon in-situ incubated in ocean water Damariscotta River, Maine, United States -... | ecosystem: Environmental > Aquatic > Marine >... | reverse complement strand
ACGAAGCCTTGCTGCCCTGGGACTTCGCGCGCCTGACCTCTTCGAAGTAGCTCCCGACCGCCGGCGCCCCGAGAACGGGGTGCCTGGCGGCGCGCGTGTCTACGCGGGCCACGGCGAGCACTTACCTAGGTCGTGGCCGACGATGCGTTGGGCCGGCCCACGCCTGGGCCATTGGGCCAACCTTCCCCGCCGTGGCCAGTTGCCGAGCTTCCCCAAGCGACCAGTCCCGACCGGAGAGCCTCGGCGGGGCTTCGTTGCTCGACTTCGACGAGGACGGGCTCCCGAACTTCGTGAAGGTCACTCGGGGCAACGGCGTACGGCCAAAACCCGACGCCGGAGCCTACTCTTGATAGAACACCTCCGTTGGTCCACCCAGTGCCCAGCAGCTGACTTTAGCTCCGGGCGCGAGTCTCTTGACCTGCTCGTGCATCGCGCCGAGAGACTCCGCGGTGATCAACGCTTTGCGGACGACGGTGCGTTCTTTCGGTGATTCGCGATCGACGCGCCAATCGAGGTCAGCGACCGCGCGAGCGAACCTCCTTGCGGACTTGCGACTTGGAAAGCGGAGCGTCCAGTTGATCAGCATTGGCTCCTCGAGCTCGGGAGCACCGGCGAAAGTGGCGAGTACTGCCCCGTGACCATCGTCGTCACAGGTGGGTGCTGGGCCGGCGTCAACAATGACCACGACGTCTATGTCCGCCTCCACGTCCACGTCCTCCGCGGCGTCCAGGGGAGCACTCGGGAGAGGGTCAACACTTGGCCTGGTCATCCGTGACGTTCGGCACCCACAAAGGGCGAGGGCCTGCAGCATCGCGACAACGATGCGGGCACGATCGGTAGTGCGAAACTTCATCATCCGTAGCACGGGACAGAGTGACGCAGGGTCCAACCGTTTGGGACTTCCTGCCGAAGGCGGACTAGACCGAAAACACACCGTGGAGTCCGGCGGTCGCGACGTTGCCGACTGAGACATGGCGGCGAGCCATCGGCGGGAGCAACGAGGGCATTTCTCCCACCGTGGCTTCATCGCTGCAACTGTTGAAGGCAACTGCGTTTCTCGCATCGAACCCCGTTGGAGGGACGGTCCCAAGGCGCGCGCCGACCTGCGCTTAGTTAAACCCTCGCTAAACACGAATGGCGTCGGAGACCTCCATGTGTCGTTCCATGGATGTCCAACCCACCGGGATCACGCGACGGTAGTGCGCCTGCGTCTCGTCGGAGATGCGTTCGAGGATCGAGGTGCGCTCGGCTGCGTCGAGCGCCTCGACCTGCTGCAGCAGGCCATCGCCGAAGGCGCTGCGCATCTGCTGTCGGCCCGGCACGGGAGAGGACGATCGCAGGCGGCGACCGACTCGGGGCGAGGAGCCGCCGCGTCCGAGCCCGAGGAGCAGGTCCTACCGGATGCTGTCGCCACGCCAGTTGGTTCTCGTGCGCCGGACGCGTCGGCTTCCGCATCCGCGTCGCTGACCGCCCGGTTTTGGCGTCGGTCGGCGAACCTCAGCACGCCGTTTCGTCGCGCTCGACAGAGGTCCGCTCGCCGCGGCGCTCATGAGGCGGGCGCATGGCTTCATGCGTCGAACCCATTTTTAGGTGGGCCCTCCGCGGATCATGGTGTCGCTCATCATGAACATGCTCAGTATGCGATTCGGCCGTGCGTTCACTCTTGTCCTTGGCCTCGGTGGAACATTGGCTGCCTGCGGTGACGATGCGGCCGAGGGGGGGGATTCCGGCTCCATGGAGGCCTCGAGCAGCACTGCGGGTGCGACGCTTGGGACCACCGGGTCGGGTGATGCCTCGAGTGGGTCGTCCTCGACCACGGACGATGCCGCCACAACGTCGGGGCTCTCGGAGACGACGTCGTCACCGGGACCCGAAAGCACAGGTGGATCCGACACCGAAGCCGACGGTGAGGTCACCGTGTTGGAGGGGTTCTCCACGCCTGAGAGTGCGCACTGGCACGCGGCGAGCGAGACCTGGTTCATCTCGAACATCGCTGGGGAGTCAGGCGTCCCGGACGGTGAAGGCTGGATCACCCGCCTCGATGGCGAGCTCGCCGTGACCCAGATGCAGTGGTTCGATGGATTGAACTCGCCAGCGGGACTGGTTTCGAATGAGACGACGCTGTTCGTCGCGGATATCGACCGGGTGCTGGCCATCGACATCGTGACAGGGCACTTGGATGAGCAATGGACGGTGGAGGGTGCTGGCTTGCTCAACGACCCCGCGCTTCATGCCGACAGATCAGTGTATGTGTCCGATACGTTCGGGCAGGCGATCCATCGCCTGGAGCCTGGGACGGCGCCACAGCTGGTCCTTCAAGACCCCCAACTGGGTGGTCCCAACGGGCTGAATGTGACGGGTGATGTGCTCACCATCGTGTCGACCGGATCGTTCACGGACTTCGAAGAAGAGGCTTCGGCCTTTCGCTTGGACCTCGTGACGGATGGACTGACCGAGCTGCCTGAGGTCCGCGGAAAGTTCGATGGCATCGAGCCCGACGGCGACGGCTACCTGCTCACCGACTTCCGTGGCTCGCTGCTGCGGCTCGACGCATCCGAGCAGCTCCACGTGATTCGCGACTTCGTCGGCGAGGGGTTGGTCAGCAGTACGGCCGACCTCGGGTTTGATGCCGAACGTGGCCGGGTCGGCATCCCGGATCTTCTGGGCGACCGCGTGCTGTTCTACGACATGGACTGAGGTTCGAGGCACCGGCTGACGATGCCGCGTATCCATTGCTGCGCGGCATCGTCGTGGTTGCGCACGTGCCACGTCATCATCACATCGACGGGGTCAACCTCCACGGGCGCAGGCAACTGCAGAAGCCCCAGACCACGGACGAGACGCTCGTCCACACTGCTACGAACGGCGGTCAGCACGAGGTCTGAGCGACCCACGATGACCGGCGCTGCGACAAACCAGGGCACGCGCAGGACGACCTTGCGCGAGAGACCACGGCTGTCGAGCCAGGCATCCACGCTCGAGGTTCCGCTTCCGGTGGGCGAGACGAGGATGTGTTCCGCCGCGACGTACTGCTCCAACGTGAGTTCTTCGTCCACGGTCGGATGCCCCTGCCGAACCACGCAGACGAATCCCTCCGTGAACAGGAATGCCTGGCGCGCCGCCTCGTAGGAGATCCGCGGCCCGATGAGAAGGTCGATGTCGGGGTCGTCCACGAACGCCGCGCTGCGCTTCCACTCCAGGGGGCGAAGAACCAGTTCGACGTCGGGTGCTTCCTCTTGGACCGCATGGACCAAGCGCGTCGCGAGCTGGACCGCGATGAAGTCCGCGGTGGCGATCCGGAACTTCCGAGTCGAGGTTCTCGGCTCGAATGGTGGGTTGGGCTGAATCGAGGCCTGTAACGCCTCGAGGGCGCGTTTGAGCGGGTCGCCAATTCGCTGCGCGCGAAGCGTCGGCTCCATCCCGCCCGGTCCCCGCTCGAGCAGCGGGTCATCGAGCAATCCGCGCAGCGTCGCCAGGTTGTGGCTCATGGCCGACTGGCTGATGCCGACTTGGCGCGCAGCTCGGGTCACGTTCTGCTCGCTGAGAAGAGCGTCCAGTGCGATCAGCAGATTCACGTTGATCGACGAGAGCTCGAGGGCGGCCATCGGCGGAAGCTTGGCAGGTACCGCTTCGCAGGGACAGGGTGCGCAGCCGCCGGAAACAACTGGCAGGCCCGGCGAGACCCCGCCGGCTCGGTTTGACTCCAAGAGAGTGTATATATGTATACACACCCGGCACATGCCGCGGCTGCGGATCTCGCTGAGCGAAGCGTCGGGTGTGCCGTTTTATCGGCAGATCGTCGACCAAGTCGCCGGACTCGTCCGCACCGGACAACTCCTGCTTGATGCTGCTCCATCTCGCCTGTCCTGGATGACGCTGCTGGCCCCCGTGTTTCGCATCGACACCTCCGTCTGCGCCCGATGTCGCGGGCCCATGCGGGTCACTCGGGCGTTCACCACCCCCGAGGACATCGCCGCCGAGCTTCATGGTGCTCGGCCACCGCCGCCTGCGGCCGGAGCGTACTTTTCGGGTGCAACTGCTGGTCTCCGTCGGCGTGGTCGCGACGCTGCTTCTGTCGCTCGAAACGCTCTCCCCGTGGGTCGTCGGCCTGGCCGGCTCCTGGGTCCTGCTCGCGACGATCGTGTGGGGCGGGCTGTTCGAGGGCAAACGATGGGCGTGGCCGCTGGAGCTCGGACGGATGCTGGGCGCGGTCGGTCTCCTGATGATCCGATGGGGGAGATTTTGTTATTGCTGGTTTTTTAGCACGTGCTAAAAAAACTGCATGCCCCGCAAGAAGAGCGATCCAGGGGATCTGTCGCGCCGCGAGCGGCAGATCATGGACATCGTGTACCGGGACGAGACGGTCACGGCCACCCAAGTACGGGACGCGATGTCCGATCCCCCGTCGTACTCGGCCGTACGCGCGCTGTTGCGCGTCCTCGAAGACAAGGGGCATCTGACCCACGTGACCGAGGGGACCCGCTACGTCTATCGGGCAACCCGGGATCGGGGGTCGGCCAGTCGTGCTGCGCTCAAACACGTCGTGCAGACCTTCTTCGAAGGATCGGCGGCCCGGGCAGCGGCTGCGCTGCTCGAAGGAAACCGCAAACGTGTCAGCGGTGACGAACTGGAGGCCCTGCAGAACCTGATTCGCGATGCGGGCGCGGACGAAGACGGAGAGAAGCAATGAACGGACCGATCATGATCGATGCAATGGCGTTTCTGGATTCGGCGCTCGTCGCCTGGCATGTCCGGACAACGGTGGGCCTGGCCGCCGTCTTGCTGGCAGGCCTCGCGTTGCGGAGCTGCAAAGCTCGGACTCGGCACCGGGTGTTGGCGTGGGGACTGCTGGCTGCTGTACTGCTACCAAGCGCTGCGGCGGTGGTTCCCAACACCTGGGGCTTGCCGGTGGGCACACGTCCCCAGCTCCAAGCCACAAACTCGGCGGTCACGCTCACGACCACGCTCCCCGAGCCGGCCGTGCTCGAAGCAGAGGTGACCGTGTCCGAAACCAGCGATTTCGATGTCGGGACGGCGCTGCTGCTGGTCTGGATGGCTGGTGCGAGCGCATGCCTGCTTGGAGTGGGTGCGGCCGCGGTGGGCTCGCTGTCCTTGCGCAGGGGCGCAGGTCCGGTGTCCCCCGCAACCCGAGAGGTCTTCGAGGAGCTTCAGGCACACGCCGGAACCTCTGCACGGCTTGGGCTCACTGCCCGTGTGCACGGCCCCATCGTGGTCGGGGCGTTCGCGCCAACGATCTTGCTCCCACTGCAAGCCAACACTTGGTCCGAGGTTCGCCTTCGTGCCGTCCTGGCCCACGAGTTCGGCCACGTCGCTCAAGGAGACCATCGATGGTTCCCATTCGCGTACGCCGTGCGCGGGCTGTTGTGGTCGAACCCACTCGCGTGGTTGGTGGCACGAAGCTTCTTCCGCGCGGCCGAGTTCTCGGCAGACGAGGCCGCCATCGCAGGGTCCATGAAGGCACCGAGCTACGCCGCTCAGTTGCTGAGCCTCGCGAACAACGGCATGTCCGCCCCACCACCGATGCTCGCCGCGGCCGCGCTGGGTAGCCCGGACGTCGGCACCCGAATCCGCCGGTTGCTCAGTACGCCGCCGGCTGTCGCTCAACTGCGGCGCGTAGTCCCGGTGACATTAGGCCTGCTCGGCGCGTGGGCCTGCATCGTGTTCGCACGCCCCGCCACGGTCACTCCCAACGAGACAGTTGAGGCGGCGGTCGGCACCTCTGACGCGAGCAACCTGTTACCTTTCCCGGGCGGGCCCACCGAGCCTCCCTGCGTTCGGGGGGGCTCGTCGTCACCGCCAACAACGGCGAGACCTGGACCCAAGAACCCGGCACCGAGCTCCAACGCCACGGCCACCTGCTGCAGGACATGCACACATTTTTGAAGTCCCGCGTCAACGCACCTGCCCCGCTCGTCGTCGATGCAGATCAGAACGTCACCTTCGCGGCGCTCGTCGACGTCCTGTACACGGCCGGCAAAGCCGGAGTCTCCAGCTACTACCTCGAGGTGCCGACTTCCCAGGGGCCACGCGTCCTGTCGGTCTCTCCCCCGCGCTACTCCTCCGCGACCCCCCCGCGCCTTCAAGCCAACCCGGACGAGCGAGATCAGCCAGCCCTTCGTGTGGGAGTCATCGTCGGCGAGTACGCCCTGCACGTGGCCACCCGTCCCTCCCAGACGGAGCCTCCCCGATACGACGACCCAGGGTTGGCATGTCAGACGAACACGCAATCCTCGGCTGGACCACAGCGCACGGCCCAACAGCTATGCGCCGCGACCGACGGTGCACCCATCCAGATCGCGTTCTCCGGGCTGCAGGACACCAGCTACGGCGCGTTGGCCGATGCCATCATCAACATGCGCCCGCCCTGCGGCGCCACCCAGGTGATCGAAGCGAACGGACGGACCCTCGAGCCCACCGAGAATTCGACCTGCGACGAAGCCCTCGCCAACGTTCGCATCCCTAGGGTGCGATAGGCCGCCGGTGGTCGGCTCGCAGACCAGAGTCGTGAGCCGACCTCGACTCAGTTGGGCAGTCCCAACCCACGCAGGACCACCGTGGCCTCCCCCTCGACTCCCGAGAATTCGGCTTGGTCGCCCTCCTGCTCTTCGGTCCGCGCGTGGGACAGCTCGATCGTGCCGGGGATCGGCGTGCCATCGTCGAGCCTCAGCGTGATGCGAACCGAGTCTGCCGGGACGGGGCCTTCGAACGGCTCCTGCGTGGAAGGATCGGTCCCCGTCGGCACGGGCACGATCGGGATTGGGGCGTCCGTATCACCGGGCGTGTCATCTGCTTCGTCATCTGCTTGATCGCCTTCCTCGACGCGCGGGGGCGGGATGACCTGCTCGAACGAGAAACTCGCCGCGGATGGGATCGGAAAGCCATCGTCGCGCACGAGCGCACCTTCGAGCGCCCCGGCATGGTCCCCATTCTTGGTGGTGAGCGTGTACTGCCCCGACAGCACGGGGTCATCTTCGAGAAACAGTTCGACAGAGACGAACGCGCCGGGCTGCGGGTGCACGATCAGCACGTGCTGACGCCGCGTCGAAAGGCCTACCGGGCTACCGATTTCGTAGCGAGTGCCCGTGGGGATCTCGAGCGTGCCGCGAGCCACCGCGTCCCCGGACAGCTCAAAGTGAGCGGTCCCGTCGTCGGTCAGGTCATCAAACCGCACCGACGACCGTGCGTCGAGAGTGACAAACTCGTCTCGCCCACCGGGGAGCCGGATCCGGGCCCGCGAGCCCGCGAACGACTCGCCCTTGGCTGAGACGCAGATGACTTCGATCCAATGCAGCCCCGGGTTCGCATCCGGGCGTCGGTCGCCATCGTCGATGCCCCCGTCGGGGATCAAGTCGAAGATGTCGATCGCCTCTGCCGCTTCAAACGGGACCTCGGGCGGCGGGATCTCGAAGAATAGTGCCCCACCGTCTTCAAGCTGCTTGCGGAGCTCCACAAAGACTCCCTCGGTGTCGACCGACGGCGTACACATCAGCGCATGCCGAATCTGCGTGATGTTGTCCGGGCAAACCAGCTCGAACGCAGCGCGCCGCGCGTGGAGATAGCCGCCCCACCGATCGAGTTCGCCAGCGGCGACGAGATGAATCTCCTCGCCATCGAGACTCAACTGGATCGGAGGCAAGGCCACGGCCGAAGCAAGTCTGGGTGACTTCGATCCCAGCCACAAGCGCGGAGAGCACGGCGGGACAGTGCCCTGTCCTCCGGCCCGGGTACCGATTGTCCGGCCACGTCGGCCGGTGATAGCCTTCGAACCGCTCGATGGCCGATACGCGCCCAGACGTGAAACACGACGTGCGCCTTCTGCCCAGCGGTGAGACCCCGCCGCTAAGCCTCGAGCAGGGCAAACACCACGAGCTTGTCGTTCACGTCGAAGGCGACGAGGACCCGCAAGCGATGGTGCCCGAGGCGGCGGCGGCCGAGGGCGGGGTTTCGCAGCCCAAGCTCGGCGAGAAGGACGCTACAACCCAGCGAGAGACCCGCGATGCCCTTCGGTCCGCAGGCCGTAAGCCCTCGAGAGAGAGGTCCGGCGCAAAGACAAGGCGCTCGCGGAGACCACGGAGCTGCTGGTACTCAAAGAATCCAATGCGTTGTTCGGGGACGAGGACGACGACACGACCCCGAGGAACGACGGATGATCCTCGAGTCGCTCGGCGTCGCGCGTTCGCTGTCGCGGCCGAGCGTGAGCAACGAGAACCCTTTCGTCGAATCGACTCTCCGGACGGTGAAGGGACGACCGAGCTTTCCGGACAAGCCCTTCGAGAGCGTCGAGGCTGCGGCGACCTGGGTCGAGGAGTTCGTCGCCTGGTACAACGAAGAACACCGCCACAGCGGCATCTCCTTCGGGACCCCGGGGCAACGTCACACCGGCGCTCACGACACTGCCGCGAGCGAGCGAGACGGCCGCCGGTGCAAACAGGCGCCCAACGAACCGCTCGCCCCGCTCCCGCCCTCCGTCAGCTTTCGGCGCGGTGCGGCTAGAGTCGCGACCATGCAACCCGCACCGTTGCCTCCCCGTCGCTCCTCCTGGCTTGCACGGGCTCGCCGGCTGTGGCTGGCGCGGCGCGACCCCGCGCGCATCGGGGACGTGGCCGTCCTCCAGAGCGCCCTGATGGGGGTGAAGATGAGCGCGACCGCTCGTGCGGGGGTGGAACGGTTGCTCGTACAGCGTGGCCCCGCGGCTCTGCGACCGGTTCTCGACGAGGTTGCCCTGCGCGCCCTACCCCCAGGGACGTTTGGGCGTTCCCTGATCGACTTCTGCGACATCAATAGCATCGTGCGAGCGACCGTGAGCGACGAGATTGACGACGCGGACCTCGTGGATATGGGCGCGGTCGTCCGCTACATCGTCATCCACGACATGCTGCACGTACTACTGGGCAGCGACACCTCGATCCCCGAGGAGCTGAGGATCACCGCGTTCATCCTCGAGCAAGGCTACTTCAGTGCGAACAAGCTGTGGCTCGGCGTGCTGATCGTGCTCGGACCGCTCGTACGCCCGTGGAAGGCGCGGCGGATCCGCGAGAACATCCAGCGCGGACGCGGACTGGCCCGCTGCGCGCGAGTGCTACTGGCCGAGCCGCTTGAGGACTTCCTCGCAGAGGACCTCTCGACGGTACAAGAACGGCTGGGTCTCCCCCAGGTTCCCGCGCCGGTGTTGCCGTGACGATAGGCCAATCTGAGCCATCCCAAAGGAGCAGCAAGGACGTTGAGCAGAGCGCACCTGCCAAGCCCGGTCATCTGAACAACCCCCGTTTCAGGACTTCGATTTCCGGGCCTATCTTCCGGCCCGAAGCCCCCTACGCTCGAGGGACGTACCTCGCCCGAGCGTGACACCCGAGCACCGACGGGGTCGATGCCGGAGATGGGTCAGCCTCCGGTGCCAACGTTCACGGCGTGTTGGCGCTGTGCGTCGTGACCACGGCGGCCCACGCCCAGGCCACACCTGGTTCGTCAGCAGGCCCCCCTCTCGTGGGACGCTGAAGCGGCAATGAGCCTCAGTCCTCCCAGTACCGAGGCGCGAAACCAGCGTGCCGCTTAGAAGCGCGCCGCGACGCCGAGGTGCAACGCAAAGACCTCCATCATGACGGGCACGGTGACCTTTCCATCCTGCCGAGGAAGCCCGATGTGCAATCCAGCTGATCCCGAAAGCTGGAGGCCCACCGTCTGCGTCAGCCACACGCGCTGCCGCAGCATCGCAAGGGTGGTGATCTGCGGGACCCACGAATTCGCGACCCCGAGAGTCGAAACGCCCAGCCTCGCACCCAGGGAGATGTCGTATGGTCGTCCACGCCCCCACACGGCAAACGGTGTCGTGGTGACTCGGATGTGATGGACCGCAACATCGGCGAACGGTGGCGCACGGAGGTACTCGATCCCCCCTGCCAACTCGAAGTGGCGGCTGAAGCGGTGCCCATACTGGGCATTGAGACCGACGCTGAAGCGCGAACCTTCCGGGTCGAGGTTGAAGGCATCCGACACCCCGTCCGGGTCGTTTCCGGGCCACCACGCGACGAAGACCGGGGCGACCTCGACCGAAATGTAGTGTCGGGGCGTGGTCGTAGAGTCGTCGGTTGCCGTCGGGGCTGCCTCTGATTCGGGGGCGACGTGAAGGCACGCGACGATGGCAGCAGCAAAGATCACGCTTGGGTAGTCGGCGCTGCGGCAAAAACGATCATTTCTTTCGGCTTTGCATCCCTGATGCCGTGGGCGCCGCCACGCAACGGCGCCCCGTCTCCCCCCAACCGCGCTATTCGCTGCCGGGTGTCCGTCGAGTTGTTCACGAATCTGATTCCGAACTCACAGCCGAATCTCCGTCGAGTGCGAAAATGCCAACCACGTCAGGGATCAGGTCGTTCGTCGGGTCTAGGTATCGCCGCACCGCAACGTTGGGATCCGGTTCCCCATCGCCACCAGCGAGCTGCAGGCCGTGTCGTCGAGGAACATGTACTCGGAACACGGGTTCAGCGAAACAGGACCCCGACGACTACGCGTGGTGGGAGAACGGCGGAAAGAACGAGAACGAGCTCGTCCTCGTGCACGACTTTGCGTCCCCCGAATGGGAGTCCGAGGGGGGTCCCCACGTTCTGGGACTGGTTCAAGTCAGCGGAGGACGACATGATCGACTGGGAATAGCGTGTGCGAGAGGGTGACCCAGGAGCGACGCTCCTTCCGCCACGGGCTGCTCGCGTGGCTAGAGTCCTCGGCGGCGGCCGATTCGGAGAGTTGAGTTAGGGCTCGACCCTCGGCTTGTTGACCCGCCGGAGTACCCCGTGCTCCTTGACCGAGACAGCCGTGCCCGGCATACGTCGGACCATGCGCGTCCTCGTCCTCACCGCCTCCATCCTGCTCTCGGGCTGTGAGGCGCGCGTTCCGGTGGCCCACGCGTATGGGGAATGCGACAATGACCAGGACTGCGAAGACGCAGCCCAATGTCAGGCGCCGATGCTCTTCAGTGTTTGCCGGCCATCATGTGCCCAGGACGACGACTGTCCGCCTGCGGAGAGCGCGACGGTTTCGTGCAGGGATGAGGGGGAGCGGGCAGGACAATGCATGGTGGTTCCAGAGGACCGCTCGTGTCCCGCAGGGATGGTCATACTGGCATCAGACGCCTCCCCCAACTCGCCCATGATGTGCGCCTGGGAATCCTGAGCGAGGCCCACTCGCAAAGTGGCGCACCCGCGGCTCGAGGGCACAGTTCTGCTCGGTCGACTCAGAGATCGATACAACCGAGTGGAGCTTTCGCTCGCAGCACGCATCGTGGAGGCCGAGTTGAGTAGTTGAGAACCGTGGGCAGCCCACGGCATAGACCGGCGGCCAGTCCCGGGCCGCGACGTTCTCATCGCGTTCGCCCGCTCATCGCCGGGCGCACCGATACACTCACGGCATGCCGCCGTGGCCCCTGCTGCTGCTCGCCCCGCTTGCGGAAGTGGAGTGAAACGTGCTCGACGTTGACAACGACCCGGCGGTGTTCAGGCCCGTCGAGAGCCCTTGTGAGCAGGACCTGTTGCGGACGCTGCAGCGGCTCGGTCCGGCAACCGGAGCCGGTAGGTTTCGTGACACTCCGGAGAGGTTGAGACTCCACCGTCTCTGGCAATCGTCGGTCGCACGTCGGCGCAAGAGCCGGTTACGTCTCGGGAACGATCTCGATCGCGAGGCGCAATTCTTGTCGGTCCGTCCCTTCTGGGGGCGGGAACAACGTGGACAGGGTCGTCTCGACGCCCGAGACACTGCGTTCGGGCTTCCAGGCCCGTGCGGTCTGCTGACTACGGCACCTTCGCGGACGGCCTCAATGCAGCCCGAGGCGACAGTGCATGCAGGGCGATCTGGTGCAGCATCTCGTCGACCGTCGTGCAGCAATCGGAGAGCACCGTGACCTCGAACCGTTCCGCGGACTTCGAGAGCGCCGTATGCGTCTCACAGTTCTGGCTCATCATTCCGCACAGCAGCAGCGACCTCATCGTCCGCCCGAACTCTACACCCGGTCGGGGGGCTCGGGCGCGAAGCCGCTGTGGGTGGGCGTCCTGCTAGACTTCCGCCGTTGCCCCCGTTTTTGCCCGCGATGCCCACGCCGCACCTCTCGTTCACCCCCGCGGGTGATCCATGCTCGGAGCGGGTGGCGGTCGTTGTGTGCGCGCCGGCGTCGCGGAGCATTGGGTGGCACTCACCTCTGCAAGCGGGGTGAGAGGAACGATGTTGGCTGGGCCTTTGACGACGGGATGGTTGCTCGCAGGAGCCGTCATGCTCGGCCCTGCGGGCTCCCCAGACGAGCCGGTCGAGCTGCTCTGGTCGGCACCTTCGGAGTGTCCAACGGCGACCGATGTTCTCGCCCGTGTCGAAGCAGGCTCCGAGGCGCACCCGGTCCACGCTGAGGGCAGCGTCACGGACAATGCCGCGGGTTGGTCTTTGACCCTCCGTATCGAGGGGTACGGGGGGACGGACGTCCGCACGCTCGCGGGGGAGTCCTGCGAGGCACTCGCCGATGCTGCTGCGCTACTGATCCAGGTCGCCACGGGGCCCGAGCCTCAGGAGGCACCTGGGTTTGCGGCCGAGTCATCCGTGCCTGCACCTGCGCCTGCTGAGAATCCCGAGGTCATCACCCCATCGCGTCCTGAGCCGACGGAGAACCAGGCCGCAGGCACGCCACAGCCGGGCCATCCTGCGCGCCGGAGACTTCCCTTGGGGGTGCATGCTCGTGCGAGCGGGCTCGTGCAGCTCGGCGCGCTGCTGCCGGGGACCGTTGCTGGTGGGGCTGGGGTCGCCGCAGGCGTGAGCATTCCCTGGTTTCGGGCCGAGGTTCGAGGCATCTACCTCGCCCCCCGGCAACAGCTCGAGGCGAACAATCCGAGCGTTGGGATCGACGTCGACGGCTGGGGACTGGGTGGTTCAGCATGTGGAGTCTGGGATGGAGGCCGCGTGTTCATGCCCGCGTGTTTGGGGACGCAGGTCGGTCGCACCCGGGCACGTGCGTTCGGACTGGAGCAGCCAGGGGTGGGCCGAGGCCTGTGGGCACACGTCGTGGCCGACCTGGGACTGAGCATCCGCGTGAGCCCTCGTGTTGCCGTCACGGCCGGCGCACAGGCTGTGATCTCGGTCCGGCGACCTTCGTTTCGGGTTCGGGGGTTTCCGCCGCTGTTTCAGACCGGAGTCGCCTCCGGCCGGGTTGTTGTGGGTGTGGAGGTTCTGCTGCGACGTCCGCCTCCGCGCGAGTCCCGCAGGTAGCCGTGGATTTTTGTCGTGACAGGATTGCCGAGAGCCGGAGACTTGGAAAAGGAGCCGGTGAGCGCCCTTCACATCCCAACCTCGGACCCGCCGATGCGGCGAGAGCCCGCACTCCCGGCGTCCTTGGAGTTCGACGCGATCTATCAGGACCACTTCCGCTTCGTGTGGTCCACGCTGCTGCGGCTCGGCGTACCGCGTCACGCGGTCGAGGATGCCTCACAGGAGACATTCTTAGTCGTTCATCGTCGGCTCGGCGACTTCGAGGGCCGCGGCAGTCCCCGGGCATGGCTGTTCGGTATCGCGCGACGCGTGGCGTTCCGCGTTCGGCGATCCCAGGACCGGAGGCGGCGAAAGATCTCGGCCCTTCGCATGGAGCCGCCGTCCTCGACTCCGGTGGACGATGCGGTTGCGGAGCGTCAGCTCAGCGCGCTGCTGCTGGCTGCTCTCGACGAACTCGACGATGACAAGCGCGCGGCACTGACGTTGCACGTATTCGAGGAGATGAGCGGCCCGCAGGTGGCGGAGGTCCTGGGTCTCAAAGTCGACACCGCGTATTCGCGAATCAAGGCGGGGCGTAGGGCTCTCAAGCGTGTGCTTGGGGAGCGCGGCGTGGAAGCCGACGTCGGCAGGCTGGTGCACGCCACCCGTCATCAGACCCGCCCGGGAGCCGAGGCGCGTGGTCGCGTCGCCGGACTGCTCGCCGTCCCCATGTCGGCTCTCTCCACGCCCGCGGTTGCTGGGCTGTCCTGGAAGGTCATCGCGATCGCAGCCGCCGTGGGCGTCGCGGCGGTCGGCGGTATACAGGCATTTGGAACCCGGCCGGCGGGTCCGGACTCCGCGACTCCAACCGCGGTGGCATCCGAGCCAGCCGAAGCGAGACCAGAAGCGCCTGCTGCATTGAAGCGAGGGCCGGCGAGGTCGGCAACGGCGGTTCCCGTGTCAGGCCCCGCCGAGCCGATTCGTCCGACACCTCCCCGCTCGGGCCCCGCGAAGCCATCTCCGACATCCGGGCCGATGCCGGCGGTCGCCTCGGTAGGGTTGCAGGCCGAGGTTGAACTCATCGACAGCGCGACCACAGCGGTGCGTGCCGGGGACCCGTCGGGAGCGCTCACGATCCTCGCCGAGCATGCACGCCGGTTCCCCGCCGGACAGCTCGCCGGGGAGCGCCGTGCGGTCCGCGCTGTCGCCCTGTGTTCGGGGGGGAAGACCCCACAGGGGCGGGCAGAGGCTCGTTTGTCGCGTGCGGCCAAGCCGTCCAAAGCCCTCCTCGCCTGGTTGGATTCCGCCTGTGGCCCGGCGCGTACGGCGGCATCCGGCGGGTGAGCTGACGGCCGGCCGTCCACTTTCTACCGCGACCGTGACAGGCTGGCCCGAATCCGGAGAACTCGTAGGTCATGACCATGCTTCGCCTATCTCTCTTCGCCAGCCTTGCCGTGGGCCTCTCCGGGACCGGGTGCGACTCCGACACCGAGGAGGTGACCGCGACAGCGTCCGAGTCGGCCTCGAGCACAGGAGACATGCCGACATCAACGGGCGGGTCTTCCGGTACGACGGCGAGCATGAGCGGAACGATGGGGAGCAGCGCCACAACGGTCGATGCGACGGAGACCGGACACAGCGAGTCCTCCGAGACCGGTTCGCTCAGTGCCTGTAGCGACGCGACGCTCGAGTCGAACTGCCGGGACACCGCGTCCTCCTCGTGCGCATGGTTCCCGACCTCGGTCGTCGCCCTCGAGGCCACGACCGACTGCGAGGAGCTTGGGGCCGAGGGGGGGCACTGGGGCGTGGAGGGCCACTGCCTGGAGGTCGATCGCCAGGAGCCCGAGTGCGCAGGGTTCATCCCGACCTGCCCAGACGGGACGGCCGTACTGTTTCGCAGCAGTCTGAAGTCCGCGACCATCGAACTGCTTGCCGTCGACGACGTGGAGCCGTGCGAGATCCCGCCGGAGTTCGAGGCGTGCCAGGTCAACTCTGACCCGAAGCCAGGCTCGGAGCCCTCGTATTTCCCCGCGGACTGCGAGTGCGCCTGCGAGGGGTAGGGCACCTCGCACAGGAGGGCAGCCGCGGTGGCTAGGCCAAGGGCTGCCCATCGGGGACATCGGCTACATGTTGCGGCGGTACTGACCACCGACCTGGTACAGCGCGTGGTCGCTCGTTCGCTCTTCTGCCGTGCAGCGCTTCGAGCCCATGGACTCAGGCCGCTCGCACACCACATGCGCGTCGCTCAGCCGCTCGGCACCCCTCGGGTCGAGATCCCGAGAGCTCCCAACGGGCTCCGAGGTCGGCGCACGCGGTGTTCAGGCCGCGGGATAGTCGGTGTAGCCCGCGGGGCCGGGGGTGTAGAACGTCTCGTGATTGGGCTCGGACAGCGCGGTGCCCGACTGCATGCGCTCGACCAGGTCGGGGTTGGCGATGAACGGCCGTCCGAACGCGACGAGGTCGGCTCGCCCCTCGGTGATGTCGGCAGACGCTCGCGCTGCGTCGTAGTTGCCGTTGAGGATCAACGCGCCCGAGAACGCCTCCCGGATCCGGGCACGGGTGGAGTCGGGGAACTCGTATCCCGCCATCGACGACATATCTGCAAGGTGCAGGTAGACCAGACCGATGCTGGACAGGCTCGACGAGAGCGAGACAAACGCATCTTCGGCCCCATCGAACGTGCCGAGTCCGTTGAACGGGTTGTGCGGCGACAGCCGAATACCGACCCGGCCCTTGCCGATCGCGTCGGCGGTGGCCTGCGCCACCTCGAGCGGAAACCGAGCCCGAGCTTCGGCGCTACCCCCATAGGCGTCGCTGCGCTGGTTGGCGAGCGGGTTGATGAACTGGTCGAGTAGGTAGCCGTTGGCAGCGTGCAGCTCGACCCCGTCGAACCCGGCCTCGATCGCGTTGCGAGCCGCACTCACAAACTCCTGCACCGCCTGAGCGATGTCGTTGGTGGACATCTCGCGGGGTACGGGGTGAGGCTGAGGGCCCTCGGCGTCGGTGTACATCTCGCCTGGGGCCGCCACCGCCGACGGAGCGACGAGCTGACCGCCCTCGGGCATGTTGAGCGGGTGCCCCACGCGGCCCACGTGCATGAGCTGAGCGAAGATGCGACCGCCGCGCTCGTGTACCGCCTTGGTGACGCCCTTCCAGCCCTCGACTTGCCCAGGCGAGAACAACCCCGGAATCCGAGGATAGCCCAGCCCGTTGGGGGAAGGGGCCGTGCCTTCGGTAATGAGCAGGCCCGCACTGGCACGCTGGGCATAGTGTTCGGCGAGCAGCGCGTTGGGCAGGTTCTCGGTCGCCCGACTGCGGGTCATCGGCGCCATGCTTACGCGGTTGCGGAGTTCGTACTGGCCAAGGGTGAACGGGGTGAAGAGCGCGTCGGTCATTGTCGTCGTCCTGAACCCGCGGAACGCCGCCAAGGCGAGCCGCGTTGTGCCTGCAACGTACGCCCGGAGCGTTGGGTTCGCCGTTGCTGTTTGGGGAACAGTCTGCGCCCGAGAGGGGAACTTTCCCGGACGTCGAGACGCGCTGGAGCGGTCCTGCCACCCCGCGAGGCAGCGAACCGGGTCATGGGCAGACATGCGGTGCCTGTCGCTCGAAGCGCGAAGAGCCACCCGCAACTGTCAGCGCGAAGCGTTGTGGGACGGCGTGCGCTGCCGCGTCGGCCTCGACAAGAGGCTTGAGTCGCTCCCGCCCACCATGTTTCAACTCGACCGGCCCGGCTCCAAGACCAACGGTCGGCATGATGCCCGTTGCCCTTGTGAGCAGGCCGAACGTGAACGCGAACGGTGCGTGGCTCTCGCGGAACGTATCCACTTGAGCTTCGGGGATCACACCGAGAGCTCCAAGCAGTGGCGTTCTCAGAACCGGGGGGTGCAGTTCCCGCCCACCGTTACGAGCCCCTGCGCATCGATCGTGTTGTCGAGCATTCGCCAGGTGTGAAGCATGGTCCCGGGAGTGTCGGTCTCCTGAAGGTCCACCAGCCCATTCATACACGGTCCAGATTTCGTCGAACCGTAGAATGTGTAGGTCTTCGTACCGCCGGGCGCAATGCTCGTGCCGAGGTAAGAGAGGTCGCTGGTGCACTGAACCCCTAGAGCGGCGACCAGTTTGAATTCGGCGCGTCAGGCCGCATTCGCAAACCTTGGGCGGGCGAGTTTTTTCTGGATGACCTGAAGGTTGACGAGCGCGGCTGCTCGCGTGAGGTCGTATTCGTTCT
>Ga0316204_10006701_pt1 | contig 17469 bp, 17 predicted proteins | sample 6monrhotite_MG_2_FD_205661 | JGI IMG/M metagenome (GOLD analysis project Ga0316204, IMG submission 205661) | Microbial mat bacterial communities from mineral coupon in-situ incubated in ocean water Damariscotta River, Maine, United States -... | ecosystem: Environmental > Aquatic > Marine >... | reverse complement strand
TGAAACATTAGAAGACACCGTTAGCATTGCTTTACAAGAAGATATTCAAAACGGGGATCTAACGGCCAGCCTAATTAACGAATCAACGCAAGCCGAAGCCAATATCATCTGCCGTGAAAAAGCCATCGTATGTGGCCGCCCTTGGTTTGATGAAGTGTTCAGGCAGGTAGATCCAGATATTATCATTAACTGGCTCTGTGAAGAAGGCGATGAAACAGAAGCCGACCAAACGCTATGTACGATTAAAGGCTCAGCTAGAAATATTTTAACGGCAGAAAGAACGGCTTTAAACTTTCTACAAACCTTATCCGCTACCGCTACCGTAACAGCACAATACGTTTCACTATTACAAGGCTCGCGTACTCAGCTATTAGACACTCGTAAAACCCTTCCCGGTTTACGATTAGCGCAAAAATACGCCGTAGCATGCGGTGGTGGTAAGAACCATCGCATTGGTCTTTACGATGCCATTTTAATTAAAGAAAATCATATTATGGCTGCAGGAAGCATTCTAGAAGCCGTTACAACAGCTAAAAATAATCACCCGGGTTTTACAGTAGAAGTTGAAACCGAAAATTTGGATGAGGTGCAGCAAGCTTTAGAAGCGGGTGCTGATATCATAATGCTGGATAATTTTAGCATCGATATGATGCACAAGGCCGTAGAATTAGCCGTGGGTAAAGCAAAACTGGAAGTATCAGGCAATGTTGAATTGCAGCACCTTTCAAAATTACTTGAAACCAACGTGGACTTTATCTCTACAGGCGCCATTACAAAACATATTAAAGCCATCGATTTATCCATGCGTTTTAACATGTCAACATCGGCATAATCGTAACTTAACAAAATTAAACACTAAATACAGGCTACTCATTTCGTGCATGATCATCTTCTGTTAAATATTGTCTTACTACTTGGTATTGCGGTCTTTACCGTAGCTCTATCAAGACGCCTTCACTTTCCACCCATTCTCGCTTATATCATTGTCGGTATGGTGGTGGGTCCTTATGGCTTCAGCCTAATTGAAAAGGAGGAGAACATCACCCTTCTGGCCGAATTTGGTATAGTCTTTCTACTGTTTGCCATCGGTTTAGAGTTTTCCATCACGCAAATGATCGCCATGCGAAGACAAGTATTTGGGCTGGGAACCGCACAAGTGATAACCACGGCCGCCGTAGTCTATTTTATTGGTTGGCTCGCAGGCTTAGATACCAATACTAATATCGTGATAGCCGGTGCTTTTGCCTTATCTTCAACCGCCATTGTTATTAAACAATTAACCGAACAATCTGAAATTCATTCAAGACACGGGCGCTCCACAGTCGGTATTTTAATTTTTCAGGATATTATGGCCATCCCGCTTCTTATCCTAATTCCAGCATTAGCCATGAGCATGAATGAAGGTAGCGAAAATGCCTTAGCCTCTACTCTAGGCATCGCCTTCTTAAAAGGCATTATGGTCGTTGTGATTATGCATTTAATTGGACGCTACTTACTCAGACCCCTCTTCCACGAAGTCGCCTCTGCCAAATCACAAGAGCTATTTACTCTAACCGTTTTAACGGTTGCATTAGGTGCGGCCGTTTTCACCGAAGAGATGGGGCTTTCTATGACACTTGGCGCCTTTCTAGCTGGGATGATGTTGAGCGAAACAGAGTATCGTCATCAAATTGAATCCGATATTCGTCCTTTTCAGGACATTTTACTGGGACTATTTTTTGTCACCGTCGGCATGCTGATTTCCATTGACATCCTGATTGAACATTTCTGGACTGTAATCTTAATTACACTGGCCATATTCATCGTCAAGGGAGGAATCTTATACGGTGTATCCCGCCTGTTTGGTAAAGCCCCAGGCGTTTCAACCAGAGTTGCACTCTCTCTATCTCAAGTAGGTGAATTTGGTCTCGTCGTAATAACGCTAGCCTTTACTTATCATCTACTGCCAGTAGAAAACGGTAACATCCTACTAACTGCGGCCGTTTTAAGTATGTCTATCGCACCATTTTTAGTTAAGTTTAATGGCAAAATAGCCAAAAAATTGCATCCTACGAGCTATAAAGAAAACCTACTGGAGATCGAACACAATATTGAAGCCGATACTCAGCATATCTCTAACCACGTTATTCTATGTGGATTTGGACGCGTAGGACAAATTGTCGGTCGTCTTTTGCATTTTTCAAACCAGCGATTTATCGCTTTAGACATGGATATTTCCCGCGTTAACGAAGCGCATGCTGCAGGTGAAAACGTTTATTATGGTGATTCAAGTAAACAAACCATATTGCACGCGGCTGCCATCGAAAAAGCCAAGGTAGTCATGATCACCTTTAGTGATTTACACTCCTCACTGAAAATATTAAAGACCGTTCGTCAAATCAACCCTACTATTCCTATTTTGGTTAGGACGGAGGACGATCAAAATCTTCATGAACTGATTGAGGCTGGCGCAACAGAAGTTATCCCTGACACGTTTGAGTCCAGCATTATGCTCGCCTCTCACCTACTGTTAATGCTTGGTCACCCTTCAAGAAGAGTGTTAAAACAGATTCGCAGCATTCGTAAAGACCGTTACCAGTTACTAGAAAATTTTTATCCTGGCGAAGATGATAACTTGTTACAACAGCATCAGATCATGAAGCACATTATTCACAGCATTCCATTAGATGAGTCGTCTTTTATTATTGGTAAAAAACTAAAAGATATTGATCTAGATAAGCTTAAGATTAGTGTTAAAGCAATTAAACGGGGTCAGGTCAGAGGAGAAAACCCATCCGCAGATACACTCATAAAAGAGAATGACAGTATCGTAATCACAGGTCTGCCTGAGGATGTTGAGAAAGCAGAATTTTACTTTAAGACAGGTAAATAACTCAGTTTTTTCATTGAAAGAAAAGTACAGTGACCATATTAAGCAACTCTCTTTAAAGGCTTGCTTAATATGTGCCATGTAGACTAGAAAATACTACAGGCTGGGCTCTATCCAAATTAAAGAGGCCATTCGGCCTGTTTGACCTGAACGCCTGTAAGAATAAAACAGCTCAGACTGAGAATAAGAACATAGATTCCCACCATACACTTGCTTAATCCCTAAAAGATTCAGCTCTCGAGTGACCAAACCAACTAAATCAGCCAAATACTTTGGGGGTTGCGACGCTTCTTTAGCCTTAATCGGATTAAAGAAAGCCTTATTTAACGAATCTTTTGATGTAAACGCATCTAACACATCTTGCCCGACTTCAAAGTGATTAGCACTAATTGCAGGCCCTATCCAAACCAGCAATTCATTAGGACTGCAGTCCGTTTTACTTGAGAATTCTGCAATGGTTTTACCCACAATGCCTTTTTGCAACCCTTTCCAACCAGCGTGAATCGCAGAAACCAACGTGCCTTTTTTATTTGTAATTAGAACAGGCAAACAATCCGCCGTCATAACGACCGACACACAATGTGGCTTCATCGTCCAAGAGGCATCCGCAACAGGAGGTGGTTGAGTTAAGCTGGCTGAACTTAAGTCATTTGAAATCGTTTCAGAAATTTCAAGCGAGAGATCGGTATGCTGTTGATCAAGCCATAAAGGTTCAGAGGGTAGATTGGCATACTCAACTAAATATTGACGATTGGTCGCCACATTATCTGGGTTATCACCCACATGCAACGCTAAATTAAAAGTATCAAAAGGCGCTAAACTGACCCCACCCTCTCGGGTGGTACAGATCGCTTTAATATGGCTAGGTGCAGGCCAGTCTGGTCTAATAAACATTTAAAAAACCAACACCCTTAAACAGACCCTACTTATCTGGAATATCTTCATCCGTCACCCATGCCACTTCAACCCCGTAATCGTAGTCAAAGCCATCGTCACCCAACATAGACGATTCATAAGTTTCAATGTCTTCACGCAAGACGTCAATTAACTCAAACATGTCGTCTGGCATATCGGCTTTAAATTTCACTTTGCGTCCTGTAACGGGATGCGTAAAACTTAAGGCGCCTGCATGCAACGCTTGGCGTTTAAAGTTGCGTAAAAAATCGACAAACTCTTCCATCATTTTTTTAGGCGTTCTAAAACGTTTACCATAAACTTGATCACCCACTAACGGGTAACCGAGTGAAGCCATATGAACACGAATTTGATGTGTTCGACCCGTTTCTAGCTTAACTCGAATACGGGTATACTCTCTAAAGCGCTCCAAAACACGGTAGTGTGAAACAGCTTCTTTACCGCCAAATGACCTAATCGCCATTTTAGTACGATCCTTAGGACTTCTGCCAATGGGTTGGTCAACCGTACCGCCAACAGCCATCTGCCCAACCACGACCGCATCGTAGATTCTTTCAACATCATGTCGCTGTAACTGATCCACTAAGTTGGTTTGAGCGGGAATGGTTTTAGCGACCACCATCAAACCAGAGGTATCTTTATCTAAACGATGAACAATCCCTGCTCTCGGGACATCTCTTAGCGAACTATCATGAAAAAGCAAGGCATTCAAAATGGTTCCATCAGGGTTCCCTGCTCCAGGATGCACGACCAACCCAACAGGTTTATTAATTACGATAATAGCCTCGTCTTCATAAACAATATCAAGTGGGATATCTTGAGCAACGGCATTTAGATCGGATACAATTTCGACAATAAGTTCAACTTGCTCACCGCCTAAAACCGTTTGCTTCGGTTTTGTCCAAACCTCACCATCCACCTTGACATTGCCGTCTTTTATCCATTGCTGGATTCGACTTCTGGAATACTCGGAAAACAGAGGCACAATGGCGATATCTAAACGATCGCCCAGTGCGGAATGCGGAATGGTTGCTGTTAATGTTTCTTTATTCAATTAAATAGCCTTAAATGTCTATTTTCGCCTTACAGCCACGCTATAAAATTTAAAGCCAACTTAATGTAAAGGTCAGATGATTGGAATTTCTTTAAGGAAGCTCTGAATAAATCTTTTAATTTCTGGCAACGCCAAGTTTTAGCCATCAAGGCATGATTTTGAAATGATATCTAGATACCATAAAAAATCATAACGAAGAAGGCTGGAACTTGGTTAAGCCCCGAAGGGTGGTTCTTCAAGCCAGTCTCTTCTGCGTTATAAATCTTGAGAGTGGAATAATCACTCCCTACGATCCATGCATTGAATAGACCAACTTGAAGACCCACAGAATTTTAAAGGGCTTATCTCAGAGCTTCCTGTAAGTATGATACAATCGTACCAATTTTTGATTAATGCATATTGTACCTAAGAAATATGAAAAAAACGCTGTTATCCTCTCTGTTAGTTGCAAGCTTAAGTTTACAAGGCTGTTCAACACTCTCTTCTCTTATCGAAAAAGAAGATTCTGAAAAAACCGTTGAAGAATTCTATGAATCGGCAACGTCTGCTTTTGAAGATGAACTGTGGGAAACTGCAATTCAAGAGTATGAAAAACTTAAATCTTTTTTCCCCTACGGTGACTACACAGAGCAAAGCTATACCGAGCTGGCTTACGCTTATTATCGTTATAATGAACCTGAATCTGCAATTAGAGAGTTAAATGAGTTCATCCGTTTATTTCCCAAGCATCCCGATGTGCCTTATGCCTTCTATCTACGCGCACTCTCAGCTGATTCAGTCAATAAAAGCTGGTTAGATAAGTTTATAACGGATCCTGCCACCCGAGATACTCAATCAACCTTGCGCGCTTTTCAATATTATAATGAGCTCATCAACCAGTTCCCTAAAAGCCGCTATGCTCCTACGGCCAGCAAAAGATTAATTGTGCTTCGCAATCAAATGGCTCGCCATGAACTGCATGTTGCAAAATTTTACTTCAATAAACAAGCTTACTTAGCGGCGGCAAATCGTGCTAAATATATTTTGGAGAGCTATCCGCAAGCCGCTGCAACGCACGAAAGTTTGCAGTTGTTGGAACAAGCCTATTTAAAACTTGAAATGCCTGAAGTGATGGCGGATATTCAACAAGTATACAATCTAAACCAGCCAAGTATTGAACCTGCTAACACGGAAGACGTTACTCAGGACAAACCTAATCAAGATAAAAGCTGGTGGCAGAAAACGACTGATTTTTTCAGTGGCATATCGCAATAAATTAACTTAGTTAACACCTAGAACCAGGTGTCTAAAAACATTTAGATACCTGCTTTTCAAATACCTAAAACGCCCTATTCAATCCCATCATTCTGAATAACCACTGGTCATTGGATAACGACGATCTCGACCAAATGCACGGTGAGTGATTTTTACTCCTGGCGCCGCTTGACGCCTTTTGTATTCATTGCGATCAATCATGCTAATCACTCTGCGCACTTCTTCTTCAGGATAACCCAATTCACAAATTTGCTCTGGAGTGCAGTCTTGCCTTACGTATGCCTTAATAATGGCATCTAACACATCGTAATCTGGTAATGAATCTTGATCCACTTGATCTGGGCGTAACTCAGCAGAAGGCGGACGAGTAATCACCCTTTCAGGAATCACTGGAGACAATCCATTACGGTATTCAGCTAAACGATACACAAGTGTTTTAGGTACATCTTTTAAGGGTGAGAACCCGCCAACCATATCACCATATAAGGTTGAATACCCCACGGCCACTTCACTTTTATTACTGGTGGCTAACACCATTTTGCCCGTTTTATTCGACACCGCCATGAGAATTGTTCCTCTAATACGCGCTTGCAAATTCTCTTCGGTAATATCCGCTTCGGTACCTGAAAATGCTTGAGACAAAGCATTCTCAAAGGCGACATACATCTCTTCAATGGGAATAGACTGATACTTAACACCCAATGCATTGGCTTGCTTTTCGGCATCCTCTTTACTTATGTCGGCCGTATACCTAAACGGCATCATAATCGCCTCCACCTTGTCAGCACCCAAAGCATCAACAGCAATGGCTAAGGTCAGCGCTGAATCAATACCACCAGACAAACCAAGTAGCACACCTGGAAAGCCATTTTTAGCGACATAATCTTTAACTCCCATAATGAGAGCCTGATAGACGCGCGCTTCATCTTCAAACAAGACGGCCTGCTCACCCGTTAACACCTCAACCGATTGAGCCTTCTTAACCAGCTTAACCGAAGATAATGCCGCTCTGAATTCTGGACTTTGCACACACACTTCGCCGTTGGCATTCATGGCAAATGAACCACCATCAAAAACTAACTCATCCTGCCCGCCCACTTGGTTGACATAAATGATCGGTTTATTGACCTCATTCACACGACGCTGAATCATTTGTAACCGATCTTGATGCTTCTCGGCTGAGAATGGAGAGGCATTTAGCGTGAGAATCACATCAGCTCCCGCTTCTTTGACTTGAGTACAAGGTGATATTTTCCACACATCTTCACAAATCAATAAACCAAAACGAATACCTTTAAACTCAACCACACAAGGTTGACGTCCCACTTCAAAATAACGCTGTTCATCAAACACACTGTAATTAGGTAAATTTTGTTTCATATAACTGGCCTGAATCATTCCCTCCTCAATCCAAGCCGCCATATTAAAACATTCACCCAACTCATCCTTCATTGGGTAACCAATGACACAGACAACGTCTTTCACTTGCTCGCAAATCATGGATAAAGCACGATTAATCTGGGGATAAAGCCCATCTCTAAGCAAAAGATCTTCAGGAGGGTAGCCCGTAATCGTCATTTCAGGAAAAACGACAATATCCGCTAAATCATTCTGCTTAGCTTTTTGACAAGCCTCCACAATGCGCTTTACATTGCCCACAATATCACCCACAACAGGGTCTATTTGAGCCATTACAACCGTTACATTCTGTGTCATCTAAAAGGGATACTCTTATCTATTTCAAACAATGGCATGATCCAACGTACTTTATGAAAGCGCTTTGAACATAGCATCGCCCAATTCAGCGGGAGAAGGAACCACAACCACTCCTGCGGCCTTTAATGCTGCAAACTTGGCTTCAGCCGTACCTTTACCGCCACTTACAATCGCACCCGCATGACCCATTCGTTTGCCCGCAGGTGCTGTCACACCCGCAATATAAGCCACAACAGGTTTGGTAACGTGCGCGTTAATAAATTCTGCGGCATCTTCTTCTGCTTGACCGCCAATCTCACCCACCATAATAATCCCTTCGGTTTGCGGATCATTTTGAAATAGCTCTAAACAATCAATAAAATTCATACCCTGAATCGGATCACCACCAATACCAACGCAAGTGGATTGACCTAAGCCATTTTGAGTCGTTTGATGAACCGCCTCATAAGTCAGCGTACCTGAACGGGAGACAACGCCTATTTTGCCAGGCAGATGAATATGACCAGGCATAATACCAATTTTACAACCATCATTTTCGCCACCAGGCGTAATTAAACCTGGGCAATTAGGGCCAATTAAATAAGCATCGGACTTCTCTAAAACGGCACGCACTTTCAACATATCCGCAACGGGAATTCCTTCCGTAATGCAGGTAATGACCTTAATACCCGCCATAATCGCTTCAATAATGGAATCGGCCGCAAAAGCTGGGGGCACATAGATCATTGAGGCTTCGGCACCCGCTTGTTCTACAGCCTCTTTGACCGTATTAAAAACAGGTAATCCCAAATGCGTTTGCCCACCTTTACCTGGCGTGACCCCCCCGACCATTTTTGTGCCATAAGCAATCGCTTGCTCTGAATGAAAAGAACCTTGTTTTCCAGTAAACCCTTGGCAAATGACTTTCGTATTATGATTAATTAAAATGCTCATTCTATTCTTTCCCTGCTACTTCTACCGCTCTCGCCGCGGCATCGGCCAATCCATCTGCCGTAATAATACTCAAACCACTTTGCGCTAACTTTTCACGTCCCAATTCAACATTGGTACCTTCTAAACGCACCACGACAGGAATGGTTAAACCCACTTCTTGCACCGCTTGAATAATGCCTTCTGCGATTAAATCACAACGAACAATCCCGCCAAAAATATTGACTAAAATCGATTTAACTTCTGACGAAGAAAGAATCAATTTAAACGCTTCAGCCACACGCTCTGGCGTGGCTCCCCCGCCCACATCTAAAAAGTTAGCCGGTTCGCCACCGTTTAATTTAATCAAATCCATTGTCGCCATAGCCAAGCCTGCACCATTCACCATGCACCCAATATCACCATCCAGTGCAATATAGTTAAGCTCATGCTGGGATGCCTTAGCTTCACGATCATCTTCTTGAGAGTAATCTCTCATTTCAACCAGAGCTGGTTGTCTATAAAGGGCGTTCGAATCAATATTCACCTTAGCATCTAAAGCGATCAGTTGATTATCAGCCGTGCGAATCAACGGGTTGATTTCAACCTGAGAGACATCTTTATCCAACGCCAACTGATAGAATTGCTTCATTAAAGTTCCGATCTGCTTAAAGGCTTCCCCCTTCAAACCTAACGCAAAACCAACTTCTCGGCACTGATAAGGCATAACGCCCACGGTTGGATCGATATGAATCGATAGAATTTTTTCAGGCGTACTTTCAGCCACTTCCTCAATATCCATTCCGCCAGCCGCCGAAATCACAAAGGTATGAGTGCGCGTTACACGATCAACGACCAAACTTAAATACAGCTCTTCTTCAATCGCCAAGGTTTCTTCAATTAACAAGCTATTAATTGGCAACGCTTTGCCCGCTGTTTGAATGGTGGCCAGAGCACTACCCAGCAGTTCGCAGGCCACTTGTTGCGCCTCTTCAGGCGTAGTAACCAACTTTACGCCACCCGCCTTACCGCGAGCCCCCGCATGAATTTGTGCTTTGACGACCCAACCTTGACTGTCAATGGTCATTAGCACCGTATCGAGTTCACTCAACTGGGTAATTAAATAACCTTTAGGAACCCCAATACCGTATTCGGAAAAAAGAGCTTTGGACTGATATTCATGTAAATTCATGTAACGAAACGTCTCCAACATCCTCCTAATAAGGGAGGTTTTAACCATCCTCTCATTAGGATTGTTTTTAAGATGAATTAAAAGATAAAAATTGCTTTTATTGTATGATTTTTAGACAATGATTGCATTAAGATTCCACTTTAGAAAGCGCCATAAACTTGGCTTTCTCAGTATTTCAAACTGAGCACACGTATTTTAGCGAATACAAAAATGCCCAAATCACAAAGAGAACCCAATGAGAGCCATCGCTTTTTTATTACTTATTATTTTAGTTTTTTTAATCATTCGCTTCACATTGAACCGAATTATAGAAATTCGTGCAAAAAACCGTGCTCCAGAAAGCCTTGATAGCGATGCCAACGCCGAACCACCGGAATCTATGGTTCAATGCGCGTTATGTGGCGTACACCTTCCACAATCAAGTGCTTATTATGATGGCAAAGACACTTTTTGCAGTGAAGGTCATATGCATGATTTTCATAACAAAAACCCAGCCAATTAAAGCACTTCTTCTGAGCTTACTTAACTAATCGTAAATGGCTTTAATGGTTGCCGTAAACAAGATGGTAGCATCGGCTAAAGGGTGGTTAAAATCGATCACCACGGACTCGTCATTCACTTCATAGACCGTACCTGGAACTTCCTCTCCTGTTGGCGTATTAAAACCAATCACAAAACCGACCTCCAAAGCCATCTCTGGCGGAAAGTCTTGGCGAGCCATCGTCTGAAAATTAGCGGGATCTGAAAGCCCAAAAGCACGTTCAGGTGACAGAGTCATCTTAGCCGTTGTTCCCAATTCCAAACCAATTAACATCTCTTCCAGCTTATGCAGAAACGTTCCATCTCCTAATGTAAACCTTAAGGCCTCATTCTCTGGCGTCTCTTCCACAATGGTGCCATCCATCAGCGCCAATTGAAATGTTATCTCAATATCACTGTGCTCTTTCACCACAGAAAGCGGACTGTTTTCTGTCATTACTTACTTCCTTTTTTTGACGCTGTTTTTTGGCTCGATTTAGAACGAGGTTCTTTTGCTTTAACAGCAGGCTTCTTTTTACTTTCGATGACCTTATTCCGTCCCGCTTTTTTCGCCTGATACAAACCTTCATCCGCAAACTTCAATACATCCTGAGCCGTCTTAAACTCTTTGGCTGACTGAGCCACACCGATACTAATCGTCACTTTCGTGGTAACTGGCTTTTCTTTGCATTCAAACTCAATAATTTCTGATTCAACCCGCTTACGCAACCGCTCTAATTCAGGCATCACCTGCTCAACGGTCTTACCTGCAAACACAAGGGTAAATTCCTCCCCTCCATAACGGTAAGCCTTACCCTCTTTAACGCTGTCCAAAACATTCGCTACCGTTCGCAACACATCATCGCCAACATCATGACCATAACTGTCATTAAACTTTTTAAAATGATCAATATCGACCATTGCGACCACGTATTTACGACCAAGCCCTAAAAAGGATTCCATCAAAGCTCTGCGCCCATACATTCCCGTTAACTCATCGGTATAAGCAATATGATGCGCATCAAATACCATAGACAAAATAATCACAATAGCCGAAATGGTTGAAATCCAAGCCAAAACACCTGGCTCATACACCTGATTTAAGCCATAAGCCATTAACAATAAAACCACAATCACCGCGTGATAAAGCACTTTAAAAGACTGGCTTCTGATTTTAATCGACAGAATAAACCCTGCCATTAAAAACATTAAGCCTCCTGCAAACGGTAAAAAGATCACTTCTGAGGCTTTGACAATGGGGATATTAAACGGCTCAATCCACTTTAAGGGTAACTCGGTAACTAACCAGTAAAGCATGATCGCTTGTAGCAAAAACAACAATAGAATAAAGCTATCAAAAACCTTGTTATGAACCCCTTTTTCAGGCAGTAAAATCCACAGCAATATGTTGAGGGGTAATAAAAAGGTTAACACCGGAAGCATGACAGAAACAGCTAAGTCCACCCCCAAAGATGGAGAGAAGTAAAACAAAATACCATTCAAGCACCCTAAACTGGCCAAAATCAATACGGGTTGAATACGATTCAACCATAATCCAATAAACACGCCAAAAAGAATGGTGATATAAGGCAATAACTGCACCAAAACCTGTATGGATTCTGACCACAAAGAAATTTGATTAGCCGACCATACCGCAAAAAACCCCACCGAAATCAACCACAAATAGTGCTTTACTATCATATAAACAGCAACCCTTTACCTAGATATTATTGAATACTGATATCCATCAAAAACTTAAAAAAAAAGCCACATCAAATCCCATGTGGCTTTCCTTTCACGTTAAAACATCAACTAACTTAGATCGTTTTAACTGAATCAGTTATGTTTTACCAAACAAACTAAACGGTTCATAAGGAACCTGTTTGCACTGAACCCGCCACTCCAAAGCATAGTCACATGACTGGTCCACAAGACACTGCATATGATGTTCAGGAAAGGCACCTGCTTTCGTTGCATTACGTGACAGATATACATAACCTTCTGAACAGAGACTTTTGGCTTTGGCACGCATTGACCAACTATCAAAAGTGGTCACAGGCTCATGATAAAATTCCGTTAAGTTATAAGTTTGATCGTCCAGTTTCTCTGCACGCACATTACCTGACATGGATTGCAAATCATCCCCTAACGAAACAATTGACTGTCCAAAACGATCGACGCTACCGCCAAAATTAGAACAGCCAGACAGAACCGTTAGGCTTAAAGATAAGAATAGGCTCTTAAACGCGATGCTTTTAAGAGGAAGTTGTAATTTAACCATGTTTATTTGTACTTAAATTTAGACTATTTAATAATGGGTGAATCATATCAAAATTCAACTGTTAAAGCCTTCTTTTATTATAGGGAAGCTCTGAACAAATCCTTTAATTTCTGGCAACGCAAAGTTTTAGCCATCAAGGCATGATTTTGAAGTGATGCCCCAGGGCACCCTCTCTTGAGCAAAGCTCAATTCACCTTGTATCTATATACCGCAAAAAATAATAACGATGAGGGCTAGAATTTGGCTAAGCCCCGAAGGAGGGGCTTCAAGCTGGCTAGTTTCCCAGCACAACCTCTTCTTTAACGCCCACTTCAGCAATAACGTAGCATAAATTGGTATGCAATTTTTTTCCGTCTATTAATAAAGATGTACCCATGGTATCTTCTGGGTTAATTCGAACATCTCCTTGATAGACTTTAATCAACTTACCCGTCATACAACTGTACAGCTCGATTTTTCTATCCAACCCCACCCAATCCGACTGCAGGTTTTTGGCGCTATTGGCTACTTTATCGCACCCCGTTAAGAGCGCCGCCCCCAAAACCAAACTGATCACCAAGGTTATATTTTTAAAATTCATCATTACTCCACCTTATTTCGTTCAGGTTAATTATTCCACTCAGATTAAAGCGGAAGGCCATTTTCATCCACCTCCGCTTCAGAGGGATTTTTAGCACTTTCCTTAATGCCTTCCCAAGCATTAACATAAGTCTCTTTATCCGCTAATTTCTTTACCTCTTCTAACACTTCAGAGTCAGAGCTTGACTCAACAACCTCGTCCTTTAATTCGATCGTTTTATCGCTTACACCTTCCCATGCAGAGACAGCGAACTCTTTAGTGTCCGACCATGCATCCTCCAACCAACTGGCCGAAGCGGTGAGTGAAACACTGCTCAATAAAAGCCCCATCGTTACACTTAATATCGTTTGCTTCATTTTAACCATCACTCCTAGTCTCCCTGTATTTCAATTAGTTTAATCCATTTAACACTTGGTACAGATTAATTTTTACATCCCATAGACTTATCTAAATAAGGGCCGCTTGCTTAACTTTCAAGCCTTGTCATATTAAACAACCTGCCTGCTTTAGACTCCGCTTTATAAAAATCATAGGTACATTTAAGACAACCTAAGCAGAGCATTGCTATTAAAATACCTACTTTCATTCACTTTTCAAAGTAGAAAGCGGCTCAATATGACATCTAAAGAATTGCTTATTATTGGTTATGTCTGGCCTGAACCCAACTCTTCAGCCGCAGGAACCAGAATGATGCAGCTTATTACACTGTTTCAAGCCCAAAACTGGCACATTACCTTTGCCAGCCCTTCAAAGCTAGGTGAACATAGAACCGACCTCCTTACTTTAGGGGTTAATGAACAGTCGATTGAGCTCAACAATACAAGCTTTGATCATTTTATTTTGCAACTTCAGCCACAGGTCGTCATTTTTGACCGATTTATGATGGAAGAACAATTTGGCTGGCGCGTTGAAAAACACGCTCCTAATGCCACCCGCGTTTTAAACACAGAAGACTTACATAGCCTAAGAACGGTTCGCCAAACCATCGTCAAAGACTACTTAAAAACCGCGCCAAATAACATCGACTTAACGGATATGCCACTTCACGATGCTCAACACCTGCTTACAAATATGGCGCAAACAGATTTAGCCAAAAGAGAAGTAGCGGCTATTTTTCGCTGTGACTTAACCCTTATGATTTCAGAATTTGAAATGGACTTATTACAAAATCAGTTTCAAGTACCGAGCCAACAACTCTGCTATCTGCCTTTTTTATATTCCAGCGAGCTCTGCCAAACACACGCTAATCACAGCTACGAAACACGCCAACACTTTATCGCCATTGGTAATTTCAGACACGAACCCAATTGGGATGCCGTTTTGTGGTTAAAACAGGACTTATGGCCCAAAATTCGCCAGCAGTTGCCTTCAACTGAACTGCATATTTATGGCGCCTACCCACCTAAAAAAGCCACTCAATTGCACAATGAAAAACAGGGCTTTCACGTATTAGGCTGGGCTGAAGATGCATTTGAAGTCATAAGGCAAGCCAGAGTATGTTTGGCACCCTTAAGGTTTGGAGCCGGAATCAAAGGCAAATTAGCCGAATCGATGCTCTGCGGAACCCCGAGCGTCACTACCTCAATGGGTACAGAATCCATGCGAATGCCAACAGAAAAAAATCAGTTCGCTGACTGGGCTGGTGAAGAGGCTAACAACACTGAAGACTTTGTTCAAGCAGCCGTGCATCTTTATAACCATAAAGACCACTGGTTAAAGGCACAACAAACAGGCTTTGAAACGGTACAATCACGCTACCTTACGCCGCAAGCCACTCAAGTGGACTTTATTATGCAGCTAGACCACATTATGAAACACTTAGACAAACATAAACAGCACAACTTTATCGGTGCCATGCTCAACCACCATCACCACAAAAGCACACAATATATGGCACAATGGATAGAAGCTAAAAATCAATAACAACCATTTAAACGGCTTATACCAAAGGCACTTTAAACACCATGACACACTCCGATCATAAAGTAGAAAACGCTGACAACTCGACCCCTGAAAAAAGAACTCATCCAAAAGACCCTTTGCATGGAATTTCTTTAAAAGAGATTGTGACACAGCTTGAAGAGAACTACGGCTGGGAAAAATTAGCCGAACTGATCCCGATTAACTGCTTCAAAAGCAATCCCAGTATCAAATCAAGCCTAACGTTTTTACGTAAGACCCCTTGGGCCAGAAGCAAAGTAGAAGAGCTGTATCTAAAATCAAAGGAAAACTGGGGGAAATACAAAAAATAAGGCGTAGTTCTTCAGGGCAAACGTAGCCTCAACAAGACACAAAAAAACTCAAAAAAAAGCCTTTATGGGTTCTATCACTAGAATCCATAAAGGCTTTTTGAAGCACATTTGTATGTCTGCCACTGTCAACAGACACGCTTGTTTTCTACTTCAAAGTCACCGCATAGTTTGAAACAGCTTGAATTTCTGCGTCACTTAAACCTGCAGCCATCGGAGCCATCATACCTGTCATAGCACCCAATTGCTCACCCGCTTTATAACGGTTTAATTTATCGACCAAAACATCGACCGTTTGATTATTTAAACGAGGCCCCACACCACCGTCCGCCTTTGATCCATGACAACCCGCACACGTCGCGTAGATTTTTGCACCATCAACCGCAGCAACAGGGGCTTGCTCAACAACTTTAGCCACCTCTTTCTTAACGGCTTCTACTTCAACTTCAACCACTTCCTCAACTTTTGTTTCCACAACCGCTTCAATCTCTTCTACCGCTTTTTCCACACTCTCTGGCGCAGTTGATTCAAGTGTTGCTTTAGGCGCTTCTGAAGCCGAAGGTTGTTTCACATCCATAGTGCTCTGTACCGAAGAACCACCTTGCTCCGCTACCTCATCAGCGCCTTTATCAGAACACCCTGAACTGATTAAAACTGCTGAACTCAATAACGCACAAGACAAAATTAAGCTGCTCTTATTTTTCACTTGTATAGCCATTTTTTAATCCTTTTGATTGTTGATTTAATTAATCCCATAAAAGCGCAGTGTATAAACATTTGACTCACTTAACAAGCTATAACCATAAAATATAAATTCGCTATCAATGAAAACTAACGATTTGTTTTAGCCGCTGTGACCCAAGATAATAAATTAAAACATTAAATCAATGAGTAAGAGATAAACTGAACGAATTATCCAGAACAGCTACCCAATAAATAGTTGGTTTCAAATTATTGGTTCTTTCTCAAAAGTCGAAAAAACCATTAAAAGGTTGCATCACCTTTATGCTCATGGCTATGGAGCTTGACTCGCTAAAACATCCTTCAGTGCTTGATGCAGCATAGCGCTGCTTTCAGGTCCATGAATCGCACGCATAAGATGACCATCTGCCTTAAGCATAATCACACTACCACTGCCCGCACTATAATGCCTTGCAAAACTACGTCCATCTGGCGTGCCAAGATCTGCTACAAGAAACTGGACACGATCCTTATACTCTTCACGCAGTTCCTTTAGTAACTCCATTACGTGCATGCCACCCAAATTATTAACATCATAAACCAGTACCATTGCAGGCTGTCCCTTGCCTATGCGTGTTAAATCAGTGGAATAAGCGCCTCCACTTGGAAGCTGCTTCAATACCAAAGCGCCTACTGCACTAAAGATAACAATATAAATTAACCACTTCCCCCACAGAGGAAAGCTTTTCTTTGATTCAGATGTCATAATTTTGTGATTCCTTTTAAGCTTGTAAAGTTGAACAAATAAATTATTGGTTTCAAATAGTGAGATCTATCTAAAAAGTCGAAAAAACAATTAAAGGGTTGCGTCACCATTATTCACGAAGAACAAAAGAAACGCCGCAGAGGTTTGTCCCTCTCAATTTTTCTTGTTAGCCATTTTTTATGTCCATGCAAAAACTTCTATAAAGCCATTTCGGTTTGAAGTCTTACTACTCAGTATTGGCTTCGCTGGAAAGCTCCTGAACGAAAGTAATTTTGTTCCCGTCCGGGTCAATCGCATCGACCATCTTGACGATGCCTGGGTACTCGACAACTTCGCCAAGCAACACGCCAGCTTCTGCACAAGCAGTACGCTGTGCATCAAGATCGCTCACGTTTATAATGACTGTTGTGTTGCCCGCATTATCGTGGTCTGCAGTCACCTGAAGCCATGCTTTCTCGGCGAGCTGCCATTCAGCAACACCATC
>Ga0316204_10006699_pt1 | contig 17472 bp, 6 predicted proteins | sample 6monrhotite_MG_2_FD_205661 | JGI IMG/M metagenome (GOLD analysis project Ga0316204, IMG submission 205661) | Microbial mat bacterial communities from mineral coupon in-situ incubated in ocean water Damariscotta River, Maine, United States -... | ecosystem: Environmental > Aquatic > Marine >... | reverse complement strand
CCGCAGGGTTTTTATAAAGGTTTCGGCCCCCGGGTTCATGGTCATTTTATTGAGGGTTTCTTGTAGAGCTTGTGCGGGCAGCCCTTTGAGAAGACTGACGCGTTCCTCTATGGCTTGATGAAAGTCCAATTCACCGTTCATTGCACGGGCGGTTATTTCTGAAACCTGGTCTTTTAATCCGGCATGTTCGGCAAGATCGTCGAGTGTTTCCCCGCTGACAATCGTTGAATCCATATCTGCGAGTAATATTTTTTTCCGGCGTTTTTCAATTCCAGTCACAAAAATATCGGCTTTGAGAGGGTTGAGAAAGCCTCTGATGGCAGAAATCATGGCATGGCCCGCATTTTCTGTGATGCCCATTTCGACAACAGCGTTTTTGTTCAACCATACAGGTTGGCACGTTGGATTGACCTTATAAACGCCTAAAATTTTGATAATTTCTTTGGTATGATTGTCGTTAAGATTTTGGCCAGATTGTGATTTTACGATTGTTAGGACTGTGCTCATGAAAACCTGTTTTTGTCGCTTTTTGTAATAAAGGTCTGGACATGGGCTTAAGAATTTTTTATCGCTAACCCAGACTTACTTTCCATCTAAACGCAGAAGGTTACATAGTACAATGGAAAAACCAACATTTAAGCCTAAAAACCCATGTTTCTCTTCAGGCCCTTGTGCCAAGCGTCCGGGGTGGAGTTTTGATAATCTCGGGCATGCGATGCTTGGGCGTTCCCATCGCGCTGGTCCTTTGAAAAAGCAGCTGAAGGAAGTGATTGAAAAGCAAAAAGAGCTTTTGGGTATTCCTGATGATTATGTGGTTGGTATTGTACCGGCTTCTGATACTGGTGCGTTCGAGATGGCGATGTGGTCCATGTTAGGGGCGCGCGGCGTGGATGTATTTGCGTGGGAAGCCTTTTCCGGTGATTGGCTTAAAGACATTACAAACGAGCTGAAGCTTGAGAATGTGAATACTCATAAGGCAGAGTACGGACAGATTTCCGATTTGTCGAAAGCTGATCCAGCCAATGACACTGTTTTTGCATGGAACGGAACAACATCCGGTGTGCGCGTTCCTAATGGTGACTGGATTAGCGCAACCCGCGAAGGTTTAACGTTTTGTGATGCGACATCGGCTGTGTTTGCTTATGATTTACCGTGGGATAAGCTGGATGTGGTGACATGGTCGTGGCAGAAGGTTTTGGGCGGTGAAGCGGCGCACGGGATGCTTGTTTTAAGTCCGCGTGCTGTCGAGCGTTTGGAAACATATACGCCGGATCGTCCGTTGCCGAAGATTTTCCGTTTAACGAAGGGTTCTGGCGAGAAGAAGAAACTCAATGGTGGAATTTTTGAAGGGGCGACAATTAACACGCCTTCTATGCTCGCGGTTGCGGATGCGCTGGACGCATTGAACTGGGTTCAAAATCTGGGTGGCTTGCGGACGACGATTGCGCGTAGTGAAGAAAATTTCAAAGCAATTGAAAACTGGGTGAATAAGACAGAAGGGTTTGAGTTTTTAGCCGAAGCGTCAGAGACACGTTCAACGACATCGGTTTGTTTGAAAATTACCGATGAGTGGTTTGCGGCTTTGCCTGAAGATGAGAAAACACCGTTTATTAAAATGATGTGTAAAATTCTTGATGAAGACGGGATTGCTTATGATATTGCGGGCTATCGTGATGCGCCTGCGGGGCTTCGTATCTGGTGCGGCGCGACTGTACAGGGTGATGACGTAGAAGCGTTGATGCCATGGGTTGGGTGGGCGTTTGAAGTGTCCAAATCTCAGGAATTGGCAAAAGCGGCTTAGAGTTTTATTAAGTTTATAGATTAAAAAAGCGCCGGAAACCCCGGCGCTTTTGTGTTTAGGCTACTTTTCTATGTGAGGGCTTTTGGGGTCCGCCTCTTTTTATTGGTGCGGAACCATCAGGCTTAAACCTGCCCGATTTCTTTTTGCTGAACTTTTTACCCGGATTATTGCTGTTTGGTTTTTTCTTTTCAGGCTTGCGATCTTTTATAAAATAATCTGCTGTTTTGGCATCGCCGTTTTCGCTTTTTGCTCCATAAGATTTTTTGTCGCTATCGTTTGAACGATTTTGCCCTTGTTTTGGTGCGTGTTTACGAGAGCGGTTTTTATTGTCGTTCTTATCACGACGTTTTTCACCATGTGGTTGGTCGTTTTGTGATTTTTTGTTGTAAGGTTTCTCATTGCCCCTTTCCTGATCCTGGTTTTCTGTACGCGTGTCGTCATGCTTATCGAAATGTTTTTCAGGGCGTTTTTGACCGTCTTGTTTGTCGCGGCGAGGCTGGTCCGTGAATTGTCCGTTTTTCTCTTTGAATTTTTTCGGCCCTTTGTTGCCGCTTTCAGGGCGACCTCTATAGGGCTTGCGGCGTGCTTTGTTTTTACCTTGTGGTGGCGCTTTGTGGCCATGCGCAGCAGCATCGGGATTTAACAAACACTCAATTGCGTGCCATTTGCGGCCGTCTTGCGGAGAGACAAAGCTGATCGCTTGGCCTGTGGCACCGGCTCTGGCTGTACGGCCCATGCGGTGGATATAATCTTCGGCGACTTGAGGCAGGTCGTAATTGATTACATGTTCGATATGCGGAACATCCAGACCACGTGCGGCAATATCAGTTGCGACAAGAACGCGGAAGTTTTGTTGGCGGAAATTTTTCATGACTTTGTCGCGTTTGTTTTGACGTAAGTCGCCGTGAAGGCCTTCGGATGTGAAGCCTTCGGCGCGTAATTTTTTGGCCATTTTTTCGGCGTTGTATTTTGTTTTTACAAATATAATCACAGAACCCTGACGCGCGTGGAGTTGCACAAGGAGTTCTTTATACTTGTCGCTTTGTTCGATCTGAATCGATTCTTGTGTAATGTTTTTAGCAATCACGTTGGTTTCACCAACAGAGATGCGCTCGGGATTTTTCAGATATTTGCTGGACAGTGCGACGATACCTTTTGGTAATGTTGCAGAGAACATCAATGTCTGGCGATTTTTTGGTAAATGTTTGATGATTTTATCAAGCTGTACGCCAAAACCCATGTCCAGCATGCGGTCTGTTTCATCGAGAACCAGAAAGCCTGCATCGTGAAGTTTTAATGTGCCGCGTTCAAGGTGGTCGTTAATACGGCCAGGCGTTCCAACGACAATGCGTGGATTTGCACGAAGCTGTGTCAGTTGTTTGTTGTAGGCTTCACCGCCAATGATGAAGGCTGTTCTGATATCGCTGTTTTGACCGATCAGTTGGTGCACGACCTCAAGAACTTGTTTCGCGAGTTCGCGTGTTGGTGTGAGTATGAGCGCAGCACCTTTTGGTGAGCGCAGGAGGTTTTCAACCAATGGAATGCTGAAGGCGGCTGTTTTTCCGGTTCCAGTCTGGGCCGACCCCAAAACATCGCGGCCTTTGAGTGCAAGCGGTATAGCCTGTTCCTGAATAGGGGTTGGCGTTGTATAATTCATTTTCGATAGAGACGCGTTCAGCGCTTGTGATAGGCCAAAGCCTTCAAAAGTGTTCATTTTATTATCTTTCATGTATCCGGCTGTTTTTCCGGCAAAACTCTTCCCGTACGCACAATGCATAAAGGTAAGGTTCCTGAGTTTCAGTTCGTTTATAAATGCGAACTTTTCGGAAAAAAGTGAGGCGAAAGACGTCAAGTCTTTGGAGGATCACGTATCTGTTTTTGAGGCAGATAGCTTTTCTGTAAGCTCTGATCTCTATATTAAGAGAACATTTATGTATTGGGCGCATTTGTGACAGGTTTAAGGTGTTCTGTCAAATTTTTGTTTTTTCTTTACTTATTCTGGGTAGCTGCTAAAGATTTACGCCTGTTTTCTTGAACAAGACAAAATCAGGAGTTTGAAATGTCTAAACCTAAAGTACTTATCAGCGATAAGCTGGACCCCTTGGCTGTAGAAATTTTTGAGAAAAATGGTTGTGAAGTTGACTTCAAACCCGGCCTTTCCCCCGAAGAACAATTAGAAATTATCGACCAATATGATGGTTTGGCCATCCGTTCAGCAACAACGGTTACGGCCGAAATGATTGCAAAGGCATCGAGGCTTAAGGTTGTTGGGCGCGCCGGTATTGGTGTTGATAATGTTGATATTCCGGCCGCAACCGAAGCGGGTGTTGTTGTGATGAATACGCCGTTTGGTAATTCGATTACGACGGCTGAGCATGCAATTGCGATGATGTTTGCATTGGCGCGTCAAATTCCCCAAGCGAATGAGTCTACTCATGCTGGTAAATGGGAAAAGAAAAAATTCATGGGGACTGAGCTTTATAACAAGGTGCTTGGCGTGATTGGTTGCGGAAATATTGGCGGTATTGCGGCCACGCGCGGTGTTGGTTTGCAAATGAATGTGATTGCGTTTGATCCGTTTTTGACCGAAGAACGTGCAATGGAACTTGGTGTGCAAAAAGTTGAGTTGGATGAATTGTTTGAGCGGGCTGATTTCATTACGATTCATGTTCCGAAGAATGAGCATACGACGAATTTGATTAACAAAGAGTCGATTGCGAAGATGAAAGATGGCGTTCGTATTATTAATTGCGCACGCGGTGGTATTATTAATGAAGCTGACCTGAAGGACGCGTTGGATTCAGGTAAGGTTGCAGGCGCTGCTTTGGATGTGTTCGAAGTTGAGCCGGCAAAAGAGAATGTTTTGTTCGGGCATGAAAATGTGATTTGTACGCCGCATTTGGGCGCGGCCACGACAGAGGCGCAAGTGAATGTTGCGCTTCAGGTTGCGGAACAAATGTCGGATTATCTGGTTAATGGCGCTGTGATGAATGCTTTGAATATGGCGTCTATTTCTGCGGAAGATGCGCCGAAGCTTAAGCCTTATCTTAAGCTTGCAGAGCAGCTTGGCAGCTTTGCCGGTCAGATCAGCAACACGGCAATCAAGAAAATTGAAATTGAGTATGAAGGTACGATTACGGCTATCAATACCGATCCGATTACCTCGACATTGCTGGCGACGCTTTTGGGGCAGCAAATGGATAGTGTGAATATGGTGAATGCGATGCAAATTGCGCAATCTCGCGGTATTGAGCTGAAGCAGAGTTATAATGACGAGATGAAAAACTGGCGCAGCATGATTAATGTGATTGTGACGACAGAAGAGCGTGAGCGTAATGTGACGGGGACGTTGTTTACCGGTAAAGAGCCGCGTATTGTGAATATTGAAGGTGTGCCGATCGAAGTTGCGCTTCAGCCTAATATGGTTTTCATTCGTAATGATGATCAGCCGGGTATGATTGGCGATCTTGGTAAGCTTCTTGGTGATGAAGGTTTGAATATTTCTGATTTTCGTTTGGGACGTAAGGATGAAAAATCCGGAGCGATTTGTATTGTCGCGTTGGATGCCCCTGTGAATGACGAAGTGTTTGAGAAGATTGCGTCACAGAAGCAGATTGTCAGCGCGAGGCGTTTGTCTTTTTAAGAAGTTAGAACTACTATATTTTCAAAGATTAAAAACCGCTTTGAAAGAGGCGGTTTTTTATTTGTTACGTTTTGCGAAATAACGTTTACAGGCGCTTTTTAGTTCGTTTTCCATTTTCCTGCCAACGTCACCGCCGTCGCCAGCCATTTTATTGAGAATAATGGCTTTTAGTGTTTGGTGGTGGGCTGAAACAATTGATATCGCATCATCGTCCAGTTTTTTGACTGTTTCGAGGAAGCTCAGCATGACGTTCGCCAGATTGCCGATCAGGTGGTATTTGAAAGTTGAGGCGTTGGCTTTTAGCTGCATAACAGGCGTTGTCATTCCCTGCACAGCCTCTTTCATTGAAATTTCACCATTTTTTTCTGCATTTTTTATGGATTGTTCAAGCTTATCGAGGAATTCCATGGCCAGAGGTAAAAAATCGACATCGTTATTATCCATGACGTCCTGGCAGCGTTTGACTATTTTTTCGTCTAAGGGCCCTGCGCCAACTTTTCTCTGAAGGGTGTGATCAGCTTTATGGATTTTTATGTCTGGGTTTTGGACGTTTTCTGTCATGATCTTTTTAGAATTTTTTACTCATTGCGTTTATTGTATTCATTATTTCTTATGTTTGACAATTTTTAATTCTAAAGGTCGCTATTTCTGCGGAAAGGGCCTTTATATTTGTCAATTTTCCTGCGGCGGCGATCCGGGCCGAAATAGTCCGGTGTTTCAATAAAGTCTCTGGGTTTATTGATGACGTAGGCGATGCGCCTTGCGAGATCGTTTGCGGAAAAGGGTTTTACAAGAAATTCTGTGACGCCAGTATCACGGGCTTGTGCTACTCGGGGCATGGCGCTGAAACCTGTCATCATGACGACGGGAACTGTACGATTTGGGGATTTTTTATCCTGACGCATTCGTTTTACAAGCTGAATGCCGCTCACAGGCTGCATATGCCAATCGGTGATTACGATGTCGGGATTTTCTCTACAGAATATTCGGTATCCTTCATTGCCTTCTGCGGCTGTCAGGATTTTTCCTACTCCAAGCGTACCTAAAACTGAGCCCACCAGTTTTAGCATTGGAACTGTGTCTTCAACGATTAATACGCTTAATTTTTCAAACTGAAACGCCATGTTTTAAAGTTTACAACGCCTAAATATTTACTTCCATCATTTCGTAAGCTCATAAGGCGGGAACTGGTATAAAAATACAAGATATTTGTAAAAAAGCTTACTGCTTAATAAGAGAACCCCGGTACCCAACCTGCATTACAACCTAAGTTGCAAACAAGGCCAGACACCGGGGTCTCGATGGGAAGCATAATCCTATAAAATATTACAGGGTCATGGATAGAACAACTGTAATATCTATAGGCTGTCGCTCTGATCAGATGTTGTGAACATATAAGGGCTACTTATAAAATTTCACATATCCATGAATGAACCCTCATCCATTTTATTTATCGTGGCAATCAACCACTCGCCGCTTCGAATATATAACGCGTTATTCGCGACGTTTCAGAGTAAAATACAAATGTTTTTAATCCGTTTTGTACGATGATTATCTTTACAAATGCTTTTATGTGCACGACCACAAGTCAGATAATCAAAGAGGATCAAAAACTTTTTTACCCCTTAAGCTTTGCGGACCATCCAAAAACTTCCGAGGAGGCTTAAAGAGGTTTCTTCCGAAAAACCCAAACCGGGCGACTAGTTCCGGCTCTTGTTCTCGTGCAAGTATCTTACGACCCCTGCTGAACATGAATCAAACTTTAGCCGAGATTCGATCGTTGTCGAGTCTTTTTCGCAAGTTTTTGTAATTTTTCTTCAAGGCTAGCGCCATTATTGAAATATTGTTTCAATAAGTAAGGTTCTTTGGTTTTTAAAAGAATTGAAAAAATGCACATCTTTATCCACAGTTTATGCGCTGTGGAATTTTTTTGTATCAGGGGGGAGGGAAAGAGCTTTTTCTCGATTTTATGAGTTGGTTTTCATCCAATTTTAACGAATCGTGCGTATAAATTTAGATGGTTTGTTAAAAAAATGGACCTGATTTGAGAAATATGATTCGTGTTTTTTGAGTCAAAATAAGAACATTTAATAAAATGAGGGTATATGTAAGAGGGGCATGGGCAAAGTTCAAGTCTTAAAGCTATTCCAAATTTAAAAATTTCGGAACAGTCTTTTGACATAATTGTTGACAAAAAATCAATAATGCGTTAAAAATTGTTCCATTCTGTTAAGAAACTGTTAAAGATAGCCCGTAAATCTTATGAGCTATTGAAAAAGCAAGGGCTTATTGCCCTTTTGTTTAGTTACGTATTGAAAAGAAGAGGATCAAGGCCATGGCAAACGAGAGCGCAAATGCCAATCAAGCGTCAGAGACTACCAATAATGCTGAAGGTAACGAGGTTACAGTAACACTTGTAGATGGTGTATGTGTGGTTACGACTGGCTCTGCGACAGAGGGGCTTACGGCTCCGATTATTATAGAGAAGCCAGTTGCTGGCGAGACGGCACAGATTGATGTTGTTCCGGGGCAGAAATATTTCTTCGATTTTAACGAAAATAATGTTCAGTCCTTTGTTCAGGACGGTGAAGACCTTACGCTTACATTTGCTGACGGTAGTGCGGTGATTTTGAGCGGCTTTGGTGTTGCTTCTCAGGGCGTTCTTCCTGCAACTCTGGCTTTCAGCGATGCGCTTTCCGCTGATGAGCTTCAGGGTTTGATTAAAGTGGTTGATACAACACCTGCCCAAGATGGATTAGAAGAGCCTCAAGCTGAGGTTCGTGGAGAGTCTGAAACTGAAGAAGTTGCTTCTACAGATGATGAGTCTGAAGGTACGGATGTGGCGGCTGTGGAGCCTGCTGCCGGTGAGCCATCTGCACAGCAATTGGCTAATATTGAGCCTGCTGCTGGTGATGATGCCGATGGGGTTGAGGGATCTTCTCCGTTTAACAGTACATTTGATTCTACGCCTATTGGTGCCTTGAATGCCGTTGGGCCTTTGAATCCAACTGCGCTTCAGTATGGTGTTGATCAGCCTACGCACGACATTTTCCTTGAAGAGGAAGAGGTCGAGATTATAGATGGCGCGCCTGAAGCCGGTGATGTTGTGTCTTCTATTGATGAAACAAATTTAGGTCCTCTTCCTGTCTCGGGAACAGTGCCGTTTGATTTTGGCACAGATGGTGGTGGCGCGGTTTGTGCCGATGGTAATTTTGGTGTGTCTGGTTCTTTGATGGGTGGTAATTTTACATCCGGTGGTCAGGCTATTACGGTTACAGATACGCCTTCTGGCTATGTCGGTACGATTAATGGCGGCGCGACGACTGTGTTTACGTTGACGCTTGATAAACAAACCGGTGATTATACGTTTACGCAAGTTGGCCCTTTGGATCACGAGGATTCTACAGATCCGAATGATGTTATACAGCTGACATTCGGTGTTGAGGTGACGGATGCTGATGGTGATGCTGCGACATCTGACATTATTATCAATATTGCCGATGATGCGCCTTTGGTGGCTGCGCCTGATGCGAATACATTTGATGAGTCACTTTTGAGCGGCGGACCGATTGTTATTAATGACACGCTGGTTGTTGATTTCGGTAACGATGTTGCCGGTACAGTGACACCAGCAGGCACAAACACTGTAACGGGTGTTCCTGCGCTGACATCTGGTGGTAATGCAATTACAATTACGCCGACAGCCAATGGTTATATCGGTACTTTGCCGGGCGGAGGCACTGCATTTGAGCTTGTGATTAATTCTGCGACGGGGGCTTATACATTCACACAAAATGTGCCGTTGGATCACAATCCGGCGAATGATACGATTTCTTTGAATTTCGACGTGAATGTGATTGACTTTGATGGTGATTCAACTGCGACAGTAATTACAGTCAATATCACTGATTCTACACCTGAGTTTAATGATAAGCCTGTTCTTGGTGATGCGCTTCAGATCGTTGACGAAACAGATCTTCCGGGTGTGAGTGTTAATGGCCAGTTGAGCGTTGATTTCGGTGCGGATGCGCCGGGTATCGTTGCCGGTAATGATACATTTTTGTCCGGTGGTTCACAGCTTGGTGGTGCTTTGACATCTGGTGGTCAGCCAGTGACGGTGGCTCTGGTTGGTGACACATATATAGGCACGATTCCAGGCGGTATGCAGGTCTTTACGTTGCAGGTTAACCCAAACGGGTCTTACGAGTTTGATTTGCTCGGTACGCTTGATCATAATGATCCGAATGATCCTAACGACATTATTGATCTGATGTTCGGTGTGACGGTGACGGACGCCGATGGTGATACAGATTCAACAACGATCATAATTAAAGTTAAAGATGATGCGCCGACAATCGGTGATAGCTCTGGTGATGTTGATGAAACTGCGCTTGATGGCGGTCCGATTTCGACATCTGACACATTGATTACGAATTTTGGTACGGAAGTAGGTTCTATTATTCCAAACGGCGGTGTTGTGGCCGAAGTTAATGGTAATCCAATTGTTTTGACAGCCGGTGGTTTGCCTGTTGCTTTTACGTCGACAACCAATGGTTATGTTGGCACAACAAATGGTGGCGGCGATACAATTTTCACACTGACAATTAATTCAGTAACCGGTCAGTATGTTTATACGCAATTCTCTGCGTTTGATCATCCTGATGGAACTGATCCGAATGACACAATTGAATTGTTGTTTGATGTTGCTGTGACAAGCACGGATGGTGATACAGACACAGGTACGATTACTGTTTCTGTAGCGGATGATGGTCCGGTTGCCAATGATGATGTAACAGGTTCCGAAGAAGGTCAGACAATCACCGGTGACCTGGTTGCCAATGATGATTTGAGTACAGATGTTGCAAATATTGTGACTGAAGTTGAATTTGGTGGAAATACATTTGCAATTCCAAATGGTGGTTCGGAAGATATCGTAACGCCTTTGGGTACACTTACACTGAATAGTGATGGTACATATACATTCGTGACTATTGATGGTACGGATCCTGACGGGACGCTTGAGTTCATTTATACTCTTGTGGATAGTGATGGTGATAGCGACACAGCGACACTTTCTATCCGTGTAACGCCGGATGGTCAGCCGGTTGCGGTGACCGAAACCATGACAGTGGATGAGACGAACCTTACGCCAGGTCCATTGGTAATTAATGAGACTTTGACGGTTGATTTCGGTCTTGATGGTGCGGGTACAATTACACCTTCAGGGACAACAAATGCTGGTGGGTCCATTGCTGGTGCGCAGCTGACATCCGGTGGTCAGCCTGTTGAAATTCAGACAACTGCTAATGGTTATGTTGGTGTTCTTCAGGGTACGACAACACAAATATTCGAGCTTATTGTTCAGAATAACGGTCAGTACTCATTTGCGTTGTTCCAGACTTTGGATCATGCAGATGCGACAGATCCGAATGACCTGATCAGCCTTGAATTTGGTATTACGATTGCGGATGCTGATGGTGATACAGCGCCTGGCACAATCACGATTAATGTGCTTGATGATGCGCCGGTTGCGTTTGATGATGTGAACACAGTTCCACAGAATCAAACAACAGCGAGCGGTAATGTTGTTAATAACGATATCGAAGGTGAAGATGCGCCTTCGAATGTTACAAGCATTCGTTTTAATGGCGGCGATGTGCCTGTTGTTGCTGGTGTGCCAACAGTGATTAATGGTGATTACGGTATTCTGACAATTAATGCCGACGGTACATACCAATATGTATCAAATGGCACGAATACGACGGCTGTTCAGGATGTGTTTACTTATAAGCTGACAGATTTTGATGGTGATACAGATACAGCCGAGTTGACGATTGATGTTGCGGATGTTGATGATAAGCCGATTTTGGCTGATCCTGCACCGTTGAGCGTTGATGAGACGGATCTTGTTCCAACGGATTCAGATTCAAATACTGTTACGGCAAACTTTGGTACTGATGGTCCGGGTACATATACTGTGACTGGCGCTGGTACATTTACCTTTAATGGTGGTGTGAATAACCAGCTTACATCCGAAGGTCATCCGGTTGCTGTGAATGTTGTTGGTAACAGCTATGTTGGTTCTGCAAACGGAAACACGATCTTTACGTTGGATCTGAACCAGACAACTGGTCAATACACATTCACATTGGAAGGTACTTTGGATCACGCAGATGCGACAGATCCGAATGATGCGATCCAGCTTGCGTTTGGTGTGACAGCACAAGACAGCGACGATGATACAGATACAGGCACAATTGTTGTGAATGTTCTGGATGATGGTCCGGTTGCGCATGATGATTGTAATACATTTGATGTGCAGGCTGGCGCTGGCGACTTTAACTTTGTTTATGTTCTGGATACATCCGGTTCTATGGGTGATAATGATCCGAGTGATGGTTCTACAACCCGTATCGAGATTCTGATTGATGCTGTGACACAGCAGCTTCAGGATTATGCGAATTATCAGAACGGCGATATCAAGGTCCATCTTGTGACGTTCGGTACAGATGTGAAATCTTCGCTGACACTGGATTTCTCCGATCCTGATGCTTTGGCGGATGGTTTGGCTTATCTGAATGGTCTTGATGGTAACGGTTTGACGAATTATGAGTCTCCGTTGCAATCAGCGTTGGACTTTCTGAATGGTGGTGAGCCTATTTCGGGTGCGACAACGACGACGTATTTCATCTCTGATGGTGCGCCGAACCGCCATGTTGATGATTTGGGTAATGTTGTAAACCCGCCGGGTTCTTCTGCTGAGGAAAGTCAAATTATTCGTGCGGAAATCACAGGTACGAGCACAACAACAAGTGATGGTACATTTGGTGATAACACGGATGAAGTTGGCGCTTTGCAGGCGCTGAGTGACGAGGTTGTTGCTGTTGGTATCAGTATTGGTGATAATCAGAATTTGAACTTGATTGATACGGATGCAACAGCGACATATATCGATGATCCAAGTGATCTGCCATCTGTTCTTGCCGGTACAAATCCATTGGCCGGTAGCACGACTGGTAATGTGATTACCGGTGAAAATGGCGGGCCGGGCGCGTCTGATACTCTTAGTCAAGATGTTGATACGACGGTTACAAGCATCAGCTTTGGCGGAAATACACTCGCTGTTGATGCGGTGAATGGTGCGACGATCAATGGTCAATTCGGTACATTGGTTATCAATGCAGACGGGTCTTACACATATGAGCTGACTGCCGGTAATGTTACAAATGACTTCCTTGAGACGTTTACATACGAAATCACGGATGGTGATGGTGATACAAGCACAGCGTTGTTGAACTTGAAAGGCAATGCGCCACTTGAGGTTCAGACAGAGGCTTTGATAGTTGACGAAACAGACTTGAACCCAACGGATGTTGATTCAGGTGTTGTGACGGCAAACTTTGAACCAGGCGTTACAGCGACATTTGATAGTAATGACACATTTACTTCGAGTGTGCCTTTGACATCGAACGGTGCGCCAGTTGCGGTTAATCTTGTTGGTAATAACTATGTTGGCAGCGTTGGTACAGAAACCATCTTTACGTTGGTTCTTAACCAGACAACAGGTGCGTATGATTTCGTTCTTGAAGGTGTTCTTGATCACCCGGACACAACAAACCCTGATGACAGTATTTTGTTGAACTTCGGTGTGACAGCGACGGCTAGTGATGGCGATTCAGATACAGGCACAATTCGTGTGAGCGTTAAGGATGATGGTCCTGATGCACGTGATGATAATAATTCTGTCGCGCAGAACACAACGACCGCTTCAGGTAATGTAGTTGCCAATGATGATGGCGGCGAAGATGTTGTTGCGACAGTAACTCATGTTACATTCAACGGCATAAATGTTGTGGTTGACCCTGTAAATGGCGCAACCATTAACGGTCAGTACGGTGCGCTGACAATTAATGCTGATGGCAGTTATGATTATGTATCGAATGGTACAAATACAGTAGCTGTTCAGGATGTGTTTACTTATACATTGGCTGATAATGATGGTGATGTGGATACAGCAGATCTGACGATCCGTATTGCGGATGTTGATGATCAGCCGATTTTGGCCAATCCAGCCGAGCTTATTGTTGATGAAACAGATTTGAACCCGACGGATACTGATAGTGATGCGATTACTGCAAATTTCGGTAATGATGGCCCGGGTGCGTTTACCGTAACAGGCGCTGGTACATTCGGCTTCTCTGGTGCAACAAATAATCAGCTTACATCAAATGGTGCGAGCGTGAATGTTGGTGTTGAAGGCAACGATTATGTTGGCCGCGCTGGCGGTGATGAAATCTTCCGTTTGACGCTGAATAATGTGACAGGTGAATATGAGTTTATCCTGATGGGTGTTCTGGATCACGCCGATACAACAAATCCTGATGACACAATCGAGCTTAGCTTCGGTGTGACAGCGACGGATAGTGACGGTGATACTGACACAGGCACAATTGTTGTGAATGTGAAAGATGATGGTCCATCGATTGAGAATAAAGCACGCTCAATTGACGAAGATGGTCTTGCCAATGGCGGCGGTCCAATCAGCTATTCTCATACTTTGAGCCATGATTATGGTGAAGATGGTTCCGGCGAAATCCGTCCGACAGATAACTTTACTGCAACGTTCCAGGTTGGCGGTGCTGCTCAAACCCTGACATCCGGCGGTGATGTTATTACCGTGGCAGCGACAGCCAATGGTTATGTTGGTACAACAAATGGTGGCGGCGATACGATCTTTACTCTGAGCGTTCAGAATAACGGTCAGTATACATATACGCAGTTTTCACCGGTTGACCATCCTGATGGCACGAATCCCGATGATGTGATTTGGTTGAAGTTCGAAGTTGAAATTGTAGATTTCGATGGTGATACGGATACTGCAATGATCATTGTTGATCTTCACGATGGTGGTCCGGTTGCGCATGACGATTGTGTTGAGTTCAATGCTGCTGATGGAGCTTTGGGTGGTAATGTTGTTTCTAATGATGATCAGGGCCCTGATGTTGTGGCAAGTGTGACGCAGGTGAAGTTTGGCGGCAGCATATTTGATGTTCCGACAAACGGTACAGACACAGTGATTAACGGCCAGTTTGGTGCGTTAACAATTAACAATAGCGGTGAGTACACATATGATTTGTTTGATAATGTCTTTGCCGGAGCGACAGGTGCGACAGCTTCGTTGAGCCCCGTTCAGGCTGATGTTAATGGTACGCAGGACTCGCTTACTAAAGATGGCATTACGGTTAGCATCTCGAATACCGGTAATTATGACATTTCATGGGTTGATACAGCTGATGGTTCAGGTCTGGGTATTGATAATCTTAACTCTGGTGACAGTAAGAAAATCTGGCCATCAGGTGAAGGTTTTAATATCGGTTTTGCCGAAGATGCAAGCAAAGTAACACTCACGATTGCTGAGCTTGGTGACAATAATGATAATGGTGATAAAGGTGCCGATCTTAAGGTTACTTTGGCCGATGGAAGCGTTGTTGATGTCGAGGTTCAATTTGACCCAGCCGAAATCAATAATGGTCATATGGAGTTCACTCTGGACTCTGCTGATTATGGCCAGTTGATTACGAGCGTTCTTTTGGCTTCGACCAATGATGGTACATATGACGCAGCGTCTATGTTGCTCAATAATGTTGAGGTTGAATATCCTGGTAATCATGTAGATTGTGTTGTTGATCAGTTCGAATATGTTCTGAGCGACTTTGATGGCGATACGGATACGGCTTTGTTGAAAATCAAAGCGTTTGCGCCTGAAGATACATTTATCGTTGGTGACAATGTTGATGATGTTGACGGCGAGACGACGCCCTGGGTTGTTGGTGGTGGTGAAGAAGCCATTATCGGTAGCGCAGGTAATGATGTTCTTGTCGGTGATGTTGGTGGGTCGCAACTTGTTGATCAGGATCAGGATTATAACTTTGTTTATGTTCTGGATACATCCGGTTCCATGGGTGACAACAATTCAAGCGATGGCCGTAACGATAAGATCGAGATTTTGATTGATGCTGTTAAAGCTCAGATGAATCAGTTTGATGCTTATCAAAATGGCCAGATCAAAGTGCATTTGGTATCTTTTGGCACCAGTGTAAAATCAACATTTACTGTCGATTTTGCGAGCGCAACAGCTTTGGCTGATGTGGCTGCTTATCTTGATGGGCTTGATGGTAACGGTTTGACGAACTATGAATCTCCGTTGCAGGCAGCGAATTCATGGTTGTCTAGTGCCGATCCAATAGGCGGTGATGCGATCACAACGACGTATTTCATCTCTGATGGTCAGCCAAACCGCCATGTTGATGATTTAGGTAATGTGGTTAATCCACCGGGGAGTTCAGCAGAAGAAGACCAGATTATCCGTGCGGAAATCACAGGTACGAGCACAACAACAAGTGATGGTACATTTGGTGATAACACGGATGAAGTTGGCGCTTTGCAGGCGTTGAGTGATGAAGTTGTTGGCGTTGGTATTAATGTTGGTAATAATTTGAACCTGAACTTGATTGATTCAGATGGTGCGGCAACATATATTGACGATGCGACAGATTTGAAAGCTGTTCTTGATGGTGCTAACCCATTGAATCAGCTGGCTGCTGTAGGCGGCGATGACATTCAGGGCGGTGATCGTGACGATTTGATTTTTGGTGACAGTCTGAATTCAGATGATCTAGCGGATGCACAAGGTTTGGCGACCAATGATGGTGCTGGTTGGAATGTATTTGAACGCCTTGAAAATGGTGAAGGGAACGACACTACTTGGGATCGCGCCGATACACTTCATTATATTCGTGCGAATGCAGAAGATCTGGCTGCGGAGTCTATTAATTCTGAAGGTCAGGGTCGTCAGGGTCGTGATGACACCATTCAGGGTGGATCTGGTGATGACACAATCTTTGGTCAAGAAGGTGATGATGTTATTACGGGTGGTGCAGGCAACGATACACTTTATGGTGGAACGGGCGCGGATACATTCCTGTATGAAGCCATTACGGATGGTGTTGATACAGTGAAGGATTTCGATGTTACTGAAGGCGATGTTCTGGATGTAGCTGCTTTGCTGGTTGGTTATAACGCTTTGCAAGATAGTATCGATGACTTCGTATTTGCGACCGAGGTTGCAGGAGATACGGTTATTTCCGTGAATGAGACAGGTGTTGGCGGCGCAGCCAATGCAACGCAGATTGCTGTACTCGAAGCGGTAACTGGTCTTGATCTGGAGTTGGCCACTAATAATGGTGAAACAACAGTGTAAAAAAGTTCTTAACAGAAGCATTGGCCTTTCTCGGGGCTTTTGGTTCTCTTTAAAACCCGGTTTTCTTTGTGAAGCCGGGTTTTTTATATGCGTTTATAAAATTTGGTAAAGACGCTTCTTAAAACTTTGAAATGAAGTAATAAAAATTATGCAAAGCGCTTGCATCTTGATCAGAAAAGAGGCATAACTAGGTTTGATTCAAGCTGTGGATAACTTTTATCCGGCTGTATAGATTTTAAGAATTCTTTGAGTGAGAGGAACAAGACCGTGATTTTCAAAAATAGTAAAATTCGTACATTATGCCTGACAGTGTCAACTGTGGCTTTGCTTGGTTTTGGCGCTGGTTCGGCCCTATCTCAGGATGAAGCGTTGCATAAGTCCTTGAGTATCTCTTTACAAGAAGCGGTTTCAACAGGTATTGCGACTAACCCAGAATATGGCGTTGTTGCGGCGAGTCGCCGTGCGACAGATGAAGAGTTGGAGCAAGGGCATGCTTTGTTCTTGCCATCGGTTGATATGCGGGCGGATGCCGGTTACGAGCATAGTGATGATCCTGCGACACGTGGTGGTATTGATGGGGATGATGAAGAAAATCTGTTCCGTAAGGAAATCTCTCTTACTCTTACCCAGATGCTTTTTGATGGCTGGGAATCAAAATATGAAGTTGAGCGCCAGAAAGCGCGGATTAGTTCTTCTGCTCATCGTGTGCGTGAGACAGCTGAACTTGTTGGTTTGTCTATTGTTGAATCGTATTTAGAAGTATTACGC
>Ga0316204_10006698_pt1 | contig 17473 bp, 16 predicted proteins | sample 6monrhotite_MG_2_FD_205661 | JGI IMG/M metagenome (GOLD analysis project Ga0316204, IMG submission 205661) | Microbial mat bacterial communities from mineral coupon in-situ incubated in ocean water Damariscotta River, Maine, United States -... | ecosystem: Environmental > Aquatic > Marine >... | reverse complement strand
CCTTTAGGTTTGCTGATGGTTGCCGTATCGCTCATAGCGGTGTGCGGAGCCATTGATATAGCCAAGACACTTACTATCGCGGATGTTATGAGTAACTTGCGCTTCTTCATGATTTACGCTTCCTATATTTATGCTGCAGCTGCAGCGTAGGTTGAATTAATGCCTTCGATAACTCATGTTTGTGTGTCAACATTAAAGCCTAGGCCATTACTCGCCTCACAAAACCCCAAATAATTAAACAATTCACCATCACCTTTTGCAGAAAAATTATCCACGCAGGCACTGCATACTCCGGTTACATCATCAGCCTCATTAAGGTCAATCCCAGCGGGCAACACTTTCTCAAATGTTCCCCAAAAGATAGCTATAACACATGAATAATAGAAATCGTTTCTTCCAATAGCAATAATAGGAAATAACGATTCAAGATCTTTTGATGGCAGCCGAGGGGCGTGAGCATATCGCCCACTCGGTTCAACTCACAGTACGTGAAATTAACACCATGCACGACATTGCCAAAAGTAGCTATACGCTCTCGATAAAGGCGAAAAAATTTTCAAGATAAACAAAAAAAAGGGACAAATTTAATGCCTTTCTCTATTTCTTCTAATCCTGAATTTAGTAATCTATGGCGTTGTCTTATGGCGACAATACCGGACAAGAGAGTGCTGTCCTCGCAATAAAATAGATCGTGTTCAGCCGCCTTGTCCAGGCCTACAACTGAAACCTCTCTGAATAAAACCACCCTGTGTGACAATTTGTCGCATTGTGGTGATGACCTTGTCCCGCCTATCATAAATAAGAGTATTCTAATGGAGTGACGCAGATGAGACGACAGGCAGGCTGGCTAATATTACTGCTGGGCATTCTGGGGAGCGTACAGGCCGATGAAGTCTGTAAAGATCCCGGTGCCTCAACCGGTGATCCGCAGTTTGTCACCGAGACCTTTGCAGGCTCCGGTAACTGCGTCTGGTGCCACAACAACATCTACGACCAACAGGGCCGTGATGTCTCCATCGGCGATGATTGGTCGTCGACCATGATGGCTAATGCCAGTCGTGATCCGTTCTGGCGGGCCAAGGTGCGTAGCGAGTTAAACCGTCACCCGGAACTGGCTGAGGTGATTGCCGATAAATGCAGTCGCTGCCATGCGCCGATGGCGAATGAGACCGCCCGGCAACAAGGCGATACGCTTGCGATTTTTGATAAAGGCATGCTGGATGCTACCAGCCCGTTGCATGATGCTGCGATGGATGGGGTGAGCTGTACCGTCTGTCACCAGATTGAGGATGGCGAACATCTGGGCACCCTGGCCGGGGTCTCTGGGCATTTTAAAATCAATCAACAAAAGTTGATATATGGCCCCTATGACGAGTTGTTCACCCGGCCAATGCTTCACCACACGGGCTATAAGCCGGTGTATAGTCCGCACATCAAAAAATCAGAGTTGTGCGCTAGCTGTCACAATCTCAAAACCCCATTTGTTGATGAAAATGGAAAATTGTTGACCGAAACGCCGGAGCAAGAATTTCCCGAGCAGATGCCCTATAGCGAATGGTTGCACAGCGATTATGCCAATATCGCCAGTTGCCAGGACTGCCATATGAGTCGGACTGACGGTGTGGTGATCTCCCAAGCTCCCCCGTGGCTAGATACCCGGCGCGATCAGTTCGCCATGCATGAATTTGTCGGCGGTAACATGTTGATGCTGGATATCTTCGATAGCAACAAAGCACAGCTGGGCGTACTGGCTGACAATTTTGCAGAGACGATGGACAAGACCAAGGCGATGCTCAAAGGGGCGGCAAGCTTGAAGCTGGTCGCCAGTTCATTGCAAAACAATACCCTGGGTTTCACTCTGCAGGTGAACAGCCACACCGGACACAAGCTGCCTACAGGCTATCCCTCACGGCGTATTATCCTCCAGGTAAAAGTGAGCGATGCTAAGGGCAATATTGTATTTGAATCGGGCAGAGTCGAAGCTAATGGCAGTGTAGTCGGCTTGGATAGTGATTTGCACACTGATCGCTTCGAACCCCATTACGATGTGATTCAACATCCTGAGCAGGTACAGGTTTACGAAGCGATGATGGTCAACAACCAGGATCAACTTACCTATACGCTGTTACGGGGCGCACGTTATGTAAAGGATAACCGCATCCTACCGGCGGGTTTTGATAAACAAACCGCCCCGTCTGATATCCGTGTGCATGGTAATGCGATGGAGGATGCTAACTTTACTGCTGGCGCGGATCAAATACGCTATCAAATAAGTGGCCTGAGTGAGGTGAGTTACCAGATCGAGGCGTCATTGATCTACCAGCCGCTGGCACGGGGATTTGCTAATGACCTGTTTCAGGATAACAGCGATGAGGTGCAAAACTTTGAAATGATGTTTAGTAAATCGCCACATAAATCCACCACCATGGCTACACTGATATTTTCCCCAACACATTCACTCAACTCCATGGAGAACAAAAAATGATTAAATACACGGCACTGTTACTGTTGATCGCTGCTCCGGCACTGGTTAGCGCTGGAGACCACGGCGACCCTCGGGTAAAAGAGAGCCGTGAAGCCATCAAGGCATTTTCCATGGAGCTGAAAGGTAATTTGCAGACGGCGATGAAAAGTGGCGGGCCGATCGAGGCCATTGATGTCTGTAAAACCGTGGCACCCGCTATTGCTGTGGAGCAGTCTGTTGCCAAAAATATGGAGATACGTCGCACCAGTTTGAAGGTACGCAATTTGGCTAACACTCCAGATGACTGGGAACGTAAGGTGCTAGAAATCTTTGAGAAAAGAAAGGCGGCGGGTGAGGATGTGAAAAAAATCGATCATCATGAAGTGATGGAGATGGATGGCAAAATGGTATTCCGTTACATGAAGGCGATCCCAACTAAAGAGAAGCCTTGCACCATCTGCCACGGCACCAATATCACCCCCAAGGTGGCGGAGGCATTGGACAAGGCCTATCCTGATGATCAGGCGCGAGGCTTCAAGGCCGGAGATATTCGTGGAGCCTTTAGTATTATTCAGGCACTGTGAGAACTCAGTTTACGGTAAGTGTAGATTTTGCGGGCAGACGAACATTGGGGGCATTTTTTGAGTTTCTCTTGAGTATGCGGGGTAGCCTCTTTCAATCGCGTAGCAACATCTTCTCTGCCGCCTTAGCGACTCATAAAATGCCGTTGAGAACCCCGTTGAGATGCAGCCGAGGCTGATAGAAAGCCTTGGGTAAAGCCTTTGCTTATTTGCCTCCTTCGGGCGGCTACGAATCCAATTTTGATCCCGTCAAAATTGTCTCTTTGGTTACGTTCTCTTGGCCGCTCAAGATAAATTTATCTGGAACAAATTTAAGCGACATAGTCGACCCGAAGGACGTAGCACTTGGATGTGCGGCGTAAAATAATTAGCAGCCAGACTACCCCCGCCATCAATCCAACATCGCGACAGCGATACAAATATCATTAGCGCCTATTTACCTTAGGTACACAGCTGTTATGCTGGAGCCACACCTCAACAGATAATAAAGGGGCTTGAATGCACAGTTACTCTGCTTTTTTTGCTACCATTTTTTGCATACTGCTTTTAGCATCCTGCGGTGGCGGTGACACCGCACCCACTAATACAGACACACACGAGCGTGTCGCTAAAACTGAAACCCGCCCCAGCAACAGCAGTTGCCTTGCGCCTGCCAATGGTGCCGATACGGTCAGCCTGCTCTCCAATACCGATTGTTTTACTGATACCGCTCAACAACTTGTTGCTGAGGGGGTTATCCCCTACACCGTGAACAGCGTGCTGTGGTCAGATGGTGAGAGCAAAGGTCGCTACTTTGCCATCCCTGATGGTACGCAAATCACCTTAACTGTAGATGAGTCCTCTATTGTCGCGAGTAATGGCATCGAAAATGGTGATTTGGATTTTCCAGTCGGCTCAGTGCTCATCAAGCACTTTTTTAGTGGTGAGCGCATCGTAGAGACTCGCCTGCTAATGAACCACCTTAACGATGGCTGGGTGGGTTATAGCTATCAATGGAACGATGCGCAAACAGAGGCTAATTTACTGACCACTGCAAAGCAGATCAACACACCCGTCAGGCACTACTTCCCGAGTCGCCCAGAGTGTATGGATTGCCATACCGATGCGGCACTGGTGGCACTTGGCCCAGATACCCTGCAACTCAACTATACCCTCTATTACACCGATGGCAGTGAAGAGAACTACTTAGATGCACTGGATAGGCTTGGGTATTTCTTCATCGCTCCCCTACCCGCCTACAAAAATAACCGCCTCTATGCCCTCGGTGATAACAGTGCAAGCGCAGAACAAAAGGTCCGCAGCTATCTACACAGCAACTGCTCAGGTTGCCACCGTACGGGGGCACCTCAAGGCGGATTCGATATGCGCTATACCTCATCCTTTGCAACAGTAGACGTGAACGTATGCGGTATAGACGCCAGTGAACCAAGCAGCCCTATCGGTGGCAAACTCATCGATCCAGGTAACGCCAGCAACTCAACCATCTACCAGCGACTCGCCTCCATTAGCAGTATCCAAATGCCACCCATCGGGCGCGAAACGACCGACCCGATAGCAATAGAGCTGATGGAGGCGTGGATTAACAGTTTAAGTAGCTGTGATTAGTATTTGGGCTTAAATCAAAATCACTCGAAGAAAGGCTGCTTGTTGGCGAGTACCTATTTCAATCGCGGCGCGACACCTTCTCTGTCGCGTTAGCGATCAAACCAAAACCCATCGTAAGCCAAAGCCAAAATATATTTCCACATTAAGCTTGACTACTTGCCTTATTTTTACTAATTTCAGTAACAACAGAAACAACAGAAGACGAGTTATGAAACTAACACCAGTTATGGAAAAGTACATTCTTCATTGGGGTGAAATGGGTACTCGCTGGGGTGTGAATCGCACGGTGTCGCAGATTCATGCTCTGTTGTACCTCGCTACAAAACCACTAAATGCTGAAGAAATTACAGAAATCCTAGGGGTTGCTCGCTCCAATGTCAGTACCAGCATAAAAGAACTGCAATCCTGGAAGCTGGTCAAAACTGTCCCCCTGATGGGTGACCGACGCGATCATTTTGAAACGATGAAGGATCCCTGGGAATTGTTCTACACCATTATGGAGGGGCGTAAACAGCGAGAGCTGGATCCAACCATGTCGGTATTGCGCGAGTGTGTATTGGATAGCGAGGCCGATAAGGAAACACCCGCAGAAGTGAAGGCTCGCATGAAGGACGTCTTGGAATTCATGGAAACACTGGATACCTGGCATGGCCAAATAAAGGGATTGCCGAAATCAACACTGCTAAAACTGATTAAACTCGGCGCCAAAATTCAAAGCTTTTTACCTGGCAACTCAACAACCACCAGCTAAAGCTGGTGGGTTAGTATTACGGACTAAAGTCCGGATACGGGTCAAAGACCCGTTTACGACTCCGTTTTAAAGTTGTCATCACCCCTGGGCTCAAAGTGATGTTCGAGATATTCTTTTATCATTTCCTCTGTTAGCTCACCCGATGTGACACAGAAGTAGCCTCTTGCCCAAAAATGACGACCCCAGTAACGACGTTTCAATTCTGGAAAACTTTCAAACAATTTCGCTGAGCTACGACCCTTTATACGTCGCATTATCTCACTCGGTGCCAAATTAGGGGGGGCTGATACAAGGAGATGTATGTGGTCACTGCTCACTACACCTTTTATGATATCTATTTCAAAGGCTTGGCATGTCTGACGAATCAGCTCTCTAACATGCAAACCCACCTCACCCTTAAGCACTTGATATCTATATTTCGTAACAAAGACAAAATGATATTGAATCTTATAAATCGTATGACTACCGTAACGATATTCCATAACCAAATACCTTAGTAAACCTATACCTGAGTATCGCAGATAAATCTGACCGCCTAAAGGCGGTGGTTTTAACCTTTAATCGAAACGAATAAAACGGGTAATTTTTTGCCCATATATTTCTGTAATTACAGAAATTACAGTACAAAGGAGATTTGAGTATGAACATTGCTTACCCACTCACTATTTATTTCGATGCATCGTGTGTACTTTGTTATTCCGAGATGCAAAGCATCAAACATAACGATGCGGACAATCGTTTGATTTTAGTGGACTGCTCCACGCCAGAATTCAATGACAGCGAGTTCCAAAAGCAGGGAGTCACTCGTGATGCAATGATGAACTGCCTGCACGCCCAAGACGCTCAAGGAAATTGGCTCAAAGGCGTTACGGCATTCGAAATAATTTACCGCTCGGTTGGGATGACCACCATCGCAAAATTGTGGGGACATCCATTGATCCGTCCGTTGGCAGAGCGCGCTTATCCTTGGATTGCACGAAATCGTCATATTCTATCCGCACTGGGCCTGAACAAGGTATTCCACTTTTTGAGCAAGCGTGCTGCCCGCAAAGCCAATCTACGAAGCCAAAAGTGCAGGGGTGGTAGTTGCTCACTTCCTAAATAAAATCCTTAACAGCCCTAATCAGATAGTGAGGAGACACATATGGAAATCATGAACTGGGTGTTGGCATTGTTAATTGCACAAGGAGTACTGGGTGCAATCGACACGCTCTATCACCATGAACTGACCGAAGCACTACCTCGACGTCCTGGCGCAAAAAAAGAACTGGCGATACATTCTATTCGCGCCCTGTTGTATGGGGTTGTGTTTGCCGCCATTGCAAATGTTGAATTTCACGGAATATGGATAGCCTCTATATCAGCATTGATCGCCATTGAGGTTGGGTTGACGCTATGGGACTTTGTCGTTGAGGACAACAGCCGCAAACTGCCCGCCACTGAACGTATCCTTCATACCATTCTCGCCATTAACGGCGGTGCACTATTTGGCCTCTACGCGTGGCAGTTGGTGGAGTGGGGAGGCTTATCCACAGCACTCGTTAGCGTTGATTACGGCTGGCGCGGCGACTTACTCACGTTGTTTGCAATTGGCGTGGCCGCCTCAGGCATTCGCGATGGCATAGCCGCATTTCAGCTTAACAAAGCAGTCATCGTAGCCAACCCCTTTCTAGGCCTTGCGAAACAAAAGATCTTCGTAACGGGCGGCAGTGGATTTATCGGCGAAGCGCTCGTTAATGACTTGCTCGATGCCGGGCATGATGTGACGGTTTGGATACGCGACCCGATACGTGCCGCCTACCTGTTTGATGGACGGGCACGTTGCATACGCAACATCAGCTATCTCGACTCAGCCGACTATTTTGATGTCATCGTTAATCTCGCTGGCGCACCGGTAATCGGAGCACGCTGGAGTTCGCGCCAAAAGGCAAAGCTATTATCTAGTCGGTTAGAGACAACGCAGGCCGTCATCAATTGGGTAGCACAAGCCAAATCACGCCCCTCTACCTGGATACAGGCGTCTGCTATAGGTTACTACGGCGTTCGAAGTGGAAATGAAAAGCTGGACGAAAACAGCACAAAAGGTGATGGGTTTATGGCTGAACTCTGCGCGAAATGGGAAGATGCAGCTCACTCTGTCGAATCACTTGGCTTGAGACGTGTCACTTTTCGCCTTGGGATAGTATTCGGCCCAGGCGGTGCGTTACCACCACTGCTGTTACCGTATTATTTCGGTTTGGGAGGCCGGCTGGGTAATGGTAAGCAGGTCATGAGCTGGATTCATCGCGACGATGTACTCAGACTGTTTGCGGAAGCAATCAGCAGCGATGCCATGCAAGGCACCTATAATGCCGTTGCGCCTGAAGCCATTACACAGGCTGAATTTGCACAGACTGTCGGCAAAATACTGATGCGACCTGTCTGGCTACACCTACCCGCCGCACCTATCCGCTGGCTTGCCGGTGAAATGGCTCAATTGTTCGTTGATGGCCAAAACGTCATACCGAATCGTTTACTCTCCAATGGATTCTCGTTTCGTTATCCAACGCTGAAAAAAGCATTACATGATTTAGTTTAAGTCGATGCATGAATAATGAAAAAATGGCGCACTGAATGAGGGCTAATAATATGAAAGTTTTTGTTACTGGTGCTAGCGGGTTTATTGGTAGCCACCTAATCGATGCATTGTACAAAGCAGGCCATGAAGTTGTGGTATGTGTGCGCAATCCTGAGTTAGCAAAACAGCGCTGGCCATTGGTTACAGCCGTTGCGGCCGATTTCAGCCATGAGCACAATATGAGTGATTGGCTTCCACGTTTGCAAGGTATCGATGTCGTGATTAATGCGGTGGGTATTATTAGAGAAACAGGAAGCCAATCATTTAAAGCCTTGCATACAGCAGCGCCATGCGCCCTATTCAAAGCCGCCGAACAAGCTGGCGTAAAAAAAATCATTCAGGTCTCCGCACTGGGTGCAGATGAAACGGCGTTTAGCCAGTACCACCTAAGTAAGCGGGCGGCCGATGAATGTTTGATGGAGCTCGACATGGAGTGGGCCATTATTATGCCCTCAATCGTCTATGGTGCTGGTGCTAAAAGCATGGCATTTTTCAAAGCAGTGGCGGCTTTGCCGCTTGTGCCATTAGTTGATGCTGGTGATCAACCAGTACAACCAATTCATATCGATGACATGACAAGGGCGGTATTGCAGCTTCTTGCGCCTGATACCCCTACGCAACTGCGTATCGAGATGGTTGGGCCTCATCCAATGAGCATGAAGGAGATTTATCGCCAGCTACGCCAATGGCTAGGCATGAATCAAGCGCGTTTTTTGCCCATTCCTTATCGTTTCACTTTGACGGCAGCACGCCTTGGCGGCTTTATGGGTAATACGCCAATAACCACTGAGAGCGTGCAGATGTTACGAAACGGCAATACGGCTGATGTATCAGCTTTTATAAATCAATTTGGTTTTACCCCAACCAGCTTCAAAGCGTCGCTAACTCACAGCCCCTCACAGCAATCTGATCACTGGCATGCCGGTCTCTATTTTTTAAGACCGCTGTTACGTTACATGATCGCCTTTTTGTGGGTTTTAACTGGCGTGGTCTCTGCCTTTGTCTATCCAATAGAACAGAGTTACGCCATGTTGGCCAAAGTGGGTATTGAAGGTATATGGGCACCCATTATGCTCTATGGTGCAGCCACAATGGATATTGCGCTGGGTCTTGCCACGCTGATGGCGTATCGACTCTCTCTAGTGGGTGGAATACAAATCGCGGTGATCGCACTCTACACCATCATAATTACATTTTCTCAACCGGAGCAGTGGATTCACCCCTTTGGCCCTGTTAGCAAAAATCTGCCACTGATTATCGCGACATTAATGATGATCATTTTAGAGAGGAGACACTAATGGAGTATGAGTTGATTAAGTGGATTCACATACTCAGTGCCACACTACTGTTTGGCACTGGCTTGGGCAGCGCCTTTTACAAATGGAGTGCCGATCGTTCCGGCAATTTACAAGCGATTGGGCATACCAGTAAGACCGTTGTATTAGCTGACTGGTTATTCACAACACCCACTGTCATCATCCAACCGCTTACCGGCATATGGCTGGCGAATATAATGGGAATTCCGCTAACCGAGCCTTGGCTTCTGCTTACGTTTCTTCTGTATGCTATCGCAGGTGCGTGCTGGCTACCGGTGGTATGGCTACAGATTAAGATGCGTGATCATTCGCTCGCTTCACTGGAAAGCGAAACCAAGCTGAGTGCGACTTACCAGCGCTATACGCGAATATGGTTTTGGCTTGGTATTCCGGCTTTTACCGCGATGGTGGGCGTCTATATCCTGATGGTATTTAAACCGGCACTTGTCATATAAAGGAGTTCGACATGTATCAAGAAATACAAAGCCCCGTTATTAAGCAGGCCTTAAACGATGCATGGGATGAGCTTGCTCTCATCGTCAAACAACACTACGACATTACACCTGGTGAACCCGCAAAAATGGTTATCCACGGGGTAATGGATGAGGTGTATCACTCACCAATCGCAAAGTTGTTCCTCTTGCCTGGCCGCATATTTGGTGCGTTAGTTCCCTATAAGGGAAAGGGCATTGCAACCGAAGTGCACAACTGGACGACAGCAGATAATTCAAAAGCGATGTTTTGGCACCGCACGCTGGAGTTTCCAAACAAACCTCCTGTGATTTTTTGTTCACGCATGGAATACGTTAAATCTGATGAAATTATTGAGTATGTTCGCTTCGGCATGGGGATTCGAATGCGGATGTCGGTCGAAGAGAGTGCGTTGATTTTCACAAGCATAGGCTATGTTTGGAACATCTTAGGAATCAAGATCCCGATCCCAACCTGGGCAATTTTAGGTGATGCGGTAATTATTGAAAAAGCCATCTCAGATGATACGTTTTATATCGACTTTAATATGATCCATCCTATGTTTGGAAAAACGTTTTCATATTCTGGGATTTTTTCAATCACAGAAATACGCTGATCAACCGCCTCCTCTCTATTGACTATGACACCAGAGCAGAGCTATTTTATGATTTTATCGCAATTAGAGGTGGGGTTTGCTCATTGCGGTACGCCGATAGCGAGTGCTGGTTGGCGGGTTGCCATTTAGCATTGCGGCATTTTTTGATCGATGAACCGGCCAGAGGGCTCCTTTATGTGTTGGGGCGAATAGCTTGCCGTGGTAGGCATGTGAGGCGTGTGTTTACCAGTGCGGTGTTGTTAGGCTTTGCATAGGCCACCACGGCTTTACCCGTAGCCTCTTTCAATCGCTATCCCATCACGCCTCAACTACTCTTGTAGACCCTTAATTAACCCAACTCGGAGATCGCTGGCTTCATATATTATGTGACCTTGATGAATCACGGTGCCATCTGCGATACCCATAGGCATTGGTTTTTTGAATATGCGTTTAATATGTAGCTGATATTGAATAGAACCCGCATCTGGGTATATTTGACCACTAAACTTTACCTTACCTACGCCCAGAGCTCTTCCTTTACCCGTTAAACCAGACCAACCCAAGTAAACGCCTAAAAGCTGCCACAAAGCATCCAACCCTAAACAGCCTGGCATGACCGGATCCCCTTTGAAGTGACACCCAAAAAACCAATGATCTGGAAGTATTTTTAAGCTTGCATCCAACTGACCTTTTTTAAACTTACCTCCGTCAGTGTCAATCCGTTCTATCTGGTCAATCATCAGCATTAAAGCACTAGGTAGCTGGGCATTACCTTCCCCGAAAAAACTACCCTCTGATATTTCTATAATTTCTTTATTTGAAAACTGCATTCACTTTTCCTCATAGGTAAGTGATTCAGTTTTCCAAGTTATTACTGTCAAGGATTGTACGAATCGGACATGAAACGGCTAACAAATTCACTAGGCGTTGCTAACAGGTATTTTTTAAATTCTTTTATTAGATGGGGTTGATCTGAATAACCAAGCTCCAACTCCCCATTTAAGGAGTGATTTGGACTCAAATACAGTTTCCTAGAAGTGTTTTGAACTCTCACTATACGAGAAAAGGACTTACTGCCAAGCCCCGTATGCTGCAAAAAAAGACGATTTAAATGGCGAGTACTCCAGCCAACTTTATTGGCTATTTGATAAATAGGCTCTCTACCCGCTGATTTATAAATCAGCTGTAAGGCCATATCAAACCTAGTGGTTGGTTGATATGAATATCGCTTTAATAACCACGATTCACATACTTTGGCCCGATCAGAAAAAATATTCTCTTTGTATATATCAATATATAATTCGGAAAAGTAACGACATTGAAAATATTTGTCGTCCACAAACTGCCCCGTAATTTCACTTAAATTTAGATTAAAGAAAGACCTAAGAGCACCGGGATAAAACCATATTCCAAAGTATTCACCTGGCTCGAGTAGTTGAACATCTAACGCCGTTAATTGTGCACCAGCGATCATCCCCCCTTGAGAGGAAAAATAGATAGCCTGCGTGCCATCGGGTATGACCGGGTACGGGGTAGGCCTTTCTGCGTTAATCTGTAGATAGTAATGAACTTTGCCTTTCAGGGCTTCACAAGGCTGTAAAAAACGCAAAGTAAGACCGAACTGTTTCAAACCTTCCTGAGTTAGCGTTGGTTGAAATGGTGTATAGAATTGGTACATTAACCATTCCCTTTAAATACTCTTTTATCTCACAGGGCGAGTCAAGCGCCGCTAATATCATCCTAAGCTGTTATTTATGCTCGCTTTGAATCCCAGCAGTACTTACTGATTCGTAAAACCATTGAAGTCCTTTGTTCTTTAATGATTTGATCATTACATGGAAAATGGGGACTTGGAAAATGGGGACTGGTCTTGCAATCACGTACCCACCCCAAGTTCTTCTCTCTTTACAGAGCGACTCACCGTTGAGTAAGTAATACACGCCAAAATCATGAGCGATCGCATTCATTATGTCACCACCAATTTGCACCGCTTTTAACCTAAGAAACAATTGTACTTAATCGTTAAATTCACGAATTATCATAAGCGATAAAAAAGGGTCCGGTACAATATTAACCGTTATATTATCCGAGAACGCTAATATTGTACCTGACCATTTATAAATAATTTACGCCAGCCAGCAAAGTACTGTAACACCCAAAAGGCCTACCCAGCCAGGGTGTTTTGCTTTGGTTGCATAGAATACCAATACACTTCCCAAAAGCATTGATAACGCTATTGCTTGAATAATAAAAGTGGAGGGCTCTGGCGTCATTGCAAGCTGAATTAGTATCGCACCCATTGCAAAACCAAGGATGCTGGCGAGATGCCACGTTGCCCATAAAATACGAATATTTCTTTCTTTGAGAGGTAGCAAAGAAATGTTAGGAACCAATGAGCCATTTCTTAGATTTTTGAAAATTAGAAACTCACCCAGAATAGAATGAACCAAACCAATGGCAATTGATAAAATACCTGCGGACATTAATAGATAGTTCATTCGAATTTCCTCAATTTCCTCTTGGGTACATAACGAGCGTCGCACTTTACCCGATTGCTTGGTAAACACCTAAGTATGTGACTATACCATGACAACACTAGTTAATAGCCAGCCAGTAAAATGTACTTCGAGGTTGAATCTGCCAAATAATTAATCGCAAGATCTGCCCTGCCTTTCATATAGTTGTCCGACTTATCCCCCATTAGCACGTAAAATGGCAATAATTTCTTCGCGGCCATCCCAGTCAGGTTGACGCTGAGCATATTCAAGTGGCGTAAGGCCGTTCACTCGTTTTTCTAAACTTGCGCCAAATCGAATTGCTGTGCCAAACATTTCCAAATTTTTTTCCAAGTCACCTGAATAACCGCGTTTTATCGAATCGATAATGAAATGTAGAGGAGATGATACAAGGGATGTTTTATCTAATCGTGCACCATATGAATAAAGCACTTCAGCAACATCTACATTATTACGATCTACAATCGCATTAAATAAACTGCTGTCTGAAACCTGAGCTCCATTTTTTAATAATAATTCTGCAACCTTACCTGTCCTGGAAAAAGCCACATCAACCTGGTTCACATCTGCACCGGCTTCAATCAGCGCCTTTACTGTACTGTAAGATCTACCCAGTTCGCTCACCCACCCTAGCACCGTCGGACCATTTCTCTGCTTAATATTCAGATTAGCACCATAACCTATAAGTATTTTGACTTCTTCAGGTGTGTCCGATAGAAAAAGCAATGTTTGCCCACTCCCATCATAGAGATCTACTAATTCAGGACGTTCATTAAGATAAGCCTGCAACTCTTTGAGTTTATCAAAGTACATCGCTTCTTTTGCCTGATTGAAGCTGGGGATGCCGTTTGCTGCAGCAGAATCGAGCATCTGCCGTTCTTCCCCTTCGTTTGGTATGACCACAAGTTGTGATCCAGAAACACTTCCCGTTGTGGCAATGCGGTCATACATTTCCTTATCAAACGATCTTATGCATCGCGCGATAGTCCTCGCACTACCTTTACCTGCATTGGCAAGATAAAGTGTAAACGGTTGAGTAAAACTTTTGTCCCAATATCTATCCTGATCTACGACTGGGCAATAACGTACAAGTTCCGAATACACAGGTGCCATGCGACTTTGTCCTACAGTACTTGGAGGAAAGTCCACGATTACAAACAACTCTCCGTCTGCTACGTAGATATTTCTAAGCGACCAGCCACTCAAATCGAAGGAAACTTGACTGCTAAAGCGTTGTTGCAAAAGCTTAACAGACTCAGATAGTTTTTTCTCTTCTGACCAAAAAGATGAAAACAAGTCGAGGTAGAGATATGCAATAACCGAAGAGGTCAGCAGTGCTAAAGACAATACCTTTAGACTATTAGACATTCATCCCTCCTACGAGGATATATATAAACCAATAAAAATTAAGCACATATAAAGTCGATGAGACTGCAGCCTTTTTTAAATTACACTTGGTTTTTCATCGGTTTATATCCAGATTAGAGTAAATATTCAAAGTATAGTACGTCCTCTCTGAATAGCTGTTCTTTATGGGTAATCAGGTACAATTTAAGTGTATGCGTTGTTGACACTAGACTAGAATCACCGTAAATAATGATAAAAAATTAACATCCACAACAGGCATTTTCACGAGGTTAAAGGCCACTACTAGCGCCCCATGTGGCCTTACTCGCGAATCAAGACAACTGCCTTTTCTTTAAATTATTTCGTATACTGCTTGCAGCGATGCTTTTTCTCATAATCCGGCACTATAATGATTGATAGAGATTATCCCTAATTGAAGTATCCCGATATATGCAACCATAACAATCCGCTAAAGATGAATATAATGTTTCTCATTACGTCTCACATCCAAGTATCAAGAGTAAAATACAGCACAAAACAACACATAGCGACTTTCACACCATTAATGGCTTTGTTTATCCTTATGGGCAGCTTACTGCTTTGTAGCCCCCCTCTCCACGCCACAACATTACACGCTTCAGAAGAGTCTTTTCTCTACCCGGAATCAATAAAATCACTTATAGAGAAAAACCCCAGAAAAACCGGCCTTTATATTCTGGAGAAAGGTGAAAAATCCCTGCTTTCCCGTGCCTGGCTTGCCAACCACGCCATTGATAAAATTGATGTGCAATATTTTATCTGGAGCTCTGACAATATTGGCACGCTTGCCGCTGAGACCTTGCTGAGGGCGGCAAAACGAGGCGCGCACGTACGTGTCATTGTTGACGACTTTCTCATTAAAGCTGCTGACGAAACATTAGTGGCGTTAGCCGCCCACCCTCGAGTTGATCTTCGCATCTATAATCCAAAACATGCAGTAGGCACATCCACACTTCGCCGTGCTAGCAATGTTATATTTAATTTTCGCGATACCAATCAGCGGATGCACGACAAAACCTTTATTGTCGATAACAATATTGCCATCACTGGCGGTCGCAATATGGCGGAGGAGTATTACGATTACAACAGTCACTATAATTTCAGAGATAGAGATGTTTTACTCATCGGCCCAGCTGTGACAGAGATGACTAATAATTTCGATAATTTTTGGGAAAGCCTTTTGACTGTCCCCGTAGAAGATTTACTACCTACAGATACTAAAAAATTATCTAAAGAAGATATTTCAAGCATTTATCAAGACCTTCATGATTACGCCATTGATCCAAACAACATGCCAAATCATATACACCAGACGCTAGAAAACCTTTCCAAGGAGTTTCCTTCGCTAGTGAATGAGATGGTCTGGGATGATGTGCGCTTTATCCATGATACGCCTGGAAAAAACGATGGTAGTGATGGCCTGAAAGGTGGCGGTGACACAACTCAGGCATTAATCAACGAAATCAAACAAACGAAGGCATCCATTACTATCCAGTCTCCTTATCTGGTTGTTCCTGATGGAGGGATTGAACTATTCAGTGAATTAATAAATCGTGGCGTAGATATTCGCATCAACACCAACTCCTTAGCCTCCACCGATAACATCCTTGCATTCAGTGGTTACGCTAAGCAACGCAAAAAACTATTGAAAGCGGGCGTTAATATTTTTGAATTCAAACCAAACCCAGCCATTCATAGTGAATTAATCGAGCGATATGAGGCATTTGACAAGACCCCACCTATTTTTTCCATTCACGCAAAAACCATGATCATTGATGGCGAGAAACTATATGTAGGCACTTTTAATCTCGACCCACGTTCTGCCAACTTGAATACCGAAGTGGGTATACTCGTTAATAATCGTAAGCTTGCGCAACAGGTAGAGCACTCAATAAAAAACGACATGCAGCCTGAAAATAGCTGGGACGCACGAACAGATCAAGCTGACTCACACTCTTCTTTTATAAAAAGGATGAATGTCAGACTGCTTAGACTCTTGCCTTTAAACCCTATATTGTAAACCTTGGTAAAACAGTGTCACTCTCGAGGTGGCACACGTTATATTAATAATAAAATCATCAAAAATAAAAATGGGAACAGGTCTTGCGTTCAAGCATCCACCCCAAGTTCTGCACCCTTTACAGCCCGACTCACTGTTGAATAATGCACGCCAAAAGCCTCGGCGATCGTATTCATTGTGTAATCACCTGTTTGATAGGCGGCGGCCATCCCTAATTTAGCATCGTCATAAGCGAGGTAATCTGACAACGCTTTTGCCTTTTTCCTTCGCTGAATTCTCGGTATCTCCTTAATATCACCAGATGATTCGATCTTCTTTTGCATTTTCGCGACAAACTTATCATCCCCCAAGTAAATTTGCTGTTTTAGATCTCCCCATAGACTGGGTAGCCCTACCCCCTCTCTGACAAAGTCAGTATATTTTCTAATCGCTATTTTTCTTTTTTTACTAAACTGAAGCAAAAGCCACGCTGTCTGGAGCCAAGTGGGTGAGACCGCTTCGCCAATCATCGCTAGATAGCTACTCCAGGGCCACGCCTCGACATCATTAACCACGCCGGCTCTCACTGGGTTCAATACTATGTAGCGGGAGAGTTCCAGTAAATAGCTCTCTTTCTCAACTAAAATCCCTTTATATCGTCCCTGGAAAACATGCCCGACTCGTTGGTAGGTGCGATTAACATACTGGGTATAAACACCATTCAGTTGCCGCATCCCTTTTGCCAGGTTCCCTTCGGCTGTTTCGATTAGAATATGATAATGATTGTCCATCAAGCAGTAAGCGTGGCACCTCCAGTTAAACCGTTCACAAACATGGCCTAACAGCGCGACCCAATACGCTCTATCATCATCTTCAAAATAAATCGACTCTCGGCGATTCCCACGAGAGGTGACATGATATAACCCGCCTGCTAATTCAATTCTTAATGGCCTTGCCATAACCAGCCTCCCCTAACGATCAAATCCCATTGCCTTAATATAATATAGATCAAAAATGATTGATTGCAAGACCTGACCCCTCTAACTATATAGATCAAAAATCCCTCATTCAAAAATCAAGTGCACCACCACCGTATCCTAATATTAACAGATCAACTGATAGATGAGGTGAGTCATGGGTATGCACTATACACATATCAATCGGACTGAAAG
>Ga0316204_10006696_pt1 | contig 17480 bp, 18 predicted proteins | sample 6monrhotite_MG_2_FD_205661 | JGI IMG/M metagenome (GOLD analysis project Ga0316204, IMG submission 205661) | Microbial mat bacterial communities from mineral coupon in-situ incubated in ocean water Damariscotta River, Maine, United States -... | ecosystem: Environmental > Aquatic > Marine >... | reverse complement strand
ATAGACGCTGGAAAATTGAGCATGCACAAATAGTTTCGCAAGAAGATTTTGACTTGTTCGATGATATTGTTCCTTCAATTCAGCCAACACATGCTACTAGCGATATGTATTGGGCAGAAGACCGAGTGGGAGCTGAACGTATTAAAGGCGGATATGCTTTTAAAGATTTACTGAATAAATACGGTAAAGTAGCTTTAGGTACTGATTTCCCGGTGGAAAGAGTGAGTCCGTTTTTAACTTTTTATGCTGCCGTGGCTAGAAAAGATTTGAATAATTATCCAGAAAATGGGTATCAAATGGAAAATGCTTTATCTCGCGAAGAAACCTTAAAAGGGATGACGATTTGGGCTGCATATTCAAATTTTGAAGAACATGAAAAAGGGAGTATAGAAGTTGGCAAGTTTGCTGATTTCATCATTCTTGATCAGGATATCATGAAAATTGAGATTGACAAAGTGCCAGATACAAAGGTGTTAGAAACTTTCGTTAATGGCGAAAAAGTGAATTAAAAAGGAGGAACTGCCTTATGATAAACAAAAAAACCGAAACATGATGTTTCGGTTTTTTTGTTTATTGTTTTGATGAGATGAATTTACTCTTCCTCATTCAATGCTAAATAGGCCTTCTTTTTAAAACCTAATGGCACTTTAACTCTTGTAGAATCCCAACCTAATAACATCTCTACATCGTCGTTATTTTTCTTTTTAAACGAGATAGAAAAAGTCTCCAACGTTTCTGCTTTACTCACAGGCACTGTGACACGTGCTACGTCGAATGCTGGATTGTATTGAAAAGAACCCCAAACATCTAGGTTTGAACTTAAAATAAGTTCCCATTCTTTTTCTCCTGGAATAGACAACAATACATAAGTTCCTGCCGAAACTGTTTTGCCTCCAAATTTAACTTCTTTGTAGAATTTAATTTCTGTAGCCTCATTGTGCCCAGTTCGCCAAACTTGACCATATGGAACAACGTGTCCAAAGATTTTTTGATTGTTTTTTGACGGCCTACCATAAAGCACTTTAACTAATGGTGGCGTAGCCCTTGTTTCTCGAAAGTACGAGATGTCATGCGGTGCATCATCTAAAGCTGTAAACCCTTGAGCTTGACTTTCGCTAGAAAATGAAATCGCAATTAATACAAGTACTATTACTGTAGTAATGTAAGATTTGTTCATGTGTTTCTCCCCTTTTAACAGACAGTATAACGATGGCTTTGAAGGTTTTAGTATTTATTGAAAATAATAAGTTATTAACAATGATTTTTAAATCTAAGTTTTAATTGGACGTAAATATTGATTATTAAGTTTAAATATGTAACGATAAGACCTAATTTGTTTTAATATTAATATATAAAACGAATATTTGCATCATAATCATAAATAAAATATATGTGCGGAATTGTATGTGCGTTTGACTTGAAGCAGGAGGCAGAAAGTTTGAGGCCTCAAATATTAGAAATGTCTAAAACGATTCGACATCGTGGTCCGGATTGGTCTGGAATTTACAGTGATGACAAGGCCATTTTGGCCCATGAACGCTTGGCAATTGTAGATCCGGCTTCTGGGAAACAACCTCTATTTAGTAAAGACAGGAAGTTAATCTTAGCGGCAAATGGAGAAATCTATAATCATCGAGAGTTGCGTAAACAATTTGAAGGGAAATATGAGTTTCAAACTGAAAGTGATTGCGAAGTCATTTTAGCACTGTACCAAGAAAAGGGCGTCGATTTTGTTGATGATATGAATGGCATTTTTGGTTTTGCAATTTATGATGCAGAAAAAGATGAATACTTCATTGCACGCGATCATATGGGAATTATTCCTTTGTACATTGGTTGGGATCAAAATGGAACATTTTATGTAGCGTCAGAGCTAAAAGCATTAGAAGGGATATGTTCTAAAATTGAATTATTTCCACCAGGACATTATATGTCTAGTAAAGATGGAGAGTTTGTTCAATGGTACAAAAGAGATTGGAGAGAATACGATGCTATAAAGGATAATGAAACGAGTATTTTAAAGGTTAAAGAAGCATTAGAAGCCGCTGTAAAAAGACAGTTAATGAGTGATGTACCTTACGGAGTATTACTATCCGGAGGATTAGATTCTTCAGTTACGTCTGCAATTGCCAAAAAATACGCACAAAAACGTGTAGAAAGTGACGGTACAACTGATGCTTGGTATCCACAATTACATAGTTTTTCTGTAGGATTAGAAGGCTCTCCAGATTTGGCTGCCGCAAAAAAAGTAGCTGATTTTATTGGAACCGTGCACCACGAAATAAAGTTTACCATTCAAGAAGGCCTGGATGCTATTCGTGATGTAATTTATAATATTGAGACCTATGATATTACCACCATTCGATCTAGTACACCAATGTATTTAATGGCAAGAGTGATAAAGTCTATGGGAATTAAAATGGTGCTTTCTGGTGAGGGAGCTGATGAAATCTTTGGAGGATACCTCTATTTTCATAAAGCACCTAATGCTAGGGAATTTCATGAAGAAACTGTGCGAAAGCTAGATAAACTACATATGTATGATTGTTTAAGAGCTAACAAAAGTTTGGCAGCTTGGGGAATTGAAGGGCGCGTGCCGTTTTTAGATAAAGAGTTTATAGATGTCGCAATGAGTATTAACCCCCAAGATAAAATGATCAACGGTGAACGCATGGAAAAATGGGTAGTGCGTAAGGCATTTGAAGATATGTTGCCAGAAAGTGTGGCTTGGAGGCAAAAAGAACAGTTTAGCGATGGTGTTGGGTATAGTTGGATAGATACATTGAAGGAAGTGGTAGATGGCGCCGTAACTGATGCGCAAATGGAAAATGCAAAACATAGATTTCCAATACAAACACCGCAAAACAAAGAAGAGTTTTATTATCGATCCATTTTTGAAGAGCACTTTCCAAGTGATACTGCGGCGTATAGTGTACCGCAAGAGGCAAGTGTGGCTTGTAGCACAAAGATTGCTTTAGAATGGGATGAAGCTTTTAAAAATATGAATGAGCCATCCGGTAGAGCAATTGCAAATGTTCACGATGATTCATATTAAGAGTTAATTATGTATGTATTTAAGTGCGCTTTCGAATTTATTTGAAGGCGTATTTATTTTGTTACATACTTTATCAGTAACTTTGGCCACCCTTAACAAGCAAATAATCGTTTTCATTAAATTAATTATATAGATGAAAATACTTATAGTAGAAGACGAAATTGAATTGATAGAGAGCATGACTACCTATCTGCAAAATGAAGATTTTATTTGCGAAAAAGCGACCAATTTTTTTGACGCAGAAGATAAACTCATTAGTTTTAATTATGATGTAGTTATTTTGGATATCACTTTACCAGATGGTAGTGGAATTGATTTGCTTAAAATGATTAAAGAGAAAGATTCTAAAGTGGGTGTTTTAATCGTTTCAGCAAAAGATTCGTTAGATGATAAATTAGAAGGACTTGATCTAGGAGCCGATGATTATATTACAAAACCTTTTCACTTGGCAGAGTTAAATTCGAGAATCAATTCGTTACTAAGGAGACAAAAATTTGATGGTAATGATATGATTACCTTTAATGAAATAGAAATTGACCCCACCTCTAAAGAAGTTACTATTAATAATAGACTTATTGAACTCACTAAAAAAGAATATAACTTATTATTATACTTCATAGCAAATAAAAATAAAGTGGTCACCAAAGAATCGATTGCAGAGCATTTGTGGGGAGACGAAATTGAAATGGCCGATAGTTTTGATTTTATTTATACACATTTGGGAAACCTACGAAAAAAAATAAAGAAATATGGGGCCAATGATTATGTAAAAACCATGTATGGTTTGGGCTATAAATTTTCTGAATAGAGTAAACGAATGAAACTTATAGAAAGAACAGGACGATCATACCTTATATTATCATTAGTGATATTTGTACTATTTGGTATTGTTCTATATTTTACTTTGACGGCTGTAATGAATAACCGCTTAGACGAAAAACTCCTGTATAATAAAGAAGTACTTTCTAAAAGAATTAAATATGATTACCCGTTAACAATTTTCGAGGAACCAGAAGAATTGACTACATCTGAAAATTTATTATTTCCAAATGACACCATTGTATATAAAGACACATTAATTTTTCATGCAATTGAAGGCCTCGAGGGTGTAGAAAATACCGAAGAATTTGAAAAATATAGGCAACTTACGGCTTACGAAACATTCCCTACTGGAAAACGGTATAAAATAATTGCCCGTAACTCGTTAGTTCGTAATCAAGATTTTGTAACTATAATTACCTTACTTACCATTTTTATTACACTTTTACTTGTGGCTGGACTTTGGTTTTTTAATACAAGAACGGCCAATAAAATTTGGAAACCATTTTATCATAACTTGAATAGTTTGAAGAACTTTTCAATTCAGGATCAAAAATCAATCGAATTACGGACTTCTAAAATTGATGAGTTTACAGAGTTAAATGGTTCTATTAAAAGCTTGACAGAAAAACTAAGTTCAGATTATAATAATTTAAAAGAGTTTACGGAGAATGCGTCGCATGAGATGCAAACCCCTTTGGCGATTATGCAGTCTAAAATAGAGTTGCTGTTACAGTCTACAAATCTGAATAAATCAGAAATCAAACAGTTACAATCTATTTATCAAGCCGGACAACGATTGTCGAAATTAAATAAAACATTGCTAACATTGGCGAAGGTAGAGAATAGACAGTTCAGTGAAATAGAAGAGGTAAACTTAAGTGAACTAATCAATAATAAAATTGAGATTTATGAAGATTTTATTATGGCAAAAAAACTGGATATAGAAACCGAAATAGAACCAGGAGTTATTCTCGAAACAAATAGTACAATGACCGATATGTTGGTTACGAATTTACTTTCAAACGCGATTCGACATAATATTGAAAATGGCTCTATATTTATAAAATTATCAACGACGCATTTCCATATTTCTAACTCAGGAAATGAATTGACTATTTCTCCGGAGAATTTATTTAACAGATTCAAAAAAGCAAGTAGCTCGGCCGATTCTTCGGGTTTAGGGCTTGCTATTGTAAAAAAGATATGTGAAATCAATGATTGGAAAATTGACTATACTTTTTTAGATGAACAACACCAAATCATCGTCCGTTTTTAGAACGTATATATTTTCTACCCTTTAGATTATCTTTAGATTCATGTACTACATTTGAATCATCAAACAAGCCATGTTAGATAATAATAAGTATTAATAATTAAAAACATTAGATCATGAGAAAATTAAGTTTCCTATTTTTATTTGCGGCTTTAAGTTTGGTAAGTACAACAGCTTTTGCGCAAGAAGTAAAAGAAGAAGTTAAGGCGGTAGTTAAAGAAGTAGTACAGGAAAAAGTTGAGATTAAATTAAGTGAATTGCCTGAAGCGGTTACAAAAGCTTTAGGAGAGCAATTTGCTGAGTCTACTGCAGAAAAGGCGTATAAAGTTTCAAAGGAAGGTGAAGATATTTACCACGTGAAGTTAGAAAAAGACGGAGCATATTCTATGGTACATTTTAATGCAGAAGGAAAAGTACTAGGACAAGAAGAAGTAGAAGGATAAAGCTAATTCGGTTAATGGCTTGTAGGGTGAAATAGTCTAAAATCACTGTCACAAATTTTAGACTATTTCTTTTAAAATACCTAAGCCAAATCCGATTCAGGCATACTCTAAATTATTTTTAAAACACGCTTTCTAAGCGTGTTTTTTTATGAATTGTATACAGCCTTTTTAATAATGAGAATTTTAACAAATTAATTAACATTTTTGATGGAGTTTAAGTACAAACCTTTAGAGAATCTTTAGATTCAGAACCTACATTTGAATCATCAAATAAACCAAACTATATTATTAATTAAAACAATTAAAATCATGAGAAAATTAAGTGTCCTATTATTAGTCGCGGCATTGAGTTTGGTTAGTACCAATGTAAGTGCCCAAGAAATTAATGAAAATGTCAACGGCGTTGCGCAAAAAGTGCAACAAGATATGGAAGAAGTTAAGTTAAGTGATTTGCCAGATGCGGTTAAAAATACCTTGGCAGAAAAGTATGCGAAACATACGCCTAAAAAAGCATTAAAAACGAAAAAAGACAATGTTGTAATATATTATATAAAATTACAGCAGGGAGAAGAATTTGAAACAATTATGATTGCAGCTGATGGTACTATAATAATACCTGAAGAGAATAACAATTAGAAAGCTTATAAGGGAAATGGCTTGTAGGGTTGAAATAGTCTAAACCACATATTTATATGTGCTTAGGCTATTTCTTTTTTCCATCTTCAGATTTTCTTTAGATTCATAGTATATATTTGATACATCAAACAACTTATAGAAGCATTTTGTAAGTTGAAAAATAAAGCTAATTCGGTTAATGGCTTGTAGGGTGAAATAGTCTAAAATCACTGTCACAAATTTTAGACTATTTCTTTTAAAAATTTTAGACCAAAAACCGATCATCATATACTCTAAATTTTGTTAATAACTTCCGTTATTATGCATTTGAAAAACACGCTCAAACGAGCGTGTTTTCTTATATTTGTATGTTTTGAAAACCTATAAAAAAGAGTATTAAAAAATATGAGCGAAGAAGCAAAAAAACCTAATTATTCAGCTGATAGTATTCAGGCATTAGAAGGGATGGAGCATGTAAGAATGCGTCCATCAATGTACATAGGTGATGTTGGGGTAAGAGGTTTGCACCATCTGGTATATGAGGTGGTAGATAACTCTATAGATGAGGCGATGGCTGGCCATTGTGACGCTATAGATGTTTGGATAAATGAAGACAATTCTATTTCTGTACAAGATAATGGGCGTGGTATCCCTGTTGGTATTCACAAAAAAGAAGGCGTATCTGCGCTGGAGGTTGTAATGACAAAAATTGGTGCTGGAGGTAAATTTGATAAAGATTCTTATAAAGTGTCTGGTGGATTGCACGGTGTAGGTGTTTCTGTGGTAAATGCTCTTTCAAACCATTTAAGGGCAACTGTGTATAAAGAAGGAAAGGTTTGGGAGCAAGAATATGAGAAAGGAAAGCCCTTATATCCTGTAAAGACAATTGGTGAATGCGACACTTCCAAAAAAGGGACCGTGGTCACTTTTTTAGCAGATGATACCATATTTCAAGCTGATATAGATTTTAGTTATGAAACTTTGTCTACCCGCATGCGTGAGCTATCCTTCTTGAATAAAGGCATAAAAATTTCAATTACTGATAAACGTCGAAAAGATGATGAAGGAAACTTTGTAAGAGAAGACTTTGAAAGTACTGAAGGTCTCAAAGAATTTGTTAAATATCTGGATGCAACACGCGAACAATTAACATCAGATGTTATCTCCATGGAAGGAGAGAAAAACGGAATTCCAGTTGAGGTTGCCATGGTTTATAATACTTCGTATGTTGAAAATTTGCATTCGTATGTAAATAATATCAATACGCATGAAGGAGGAACTCATTTATCGGGCTTTAGAAGAGGTTTAACAGGTACGTTGAAGAAGTATGCCGAAAGCACCGGAATGCTTGATAAATTGAAATTTGAAATAGCAGGTGATGATTTCCGTGAAGGATTGACTGCCATTATTTCTGTAAAAGTTGCAGAGCCACAATTTGAAGGGCAAACAAAAACGAAATTAGGAAATCGGGAAGTAACGTCTGCGGTAAGTCAGTCTGTTTCTGAAATGCTAACGAATTATCTAGAAGAAAATCCGGCAGATGCTAAAATAATCGTTCAAAAAGTGATTTTAGCAGCGCAAGCACGACACGCAGCAAGTAAAGCGCGGGAAATGGTGCAGCGTAAAACGGTGATGACTGGTGGCGGATTACCTGGAAAACTATCAGATTGCGCTTGGACGGACCCTGAAAAATGTGAAATATTCTTAGTCGAGGGAGATTCGGCTGGAGGTACAGCAAAACAAGGACGTGACCGTAATTTTCAAGCAATTTTACCATTGCGTGGTAAAATATTGAATGTTGAAAAAGCAATGCAGCATAAAGTTTTTGAAAATGAAGAAATCAAAAACATGTATACCGCGCTGGGTGTGACCATTGGTACAGAAGAGGATAGTAAGGCTTTAAACTTAGAAAAATTACGATACCATAAAATCGTGATTATGTGTGATGCCGATGTCGATGGTAGCCACATTGCTACCTTAATTTTGACCTTCTTTTTTAGATATATGAAGGAACTAATCGAAGAAGGTTATATTTATATTGCTGCACCACCCTTGTATTTAGTGAAAAAAGGCGCAAAGAAAGAATATGCCTGGAATGATGAAGAACGTGATGCTATTGTAGAAAAATTTGGAGGTGCAGTAATTCAACGATACAAAGGTCTTGGTGAAATGAATGCGGTACAATTATGGGATACAACAATGAACCCTGAGTTTAGAACGATGCGCATTGTGACTATAGATAATAGCGCGGAAGCGGATAGAACGTTCTCTATGTTAATGGGTGATGAAGTTCCACCAAGAAGAGAGTTTATTGAGAATAATGCGGTATACGCAAATATTGATATTTAATAAAAAAATAAATAGTTAATACATGAAAGTAACAGTTGTAGGAGCAGGAGCTGTCGGTGCAAGTTGTGCCGAATATATTGCAATTAAAGATTTTGCCTCAGAAGTGGTGTTGTTAGACATTAAAGAAGGATATGCAGAAGGAAAAGCCATGGACCTGATGCAAACAGCTTCTTTAAATGGATTTGACACAAAAATTACAGGAACTACTAGTGATTATTCAAAAACAGCAAATAGTGATATTTGTGTAATCACTTCTGGTATTCCGCGTAAGCCAGGAATGACGCGCGAAGAATTAATAGGTATAAACGCAGGTATCGTAAAGTCTGTATCTTCAAGTTTGATTCAACACTCTCCTAATACGATTGTCATTGTAGTTTCGAATCCTATGGATACCATGACTTATTTGGTACACAAGACTACTGATTTACCAAAAAATAGAATTATCGGGATGGGAGGAGCTTTAGATTCTGCTCGTTTTAAATACCGTCTAGCGGAAGCTCTAGGCGCACCAATTTCTGATGTTGACGGAATGGTGATTGGAGGTCATTCTGATAAAGGAATGGTGCCATTAACTCGTTTAGCGACTAGAAATTCAGTACCAGTATCTGAATTTATTTCTGATGAGCGTTTAACACAAGTAAAAGAAGACACAAAAGTAGGTGGGGCTACACTAACTAAATTGTTAGGCACTTCTGCCTGGTATGCTCCGGGTGCGGCGGTTTCAGGATTGGTACAAGCGATTGCTTGTGATCAGAAAAAAATATTTCCTTGTTCTACCTTTTTGGACGGCGAATATGGCTTGTCTGATCTTTGTATTGGAGTTCCAGTTGTATTAGGAAGAAACGGAATCGAAAAAATAGTGGATATTAAACTAAGTGATGCTGAAAAAGCGCATTTAGAAGAAAGTGCTGCAGGTGTTAAAAAGACCAACAGTCTGTTAGAAGTATAATTTTATATCTTTACAAAACCAAAAAACGCCTCTATTACCTACAAACATAGGTAATGGAGGTTTTTATAAATATCAAAAAACGAATACAATGAACTTTTCAAAGAAAAATCACGAATTCAATAAAACAAAATTTAATCTCATGAGTAAAAAAATTATCTTATTATTTTTAGTGACAATGAGCATCAACGTTTTTGCTCAAAAAGAAGTGAAAGAAGGCGTTATGGCGATGAAAATGACCATGTCGAGCGATAATGAACAAGTAAATGCATCACTAGCGATGATGGGAGATATGGCAATGACTATTTATTTCAAAGAAAATAAGTCTAGATCGGAAATGACGAACCCAATGGCTGGAAGTACAACTACTATTGTTGATAATACATCCAAAAAGACCTTGGTTTTAATGGATAATGCGGGAGGTAAAAACTATATGCTAACAGATATTGACACATCTGAAGAAAGCTTAAAAGGACTAACAATTACTTCTAGGAAAGACACCAAAACTATCGCGGGCTACATATGCAAGGGGTATGATATAGTTGGTAAGAAAGAGGGAGCGGAGATTAATATGACTTTATATGCAACTGATAAGATTACAGCGCCAAATCAAAATACAGCTTCTTTTGGGACTAAAATTAAAGGAACTCCAATGCATATGATTATGAATATGAAACAAATGGGTATGGATATGAAAATAACTATGGAAATTACTGAAGTTAAAGGAGAAAGTGTAGCCGACAGTAAATTTGATATGAAAGTGCCAGAAGGTTATACCAAGATGGAAATGCCGAAACCAGCTAATGTTGATTAATTTCTAATTAGAAAATAACAAAAAAACCAGCCAATTCGGCTGGTTTTTTTTGTTATACCCTCGTAACAACATATCCTTTTCGGGTTTTCTTATAATGTTTACCACCCCAAGTATAATACCGTTTACCCTTAATAACAACTATTTTATGATTTCTAGGCGCTTTTTTTATAATAACGGTACGTGACTGGGTCGCAGGTCTCGTATGTACTACACAAGAGTTTCCTAACAAAAGCATCGCGCTTCCAAACAGAATTAAAACAAACTTTTTCATTTTTTTAAATTTTAGCGTTTAGTACTAAGACATTGAAAAACTGAAAAGGTTTAACAACTACATTCCCTTTTCCAATCTTTTAGAAGTGTAGAGTTCGGCAATGGTTATATTATTTGGCTTGTTTTCTAAAAGAATCAATTCGTCACTTTTACCGACATTACCAGTTTCTAAAATTTTAAAATAGATTCCACTTTTGGTAGAATTCCAAAATTGCTTGATAATTTTTAAATCATTAAAACGAATACCTAATTTTAAACAAGGTTGCCTCGGTTTTGTGATTTCAACTTTGGATTTTCCCAACTGATAGATGTTCCCAACATGAATTTCTTCTTCATCTAAATTGGTAATAGTCAGATTCTCTCCAAACATTCCATAATTCCAGTCCTGATTAGGATACAGTTTTTTCCAATACGCATAATGTTGCTCTCCATACGCATACGCCGCTTGTAAAACGCCACCGTGATGTATTCTATTTACAACATTATCCCCTCTCACATCTTCGGTATCTAAAAATATGGAAGTCTCTACTGGAAATTTAAAAATACCAGTTTCATATTCTTTATTCTTCCATTGTACTTTTTTACGTTCACCAATATTCACAGATACTACTTTCATAAAACGAATTTATATTAAAAATTGCTGGAGACCGTCTGCTATTTTTCTATCGTTGGACAATCGAGGTACTTTATTTTGACCTCCTAATTTACCTATAGATTTCATATATTCTTGAAAACCGTCCCTTTTAACTTTTGAAATTACAAGTGAGCGTAAAACTTTCCCTTCGATTAAATCAAAATAATAAGAATTTTGCTGCAACATAGAAGCCTCGATAGTCGCTGTAAAGGCCTCAATATCTTCAGGTTCTTTTTCAAAAGCAATAAACCATTCGTGATAAGGCAACCCACTGTCTGGGTTTGTTTGCGGAGCTACAGTAAATTCAGTAACAGAAGTCAAAGTGCCTTTTGTAGCTTCGTATAAAGCTTGCTCTACTTCTTTAGCAATGACATGCTCCCCAAAAGCCGAGATGAAATGTTTGATGCGCCCTGTAACTATAATCCGATAAGGTTTTAACGAAGTAAATGCTACGGTATCACCAATATTATAGGCCCAAAGTCCTGCATTTGTTGAGATAATTAGCACATAATTTATTCCTAGTTGTACATCCCCAATAGATATCCTTTCTGGATCGTCATCATAAAATTCATCGGCTTTTATGAATTCATAGAAAATGCCATTATTTAGGAGCAATAACATGCCCTTTTCTTCTTGTTTATCTTGATAGGCAAAAAAGCCTTCAGAAGCAGGAAATAATTCTATTGAATCGACTCTTTTACCAATCATTTTTTCGAATTTATTACGATATGGCTCATAATTCACACCTCCGTAAACAAACAAATTGAAATTTGGAAAAATATCGCTGATACTTTTACCTGTTTTCGACTGTAATTTTTCAAAATACATTTGTACCCATGAAGGTATTCCCCCAATGAGTGTCATATCTTCTGACACAGTTTCTTCTACAATAGCATTCACTTTAGTTTCCCAATCTTCGATACAATTGGTTTCCCAACTCGGCATACGATTGCTTTGTAAGTAATTAGGAACATAATGCGCTACAATTCCCGAGAGACGACCCGTTTTGATACCATTTTTTTCATCAATAATAGGGCTTCCTTGTAAAAAAATCATCTTGCCATTCACAAAATTGGCATTACCTGTTTCTGCAATATAAAGTAGCAAGGCATTTCTGGCGGCCTTGGTATGGCAGGGCATAGATTCTTTGGTAAGCGGAATATATTTGGCACCAGAGGTAGTTCCAGAAGTTTTTGCGAAATATAAGGGCACACCTTTCCATAAAACATCACTTTGACCCTTCAAAATGAGCTCAATATAGTTTTTTAAGCCTTCATAATCACGTATAGGGACTTGCTTTTTAAAATCACTATATGATGTAATTTTCGCGTAATTATGATCTTCACCAAAAGTCGTTTTTGTGGCTTGTTTAATGAGTTTTTTAAAGACTTTTTCTTGGGTTTTTACAGGATTAGCCGCCCATTTATACACACGCTTCTGAATCGTTTTAGCAAAGGGTATCGCAAGAATAGATTTAGCCTTCATTTGTTATTCGAAATCTATATAATTAATTGGGTTGATAGGAAAACCATCATTCCATAATTCAAAGTGTAAGTGCGGTCCTGTGGTCAATGTTCCAGTAGAACCAGCAACGGCAATGACCTCACCAGACTTTACCAAATCACCCTGTTCTTTATGAATGGTTTCATTGTGTTTATACACGGTTATAAAGTTCTTAGGATGTTCTAAGATAATTACAAAACCTGTATCGGCAGTAAAGCCAGTAAAAATAACAGTACCGTCGGCAGCGGCTTTTACAGGAGTGTTCTTTTTTACAGCAATATCAATGGCGTAATGTTTTTCTTTGGGATTGTAAAAATCAGAAATCTGACCTTTGACCGGAGAAGCAAAAACCAAATCTGTTTTTTTTGTTGCTTTTTCAAAAACAGAAAAACGATCTTCGCGCTCAATTTGCTCTCTAAATGCCGAGTCAATGGGTGTAGGTTGCAGATCTACATCTTCAAGACGCAGTTGCTCAGCAATAGAATCTTTATTTACATTAATATCTTTAATTTTCCCTGTAAGTACCTTTCGAATATTTTGAATGTAGATATCATTAACCGTCAATTGTTGTTCTAGTGAATCTACTTTATATACCAAATCTGAAGCTTGTTTTTTTAATTTTGATGATGAATAGCCAGGGATATATTCACGTAATGGAGTAAACGCAATTAGAAAGGTAGTGATACCTACTAACAAAATAGCCGAAACACTCCCAAAAACAAATACATTTAAGCGATTGAGTTTAAATGAAAAACGCTCTTCGAAAGTATCTTCATTCAATACTACTAACCTGTATTTAAAGGTGAGTTTTTCCTTGAAATAATTCTTTTGTTTGCTATTTTTTGCCATTTCCTATTATAGCAAATATACAATGTAAATTTTAGTTAGGATAACGCGAAATACGTAAAAAAAGAGACAAGTGAAAAATACCCAGAAACCACTATTTTAAGAGTGAGACCTTTTGATTAGCTTGTGATATTGTTAATTTACTTTCTATTGCTCTTAAAAAATCATCAAATTGCTATGTTTCATTTTCCTATACCACTAAAACGTTCTCTTATCGTCATCTTTATATTCCTATTGAGCAGCTCGATATATAGTCAAGGAAAAGCGGTCGAAATCAACTATAAACGTAATGATGATAAAAGCATAAGTTTTTCGTTTAAAAAGAAGAATCCTGGTAGCACTTACATTATTGTTAATTTTAATAAGTTTGAGAATGCTAAGGGAAAACCAACGATTAAAAAAACAATTAAAGGTTTTTCGGGGAATCTCCTAAAATTAGAGCCTTTAGACGAAAAAAGAGGGATTAGCTTTTCATTTTCATATACTTATTTAATAGGAACCTCTAGAACCAAAATTGATCGAGATTTTAAATATGTATTGCCATTTAAGAATGATAAGGAAGTAAAAGCTCTCGATTTAAACTATGTAGGTAAAAGATTTGGTAATTCATCACCAAAAAATTGGAAATCAATTCAATTCTTAACGAAACCTAATGAACTCGTCTATGCTGCCAGAAAAGGGATGGTTGTAGCCATCAAAAATGGTTTTTCAGAGGATACTAAAGGTCCGTACAGTTATAAAAGCGAGGCAAACCATATCATTATAGAACATGATGATGGTACATTAGCAAAATATGGTGTTCTCAAAAAGAATAGTATGCTTGTTAAATTAGGGCAAAAAGTTTACCCGTCAACACCTATTGCCTCAGCGGGCACCTATGATACAGAAAAAAATAGTCAGCTTCGATTTGGAGTGTACTATTTGGATAAAGAAGTTCTTAATTCTTATAAGAAAGGGGAAAAGCAAACCTTAGGAAATCAAAAACATTATTATGCTTATGTAAACCCAATTTTTTATACCAAAAGTGAGGCGACACAATTAATATCTGGGGAACAGTATATAGCGACTTATAACGATGCTATTGTTGAATTTGAAATGTCGAAACGGGAAAAGAAAAAATGGCTAAAAATGAAGAATGAAAAAAACGATTAACCTTTATAAAAATTCATTTCATCAATATATTGCCAAACTTTGCAGGGTAAAAGTGCTCGCATATTTTTCTTATCGGCGATACCATTACGGATAAATGTAGACGATATTTCCATAATTGGAGCGGCGACTTTATGTATTTTTTTATGGGTATCAAACTGTGTTTTTGAAACAGCATCCTTATGAATGCGAGGATAGACATAGACGTTGTGGTTTTCTAAAATAACGGTAGAATTTTTCCATTTATGAAAAGAAGCCAAATTATCTTCACCCATAATTAAATTGAAATGGTGTTCAGGATATTTTTCTGAAATATGTGCTAGTGTATTTACGGTATAATTGGGTTGCGGAAGCTTAAACTCAATATTTGAAGCTTTTAGTTTCGGATATTCTTCGGTGGCAATATGGACTAGTTGCAGACGGTGATTATCTGCTAACAATGATGACTTCTTTTTAAAAGGATTGTGTGGAGTGACTACCATCCAAATTTCATCAAGATCAGAAAATTCAACCATATGATTTGCAATGGCTAAGTGCCCAACATGAATAGGATTAAAAGTACCAAAGTATAAACCTATATTCATTTTTTCTCTTTTTTCGCTCCAACAAAGTCAGCAACTAATGCTTCAGCTTCTTTCAAAGCAACATCTAGATCATAATTCTTAATCACCTTATCAAACTGAGGCGCAGTAGCTAATTCAATAGATGCCTTGGCAATACGCATACTAATTTTTTCTTCGCTTTCAGTTTTCCTCTTTTTTAATCGAATTTTTAGCTCATCTACACTCGGGGGTTTCACAAAAACAGCGATGGTTTCTTCTGGAAACTTCTTTTTAATACGTAGGCCGCCTACCACATCAATATCAAAAATAACATGTTTGCCTAAAGCCCAAATCCGTTCGACCTCTGATTTTAAGGTACCATAAAAATTATCGCGATATACTTCTTCCCACTCCAAAAAATCGTCATTTTTAATGTGATTTTTAAATTCTTTTGTGGATAAGTAATAATAATCTTTACCATCAATTTCTTCGCCACGCCTTTCTCGCGAAGTAGCCGAAACAGAAAATTCTAAATTTAAATATTCTACACCCAACAAATGGCGCACAATAGTGGTTTTACCAGAACCTGAAGGAGCCGAAAACACGATTAATTTTCCCTTTTTATTGTCCAATTTATTGTCTGATGTCATTATGCTATAAAGATACTAGTTGGTTTTTATTTTTGTAGAAATATTTTATTTTAATCTGATTGTCAATAAATTAAAATTAAATAAATACTGGTTGGTATGTTGTGATTGACTATAAATTAATAAAGAAGTTTCGACTTTGTCTATAAAACATTCAATAATTGTTCTTTTATTTTTTCGAGTTCATCTTTCATCTGTACCACTACTTTTTGCATGGGAGCAAAATTAGATTTAGAGCCTAAAGTATTGATTTCGCGTCCAATTTCTTGGCCTATAAACCCTAATTTTTTACCGTTAGAACCCTCACCTTTTAATTCTTTTATAAAGTAATCTAAATGATTATTTAAGCGAACTTTTTCTTCGGTAATGTCTAATTTTTCTAAATAATACATGAGCTCTTGTTCAAATCTGTTTTCATCGACATCTGCTTTTAAATCGTTAACTGCTTTGTGTAATTTTTCACGTACATATACCATTCTATCGTTGTCGATTTTGATTACATCATCTGCAAGATTCTGTATGGTACCAATTCTATCTAAAAAATCATTCATTAGAACCTGCCCTTCATCTTTTCTATAGGTAATAATTTTTTCTATTGCTTGTTCAATACCTGCCTCAATAGATTGCCATTCCTTTTCGTTTAGCTCTGCTTTTTCTACTTTCAAGGCATCAGGCAAACGCATTGCAATTTCCAGAGTACTTTCTGCAGAAGTAACAGCAATATCTCGTAACTGATCGATATAATTATGTACGACGGCTTTATTTATCACAGTAGTAGTCTCTTCTCCTGTAACTTCGATGTATATCGAAAATTCAACTTTACCACGGACTAAATGAGAAGATAAATTTTTACGAATGACTAGTTCTTTTTCTTTGTAAGCTGCGGGAATTCTAACATTCAAATCTAAATTTTTACTATTTAAAGATTTGATTTCAATAGTTACTTTTTTTTGAGGTAATTGAACTATAGTTTTACCATAGCCAGTCATTGATTGTGTCATGTATATGCAATAAAATGTACGCAAAGTTACACAAATTCTGAAAGAGTTAGAGATGCACCATTTTCTATTACTTAAGAGGGCGTTGAACTTGGTTTAGCATTACTTTTAGTTACTAAATAGACTCCAGAAAATATAAGAATAGCGGCAATCACTTTGATGGTATTTAAACTGTCTTTATTTGTTAAAAGGGCATACGCTGAAGCAATTAGGGGTTGTAAATAGATAAAGGTACTGAGGGTTGTTGGCTTTAACTTTTTTAAAGCAACAATATTTAGTAAATAGGCAAAAAAGGTAGTAAACACTAACACAAAAGCAATATTAAAATAAATGGGTGTTGGTATGTGTTGCCATTGAACTTCTTGAACTTCACTCCACCCAAAAGGAATTACCAAAACCAACCCGAAAAGATATAACCATTTCACCAGAGTGATAACATCGTATTTTTGAGTTAATTTCTTTACAATAATTAAATAGAGTCCATAACATGTAGCATTTACAAATACTAAGATATTTCCATAAAAAGGATTGTCTCCTGGTGTAATACTTTTGCCATAAACTATTAGTAGTATGG
>Ga0316204_10006695_pt1 | contig 17480 bp, 20 predicted proteins | sample 6monrhotite_MG_2_FD_205661 | JGI IMG/M metagenome (GOLD analysis project Ga0316204, IMG submission 205661) | Microbial mat bacterial communities from mineral coupon in-situ incubated in ocean water Damariscotta River, Maine, United States -... | ecosystem: Environmental > Aquatic > Marine >... | reverse complement strand
CGGGGAGGTGCTGTGTCATCGGGGTCATCACGGGATGGGCTCCTATGCGCCTGTCAGCTGTCTGACGCCGGGACGCGGTGGTGGTCAGGATGCCAGGTCGTAGAGTAGCCGGTACCAGCGGAGCTTCCGGTCGTCGCGGGGGGCGCCGTACGCCTCCAGGAAGGCGTCCTCGAACCCCGGGCCCAGGTTCCAGGTGACGCTCCAGGTCGCCGCGGCCAGATCCCACCAGCGATCCGCCACGCCCAGCTCGCCCAGATCCAGGAAGGTGGCGACCCGTCCGTCGCGGATCAGCGCGTTGGGCAGGCAGTAGTCGCCGTGGCAGACCACCAGCGACTCGCGCTCGGGGCGCTCCCGCTGGAGCTGCGCCAGGGCCTGCTCGGCGGAGAGGTGCGCGTGCTCATCGTGCAGGTGGCGGGGCTCGATGAGGCCGGCGGCGACGCGGTCCTCGACGTGGGCCAGCGCGGCTTCGGCCTCGAAGCGGAACGGGCAGCGCCGCGCGGGGGCGGCGTGGAAGCGGCGCAGCCCCTCGGCCAGCGTGCTCACGAGCACCTCCGGCTCCGCCAGCAGCGCCGGGGCTATCGCGGGCTCCCCGTCCGCGGCCTCGGTGACCATCCAGGCGACGCCGTTCGCCTCGCCGCTGTCGACGAGCGCCGGCACCGGCAGGTGCGCGCCCGCCCACCGCAGCCGGGCGACCTCGGCGCTCAGCGGCGGCCAGACAGCCGTCGCCTGGGCCTTGGCGTAGCGCACTGCCCCGGCGGGGCTCGTCAGGCGAATCGTGAACCCGCCGGCCTCGTTCTCCCAGATTCGCTCCGAGGACCAGCCGGGGTGCGCGGCGGTGACAGCAGCTGGCAGCAGAGTGGTCATGGGCCTCTCGTGGGGGTGGGGGCGCGCGGTAGGGTGCGGGTATCGACCCCCGAGGTGAGTATGTCCGACGCAATCGCTGCTCCCATGTCCCATGGCGACTTCAATGAGGTCTTCCCCGATGTCTTCTGGATGCAGGGCACCGTGAAGATGGGGCCCGGCATGGTGATCAACCGGAACATGATCGTGCTGCGCCACGAGGGTGAGCTGACCGTGATCAACGCCGTCCGTCCCGAGGAGCATCGGGTCGCGGAGCTGGAGGCGCTGGGGACCGTCAAGGATGTCGTCAAGCTCGGCCTGCACGGGATGGACGACGCCTGGTACCTGCAGCGCTTCGGGGCTCGCTTCTGGGCGGCGCCCGGGGCCGACGTCGGCGGCCTCACCGTCGATCAGCCGCTCACGCCGGACGGCCCCCGGCTGACCCCGTGGGCGCGGGTCTTTCGCTTTCAGGAGACCAAGAAGCCCGAGCTGGCGCTGATCATCGAGCGGGGCGGCGGGGTGCTGGTGACCTGTGACAGCGTCCAGAACTGGTCGAACAAGGCGCGCTGCTCGCTGCTGGCGAAGGGGCTCACCGCCATCATGGGCTTCGACAAGCGACCGGCGAACATCGGGCCGCCCTGGAAGAAGCTCATGACCCCGGCGGACGGCTCCTTGAAGCCCGACTTCGAGCGGCTGCTGGCGGAGCCCTTCGACAACCTGATCGGCGGCCACGGGCAGCCGATGACAGGCGGCGCCAAGGCCGCGCTGACCGCGACCGTCGCGGCCGTTTTCGGCGGGGCGTGAGTGCTCGCCCTCGCGCTGCTGTTGCCGCTCGGCTGGGCCAACGACTTCGTCGTCGAGCCCTACCTCCAGTCCGCGACCCCCGACGGCATCTGGATCCTCTGGGAGTCCGAGGACAGCGAGGACGCCGATGACGTCTCCGTCGCCTGGGGGGCGACCGCCGCGCTGGAGAACACGGCCTCGACCGACCGCGCCGCCACCTGGTCGGGGGTGCTCCACGAGGCCGAGCTGACCGGGCTCACGCCGGACACCCGCTACTTCTACCAGGTGAGCGATGGGGACGCCGTGAGCCCCGTAGTGGCGTTCACCACGCCGCCGCTGGCGGACTCGGAGGCCGCCTTCCGCCTCGTCGCCATGAGCGACATGCAGCGGGACAGCTCCAACCCCGACAAGTTCGAGGAGATTGTCGAGCAGGGCGTCATCGACTTCGTCGCCGCTGAGTACGGGGAGGCGCTCGACGAGGCGATCGGGCTCGTGCTGGTCCCCGGCGACCTGGTGGACAGCGGCTGGAGCTACTCCCAGTGGGCGGACACCTACTTCGCGCCGGCCGCGTCGCTGCTCGGCGCGGTGCCGTCGTACCCGGTGCCCGGAAACCACGAAGCCGACACGCCGTACTTCTTCGACTACTTCCACCTGCCGGAGAACGGGAGCGAGGGCTACGAGGAGCACTGGTGGTACACCGACTACTCGAACCTGCGCGTCATCGGGCTGGACAGCAACAGCGGCTACCGGGTCGATGAGCAGCTGAGCTGGCTCGAGGTGACCCTGACGGACGCCTGCGTCAATGACGACATCGACTTCGTCTTCGCCCAGCTGCACCACCCCTACCTCTCCGAGCTCTGGCTCGACGGGGAGACGGACTACACCGGCGACGTCATCTCCCTCCTGGAGACCTTCACCACCGAGTGCGGCAAGCCCAGCATCCACTTCTTCGGCCACACCCACGGCTACAGCCGCGGCCAGTCCAGGGATCACGCCCACCTCTGGGTGAACGTGGCGACGGCCGGCGGGAACATCGACTACTGGGGCGAGTACGCCCAGGCGGACTACGACGAGTTCAGCGTGAGCCAGGACGAGTGGGGCTTCGTGCTGGTCGAGGTGGAGGCCGGCGACGAGCCCGCCTTCCGCCTGCGCCGGGTGAGCCGCGGGGATGAGTCGCTGACCCTGGAGAACGAGGTCCGGGACGAGGTCTCCGTGCGCCGCTACAACAGCCAGCCGGACCCGCCCACCCCCCTGAGCCCGCTCGGTGAGGCGGGAGACCCCGACTGCGTGGTCCTGGCCGGATCGGCCTTCGCGGACGCGGACGGCGACGCCCAGGGCGGCGTGCACTGGCAGGTGAGCGCGTCCTGTGAGGACTTCGGCGAGCCGCTGGTGGACCGCTGGTACAACCACGAGAACTGGTACCTGGGCGAGGACACCCTGGCGGGCATCGACCTGAGCCGGGAGGCGGTGACCGGGCTGGCCCCCGAGCGCGCGCTGTGCTGGCGCGTGAGGTATCGGGATCGGGGCCTCATCTGGAGCGACTGGTCCGCGCCCGCGGCGTTCACCACCGGCCTCACGACGCGCAGCGAGAACCTGCTGATCAACGGCGACGCGGAGAGCGGCACCGACGGCTGGACCGTCGACGGGGTGATGGAGTCGCTGACGGCCGGCCAGTGCGGCGGCGCGGACCCCTACGAGGGGGACCACTACTTCTCCGTGGGCGGCCTCTGCGACGAGACCGCCTACAGCGAGGCGGTCCAGCGGGTGGATCTGAGCGATCGCGCCGCCGCGGTCGACGCCGGCGCGTCGGTGAGCTTCGGCGGGTACCTGCGGGACTGGAGCGGCAGCGACCACCCGGAGATGGCCGTCGCCTTCTACGACGAGGCGGGCACGGAGCTCACCCGCGGCGAGCCCGTCGGCACGCTGGCTGACGAGTGGACCCGGGTGGAGCAGACGATGGCCATCCCGGAGGGCGCCCGCGCGGCGGAGCTGGTGCTGATGGGCACCCGCGGCTCCGGGAGCGACAACGACAGCTACTTCGACGCCCTGTGGCTCACGATCTCCGAGGCCTGCCCCGTCGCTGACCCCGACGAGCCGGGCGACACCGGCGAGCCCGACACGGGGACACCAGCGGACACCGCGGAGGACACGGCGGAGGACACCGCACCGGACGACACGACCCCGCCGGGGGACTCCGACCCTCCCGAGCGGGACACGGCGGGCGGCGAAGCATCGGGCGCGCCGACCGACGAGGTCAAGGCGGACTGCGGCTGCGGCGGCGGGGGCGCTGGGGGCTTCTGGTTCCTGGGCGCGCTGCTGCTCGCGCGGCGCCGAGATGAATGAGAGGAATGAGAGAAACTCGTCGAGCGGGGCGCCTGGCTCAGCCGCCCTCGCCGAGGCCCTCCTGCCGCTGAAGATCGCGTACGACGCGGCGCTCTACGGCGCGTCGCAGGATCGGTCCACCGCCGCGACGGGCCCCTGCTACCTGCGGCTCGACCTGGCGCTCGTCGGCGACGTGCCGTCGATGAACGGCAACCACGCGGCCTTCCCCGGCGTCGCGGCCCCGACCTCCAGGGCGGAGATCCAGGCCATGCTCGCGCTGTATCGCGAGCACGGCGTCTCCACGTTCTTCGTGGAGGTGAGCCCCTGCGCCCAGCGGGAGGCGATCCGCGCCTGGCTGCGGGAGGCGGGCCTGGTGCCCTTCGGCGGCGCCGGCTACCCGACGCTGCTGCGCGCGACGAGCGAGCCCGCGACGGCGCCAGCCTGTGGGCTGCGGATCGCCCCGCTCGGCGCCGACGAGGCCTGGGACCGGATGGACGAGCTGCGCGACGCCATCGGCTCGGGCGAGTGGGCGGAGAAGCTCGCCCGGGCGACCGCCGCGCCGCATGTCCGGGGCTTCGCCGCCTTCGACGGCGACCGGCTGGTCGCCGCCGCGGGGCTCTTTGTGGGCGGGCCCGTCGGCTACCTCGGGGTCACCGGCACCCGGGCGTCCCACCGCCGCCGGGGCGCGCAGGGCGCGCTCATCGCCGCCCGCCTCCAGGCGTCCCGCGACCTGGGCCTGGGCTGGTGCGTCTCCGAGACGCTCTATGCGCTGACGTCGTCCTTCAACAACCTCCGTCGCGCGGGCTTCGCCGTCGCCTACGAGCGGGAGCTGTGGACGCCGGGGCGGTGAACACCCTGTCGAGGGCACGCAAAACGAGCGCAAAGTCCGGCGTTCGGGGTGCACCCGGAGGCTGCGAGGCCGATACGGATCAGCAACCCGTCCAGGCGCTGCGCGCCGCCAAGGAGAATGATGCTGCCTGTACTGACCGCACTGCCTGTGCTGACCGTGCTGTTCGCTTGCGGAGGGGAGCCCGCTCCCACCGTCGATCCCATCACCAGCGCCGAGGCCAGCGCGGCCGCCGCGCGCATCTTCTGCGAGGCGTCGACTCAGGCGGGCGGCACCTGCGCCGCTGAGGGCGGCGTGGCCACCATCGGCGCTCACAAGGTCGAGCTGGCGGTGACGATCAAGGACTTCGTGGCCCTGAACTCCCGCAGCCTCGGGGTGGGCTCCAGCGCCCAGCAGATCCCCGGCGAGGTGCAGCTGGTCGCCGACGTCGGCGTCAGCGTCGACGGCGCCGCCGTGTCGACCCTGGACTTCACCCACGCCGCCAACGACGTGGACATGGCCGTCGCCCGCGCCGCCGTGCTGGATGAGCTCCTCCAGCGCTGGATGGTGGGCTACGGGCTCGCCGCGCTGGACGCCGTCGGCGGTGAGGGCGCGCCGGCCCTCGCCGGGGTCGGCATGGAGGTGGCGCCCGCCGCCCTGGAGGGCGCGACGGCCTGGGCGGCCTACCCGATGCTCAGCGGCTCGGGGCTGGATCCCAAGACCGGCGGCCGCATGGCCCCGCAGGTGTCCTCCATGGCGAAGGCGCTGGGGCCGTATGTCGAGGGCATGAAGCCCGGCCTGCACAGCGTGCACGTCAAGGCGGAGCTGGGCGGCCCCGGCGGCCCCGGCGCCTGCGGCATCCTGCCGCCCGTCGTCGCCGGCCCCGGCGCCAGCGTCAGCATGGTCCGGCTCGCGGGTGATGTGACGGTCGACGGCGCCGCTGGCGCGGACATCTGCGCCTTGTCCGAGGCGGTGGCGTGGCCGCTGCCCAAGGGCGAGGTCAAGCTCGCCTGGGAGCAGTTCTTCGTGGTCCGCGTAGACTGACTGCGCGAGCTTGCCAGGGCGCCCAAGCCGCGGCGGTTCGGGGAGCCGACGTCGCGATGGACCCCCAACCCGGAGCAGCCATGTCCAGCGCACCCTACCTCCTGAACCCCATCGGTCACGTCGTCGCCGAGGGCGGCCGATTCACACTCCAGCTCACCCCCGCGATGGCCCCGGGCCTGCTCGCACTGGACGGCTTCAGCCATGTCCTGGTCCTCTGGTGGGCGCACTTCATGGATGAGCCGGAGCAGCGCAAGCAGACGCAGGTCGCCAAGCCCTACCGCCGCGCCCCCGATGAGGTGGGCCTGTTCGCGACCCGCTCTCCGAGCCGACCCAACCCCATCGCCGTCACCGTCGTCCCGCTCATCGGCGTCGACGTGGAGCGCGGCCGGGTGGACCTCGGCTACATCGACGCGGCGGACGGCACACCTGTCCTCGATATCAAGCCGTACCACCCGGCGACGGATCGGGTGCGCGAGGCGCGGGTGCCGGACTGGTGCGCTCACTGGCCGCAGGCCTGGGAAGACTCAGCGTCGTTCGACTGGGAGTCGGAGCTGGTCTACGAGCGCTGACGCGACGGCGGATCAGTCCAGGCGCCGAACGGGCACGACGATCTCCACCTGCGCGCGCCCGGCCGCGTCGACGTGCTCGCTGGGGTAGCGCTCGAAGCAGCAGCGGTCGTCGGGCTGGTAGCCGCTCGCCGGGAGCCAGGTGCCCATCATCGCCTGCCAGGCGAGGGGGTAGTCCTTGTCGCCCAGCACGAAGCGGCCGATCGCGTAGGCCCCACCCGGCAGCGTCGTCACGCCCACCTCGCCGCTCGCCGAGGTGCCGGGTGGTACGGGCAGGGCGGCGTCCACCCGGAGGCGGCGGTCCGCGGTGACGCCCGGAAGGCGCGGGCGAAGCTCGCCGAGCTCGAGAAGCCGCAGCGCAGCGCGATGTCCGTGATGCTCTGCTCGGGGTTCTTGAGCAGGAGGCTCGCCGCCTTCTCCAGCCGCACCCGCTTGACGTAGGGGGTCGGGGCTTCGCCGACCATCGCGCCGAAGATCCGGTGGAAGTGGAAGGGGGAGAAGCAGGCGACCCGGGCGAGCGCCTCCAGCGGGAGCGCCTCGTCCAGGTGTACGTCGATGTAGTCCAGCACCCGGTTGATTCGGGCGATGTACTCGGTGCGGGTCGAGGCTGAGGGGGGCATGATACGCTTCTGCTTTGATTTAATCGTGCGATGACGCCGACCATTTCGTCGCTGTTGTTGTTTGGGAGATGCAGGTGTGGCACTCGTCACTCCAAATCCCCCAAACGGCGACAGCGGCGGAATGGGCAAGTCAGCGTATGATTAAATCAATGCAGAAGCGTATGAGTGCTCGGGGAGGGGTCAGATGGGCGCCGGCCGGAGCTCCTGGCGCCGGCCGTCGGCGCGCTCCACGCGGACCGTGAAGCCGACAGTGTAGAGGCCCAGCGCCTCGCGGAAGAGGGGAGCGTCGAGCGCGCCCGCGCGCAGCTCCAGCATCCGGACCACCTCGCCCTCCCACCAGACCATCACCCCCGACAGATCCGGGCGGGCGCGCTTCGGCAGCAGGGGATCGCCCACGGCCCAGCTGCAGGCGAAGCCGCGGCACACCGGGGGACGCTCCGCGTAGATCGCGCAGCCCCCTGTCGACTGGTGGGGACAGCGGGTCGCGGGGGGCTTGCTGAGCGGCGCGACGGCCATCACCTCGCAGCAGATCTGGCAGTCGCCGCAGGGGCGATCGGGGGCGGACATCGCTCGGGCTCCGCTGTCAGCCGAAGAGGCGACGGGACAGGGCCGCCAGCTCGTCGGGGTGGAAGAAGGCGGGGTAGAGCGCCAGCATGCCGTAGGGGAAGAGGCCGAGCTGCATGGTCAGGGCGATGCCGAGGTGCAGCAGCACGCCGACGAACACCCAGGCCGAGCGCAGCTTCAGCCGGTTGGCCCACGCCCGCAGCCTGCCCGGCCTCTCGCGGGTCGCCCGGAACCAGTAGAGCAGCGGGAGGATCCAGGCGGACCACTCGAAGAGCAGGGTCGCGGCGGTCGCGAGCCGCGTCACCGGCGCCCACGAGGCCACCCACTCGAAGGGCCAGCGGCTCACCGCCGGGTTCTGGTACACGAGGTAGAGCGCCTCGAAGCCCCCCATGGGCCACCAGCTCGGCGCGATCTTCTGCACCCCGGCCATGAAGTAGACGACCGAGAGCTGGAGGATCAGGAGGTGGCGCGGCCACGCGGGCACGGGGGCGCCGTCGCCCCGGAGCGAGCCGGTGCGGCGCAGGGCGTCCAGGGACCAGGCCGCGCCGCAGCGGGAGAACAGCAGGATGACCAGGGCGTTGCGGAGCAGCAGATCGATGCCCCGATCGCCGAAGGGGAACAGCGCCGCGACCTGGGCGTAGAGCAGCACCAGCAGCAGCCCGCTCAGGCGGGTGAAGAGGCCCGCCCCGAAGGCCAGCGCCAGCACACAGAAGGCGACGTGGATCGCCGTCGCGGCCCAGGGCTCTGGGGGCAGCCACTGGTAGAGCAGCGGCACCGCGTCCCGGGCCAGCGGGTTCAGCAGGCCGCCGCCCTCCTTGGGGGACCAGAGGAGCTGCACCAGCCCCAGCCGCCCGACGGTGAGCAGATCCAGCAGCAGCGCCGCCGAGATGCTCACCCGCAGCGCGGCCAGCGCGGTGGCCGGCTCCTCGCGATCCCAGAGGTCGATCCACCAGCGGATCATGGCGCGGCCTCGCCGGGCGCGTCCGCCGGCCGTCGCCGGGTCACCACATGGAAGGGTTCGCCCGGCGGCGCCGGCGGTACCTCGGACGGGAGCGCGCTCAGGCGCTCGAAGCCGACCCGCACGCTCACCAGCTCGGGGTGCTCGTCGAAGGCCCGCCGGCTCGCCCAGGTGACGAAGCGTCGGTAGGCCGGCGTCGGCTCCGAGCGGGCCGCCGCGTTCTGGTAGAAGGCGCGGAGCTGCCGGCTCTGGAGCTGCGGGGTGAGCAGGGTCCGCGCGCGGTCCCCGGTCTGGTGCAGGCGGGTCCACACCTCGCCGTCGGAGCCCTCGATGTAGAGCCGCGCCGGGTTGGTCTCGGGGAAGGCGAAGAGCCCCCAGGCCTGCCCCGTACCGCTCCACGCGAACACCGGCGCCGCCGGCGCGAGCAGGGCCCGCCGGCCCTGGATCACCCGCTTGGACTCCGCCCAGGCCCGCTTCCGCAGATCCCGACTCGAGATCTCGAGCCCCACCGAGCCGGCGATCTCCGACCAGCCATCGAACACCGCCCGCAGAGATGGATCCTTGAAGGAGCGCGGGCTGATGCGATCCGGCAGCGGCGTCGCGTCCAGCCCGTACACCAGCACCGCCAGGGCGATGAGCCCGGCCCGGAGCGCGGCCCACGGTTTTACCCGCGGTGTGGATTGCGGAGTCATGGTCGCGGCATTCTATGCCGCGTGTCAGTGGTCGTCGGGCGACACAAACTGCGGGAGGCGATCCCGATCCGGCAGGGCCGCATAGATTGCGCCGGGCACATCGTGCTGCAGGGCGTTGCTCTGCAGCGACCAGCAGGCCGCGCCCTTGAGCGCCATGTTCATGACCAGCGCGTCGGTGACCTCGAAGGGCATCGACTCCTTGAGCTGGAAGCCGCCAGCCATCTGACTCCAGGTCAGCAGATCCAGATCGAAGCGGTTGCCCAGCCTCGGCTGCCCCAGCTCCAGCTCGAAGCCGGCCTCGCGCAGGTGGACGATCGTCTTGGCGCGCGCCGTGCGGCCCCAGGGCGTCCACGCCGTCTGCTTCAGCCACCCGGTGAGCGCCTGGAGGATGCGGTCCTCCCAGGCGAGCACCGCCGCGATCCGCTCCACGGGGGCCGCGGCGCCGGTCAGGAGGAACTCCGACCAGAGGAAGTCCAGATCGGCGGGGTACTGAATGGCGCACGTCGCCGGGTCCGGAGCGTTCGGATCCGCGGCGGCCGCCAGCACCTGGTTGATGATGTCGGCGCCCTCTGGGAGCTGCTCAGCCAGATCCCGATAGGCCGCGGCGACGTCCGCATAGATCTGCGCCGCGCGGACGCACATCATCAAGGCGTTCTGAGAGCCGCCGGGCTCAGTGGTGCGGACCGCCTGGGCCAGCCCCGCGACGGCGTACTCGGGGTTGGGATCCCGGAAGTAGCCCAGGAAGAAGTGTTCGGCGCGGTCTTCGACCGTTTTCCAGAAGCGGTCTTCGCTCATCTCCCCTCCTCGGCGACAGGCTCTCATATCCGGTGCGATCCGTGTCTCCCGGGCCGCCCCGAAGTTTCAGCTTCTTTCAGGCAGAGCTCGGAGTCTGCTGCGCTACCTTCCTCCAAGACCAACCGGCGACCCTGGGGGAAGAGCATGAGACTACTCATTTGCGCTGCGGTGCTCTGTGTGCCGTCCGCGAGCTTCGCGGCGGACGTGATCTATGTCGATGTCGACAACACCAGCGGGGCGGAGGACGGCAGCAGCGAGTACCCGTTCGACAGCATCTCCGAGGGCGTCGCCGCGGCGTCCACCGGGTACACGGTGCAGGTCGCCCCCGGAACCTACGCCGAGACTGTGGTGGTGGAGCTTCAGGGCAACCAGCTCCAGGGGTTCACCTACGGGGCGGTCCTCGACGGCGTGGAGGGCGGCGCGGTGTGGCAGAACCGCCTGATGGACCTGGACCACCGGCATGGGCAGCCCCACGCCGGGCTGGTACAGCTGGCGGTTCCTGGAGGACGAGATCGGGCTGGGCGCCGACCAGGGGGAGACGATCGGCAACCTGCTGGAGTGGGCCCGCGCCGAGATGGAGCACATGGTGGGCGGGGGGATCCTGGAGGACTTCGAGTACTACTGGGGCCACCAGTACGCCATCCCGCTGCGCGCGGTGCTGGAGGGCACCGACCCCGAGGGCTTCGTCCCCTACTTCCTGGAGCTGGGGTGGGAGTACGACGCGCCGTTCGCCCACCACACCTGGGGCTGTCACGGCACGTCCTCGATGATGTACACCGTGCTCCGGGCCGCCAACGTCCCCTCCGTGCACGTGCAGTTCAACGGCGGCCACTCCATCCCCTGGCTCAGCGAGGACGACCTGTACCTGACCCACGGCGACGACCCCTACAACCAGATGGCGAAGACCGCGGACTACCCCGCCGGTGAGCTGCTGATCGATCAGGCGACATTCGACGCCTGGGCGGCGGAGCCGTCGACCTTCGTGGGGCGCCGTGTGCACCAACTCAGCGCCATCTGGCTGCCCCAGGCGCTCCTGAAGCGCCGCTGCGTCGACCTGGACGCGGGGACCGGCGAGTCGGAGAGCGAGGTCTACGAGGCCCTGGACAAGCACTACAGCCTGCAGGATCTGGAGGGCATGGGCTTCTGGCAGGCGCTGGACGCAGAGGTCGCCGCCGAGGGAGGGTGCGCGGTGATCAACCCCGGCGAGTAGCCGTCGCGGCGGGGGCAGGGGACATCTCCGACAGGCGACATCCGCGGACGGGCTACTGCAGCGCGGCCGTCTTCTGGAGCCCGCGGGTGACCAGCGCGTGTACTTGAGACAGCAGCTGGATGGGCGTGAACGGCCTGGCGAGCCGCTCCAGGGTCGCGAGCTCCTCATCCAGGACGGAGACGCGGATGAAGGTCCCCGGCCGCTCGGGAAAGACAACTGCCCCTCTGTGTCAGCGCGGCGGAGTCAGGGCCTCGTTGCGGAGGAACAGGCCGGGAGTCCAGGGGCCATTGTACTGGGCTACCAGCGGCTCGCCAGCGCTCTTCAGGCCAGCCGCGACGCTCAAGGCGATCCCAAGCTTCTTCATCACAATTCACCTCTTGAATAGGCTTTGAGATTGTAATGAACAGCTATGGATCGATCGGTCGTCCAGTCCCTGGACCCGATTTTCTTTCCAGAGCCGCGCGGCTGTGGCTGCGGTCGCGGCCTACTCGGTGACGGCGGAGGCGGCGTTCCCGGTGGCGGCCATGCTCTTGCTCAGGCCATCCAGGAGATCGCTGAGCTGGCCGGTGTAGACCGCGTAGCCGAGGCCGGCGATGATCATCAAAAGCGCGACGTTCTTGAACTTCATAAGGGCACTCTATCACCTGGAGGTGGCCGTGATACCGCGATCTCTCAACCTGAATCTGCGCGGGCTCCCGCAGTCCGCGACCCTGAGCATCAACCAGCGCTCCATCGCTCTCCAGCGCGAAGGACGAACGGTCTACCGCTTCGGCCTGGGTCAGTCGCCGTTCCCGGTGCCTGACCCGGTGGTGGCGGCGCTGGCCGAGCACGCCGCCGAGAAGGACTACCTGCCCGTCGAGGGGCTGCCGGCGCTGCGCGAGGCGGTGGCTGACTTCCACCGCCGCCTCGACGGCGCCTCGGTGAGCGCCGAGGGTGTGCTGATCGGACCGGGCAGCAAGGAGCTGATGTTCCTGGCCCAGCTGGCCTTCTACGGGGATCTGGTGGTGCCCACCCCTTGCTGGGTGAGCTACGGCCCGCAGGCCCGCATCATCGGGCGCGCGGTGAAGACCATCCCCACAACCCGGGAGGAGCGCTGGCGGCTGAGCGGCGCGCGGCTGGCCGAGCACTGCAGCGGGGATCCAGGCCGCCCCCGCTTGCTGATCCTGAACTACCCGGGCAACCCCGACGGCGACAGCTACAGCGAGGTCGAGCTGGCGGCGCTGGCGGAGGCCGCCCGGGAGCACGGCGTCATCGTGCTCTCGGACGAGATCTACGGCCTCACGCACCACGCCGGGGAGCACCGCTCCATCGCCCGCTACTACCCGGAGGGCACCATCATCAGCGGCGGCCTCTCCAAGTGGTGCGGAGCGGGCGGCTGGCGGGTGGGCACCTTCGCCTTCCCGGAGCCCCTCTACTGGCTGCGGGACGCGATCGCGGCCGCGGCCAGCGAGACCTACACCTCGGTCAGCGCGCCGGTGCAGTACGCAGCCGTCACGGCCTTTCGAGGTGGGCCGACCATCGAGGACTACCTGACGCACTCCCGGAGAGTGTTGGGCGCGCTGGGCGTCGAGATCACCCGCAGGCTGCGGGCCGCTGGGGTGCGGCTCCAGGATCCGGTGGGCGCCTTCTACCTTTGGCTGGACTTCGAGGGGCTGGCCGACCGGCTGGCTGAGCGGGGCGTGACAGACAGCGCGACCCTCTGCGGGCGCCTCCTCGCTGAGGCCGGGGTGGCCATCCTTCCGGGGGTGTCGTTCGAGCGGCCGCCGGAGGAGCTGACCGCGCGGCTGGCCTATGTGGACTTCGACGGTGGGGTCGCGCTGGCCGAGAGCCGCGCGGTGCCGCTCGATGAGCCCCTGCCGGCCGAGGCGCTGGAGCGCTGCTGCGGCAAGGTGCTGGCGGGCATTGACGCGCTCTGTGGCTGGCTTCGGGGCTGATCAATCAGCGGCCCCGGCGCGGTCGAGGAGCGTCTCCAGGGCCTGCTGGAGCGCCTCGATCTCGAAGGGCTTGGGGAGAAACGCGGAGCGTCGCGAGGAGAGCGAGGCGGCGGCCGTGACCTGCTCGGGGTAGCCGGACATGAACAGCACCGGGAGATCGGGGTGGCGCTCTCGCACGCGTCGGGTGAGCTCGACGCCGTCCATCCCAGGCATGGTGAGAGCCGTGATCATGGCGTCCGGCGGCGCAATCGACGCGAGCAGCGCCAGGGCCTCAGCGCCGTCGCTGGCGAGGTGCAGCTCGTGACCGTCCAGCGAGAGCACGCGCTCCAGCGTGCGCATCAGCGCGGGCTCATCCTCCACGACCAGCAACCTGAGCTCTCGCTGCTCTCGCGGCGCCCGCGCGGGCTGATGCTCCCGTGGGGGGGCGTCGCAGATCGGGAAGCGCAGGCTGATGGTCGTGCCCTCTCCCAGCGCGCTGATGACGTCGATGTCGCCGCCAGCCTGTGTGACGACACCGTAGACCTGCGAGAGCCCGAGCCCGGTTCCGTGTCCCTTGGTGGTGAAGAAGGGCTCGAAGATGTGCGCGAGGGTGTGCTCGGGGATGCCCTCGCCCGCGTCGCAGACGTCCATGTGTACGCGCTCACCGTGTACGGCCGTGCGGATGGTGAGGGCGCCGCCGTCGACCATGGCGTCCCGGGCGTTCACGCACAGGTTCAGCAGCGCGTGCTCCACCTGGTTGCGATCCGCCCGGACGTAGGCGCCGGTCGCGAGCTCGAGGGTGATCTGGAGCCGCTCTCCCAGCAGCGGGACGAGCATGCCCATCGACGACCGGACAACCTCCGAGAGGTCCATCACCTCCAGGTGCTGTGAGCGACGACGGCTGAACGCCAGCAGCTGATCCGTCAGCGTCGCGGCGCGGTTCGTCGCCTCCACAATGTCCGCGAGGATCTCCCGGTCCTCATCGTTCAGCGAGTCCCGGAGGAGGATGCTGTTGCCCCGGATGACGGTCAGGTAGTTGTTGAAGTCGTGAGCGACGCCGCCGGCGAGCCGCCCGACCGCCTCCAGCTTCTCCGCTTGCTTCAGGCGCTCCGCGAGCAGCCGCGCGTCGGTGACGTCTCGGATGAAGGCCTCGTAGAAGAGCAGCGCTCCGCTCTCATCTCTGACCTTCCGGCCGCTCAGGTTGATGTAGAGCGGCGAGCCGTCCCGCCTGCGCCAGATCAGATCGATGTCTTCGACGATGGGCTGATGCGCGGTCTCCGCGCGGATCTTATCGCGCTCGTTCTCACTGGAGTAGACGTCGCGGGCGAGGTCCAGCGCCTGGACCTCCTCCAGGCTGTCGTACCCGAGCATCCGGATCAGCGCCGGGTTGGCGTCGAGGAAGCGCCCCGCCCGGCTGCTGCGGGCGATCCCCACGCTGGCGTGCAGGAAGAGCTCCCGGTAGGCGGCGTCGCTGGCGTCTCCGCGCTCCAGCACCCGATCGAAGTGGAGCAGCACGAGCCCGCTCAGGGTCGCGACCCACACCACACCGCCGATGACCGTGCCGATGAGCAGCAGGACAGGATCGCTGGCGGCGATCGGGTAGGTGAAGGTGTGCACCCCCAGCGCGACGAGCCCGCCGCCCGAGAGGAGGCGACCCATGCCGCGATCGGGGCTGCCGCGCAGGATGCTCACGCCCGAGTAGGTGAAGGTGACGGCGCAGAGCAGGAGCGGCAGGGCCAGCGCCATGGTGAAGTCGATGCCCAGCGGCTGCAGCGCCAGGGGGATGACAAAGGCGGCCGCCGCGGCGAGCCACCACCCGCGGTGGAGGGGCTTGCCCAGCATCTGATGGATGCCGGCCAGCATCATCATCGCCATGGTCAGTATCAGCGCGGTGCTGAGGCCGAGGAGCAGGGGCGGCGGCGGGTTCCGCGGCGCCACGACATAGAGCAGCCGGCCGATAGCCTCGCAGAGCAGGGCCGCCGACCACAGGGCGAGGTGTCGATGGCCCTCGCGCTTGTACAGGTAGGCGAAGATGATGCAGAAGATGAGCTCGCAGCCCATCAGCGTGATCAGCAGTGGCACCTGTGGATTCAATCGCCCTCGAACCGGCAGCAGCAGGGTGCCGGTTGTGAAGACAATAGCAGCCCAGCGCTATGTCAGAGCGGGGGAGATGTCTGCCCCCAGCGGGGCAGTCAGAGCGCCGCGCCGAGTGAGACGGCGGCCTCGAAGCGGCTCAGGTCCACGCCGATGATCAGCCCTTCAGGCAGGCGAACATCGAGGTCCGTTCGCAGGACGGCGATGCCCATGTCGTAGTACCAGAGCGGCTGGAAGCCGAGCCCCAGATCGATGCCGCCGCCGAGCTGGGCGGCGATGTCGCCGACGACCAGGGCGTATGAGAGCTCAGCGGCGTCGGCGGGAGCGAGGGCGAGGGCGAGCAGCAGCATCATCGGTGCCTCCAGGGAGTGGATGTTGGAGGCATGGCAGGAAGCGTGCCGACTGAAGAGGATCCGCTGCTGAAGCTGTTCTCCCAGGGACACCGCGCGCGCTGCGGCGGCCGCTCCTGACTCTGGTGTCGCGCTCAGAGCTCTCTTCGTTCGCGGGGACGGGAGAACACCGCGCCCCCCATCAGGTGGCCGAGAACGCCGCCGCCGCGTCAGCCAGTCGGGTCATCGCGGCCACGAAGGACGGCGTGAAGGAGCCGTCGAAGGCCGGGATGTGGTTGGAGTCCGCGACAAGCTCCGCCACCACCAGGTTGGGGAAGAGGCTCCGGGCGCGCTCCAGGAGCTGCTCGCCGGGGAAGGAGACGTCGCGATCGGCGGCCATGATACCCACCGGCGCGGTGAGCTTCGCCAGATCGTCGTCAGTCACCAGCGGGGGCACGGAGAAGTCCAGGACCATGTAGCGCATGGCGTCCGCGATGAAGGCGGCCCACATGGGATCGTGGGTCGTGAACTGGCCCGCGAGCATGCGGTCCCGCCGGGCCGGGGTGGGCATCAGCTTGTAGAGCATCAGCGGGATCCCCATGTCCCGAAGCTGCGGCCACACGGGCGCCTTCACCAGGCTCGCGGGGACGGCCAGGAAGAGGCCGCTCGCGCGCTCGGGGGCCGCGATGGCGCCGCGCAGCGCCACGTAGCCCCCCCAGCTGGCGCCGCAGAGGACGGCTCGATCCAGGCCGAGCCCGTCCAGCACCTCGATGACCCAGCGGCCGGTCGCCTCCGGATCGGGGCGGACCTTCGGCCCGCGCACGGACTGGCCGGGGATGTCCACGGCGTAGACCCGGTGTTGCTGCGGGAAGTCGCCCATCTGGGAGAGGGCGTGAGGGGCACCGGACATCGCGCCGTGGAAGAGCACGAAGGGGGCCGCGGTGTCGGGGCCGGTGACCAGGACGTGGCTGTCGCCCAGGCCGGTCGGGACGGTGCGGGAGGTCGCCGGGAAGGGGAGGGCGGCCAGAAAGTGCTGGTACCAGCGCTCCATGATCGCCTCGCCCTGAGGGCTGTGGAAGATGCTCATCGTGTCTCCGGTCGGTAGCCGTGCAGCTGCTGAGCGACGAGGGCGTCGAGGCGCGCCAGCGCGACGTCGAGGTCGGTGAAGTCGCGGCTCGCCGCGTCGATCAGCAGGAAGTAGTAGAAGGAGAAGAAGGCGAGGGTGAGGAGCGCGCTGTTGGCCTCGGGCACGAGCTCACCGCTGGCCCTGGCGGCCTCGAAGCGGCCGATGAGGGCGAGGCCGAGGGTGTGCACCTGGGCCTTGAAGCGCTCGCCCCAGGGGCCGCCGGCGAGCAGGGACTTCTCCAGGAGCGTGCGGGAGAGGGCGGGCCGCTCGGCGTAGTGCCGCAGGAAGACCTCGGCGACGTGCCGCAGCGTCGGCGCGATGGGCGCGTCGGGGAGGGTCGCCAGCGCGCGGGCGGCGGCGGCCTCCAGATCGCGGAAGAGGGCGGCGTGGAGGAGGTCGGTCTTGTCGGTGAAGTGGACGAAGACGGTGCCGGGGGAGACGTCGGCTGCGCGGGCGATGGCGCGGATGGTGGCCTTCTCGAAGCCGTGGGCCTCGAAGGCCTCGCGGGCGGCCGCGAGGATCAGGCGGCGGGTCTCTACTTTCTGGGTGTCGCGTCGCATGAGATTTCACTGAACGTGTTTATTGACTGAACACGTTCAGTGTATCACGTCCCCGGTCGCTCCGGGGCGCGCGCTGGCGGCAGCAGCCCGTCCAGATCCAGGTGCCGCTCCAGCAGATCCGCGACCCCGTCGTACTGGCGGGCCCGGTAGGCGGCCGGGTCGACGTCCTCGCCGGGGGCGAGGGGGGTGAGGCCACGGCGGGCGCGCAGGGCGTCCAGCAGGGCCCGCCGCGGCTCCA
>Ga0316204_10006693_pt1 | contig 17486 bp, 17 predicted proteins | sample 6monrhotite_MG_2_FD_205661 | JGI IMG/M metagenome (GOLD analysis project Ga0316204, IMG submission 205661) | Microbial mat bacterial communities from mineral coupon in-situ incubated in ocean water Damariscotta River, Maine, United States -... | ecosystem: Environmental > Aquatic > Marine >... | reverse complement strand
TCATTTCACCCCCCGATATCACATCATCAGCGGTAAGTTGGGACGCTTTCTTGTTTTGCACTAGTTCGCCAAAAGACCGCAAACCTTTCACCAATGCACTGCGCAATCCGGTTTCATGGGTGCCGCCATTGGGAGTGGGTATGGTATTACAATACCAGCTATAATTCCCATCGGTCCATATGGGCCAGGCCACAGCCCATTCGACACGGCCGGCCTCATTTGCAAAGTCCTGATTGCCGGAGAAAAATTCAGCGGTTACGCATTCGCGCCCATGGAGCTGTTCTTTGAGATGGTCTGACAAACCACCAGGAAACTGAAATACAGCCTCCGCCGGAACATCATCACTGGCGAGGCTTTCATCACATTTCCAGCGTATTTCCACACCGGCATAAAGATAGGCCTTGGAACGGGCGAGCTTGAATAGTCGCGATGGTTTGAACTTGTTGCCTTCGCCGAAAACTTCCGGGTCAGGAATAAAACTGATTGTCGTACCGCGCCTATTGGGTGCGCTGCCGACTTTCTCCAGCTTTGTCGTGGCGACCCCCTGTGCGAACATCTGACGATAGACGGTCTTGTCGCGTGCAACCTCGACCCTTGTTTCGGAGGACAATGCATTTACCACCGAAACACCCACACCGTGCAGGCCCCCGGACGTTGCATATGCTTTATCCGAAAATTTACCGCCCGAGTGAAGCGTTGTCATGATAACTTCAAGCGCTGATTTCTTAGGGAATTTCGGGTGTGGATCGACGGGAATCCCGCGACCGTTATCTGTAACCGTCAGACGATTGTCGCCGTCCAGTGTGATTTCAATCCTGCTTGCGTGCCCTGCAACGGCCTCGTCCATGCTATTGTCGATGACTTCGGCCGCAAGATGGTGCAGTGCGCGCTCGTCAATCCCACCGATATACATGCCGGGACGTTTGCGAACCGGTTCAAGGCCCTCCAGAACTTCGATTGAAGAAGCGTCATAGTCGCTCGATTTGGACTGTTTAGGCGGCTCACCGCCGAATAGATCATCACTCATAGACGATCCTATAAAAGCGCAAGAGTCTTGCTGGCAAGAGGCTATTCAAGCCTCGAGCCAATCAATTGAAATATCTAGTAACTAAGTGAGCGTTTAGCGTACGCGCGGACCACCAAATGGAAGCGGAGGAGGAGGGCGGCGGGTGCCACGAGGCAACTGCGCCTGAAATGCCCGACCGCAATGTTCCACGCAATATGGAAAGCCAGGGTTCACTTCTTCGCCGCAGAAATGGAAGTCCGGTTCGCCCGGATGATTAATCGGCCAGCGGCAGACCTTCTCGTTCAAATCAAGTAGACCTGTCTTGTCAGCAATTTCCTCACTTGGCTTAGCGGGGACTAGACGGCGCGGAGGTGCCGGTGGAATCGGAGCCTGCTGATCGCCAGGACCCTGACGCAAGAAGCCGCCGGGGCCGACGGATACAATCTTTGGACCATCGTGCTTTGGCGCGCGTGCTTGCTGCGCTGCATGGGTGCGTGCAGCCGGTGTTGGTGGCGGCATGGCGCGGCGTGCCACATGCTCTTCTTTTGGCTTTTTCTTCTTTGCCGGTTTTGCCGCGGGACTTTTTGCCTTGGCAGATGGTTTTTTCTTAGCGGTTTTCGACTTGGCTTTTACCGGCGACGGGCGTGATTTCAAACCAAGGCGGTGGGCTTTGCCAATAACTGCATTACGGCTGACACCGCCTAGTTCTTCGGCAATCTGACTGGCGGTCAGGCCTTTTTCCCACATTCCTTTAAGGGCATCAATACGCTCGTCGGTCCAGGCCATGCAAATTCCTAACTATTCAAACTCTCAATCCCATATAATCAGCAATTATGGCGAATCAATGCCATGGGCTGTTGCAATATATGGGGGTTGTGATTGGTGGAGAGAGCCGATAGGCGAAAAAACCATGTTAGACCAGCCCCAAAATGATTCTACACCGCAAGACGATTTTGTCGTTCCAGCATTTGCTGAACCCGGTATCCCCAGTATTCGAGGTGTGAACTGGGATGGGTTCTTGGCGCTGTACTGGAAAGAAGTCCGCCGCTTCTTCAAGGTGCAGTTGCAGACGATCTGGGCGCCTTCGATCACCACATTACTATTTCTGGTAATATTTACCGTCGCACTGGGTCGCGGAGATCGTATGGTGATGGGTGTCCCATTTGCTGACTTTATCGCGCCCGGACTAATTTGCATGGGTATGATCCAAAATGCTTTTGCAAATAGCAGTTTTTCGCTGCTTGTAGGCAAAATTCAGGGTACAATCGTCGATTATCTAATGCCTCCATTATCAGTGGGAGAGTTGCTCGCCGGATTGGTCGGGGCTGCGGTGACGCGTTCCGTTTTGGTCGGTTTCGCCGTCTGGTTGGCTATGTTTTTATGGCCTGGAGTAAACGTATCTGTCGTTCACTGGTGGGCGGTGATCTGGTTTGGCCTGATGGGGTCGGCAATGCTGGCATTGCTTGGCGTGTTGACGTCGATATGGGCAGAAAAATTTGATCATGCCGCTGCTGTGACGAACTTTGTCGTCGCCCCGTTGGCGCTTTTGTCGGGAACTTTTTACTCGATAGATCGCTTATCGGGAGCATTTCAGGCCTTCAGCCACGCTAACCCATTTTTCTATGCGATTTCCGGCTTTCGCTATGGATTTTTGGGAGAGGCAGATTCCCCTATATTGCAGGGATCATTAATATTGCTGTGTGTAAATGCCCTGTTGGTAGCAATTTGCTATATTCTGTTGAAGAAGGGCTGGAAGATCAAATCCTGATCGCCAACGGTTCTGAAGATCAGTGCCGATGGATGGAATGTAACTTATATTTGCCATCTTCGGTTGATTTGAACATCTTGCCGATTTCCGGATGCGTGATCGGCTCTCCGCTATCGTCAGTAAGCAGATTTTGCTGGCTTACATAAGCGACATAGCTGCTATCGGAATTTTCGGCGAACAGGTGATAAAATGGCTGGTCTTTTGCCGGACGAAGGTCCTGTGGGATAGATTCGTACCACTCGTCACTATTCGCAAAGACCGGATCAATATCGTATATCACGCCGCGAAAATCAAAAATTCGGTGTCGCACGACATCGCCAATAGCGAATTTCGCATTTAGAATCGAAGAGGTTCCTGCAGGTAGCGGATTGGTTGACGCACTGTGATTGGTTGGATTCATAGTGACAATTTAGGGTTTTGCTAAGTATTTGCAAGCGGCATCCAGTGCCAGAATGGACAAGCGTGTATGGCTGAAGCAATCAAAGCATGGCGTTTGACCAACAAGCTTCTTCATCATCCGTCGAAATAGAACATCACGTGAAATGGACGTGCGTCCTGAATTAGGCCTTCAGCCTTCAATGGGCTGACTGTCAGGTTTCAGGTATTTTCTTATACTGGCCAAAATGACTCGCATAATATTGCAACTATCCAATCAGGTTCGGGTGCGCATCAAAATTTCTTAATCCAGTCAAAGCGTAACATTTATTACTACAGAATTGGTATCTCCCAAAATTCAGCATGTCCCTGAAATTATTTTCGGAGAACTGAACCTGTAAAATCATGTAATCCCGCTTCGGATACAGTTAGGCCTCCCTTGGCTATTAAGCTATTCCGATACTTACCGTTGATAGGAAAGAGCGGCGATCTCAGTGGAGGCGAACCAATGCAGTTTTGTTTTTCAATGGGCGTCCAAAGTACAATCTCTAGATATTGGTGGGTATCGGAAGTGACGGGATGACAAATTTGAAAAACATATCCGATGTTGTTGAAACGCTACAGCAAACGCTAACGCGTTTGGATGAACTTGGACTCAATATCGCCGCCATTAGAGTCGCAGAAGCGCTGGAAATGCTATCGGTGCAATCAGTTGTAGATAGAAACAATGTTGATGGGCACTGAACCGCGACAGATAAATATGCTCCGTCAGGGTTTTGACGCCAACTCAATATTCCAAATAGTTTTGATTTCTAGCCGTTGACAACAACCGTAATTTGAATGGCGGGGAGAGGGGGATTCGAACCCCCGAAGAGCTTGCACCCTTACTGCTTTTCGAGAGCAGCGCATTCAACCACTCTGCCACCTCCCCGCGCGGCGATCCCATTACCGCCCGGATCGATCATATACAACCCCTAGGCTTAGCCATGGCCTTGACCTATATGACTGATGATCTGCATTCAGAACGGGTGACTTTTGGACAATCCAGCGATTTTTGATTTTTTGAACGCGACATTGTCTGATGGCAAAGCTGCTGTGCTAGTAACGGTTATATCCGTCACAGGGTCTTCCATGCGCAATCCGGGTGCGCACATGGCAGTTTCTGATGATGGTCAATATGTCGGTTCGCTCTCTGGCGGTTGTATTGAGCGGTCGGTGGTATCCGAGGCATTGGATAGTTTGAAAGATCAGCGACCAAGAGTGGTTCGATTTGGAGAAGGCTCGCCTTATCTCGACATAAGGCTGCCATGTGGCGGTGGTTTGGATGTTCACTTCATGCCCATTAACGACTCAAAGCTTGCGCAACATTGCAAGAATGCAATTGCAGCACGGAAGCCATTTTCAATCTCTCTTCCCATTGCGGAAAAGGATGTACATCTTTCCGGAGAAGCAAAGAAGCTCGGACTTACAATTCTGGATGACAGCATTTCAGTAAGCCACGAGCCAAACCCGAAAGTCTTGCTTATCGGGCATGGCGCCGCAATGACCAGCATGGCAAGACTGTCGCGGCAAATGCAGTTTGATGTGGAAGCTCTGACATCGGATCAATCATTGATGATCAGTTTGTCGGATGAACGATTTAATGTTCATCTGCTAAAGACTCCAGATCAAGTGACGGATATTGACAGTGATCCCTGGACGGCGATTGTGTTTCTGTTTCACGATCATGATTGGGAAGGCGCACTAATGGCCCATGCCCTGAGCCAGCCAAATTTCTACTTTGGAGCGATGGGTGGACGGATTGCGCATGATGCGCGGCAAAAAGAATTGCAATCTCGGGGTGTCGATGCCGTTGCTATTCAATCGATTCGTGCGCCGATCGGTCTATTCCATTCTTCCCGCGATCCGGATTCTTTGGCGCTCTCCACGCTTGCAGAGATTACAAAAGCCTTTCACCAACGATAGCTAGGCTGAGGCAGACATTCCCGCCATTCTGACCGCAAGTGCAGGATCTGTCGGATCATTCCAATCTTGCCGTTTTGCCCATTCGATCAATGAGGTCGGCTTGAAATTGAAAATCCTATTAATCTCCGCATTGTCGGCAATGAGCGGCGAAATGGCCTGCACATTGTAGAACCGATAGAAGCTGGCCATGCCGTGGTAGACGCTATGCGGTTCGACCGTGGCGGATCCCGTAACCAGCATGCTCATATTGGATGCGAATTCGTCCGGTGTCAGACTTTGGAAATTTACTGTTTTTCCAGAAGCTTCACTCAGTCGTTCGGCAACCTGATCGCCGACCAGCGCTTCAGGGCCGCCGATTGCAAAACGACCACTTGGCAGATCACTCCGTTCAAGAGCTTCAACCATATAGGCGGCGACATCATCCAGACAAATCCATGATATTTTGAGATCTGGTTTGGCTGGATAGGCAAATATACCTTTGGCAACGATCGATGGTTTGCTCCAGCTGCGGATCATATTGTCCATGAACACTTTGGGCTCAAAGATCGCATAGTCAATGCCGGTACCTATGATCGCTCTCTCGATGGCACGCCGACCATCATGGGCTGGGTTTTCATTGTCTTCATGGTGGACGTAGCAACTGGTGTTGAAGACAATTTTTTGCAAACCATTTGCGGTCGCTGCTGCCGCGATATTGTTTCCGAGTTCGGTTGCTTTTTCCAGATCAAAAACGAAAGGAAGGTGGATAGCAATGGCATCGATTCCCTTTGCCGCCGCAATCAAAGATTCCTTATTGTAAAGGTCGGCTTGCACTGTTTCCACATCCGCGAATTCGGTATTTTGCAGTGCGGCGGTATTGCGCAAAGCAGCGACTGGCGTCATTCCGGCTGCCATCAATCGCGTCAAAAGAGGGTGGCCTTGATCCCCGGTCGCACCGATTACCAATATTCTATTCATCAACTATTCTCCAGTCGCGCGGCTGATTTGCCTGCGATATATCCAAAGGTGAGAGCGGGCCCCAAAGTTCCACCTGCACCTGCATAAACGCTGCCCGTCGGACAGCTGATCACGTTGCCTGCGCCGAACAGTCCGGCGATCGGATCGCCATCCACATCGAGTATCTGAGCTTGCCCGTTGGTTTTGGGACCGCCGTTGGTTCCCAAAGTCCCCATGTCAATTTCTACCGCATAAAATGGTCCGGTATTGATGGTACCCAGCGTCGCTGCCGCCCCGGGTCGGGAGCGGTCACCGTAAAAGCGATCATATTCACTAGCGCCTCGACCAAATTCAGGATCTTCGGCATTTTCCGCGTTGTTGTTAAAGTCAGTTACGGTCGCTGATAATTGCTCACCGTCTATCCTCAATGATGCTGCCAATTCTTCAAGACTATTTGCGGTCGTAACCCAATCAGGCAGGTCCTGCCCGGGCATGGCGGACGCTATTGGATATCGGCTGACATATTGATGATCCATGATCAGGTAGGCTGGCAAATTTGGATAATCATAAGTGGCCGGATCAAAAGCCTGAAAAGCCCCTGCAAGTGACGAGTAGTTATTAGCCTCATTGCAAAAGCGCTTGCCCCGTCGGTTGACCATGATGCTGTGCGGCATGGTGCGTTCGATGAGAACTGGCAGGGAGCGCTGAACATCCTGTCCATTTGCCCCGTTGGCGGGCCAACTGGCACCGGCGATTGAAAGTGTAGGCATCCACCAGGCACTTGTCATATTGCCCAGGCTTGCCCCAGCCGACATCGCCATTTTCAAACCATCGCCCGTGTTCATCTGCGGTGAGGCGGGTGCGTTAAGCGGGCCGCGCAAAAATGTGGTTTTTAGTTCTTCGTTCCATTCAAAGCCGCCGGTGGCGAGAATAACACCGCGCGATGCATTAATGGTATCGCCATCTTCTAGGGCAACTCCCGTTACCTGACCATTCTCAGTCAATAGTTTCTTCGCAGCGGTTCCCAATTGCGGAACGATGTCTTTGTCGAGACAGGCTTTGAGCAAACGACCTACAAGCGCTTGTCCCCAACCACGTAGATCGCCATCAACCCGGCGTTGCATTTCTTCCGGCTCAATCATGCCGTTTCCACCGCCAAGTGGCGTTTCGCGGAGCATCATCCGTTGAACATCACCGCCATTATATATCTTGTCCGCCCATTCGCCGAGCGTTGTATAGTCAAACAGCTCGTTATCAAGCGCCCGGCCGCCACCCGTTTTTGCACCGGGTCGATCTAGATAATAATCTGGATAGCCGTTGAGTACGTTCAGTTCTGCTGCACCTTGAGACCCCAGGAAAGCCAGCGCCTGCGTGCCTTCGTCGACAAAGGCTTCGAGCGTTTCGTCGTCCATCTCGCCATGATCCAGCGACCGGAAATAGGACAGTGCTGCCTCGCGATCGTCATCAATACCGGCTTCTTGCATGGCCGGGTTATTGGGAACCCAAACAATCCCGCCCGAAATGGCCGCCGTTCCGCCAAGCTTATCACCCTTTTCAATGACGGTAACTTTCGCACCGCTATCATGGGCTGCCAACGCAGCCGTTAAGCCCGAGGCACCGGCGCCGATAATGAGAACATCTGTATCCATCTTATCGGCCTCCAGTCACAAATAAACACTGGCCAGTAACCCAGCTGGATGCGGGAGAGGCCATATAGGTGACGGCAGCGGCTATATCCTCTTCTCGGCCAAAGCGCTGCAGCGGTACGCCGATTTGCTTGAGCAAGGCCTGCCGTTTTTCTTCGGTATCGGTTCCCATGGAATCGTTGAAATTCTCTGTGGGAATGGGGCCGGGCGCAACGGCATTCACGCGGATTTTTGGAGCGAGTTCAACGGATAATGTTTGCGTGAGGCTGTTTACCGCGGCTTTGGATGCGCCATAGGGGCCGTTCTTCAACTGCGGTCCAAAAGAAGCACGGGATGAAATGTTGATGATCGAACCGCCATCTTCCTGCATATGTTTGGAAGCAACAACTGCGCCCATCCATACCGCTTTTAGGTTTAACTCAATCTGTGCATCAAAATTTACTTCCGGCGTGCGGGTCAGGTAACGCGGAGTTCCATCAGGAAGGCCGCCAGCGTTGCTTACCCAGATTGATAAACGGCCAAGATTATCAACGGTTTGTTGCGCAAGATTGTCGAGAGCGTCCATTGACGTGCAATCGGTTGCGAGCGGCAAAGCCTTTCGTCCTAGCGCACGAATCTCGTCGGCTACAAAATCCAGTTCGCTTTGGGTTCGCGAAGCAACGGCAACATCCGCACCCGCTTCCGCCAAACCAAGGGCAATAGCGCGGCCAATTCCTTTGCCCGCACCAGTGACAACCGCGACCTCACCATCCAGTTTAAACTGGTCCAATATACCCATTTTAATGTGCTATCCTCTTGATAATATCCCGTTGTGCAAACCAGTAATGCAGGCCTGCCCAGATGTTGAACATTGCCAAAAACATCAGCGCCTTTTGCAAAGCAGGACCTTCTGCGCTTTCAACGCCACCCGCAAAAATGTCGGACAATATTCCGACGAAAACCGGCCCAATGCCCAATCCGACAATACCGGCAACAAGCAGATAGATGGCCACCGCCAATGCCCGTGTCTGATCGCTGGCTAAAGTTTGGATGGCCGAAAAGCTGGGGCCATAGTAAAAGGTTGCTGCGAAAGTCGGGATCGCCAATAATATAATTCCTGTATTGGCACTGCCCGCATAAACCGCCCAGATCATTCCTGGAGCAGAAGCCACCAAAACCAAGCCACTAACCAGCAAAGATAGCGCCGGCTTTTTGCGGTCCAGATAATTACCAATCTGACCGCCAAAAAAGGCGCCAAAACCTCCCGAGATACCGACCATCAAACCGAGTTTCCAACCCAGTTCTCCATATCCGATACCGTGGATTCGAACGAAAAGGCCGCCATAAAAGCTGGCCAGACCATAAGAAACAAATTGCACGAGAACACCTGCTGCAACCAAGTGCCAATAGGCAGGTTTTTGTGAAAGTTCCTTCACCGCCATCGCTAGCGTGGGTTTGTGTGGATCACGCTTGAAAGAGTCCAGGAACCGAGGCTTACCGCGCGGATCCTTGACCGTAATCCACATGACCAGCGCTACAATTATGCCCGGAATACCAGCCATGAAAAAAGCTGTTCGCCAATCGAAATTTTCAACAATCCATCCGCCACCGGCATAAGCAATGAACGCACCTATCGGGACAGCGGTACCCAAAATCCCGAGAGCGCCGGCACGTCGTTCAGGTGGAAATATATCCGCTATCAGGGAATGGGAAGCGGGACCGGATCCTGCTTCGCCAATTCCCACGCCAACCCTTGCCAGAAACAGCTGGATGAAATTGTTTGCCAAACCACAGAGGACCGTCATCAATGACCAGATGGCAATCGCAATGGCAATAATCCAACTGCGGTTCCAGCGATCGGCCAGTGCAGCGACTGGAATGGCTAGCGTGGTGTAAAAAAGAGCAAAAGATAATCCGGTCATCAAGCCAAGCTGTGTATCGCTTAACCCCAAATCCTGTTTGATCGGTTCAGCCAGGATCGAGATGACTTGCCGATCCAGGAAATTGAGCATCAAAACGACAAACAATACGCCCAATATATAGTTGGCACGACCGTCGCTGACCGGGCTTTGACCTTCGCTTAAAGGGATGGGTGCTGCTTTTTCGATTATTCTGCCGCTTCCAGTTGTTCCATCTGGGCAACGCGCGGATCGTTGGGATAGACCCATTCTTCGCCAATCACTTGTTCAACGGCCAACTCATCGGGTACATTGTCCAAGCCAATCATCTTGTCACAACTCTGGTGAAAACTGTAAATCCGTGCCTCCTGATAGGAGAGGGGGACGCTTTTGAAACCATCACTTTCCATCGACTTCTGGATCATCTCGCCAAATTGTGTGTCCTCCAAAATGATCGGACTCATGTCCCGACCATTGGGTTTTGTTTCGTCTGGAACAGTCCACAGATCAGGGGCCGGTCCATCACCCCAATCCATGGCCATCGTCACCAGCTCTAAACGCGTTGTGTTCAATCCTGTTGGCCAGAAAATAAGCGGCGGTACGAAATAATTGCTCAGCGGCGAAACCCAATTGGGGAACATGGTGTAACTCTGCGTACAAGTCCTACCGAGTTCGCCAACGGTCTCAATCTCCTGCCACTCTGGGGGAGAGTCGACGGCACGCACATGCTCACGATCCGTTTCTTTGGGGGCTGGAGCCAGCATGCGGGCATGGCCATTGCGATACATCGTATTCACATTGCGTTTGCTATCAACAAGAGGCGCGACGGTGTCCGGATGAATGAATGGGACATGGTACACCTCCATGTTAGCCTCCATTGCAACTTTCCAATTGCACTGCAGATCAAAGGAATAGCGCGCCGCCAATTTGATTTTGTTAAACTGAAACTCTTCCCATTCTTCAGCAACTGGTCCCAACCAATCTTTCAAATTTTGGGCATCATCATCAAAATTTACGAAAACCAGATTGCCAAACATCTCGCAGCGAACGGGGATTAGGCCGCGGCAGCTCATATCAAAATCAGGCGGGAAATCCTGTTTCTCCGGAACGCCTATCAGCGTGCCATCCGTCTTGTACGTCCAATTGTGATAACCGCACATCAGGCGAGGGGCTTTGCCTCTATCTTCCGTCACAACGGGAGCACCGCGATGGCGGCATGTATTGTAAAATGCCCGAATTTTTCCATCCATGCCGTGGACGATAATGATCGGCGTTCCGGTGTTTTCCCATTTCATGAAGCATCCCGGGTCGGGAACTTCATCAATATGCGCCGCGAACAGCCAACTTTTCTTCCAGATATGCTGCTGTTCGAGGTCATAATATTCTTGAGAGATATATCGTCCGGCGGGGATATCCGGTAGATGCGGAAAACCCTCTGGAGGAGCCGTGCGACCAGCTTCCCATTCCATCAAGCGTTTCACTTGTTCCACATAGGCTGGATCCATAGCCATGGCTTCATCCTCTCCAATTGCAACTATTGCGATGCCATCTGCGCAGCGCTCCGTCGATTGGTGTTTCTGCTAGACCGGCTAGACGATTTTAAACGACGCCTTCGACAACTGATTTTGCGTTGTCGACGCGAATTGCAGCTCCGTTGATAAATTTGCTCTCATCTGAAGCGAGGAAAAGAACCGTATTGGCAATGTCATCCGGTTCGCCAAGTTGGCTTGGAGCTGGTCCTTCGCTATTGGGACGCAAGTCCTCACGACCGACAAGATCGGCACCGATATTTTCCACCATCGGCGTCAATATGCCAGCCGGGTGAACACTGTTACAGCGAATGTTGTAGCCGTTATTTGCGCAGTGTACCGCGATGCTGCGGCTCATGCTCTCAACGGCGCCCTTGGCTGCGGCATAGGCAACAACAATCGGTTCACCCTGGACTGAAGCAATCGATGCCATGTTGATGATCGATCCGCCGCCTGTTTCCTTCATTGCCTTTACAGCATGTTTGCACCCAAAAAACGTGGCATCGGCACTGACTGCCATCACAAAACGATATTCATCCTCGGTCTGGGTTTCGATCGTTCCAGGTGCAACAACGCCAGCATTGTTCACCAAAATGTCCAGCTTGCCATGCTTGGCAACAACTTCATCGATCAATGTTTCCCAACTTGATTCCTTGGATACGTCCTGCACATGAAATTCAGCGGCTTCTCCAATTTCAGAAGCCACCCGTTCGCCATTTTCCTGATCGACGTCAGTAAGGACGACCGTCGCCCCTTCTTTTGCAAACATACGCGCGTCCGCTTCTCCCAAGCCTTTGGCCGCACCTGTAATTATTGCCACTTTGCCTTTTAGACGGCCCATTATCCTACTCCTGTCATTTTTGTCATCTTCCCACGAAATGGCGCATCATGCTAGGCATGGCCCACTAGTAAAAAGGGGGAGGGCGTACCGTGGATAAATTGGAAGCACTATGGGCACGGGAGCAAATTCGGGATATTCTGCATCGCTATTGCAAAGGAATTGATCGCCGAGATTGGGAACTGGTTCGCTCTTGCTTTGCCGATGATCATATCCACAACCACGGCGATATTACCGGATCACCGGAAGATTTTATTCGCATGGCCAGCGGATTGCTGGAAGCTATCCCCGCCACCCATCACAGCATATCCAACGTGCATTTCGAATTCTCCGCGGATGGAAGCAGCGTGGAAACCGAAGCGAATTTTGTTGCCTATCACCTGATCGAAGCGGGTCATCCGGAAGGCATGCCGGTCGAGACAAATGGGGAAGCGACCGACTGGATTGTGGCCGGTCGCTATTGTGATCGCTTTGAGAAGCGCGAAGGTGAATGGATCATAGTTCGCCGCAATGCCTTTCATGATTGGGAACGGCACGATCCAGCCAGAGTCTAGTTTTGTTTGTCGTTCAATTGCGCCACTCGTAATTCTATTCTTTTCAGTTCAGCGAGCATGGACAACATGTTCATACGGTCAAACATCCACATTTTGAGCAATCCTACAGCCTGTGCTGATCCCAAACAAACAGCAACCCATAACACGGTATATTTGACTTCAACTGAGAAGAATGCCTGCCAACCGCTGTAAAATGCTAGCGCAGCAAAGACTAAGGTAAAGAACCAGACTATATAGGACCAGAACCGCATTGGGCCATGTAGAGTCGCTCCGAGCTGCTCAAAAAGCCCACGGCCATTTTCCAGATTGTCCAGAAAGTCTTTATCTTCAGCGTCCAACGCCATACCCAGATTCTGTTCAAATTTGTCCATGTTCATTCTCCTTCTATTCCGGTGTTTTCTGTCAATGCCTTCTGCAATTGTTTGCGGGCGTGAAAAATTGTCGATTTAGCAGTGCCAAGGGGAACCGACGTGACTTCAGCGATTTCAGCCAATGTCAGTCCTTCGCTAAAATAGAGTGTCGCGGCAATGCGATGCTCTCCCGACAACTGTCTAAAAGCTTGATCAACCGACACTTTGTCTTCTCCTTGGGCTGAAGTTGTTGCTTCAATTTCGACCCCTGAAATTTCCCTTTCGCGCTGGTTTGTCCGAATGTGATCGGCACATTTATTGTGCAATATTCGATAGGCCCAAGCCGGAAATCGTGAGGGATTGCGAAGGCCATGCCAACCCTTGCAGATCCCGATCCATGCTTCTTGCACAGCCACTCGGGCTTGTTCTTGATCCCGCAATAGACGGTAAGCAGTACGCATCAATCGGGGATGCCAGCGTGCTGCCAATCGTTCACCAGCGCGGCGATCACCCGCCTGAACGCGGGTTAACAGCAACTCGTCATAAATTCGATCTGTATCGCTGTATCGCATGCAAACCTCTTGGTCCTCTTACACCGTTAGTCGGTGCCGGGGAGCAAAAGGTTCAATGCGATTGGAAATTATTGTGTGGTATAACCGCCGTCTACCACAAACTCGGCACCAGTGACGTAGCTTGATTCATCGGAGGCCAGGAACAATACGCAGTTGGCAATGTCTTTTGGTTGTCCCATTCGTCCCATGGGTATGCTCTCGGCAATCGCATCATAATGCGCTTCATTGTCCCCAACAGCAGCGCGCTGCATGTTGGTCTCAATTATGCCCGGATGGACCGTATTGACCCGAATATTGTCTCTCGCAGTTTCCAGGGCTACAGATTTGCTGAACATTTTTACCGCGCCCTTGGAAGCCGTGTAGGCGGCGCTTCCCCGGAAACCGACCAGTCCGGCAATGGATGAAATATTGATTATCGAGCCACCTCCGGTTTGTCGCATAGCCGAAACCGCAGCACTGGTTCCCAAATAGCTTCCAGCGACATTGACCCTGAATTGGTTCATCAATGCATCATTGCCATTTGCATCTTCAATTTCGGCAATTTCCAATATTCCGGCGTTGTTGACCAACACGTCGAGTCGCCCATGGTCAGCGACTGTGGATGCAATCAATTCCTTCCATTCTTCCTCAGATGTTACATCTTGATGATGAGCAAAGGCCCGACCGCCGCTAGAGACGATATCCGTGACAACCGCCTCAACACCCGACAAGTCGACATCAGTTGCGACAATAATCGCTCCCTCTTCGGCTAACCGTTCGGCAATGGCACTACCCAGTCCGGGACGCGAAGCACCACCGGTGACCAGTGCGACTTTGCCCTCCATCCTTTTTGTCATTGTTTCCTAACCTGCTGAAGGCCTGTGTGCATCGTCCGACCAATCCTGTCTTTTGCCCCAGGTTTCCATGGTTTCAAATTCAACTTCCGGCAAACGTTCTTGCTGATATTCAAAATTCACACAAAATGGTTTTGTCGGTGAATCATTATTGTAATGGTAAAAGGCCGCGATGCCAGCTGAAAACTCGGCTCGCGCTTCCGGCGCCATGGAATCTCCAAGCGCATCTACCAGCAAATCTCCGAACTCCTCTGGTGTGCAGGGATCATATTTGATCTCTTTGCCGAACACCCTCGATAGGGTTGCAACTGTATCGGTTGGCAGGAAGCGTTCAGGTCCACCAATATTCATCCATGTCCCTTCCATATCGGGACGATCCAGTGCTGCGGTCATACATTTGCCGACATCATCCAGACTGATCCAGTTGGCTTCGAGATGCGGTTGATGGGCGTAGACATAGCGATCTTCATGAACCAGAAACGGCCGAGCCCAATTGGTCAGCAAATTATCCATGAAGAGCACGGAACCGAAAACTGTCGCGGGAATACCGGTACGGAAAATACTGTTGATTGCGACGGTATTGTTACCATAGGTAAACGGATCACCCGGCTTGTCGGGGATCCAGCTGGACGTGTTCCAGACGAAACGTTCGGCCCCAGCTTCTTTGGCTGCAGCGGCGACGCGGCCAGTCAGTGTTGCGCGATCTTCTCGTGCTTGCAGGGGATGGGTGTAGAATACGGCATCCGATCCCTCAAAGGCTGGCACCCAAGTTGATTCATCATAGAGATCAAAAACTCTGGCTTCATCAGCAATGTTACTGCCACCGAGATCCGGTGTTTCACTTCTGGAAAGCGCGCGGACTTTGTGTCCTGTTGCTCCCAATTGCCTGATCTGCGCCAAACCCTGACGGCCGGTGGAACCGACCACTGATACTAGTGACATCTGCCTCTCCTTTTGTTTGGATGTGTTTTGAAGCAGGCTTTGATGAATCCCAACGCTCAAATTTGTGAGGATCAGGATCACAAGTGCAAATAGGCGCTATTGATTGTGCTAGGCTGCACACCGATTTCGCCTCACTATGTAGGGGCAGAAGTTTCACGCGAAGTGAACATACAGTTTGGGCGAAGAGGATAACATGACAGAAGACGACATTATTTCCATCGGTGACGTGGTCCGTTTTCAAGCACAGGAGCAACCGGATCAGGTGGTTTTCACCTTTGAAGGCGATGAGATGACTTATGGGCGCTTGCATGAAAACAGCAATCGGGCAGCTCAGGCTCTGGCATCTAAAGGGATTGGTAAGGGCGACCGAATCTCCTATATGGGGAAAAACTCGCATCTCTATTTTGAAATTTTGGTCGGAGCGGCAAAGTTAGGCGCCGTTATGGTTCCGGTAAACTGGCGGCTGGCTCCACCTGAAGTTACTTATGTACTCAACGATTCAGAAGCAAAAACACTGTTTGTTGGTCCGGGCTTTGACGATCTACTCAGAAAAATTCACCCCAATCTAAACCATGTAGATTTGATATTGGGTTCCGAAGGTCCAGAGGGTGATCTCCCGGGATATCCAGCCTGGCGAGATGAATTTGATCCCGTTGATCCGATGGTTTCCTGCTCGAACGAAGATGATGCATTGCAACTCTACACATCGGGAACCACAGGTCATCCAAAGGGAGCGATCATGACCAATGGTTCGATTTTCTCCTCTCGTGCAGCCGGTGTTCCCGAAGAGGAATTGATGGATTGGCAAAAACCGATACCGGGAGAAATTACGCTTCTAGCCATGCCTTGTTTCCATATTAGTGGCTCAGGCACAGGTCTCGCAGTGATGTTTGCGGGGGGAAGCGCAATCGTGCTGCCCGAATATGATCCGACGCAGGCGCTGGATCTTATCGAGCAGTATAATATCTCCAAAATATTTATGGTACCTGCGGCGATACAGATTTTGCTCAACCATCCTCGTGCCAAGGAGGTGGATTTTTCAAATCTAAAATATATCACCTATGGCGCATCACCCATTCCGTTGGAATTGATGAAGCAGGCTATGGATGTTTTGGGTTGTGGCTTTGTTCAGATGTACGGGATGACCGAGACTAGCGGGACGATCACTACGCTTAACCCCGAAGATCATGATGTAAATGGCAACGAAAAAATGCGCTCGGTCGGTACGGCCCTTCCGGGTGTTGAACTAAAGATTATTGATCCCGAAACGCTTGAACCCGTCGCTGCCAATACTGTCGGAGAAATTGCCACACGATCGGCGAAAAATATGAAGGGTTATTGGAACCGCCCCGAAGCTACTGAAGAGACAATAGATCAAGAAGGCTGGCTGCGGACTGGGGATGCCGGCTATTTGGATGATGACGGCTATCTCTTCATTCATGACCGCTTGAAGGACATGATCATTTCCGGCGGTGAGAACGTTTATCCTGCCGAAGTGGAGAATGCGATTTACGCCAATCCTAAAGTCGCCGACGTGGCGGTCATCGGGGTCCCGGACGAAAAATGGGGAGAGGCGGTAAAGGCCTGTGTAGTAGTGAAAGAAGGGCAGGAACTGAGCGAAGCTGAAGTGATCGCTCATGCAAGGGAACATATTGCGGGATACAAATGCCCCAAGTCGATTGATTTCATCGATGCTTTACCGCGCAACCCTTCCGGAAAGATTTTGCGAAAAGACTTGCGAGCACCCTATTGGGAAGGAAAGGATAGAGCAGTAAATTAACGGTTGGGAGAAGGCAAATGAGTGAATTGGTTCTGCGCGAGGACAAAGATGGTTGGTCGCTTTTAACATTGAACCGTCCGGACAAGCTCAATTCGCTGACCGTTGCCATGTTTCGTGAATTGCGCAGTCACATTGCCGAGTTGCGAAAGGACGATTCCATTGGCTGTGTTGTTTTGCGCGGTGCCGGAAAATGTTTCTCTGCCGGACATGATCTGGGTGATATCGCCGAAGGTGAAGAGGTTCCGTCAAGGGGCTGGCACTCAGAGACCCTGAGACTGTTGGAGAAGCTGCCAAAGCCGGTGATCGCAGCCGTGCATGGTCACTGCTATACAGGTGCATTGGAAGTTGCCTTGGCGGCTGACTTTATTGTCGCAGCCGATACTGCCCGATTCGGCGACACCCATGCAAAATGGGCGCTCACCCCAATCTGGGGCATGAGTCAACGATTGCCGCGAAGGGTCGGAATTGCGACTGCAAAAAGACTAATGTTTTCAGCAGATATGTTTGATGCCAAA
>Ga0316204_10006692_pt1 | contig 17488 bp, 16 predicted proteins | sample 6monrhotite_MG_2_FD_205661 | JGI IMG/M metagenome (GOLD analysis project Ga0316204, IMG submission 205661) | Microbial mat bacterial communities from mineral coupon in-situ incubated in ocean water Damariscotta River, Maine, United States -... | ecosystem: Environmental > Aquatic > Marine >... | reverse complement strand
GCTATTCCTTCCGGTGTTGAAGTTTCCCAAAGTGATCTGGAAATTTCAGTAAAAGGTAGTAAAGGTCAGTTACAGTTTAATTTGCATCCTTCAGTAGCGATGTCTGTTGAAGATGGCCAGGTAAGCTTTAAACCGGTTAGCGATAGTGATAAATCCGGAATTGCTATGGCCGGAACGATGAAATCTATTGTTAACAATATGATGAATGGCGTCAGTGCTGGTTTTGAAAAAAAATTGACATTGATCGGTGTCGGTTACAGAGCACAGGCCCAGGGTAATAAAGTTAATCTGAATCTGGGTTTTTCTCATCCTGTTGAGCATCAATTACCTGAAGGCATTACTGCTGAAACACCAAGTCAGACAGAAATTATTGTCCGTGGTATTGATAAGCAGAAGGTTGGTCAAGTAGCTGCTGATATTCGTGCATATCGTCCACCAGAGCCTTATAAGGGTAAAGGTGTTCGATATACTGATGAGCATGTCGTTCGTAAAGAAGCGAAGAAGAAATAGTACTGAAGAGGCTGATGTGATGGATAAGAAAGAAAAACGTTTACGTCGCTCTCGCAGAGCACGTGCAAAGATTAGAGAGTTAGCGGTTAACCGTCTGACTATCCACAAAACACCAAGACATATATACGCTCAAGTTATTGCTCCAAATGGTTCTGAAGTGATTGCTGCGGTTAATACTGCACAAAGTGATATTAAATCAGAAGTCAAATATACCGGTAACTGTGAAGCTGCTAAAGCGGTAGGTAAAGCTATAGCTGAAAAAGCAAAGCAAGCGGGCATTACTAAAGTTGCTTTTGACAGAAGTGGTTTTAAATACCATGGACGTGTCAAGTCACTGGCTGATGCAGCTCGTGAAAATGGTCTGGAATTTTAAGGGTTAATATCATGGCTGGAAAAAACCAAGCAAAAGAAAAATCACAGGACGATATGATTGAAAAGTTGATCAACGTCAATCGTGTTGCAAAAGTTGTTAAAGGTGGTCGTGTATTCGGCTTCGCGGCACTAACAGTCGTTGGAGATGGCAATGGTCGGGTTGGCTTTGGACGCGGTAAAGCGAAAGAAGTTCCTGCGGCTATCCAGAAAGCAATGGAAAATGCTCGTCGTAACCTGGTTAAGGTCCCTGTTAAAGATGGAACCCTGCAATATGGCCTCTACGGCGTTGAAGGTGCAGCACGAGTTTATATGAAGCCAGCTTCAGAAGGTACCGGTATTATTGCTGGTGGCGCGATGCGTGCCGTATTTGAAGCCGTTGGTATTCGTAATGTATTGGCAAAGTGTATTGGTACTCAAAACCCAATTAATGTTGTCCGTGCAACCATCAGCGGTTTATCACAAATGCGTTCGCCAGAATTCGTGGCTGCCAAGCGTGGTAAAACAGTAGAAGAAATTACTGACTGATATAGGCGGGTAGGAATATGTCAAAGACAATTAAAGTGACTCAAACCAAGAGTATTAATGGTCGACTGAAAGCACATAAAGCCTGTGTTTCCGGTCTTGGCCTTAGAAGAATAAACCATACTGTTGAAGTTATCGATACTCCGGAAAACCGTGGTATGATCAACAAGGTTTCCTATTTATTAAAAGTAGAGGAATAAGATCATGCGTCTTAATTCACTAAAACCTGCTGCAGGATCAAATAAAAACGCCAAGCGCGTTGGTCGCGGAATTGGTTCCGGAACTGGTAAGACTTGTGGCCGTGGTCATAAAGGTCAGAAATCTCGTACCGGTGGTACAGTTATGGTCGGTTTTGAAGGTGGTCAGATGCCACTGCAGAAACGTTTACCAAAAGTTGGTTTTTCATCTCGTGTTAGCATCGTTACCGATGAAGTTCGTTTGCATGAATTGAACCGCTTTGATGATGTTATTGATCTGGATGTGCTGAAAAAAGCTAATCTGGTGACCAAAAACATTAAGCGTGTTAAAGTTTTTGCATCGGGTGAAATAACCAAGGCTGTGACCCTGAAAGGGATTGCAGTAACTAAAGGTGCACGTGCAGCAATTGAAGCTGCAGGTGGAAAAATCGAAGAATAAGGACGATTTGTGGCAGCATCAGCAGCGCAATTGGCCAGTTCATTAGGAGGCGGTAAACTCTCTGAGTTAAAAAACCGCCTCCTTTTTGTTCTTGGCGCATTATTAGTTTTTCGTATCGGAACCTATATTCCGGTTCCTGGAATTAACCCGGAAGCACTTGCTACACTATTTGACCAGCAACGTGATTCCATTCTGGGCATGTTTAATATGTTCTCCGGAGGTGCGCTGGAAAGACTTTCAGTATTTGCCCTGGGAATAATGCCCTACATTTCTGCATCGATTATTATGCAGCTAATGACTAAAGTAATTCCTTCACTGGAACAACTGAGTAAAGAAGGTCAGGCAGGAAAACGGAAAATTACCCAATACACACGTATTGGTACGGTAGCTCTGGCTACGTTCCAGGCCTTGGGTGTCGCAATTACACTTGAAAGTCAAACCGCAGGTGCGACTAATGTCGTTGTTGACCCAGGACTTATTTTTCGAATTTCAACCGTGGCAACGCTGGTTACCGGAACCATGTTTTTAATGTGGCTTGGTGAGCAGATCACGGAACGCGGCATTGGTAACGGTATCTCACTGATTATTTTCGCAGGTATCGTGGCAGGATTACCTTCTGCTCTGGGCGGAACTTTTTCCTTACAAAGTGAAGGAACAATTTCTTCTGGTGTGTTGTTACTGTTAATCATGATCATCATCGCAGTGACTGCTTTTGTAGTCTTTGTTGAGCGGGCACAACGGCGCATTACGGTGAACTATGCCAAACGCCAGCAAGGTCGAAAAATGTATGCTGCACAGTCATCACATTTACCTTTGAAGGTGAATATGGCGGGTGTGATACCACCTATTTTTGCATCGAGTATTATTCTCTTTCCTGCAACAATTGGTAAGCTGTTTGCTAATTCGGAAGGTATGGAGTGGATGCAAGGTATGGCAGACGCAATCTCTCCAGGTCAGCCACTATATGTATTGTTTTATGCTCTGGGTATTTTCTTTTTCTGTTTCTTTTATACAGCAATTATGTTTAATCCCAGAGAGACGGCAGATAACTTGAAAAAATCAGGGGCGTTCATACCAGGCATTAGACCCGGTGAAAATACCTCGCGTTTTATTGATGCCATCATGAGTCGATTGACTCTGATTGGTGCGGTATATATTACCGGCGTCTGTCTGCTTCCAGAATTTTTAATTCTGAATTGGAACGTACCATTTTACTTTGGTGGTACTTCCCTGTTAATTATTGTTGTTGTTACCATGGACTTTATGGCCCAAATTCAAACCTACATCATGTCTCATCAGTATGAAGGTCTAATGAAAAAAGCTAATTTAAAGAGTTCCAAAAAGTAACCATATACGAAATTGATTTAATATTTAGAGGTGTAACATGAAAGTCCGTGCTTCAGTTAAAAAGATTTGCAGAAACTGCAAGATAATCAAGCGTAAAGGTATCGTACGTGTTATCTGTACCGATGCTCGTCATAAACAGCGCCAAGGTTAAGAGTTTAAAGCTAAGAGTTAAAAGTTAAGGGTTAAACACAACACACATTGCTCAGTAAACCGAACAAAGTGGACCTTTATAGAATAAGAGAATGGCTAAATATTAGCCATTCTCTTTTGTTATTTTTTGATTCAAAAAATTTGTTTGACAGAAGTAATCCGGGTGCGTATAATTACGCGCTCTTTGTATTACTATTAGATTGATGGGAGTGCCTTTATGGCTCGTATTGCTGGTGTAAATGTTCCAGATAGAAAACATGCAATTATTGCATTAACATCGATTTATGGAATTGGAAGAACTCGTTCTGCAGAAATTTTAGGAAAAGCCGGAATTGAAGGCTCTACTAAAATTGAAGCTTTATCAGAAGAACAGCTGGATACCATTCGTGGTTTAATTGCTGAATTCTCAGTTGAAGGTGATTTGAGACGTGAAACCTCAATGAGCATTAAACGTCTGATGGATATGGGTTGTTATCGTGGCTTAAGACATCGTCGTAGTCTGCCTCTTCGTGGTCAACGTACCAAGACGAATGCTAGAACACGGAAAGGTCCTCGTAAGCCAATACGTAAGTAAGCGATACTCTTGTAAAAAAGAGTCAAATCTGTAAATTTAAGTTAGCGCAAATTTCGAATTTAAACGAACTGTTTGTTGTCAAAGCTGCCCCAACGTATTAAAGATGTTTGGTTACATGCTCTGATAAGATTCATTCACAAATAGGTAAAACTAATGGCTAAACCAACCAGTCGTTCACGTAAAAAAGTAAAACGTACGGTTGTTGATGGCATTGCTCATGTACATGCATCGTTCAACAACACAATTATCACAATCACAGATCGTCAGGGTAATGCTCTGGCCTGGGCTACTGCAGGTGGTTCCGGATTCCGTGGTTCTAGAAAGAGTACGCCTTTCGCAGCTCAGGTAGCAGCAGAAAGAGCCGGTAAAGTCACTCTTGAAATGGGTATGAAAAATCTTGACGTGAATGTAAAAGGACCTGGACCTGGCCGTGAATCAGCAGTTCGTGCCTTCAATGCACTGGGTTATAAAATTAACAGTATCACTGATGTGACTCCCATTCCACATAATGGTTGTCGTCCATCTAAGAAACGTCGTGTATAAGTAGGTAGGAGAGAAAAATGGCTAGATATATCGGACCAACTTGTAAATTATCACGTCGCGAAAAAACAGATTTAGGCTTAAAAAGTGGCCTGCGCGCGTTAGATACTAAATGTAACATGGAACAACCACCCGGAGTACATGGTGCCGGTCGTGGACGTTTAAGTGAATTTGGCTTACAGTTACGTGAAAAGCAAAAAGTCAGAAGAATTTACGGTGTACTGGAAAAACAGTTCAGAAATTATTATAAGAAAGCTTCCGGACAAAAAGGCGCAACCGGTGAAAACCTGTTAAAACTGCTTGAGCAGCGTCTTGATAATATTGTTTATCGTATGGGCTTTGGTTCCACTCGTGCAGAAGCAAGACAACTGGTAGGGCATAAAGCTATTCTGGTTAACGGAAAAATTGTAAATATCGCTTCTTACTCTTGCAATCCTGGCGATGTGATCTCTATTCGTGAGAAAGCAAAAAAACAGCAACGTGTTCTCGATGCGCTTGAGTTGCGCAAACAGCGCGAAACTGAAGAGTGGATTTCAGTTGATGAGAAAGCACTGGAAGGCACGTTCAAGTCAATACCAGAACGTAGTGAATTGCCGACCGAAATTCAAGAAAATCTTATTGTGGAATTATACTCTAAGTAATTCATCTTTTTGTTTTTTTCATTTGCGTTTAAAACTTTTAAAATTATTAATACAATAAAATGGACGTTTTAAGTCGCAAATGATTCAGACAGGAAAATTACAATCTATTATGCTATGAGGACACTTCATGCAGGACTCTGTATCACAGTTTCTTAGACCTAAACTGGTTGATGTTCAACAATATTCAGAAAATCATGCGAAAGTTGTATTGGAACCCCTAGAAAGAGGTTTTGGTCATACTTTAGGTAACTCATTGCGTCGCATTTTACTCTCTTCAATGACAGGTGCCTGCATCTATGAAGTAGAGATCGATGGCGTATTGCATGAATACTCCAGCATCGAGGGCGTTCAGGAAGATGTCATTGAAATTCTTCTGAACCTTAAAGGTGTTGCGCTTAAATTAAATAACCGTGATGAAGCTGAGCTTACTCTGACCAAGAAAGGTCCGGGTATCGTCACTGCCGGTGATATCGCACTGGATCATGATGTAGAGATTTCCAACCCTGATCATGTTATTTGTAACCTCTCTTCTGATGCGGAAGTTTCCATGAAGTTACGAGTTAACAAGGGAATTGGTTATCAACCATCCAATACGCGCAACAGTTCTGATGATTCTGATTCTGTTATCGGTCGTTTACAGCTGGATGCCAGTTACAGTCCCATACTGAAAGTGTCATACGCTGTAGAAAATGCCCGTGTTGAGCAACGTACTAACCTGGACAAGCTGATCATTGATCTTGAAACTAATGGTACGATTGATCCAGAAGAAGCGATTAAACATGCTGCAACCATTCTTGCTGATCAGTTATCTTCTTTTGTGAACCTCAATGTTCGTGAAGCGGAAGCGCCAGAAGAGAAAGAGCCAGAAATTGATCCTATTCTTTTGCGTCCCATTGATGACCTTGAATTAACGGTTCGTTCAGCAAATTGTCTGAAAGCAGAACAAATCTATTTCATTGGTGATTTGATTCAGAGAACTGAAGTTGAACTTCTTAAAACTCCAAATCTTGGTAAAAAATCACTGACAGAAATCAAAGACGTTTTGGCTTCAAAAGGTCTTAGTCTTGGAATCAAACTTGAAAACTGGCCGCCTGCTATTTTAAAAGATAGTACTAAGGCTTAATAAAGCTGCCCACACAATAAGAACTTTTTAAGTTCATATTGTGTGGATAATGACTTTTAGCCAAAGCAAGCTTTGGAAAAGTCCTAATCACTGGGATAAAGACTTTTGGCCAAAGCAAGCTTTGGAAAAGTCCTAAAATCTACGAAAGTAGTGTTTGTAGTTACTTTGATTCAGCGCCAATAACTGGTACTGGGTGCTACAAATTGTATAAGGTGTAGAAAATGCGTCATCGTCAAAGTGGACGTCAACTGGGTAGAAACAGCTCACATCGTAAAGCGATGTTTAAAAATATGGCTGTGTCCTTATTGCGTCATGAAATCATTAAAACAACTTTACCTAAAGCAAAAGAGTTGCGTCGTGTCGTTGAACCAATGATCACTCGTGGTAAAACCGATTCGGTTGCCAACCGTCGTGTTATTTTTGCTCGTACTCGTGATAATGAAGTTACCGCAAAATTATTTACTGAACTGGGTCCTAGATACCAGGATCGTCCAGGTGGCTATATCCGCATTCTGAAATGTGGTTTCCGTAAGGGTGATAATGCCCCAATGGCCTATGTTGAATTAGTAGATCGTCCAATCGTTGAAGAAGACGAGGATGACATCGAGGAAATTGAAGAATAAGTTTCACTGACTATTTATTTTTCAAATTAGAAAAAAACCGGGCTTGTCCCGGTTTTTTTTTAGCTATAGCACGCTTCTCGCTTATTGCTATCACAATAAGGTTAATTTGTATTTAAACAGCAGGCTTCAGATAGGCTTTAAGAAACTCTCCGGTATAGGAATTCTTATTTTCAGCTAATTTTTCTGGTGTCGTACAATCGATGACCGTACCACCTTTATTACCTCCTTCAGGACCCATATCAACCAGCCAGTCTGCTGTTTTGATGACATCCAGATTATGCTCAATGATTACTACCGTATTTCCATGGTCACGAAGCTTGAACAAAACCTGCAGAAGTTGCTTGATGTCATAGAAATGCAAACCTGTAGTTGGTTCATCCAGAATATAAAGCGTTTTCCCAGTATCCCGTTTGGATAATTCTCTGGACAGCTTTACCCGTTGCGCTTCACCGCCAGAAAGAGTGGTGGCGCTTTGCCCCAGTTTAATATAGGACAGTCCAACATCCAGAAGCGTTTGTAGTTTACGTTTCAAGGCTGGTATGGCACTGAAAAAGTCATAAGCTTCTTCGATGGTCATATCCAGGATTTGATAAATATTTTTACCTTTGTATTTAATTTCCAGGGTTTCCCGATTATAACGTTTGCCCTTACAGACATCGCAGGGGACGTAAATATCCGGTAGAAAATGCATTTCAACCTTGATAACACCATCACCCTGACAGGCCTCGCAGCGTCCACCCTTGACATTGAAACTGAAACGTCCCGGTGTATAACCTCTTGAACGCGCTTCATTGGTTGCGGCAAACAAATCACGAATGGAGGTAAATAATCCGGTATAAGTGGCAGGATTAGAACGAGGGGTTCGGCCGATGGGACTTTGATCAATATCGATAACCTTATCGAATTGTTCCAGACCTTCGATGGCCTTAAATGGTGCCGGTGAGGTATTGGCCCGATTTAATACTCCGGCCGAATATTGATACAGTGTGTCATTGATTAAAGTGGATTTGCCTGAACCGGAAACTCCCGTGACCACAGTGAGCAGTCCAACTGGGATGGTAATATCCACATTTTTCAGGTTATTACCCGATGCACCTTTTATTTTCAGCAATCGGTTGGGATCCATTTCCGTGCGTGTTTCCGGGAGCTGGATGGCATCGCTGCCATTGAGGAACTGAGCGGTAATTGACTTTTTGTTCTTCATTATGTCACTCAGCTTACCCTGAGCAACAATCTCGCCTCCGTGCACTCCGGCTCCCGGACCAATATCAACAATATAATCGGCGGCACGAATGGCATCTTCATCATGTTCGACCACAATCACGGTATTACCCAGATCACGCAGATAGGTCAGCGTATTTAATAAACGCTGGTTGTCTCTCTGGTGCAAACCGATAGACGGTTCATCGAGAATATACATCACTCCAACTAAGCCAGCGCCAATCTGACTGGCCAGACGGATGCGTTGCGCTTCGCCGCCGGAAAGTGTTTCCGCGCTGCGTTCCAGAGTCAGGTATTCCAGTCCGACATTGACTAAAAAATTCAGTCGCTGAATGATTTCAATGACAATCTTTTTGGCAATTTCTCCTCGTTTACCCGGTAATTTCAGTTTTTCAAAAAATGTCTGAGTGTCTCCAATCGACATGGCGGAAACCTCAGGCAAGGTTTTACCCTTGATAAAGACGTGACGTGCGGCAACATTCAGGCGGCTGCCCTGACAGTCCGGACAGGGTTGAATGGTCTGATATTTACTCAGGTCTTCACGAACTACATTAGAATCCGTTTCATGATAACGGCGTTGCATATTGTGAATTACGCCCTCAAAGGGAGCATGACGCGTGGTCTTACGGCCTTTGTCATTGACATAAACAAAATTAATGCTTTCGCCATCATTGCCATACAGAATCATGTTTTGTATTGTTTTTGGCAATTGCTCAAAAGGGCTTTCAATATCAAAGTCATAATGCTCTGCGAGAGAATTAAGCATCTGAAAATAGTAGGCATTGCGTCGATCCCAGCCGCGAATGGCACCGGATGTGAGTGCTGCCTGCGGATTATGCACCACTTTATTGGGATCAAAAAACTGCTTAACACCAAGGCCATCACAGCTGGGGCAGGCACCGGCAGGGTTATTAAAAGAAAATAATCTGGGTTCAAGTTCGGTAAGACTATAGCCGCATTCAGGGCAGGCAAAACGGGCAGAAAAAGTGAGATCATCCTTGTCAGAATCATCCATATAACTGACACGGGCCACCCCATCAGATAATTCCAGCGTGGTTTCAAACGAGTCTGCCAGTCTTTGTTTCAGGTCAGAACGGACTTTGAAACGATCGATCACGACTTCTATGGTATGCTTTTTATGCAGTTCCAGTTCTGGTATATCATCCAGTTCGAAAAGTTCACCGTCAATCCGTGCCCGAATAAATCCCTGAGCCCTGAGTTCATCGAATAACACATGGTGTTCACCTTTTCGTGCTTGCACCACGGGGGCAAGCAGCATCAGTTTGGTGCCCTCAGGCAGGGATAAAGTTCGGTCAACCATCTGGCTGACCGTCTGGGCATCTAATGCCGTGTGGTGTTCAGGGCAGCGTGGATTGCCGGCCCGGGCAAATAACAGGCGCAAATAATCATAAATTTCAGTTACGGTTCCTACGGTGGAACGAGGATTATGGGACGTTGATTTCTGTTCAATGGAGATAGCAGGAGAAAGCCCTTCTATATGATCGATATCCGGTTTTTCCATCATGGACAGAAACTGTCTGGCATAGCTGGATAATGATTCCACATAACGACGCTGACCCTCAGCATAGATGGTATCAAAAGCCAGAGAAGACTTACCGGAACCTGACAGGCCGGTAATGACAATTAGCTTGTCCCTTGGTAACTCAAGATCAATGTTCTTTAAGTTGTGGGTTCGGGCACCCTGAATTTTTATTGTATCCATAAAGTTATTAAAAATGTGATCATGATGGGTTCTTCGTTAGGTGAAATTTAACAGCTATCATTTTGACCGTGAAAATTGTTAAAAAATGCGTACTCAATTTAAAGTATATTAAGGTGCCAAGTGAAAGCCGAGCAAAAAACTGATAATATACTGCCTTTCACATCAAAAGAGCAATGACTTGCTAAGATTATTGCACATTAAACTGGCTTAAGACCAAAGCATGCTGGCAAACAAGGCTAAATAGAGTTAACTGCATTATAAATGAACGAAAATGAGATAGATAAACTCAGTCCGATTGAAAAAAGGGCGGCGGGCTCACTAGCCAGTATTTATGCTTTGCGAATGCTGGGTCTGTTTATGATTTTTCCAGTGTTTTCACTTTATGGTCAACAGCTTGAAGGCAATACTCCTTTGTTAATTGGTCTTGCAATTGGTGCCTATGGCCTGACACAGGCTATTTTTCAGATTCCATTTGGTATGTTGTCAGACAAAATTGGCCGCAAACCTGTGATTGTTGCCGGTATGCTTATTTTTGCTCTGGGCAGTATTATTGCCGCCCTGTCCGATTCAATTTACGGTGTTATTATGGGCCGTATTATTCAGGGGAGTGGTGCGGTGGCTGCAGCCGTCATGGCGCTGGCAGCCGATTTAACCCGGGAGCAGCATCGTTTAAAAATAATGGCCACCATTGGTATAAGTATCGGTTTTGCCTTTGCTGTGGCGATGGTGGCGGGATCGATACTTAGTGAATGGATTGGGGTCGATGGTATCTTCTGGCTGACCGCTTTTTTTGCCTTGATAGGGGTTGCTGTGACTTTATTCTGGGTGCCGAATGCGCCCAAAAGTTTTCACCGGGAAACGGAACCCGTACCGGCACAGTTCAAGACCATATTATCTGACCATCAACTGCTGCGTCTTGATGTCGGGATAATGGTCTTGCATATGGTTTTGACGGCGACTTTTCTGGTCCTGCCACTGGCATTGGCCAATGAGCAGCACGCCAATCTGCCAAGCGCAGAGCACTGGAAAATGTATCTGCCTGTAATGATTCTGTCGATGATATTGATGTTGCCATTTATAATTATTGCCGAGAAACAACGGCGCATGAAGGAAGTCTTTGTCGGTGCAATTGCCGTGGTAGCATTGGCTGAATTGGGATTTTGGAGTTTTAATGACTCGTTTTATGGCCTGGCTTTTTTTGTCCTGGTGTTTTTTTCTGCCTTCAATATTCTGGAAGCTTCATTGCCTTCACTGGTGTCTAAAATGTCCCCTGCTGAAGCCAAGGGAACCGCTATGGGGATTTATAGCACCAGTCAGTTTTTCGGGGCATTTCTCGGGGGCATAATTGGTGGAAAGTTATTGGGTTTATATGGTATAAATGGAGTTTTCCTTTTTGCCATGCTATCGATGCTGGGTTGGCTGTTTCTTGCCCTGACTATGAAAACGCCCCGTTATCTCAGTTCTTATGTGGTGAAGCTGGGCAGAGTACAATCAGAAGAAATTTCTCGCGTAGCTGCGGGATTAACCGGGATCTGCGGTGTTGCCGAAGCCGTAGTCATTCCCGAAGATGGAGCTGCCTATTTAAAGGTAGATTTGCACGCTTTGGATAAAGCAGGCTTATTAGAATTTTCAAAAAAATATTCACAAGAGGACGAGTAATGGCGGGAGTAAACAAAGTAATTTTAGTGGGGAATCTGGGCAAAGATCCGGACGTTCGTTATACACCAGACGGCAAGGCTGTCACCAATATTACATTGGCTACTTCAGAGTCCTGGAAAGATAAAAACACCGGCCAACGTCAGGAAAAAACGGAATGGCACCGGGTGGTATTTTTTGGTGGTGTGGCCAGCATTGCCGGTGAATATCTGAAAAAGGGTTCAAAAGTTTATATTGAAGGTAAACTGCAGACCCGAAAATGGCAGGATCAAGGTGGTCAGGATCGTTACACCACAGAAGTTGTAGTTGATGGCTTTAGTGGCACCATGCAAATGCTCGATAGTCGTACCGGTGGCGATACGTCATTTAACCAGGATGCGCCGCCACAGCAACAGGCGCCACAACAAAATTTTCAGCCAAATCAGCAAGCCGCGCCGAAGGCCCAGGCCGCTCCAGCCGGTCAGCCATTTGAAGATGAATTTGATGATGACATTCCGTTTTAGGTTTCGGGAACGATATTTTGTAAAGACAAATTTTTAGGATTTGTTTAAAAGCCACGCTAGTCGTGGCTTTTTTGTAGCCTCGTTGCTGGAAAATCAGTTCCAATATCTGCGGGGGATCACAGCTTTGGTTGGTTGAGTAATTCTCGTACTTTTATTAATAAGGTTTGTATATTATAAGGTTTGCTGATTAAGTTTTTATGCAGTTCGTCATCAACCAGATCCATATGACGTTCATCGGTAAAACCACTTGCCAGGAGTATTTTTATACCGGGATATTGTTCCTGCACTGCGGCGGCAAGTTGATAACCATCCATTTCTGGCATAATGACATCGGTTAATAATAGATCGATAGCTTGGTGTGCCAGAATTTCCAGAGCCTGTTTGCCGTTATTGGCACAATGTACTGTATATCCTTGCTGAGTCAATACATCGGAAGCCAAATCCAGGAGTGCCGGTTCATCATCGACCAATAAAATGCTTTCACTGCCTTGCAGGTTAATCGGGTGAATGTCTTCGATGATGTTATCATTAATAATTTTTCCCCCTTCATGGTACCTGGGGAAATACAATACAAACTGCGTGCCTTCACCCGGTTCTGAATAAACTTTGATGACGCCATTACTACGTTCCATAAAGCCATAGACCTGGCTCATACCCAGGCCGGTTCCCTGGTCTCCCTTAGTGGTAAAGAAGGGTTCAAAAATTTGTTCTTTTATCGTCGCTTCCATGCCACAGCCAGTATCGGTAACGCTGAGCAGGACATAGTCCCCAGGTTTAATTTGCAGCGAGTTTGCCTGATAAGAGTTTATATGCTCATTCCAGGACTTGATGGTTAGCTGTCCGCCCATGGCCATTGCATGCATGGCATTGATACTCAGGTTAACAATGGCATCTTCCAGATCACCCGTATCGAGATAGGTCGGCCACAGATCCTCGGCAAGCTCAAAGACCAGCTTTATGCGTGAGGTCAGGGTCTTTTCCAGCATGTGCTGTTCGTCCTTCAGGACCTCATTGAGCATGACGACATCGGCATCAGAGAATTTTTTCTTGGAAAAGGCCAATAATTTTTTACTTAACTTGGCGCCTCGTTCACCGGCATGCTGGATTTCCTGGACATATTTATACAGTTTCGGTTGCCCACTCAGTTTGGCAGCCAATAATTCTGCATAACCTGTAACGACTCCAAGCATATTGTTGTAGTCATGAGCAATGCCGCCACTGAGTTTATCCAGGGCATCCATTTTCTGGCTATGGCGTAATTGTTGTTCTTTCTTTAATAGTTGCTCCTGAATATGGGCATATTCGAGCTCCTGACCGATACGTTGGCCAAAGATGCGTAAGAGATCACGATCATCCTCGGTAAACTCATGGTGTTTATCATCAAGCACACAACCTATGGCCAATACTTCACCCTTACTATTTAATGCCGGAAAACCACAATAAGAAAATGCATTGTGTTCTTTAAGAAAGCTTTCTTTGGGAAATAACTCGGCAACTTGATGGTAGATATGAATTTTCTTGTCCTGCGCTACCATGGCGCAGGCCGTATCAGCAATATCGCTATGACCGGCATTACTGTATATTTCACCATTTTTAAAAATGCTCAGATAATACAGCTGATCATCAAGTATTTCTGATACGCAAACCACCTGAACATCCAGCAGTTTGCTGATTAATGTTGAGATGTTATTGAAAACGCTCTGAGGATCACCACTGATCATCAATGCCATATTTGACAATTCCCGGAAACGTTCAAGCTGTTTATCTCTTTCCAGTTTCAGTTGATATTTTTCGGTGACATCATTAAAAACCACTACGACACCCAGAATATTGTTGTCCTCATCACGTATCGGCGCGGCGGAATCAGCAATCTGGTATTCTGTCTGGTGTTTCGAAATCAGTGTGGTGTGGTTGCTAAGGTAGACCGTTTCACCAGTGCCCAGAACCCTATCCACCGGATTGTCGATAGCTTCGCGCGTGGATGCGTTAATAATCGGAAAAACGGTTTTTAATGACTGTCCTCGGGCTTCCTCAATTGACCAGCCAGTGAGTTCCTGAGCGACTGGATTCATACGAGTGATGAGACCTTTATCATCTGTCGTGACAACCGCATCGCCAATACTATTCAGGGTAATAAAAAGATCCTGTTCGCGTTCCATCAATGCCGTGTGCGCCTGTTGACGTTCCTCAGATGCGCTTTGAAAGGCACTTGCAAGTTGGGCAATTTCTGGTGAGGTTTTTTTAATGGCACTAAAGTCAACGGAATTACCCGCCCCAAATTGTCTGACCAGTTGCGTGAGTGTCGTGAGTGGTCTGGTCAGCTGTTTGCCCCATATATAAGCAATTAATAGTGCTAGCAGAGTGGTTGCGATACTGACCTGCAGTATCAGTTGATTATGTTGGGCAAGTTTTTCAGAAATACTGTTTTGATTGATACCAATATGCAGGTGGGCATCAAATCCAGGGATGAGTTGTTCACTGTATTCATAGATAAGCCCCTCATCAGTCATGAATTTATGGCCAAGGTAGACCCCCATACGATTCTGGTGACGCTCTAATGGATGAACCAGATAGCGAGGAAAACCCTGTTTGAAAGAATGGGCGAAAATATCATGTTGATTATCAGTGACATAAAGATATTCAATGGGATTATTGTACCCCGATATGCTGGTTAACAGATTGCTCACCCGAAGCTTATTGCCGTCAATAACATCCTGTACCAGAGCAGCACGTAGGGATTGTACCAGGGTATTCGCTAGAATTTTTTCTGAATCTTTATGCAGCGCCTGTTTCTGATTGTGTGTCAGCAGGAAATTAGCAAGGGCAGTCAAGGCGACCGTTATCAGCAGCAATAGGATGATACGATATACCAATTTCATAGTAATTTGGCCTTTTCCTGAGCAGTCAGTCTGCCTGCCAACAGAGTCAACCTGGCACAAGCTGCATTTTGAACCGAAACCAGTGCTCCAGTACAGCCATAAGAAATTGCTAGCAACAACCATTTTGACAAAAAATGCAACTTAAATACCCTGGTAGAAATACATTAATAGTATGCTGATTTTTTTCGCGGGTTTGTCTGTATAGCATGGTTCAATGAGGACTGAAGGCCTGTTTCTTGTGCTCAAACAGAAAAAACCAATATTTATTAATATTATCGGAGATTCTGATTGTTATCCAGATTCCTGGTGATTTTAATTAACAATGCAAGCAAGGGCATTTATGATAAATGTATCATCTGGAGATTTTCAGTGCCGTTATATCGCCTTCAGAATTAGTGATTAATCGGGATTTCTGATATTTTTCTTCACAAACTTTTTTTCTTAAACCCTGCAAGGTTCGAAACGGTACTTCCCTGATAAGGCGGTTAATCAACCAATTGGGTAAATATCCGCCTGGATTGGTATGATGTGTCCAGGTGACCCGGGTGCTATCATTCTCCAGTGGTTCCAGTAAATAATGCCCATGTGAATGCTCTACCCGAACCATTTGTCGGTCAGAAAGTTGCGTACAGGGTTCGATTTTTTCGCTGCAAAACTCCGGAACCGCGTTTATATGAATGAGAACCGCACCAGTTTCCGGTGAGCGGGTTACTTTTGAATGCAGGATAAATTCGCGGTTTAAAGCCGGGAATGGTAATTTATGAATCTGGTAATGATAAATTTCCAGAAAGGCTTTTCTTAATAATAGAGTGGGATTGGTACAGTGATGAATCCAGTCCGGGCAGGCTTCGACATCAATAATAACTGCCAGCAAACTATCCACTGAAGACGGGATGTGTGTCACGCCCTTGAATGACTTAACATCATCATCCAGGAATTTTTTTAAATAAATCTGAATACCATCTTCATCCCTGACCAGATGCCAGTCATATTCAGAGTGTGCTGCGATTCCCTGGCTTAAAAAAAACACCATGAACAATAGTAACAATTTGATTGGCATAGTCATTAGAACCACTCCAAACCAGCTTATTGTCAGTGCTATTTCTTTTAAAATTATTACTCTTTATGTTCAGTATAAATTAATCTTGCCGGAACATAATTGACGGACATCATCAAATCTGAAAAAATCAGTAAATTAGCGGTAAATTAATTCTAATATTCTGAAAACATAGATTTTTTTACAATGTTTTTCATGGCCCGCCAGTGCGTATGAAAAGTGCTAAAAGTACTGGATTTTCAGCATTTGCGTCAGCTTCATAATGGCGATATTAGATTATTTCAGTAGCTGAGAATGCGATTTTAAAAGAACATTCAATGAATTTACTTTTTTTTTAAGGAATTTTGCTAATAAATCACTATTTTTGTTGAAGTTTGGACACAAAATCACTACAATCGCGGGTAATTTTCTACGCGTATCAGCATTCGGCCAGACTTTAATACAGCCCTGAGCTTATGTATAGCCCTGAGCTAATGTACAGCCTTGAGCTAATTTATAGCCCTGAGTCACTGTTTACAGCTTTAAGCTGGCATAAAGGTGCTCGATGTCTGCTGAGGCGATTTTCCGTATCTTAAAAAGTTTTTGACACTGATACAAGCTATTGGTGCGGATACTTTTTTCACTACTGGAAAAGATGTCAGGGGGCTTTTTTTGCTTAGATGAGTATACGCAGGGCAAGAGAAAAGCTGACCCAATAAAATAGATTTTATATTGATTAACCAGAGTTTAACCAGAGTATTATTATGGCTGATTTAAGCAAATACCGTAACATAGGCATATTCGCACACGTTGATGCGGGTAAAACCACGACCACTGAACGTATTTTGAATCTGACGGGTAAGACCCATAAGATCGGTGAAGTACATGATGGTGAAGCAACCACCGACTTTATGGATCAGGAGCAGGAGCGTGGTATTACCATTCAGTCTGCTGCGACCTCTTGTGAGTGGGATGGCCACCGCATGAACATTATTGACACACCGGGACACGTTGACTTCACCATTGAAGTGTATCGTTCATTGAAAGTGCTTGATGGCGGTGTTGGTGTATTCTGTGGCTCAGGTGGTGTGGAACCTCAATCTGAGACCAACTGGCGCTATGCCAACGATTCTAAAGTGGCCCGGGTTATTTTCGTCAATAAGCTGGACCGTCTGGGTGCTGATTATTACCGTGTTGTGGATCAGGTCGAAAACGTATTGCAGGCCAACCCTCTGGTGATGACTCTGCCAATCGGTATTGAAGATGACTTTAGTGGTGTGGTTGAACTGCTGACCCGTAAAGCATGGGTCTGGGATAACTCAGGTGATCCTAGTAAGTATGAACTGCAGGATGTGCCTGCGGATATGGTCGATAAAGTTGAAGAGTATCGTGAGCAGTTAATCGAAACGGCTCTGGAACAGGACGATGATCA
>Ga0316204_10006691_pt1 | contig 17488 bp, 19 predicted proteins | sample 6monrhotite_MG_2_FD_205661 | JGI IMG/M metagenome (GOLD analysis project Ga0316204, IMG submission 205661) | Microbial mat bacterial communities from mineral coupon in-situ incubated in ocean water Damariscotta River, Maine, United States -... | ecosystem: Environmental > Aquatic > Marine >... | reverse complement strand
CGATAAATATTCAAAGCAAATAAATCGCTGAGAACAGAGTATGACATACGGAAAAAAACGCAGTGCATTGGCTCAATACGGCAAAGTTGCCGCTGAATCTGAAGTCGCCTATGCAAGTCCGCATCGACTGGTGCAGATGTTGATGGAGGGTGCGTTAGATAAGGTTGCTACAGCTAAAGGCCAGATTAGTCGTGGTGATTTGGAAGGCAAAAGCAAGCACATCACCTGGGCAATTTCTATTCTTAATGGCTTACGTAGTAGCCTTGATATGAAGGCAGGTGGTGAAATCTCCGTTAACCTTGATGACCTCTATAGTTACATGACCCGACGCTTGATTGATGCGAATGCACAGAACAGTACCGAAGCACTCGATGAAGTCAGTAATTTAATGGTTGAGGTCAAAGGTGCCTGGGATGCCATGCCCGAAGAAGTACGTCACTTACAGACGAGCCAGCAGGCAAGTTAAATGATGCAGACAAACCTAAATCGTCATCAATTACTGGATCAGGCTCTTGATATGAGTCACCGAATGGTTGAGCTTGGTGATGCTGGAGACTGGGACGAAGTTGTTGAGCTGGAGCCGCAACGTCGCGCTATATTAGAACAGGCATTTGCTACGCGCGCGCCGGTTGATGAAATACTCGCAAATCGTGTGCGTCAGATTCTGCAGCTTGATAAGGGCTTGATGGAAAAAAGTCTGCAGATTCGTGATGAGGTCGCCGTGGAGCTTGGTCACGCTAGCAAGGGCCGTAAAGTCGTTAACGCCTACGGAAGTTCAGCCGGCCTGTAGTTTTTCGTTATTTAATAAAGATTATTGCCAGCCAGGTTAGATGGCTAGGTAAAAATAGATTTAATCGAACCTTATCGCCCCAGAACCAGTTCTAAAATAGCCTTGCTACCAAAGTAGGCCAGCATCAAAACTACAAAACCTATAAGCGTCCAGCGAATTGCTGTGCGTCCGCGCCACCCAAAGCGGAATCGTCCCCAGAGTAGAATAGCAAAAGCGATCCAGGCCAGAATAGACAGGATGGTTTTGTGCACAACATGTTGCGCGAACATATCTTCGAGATAAATAAAGCCGCTGAACAAGGCAATGGTCAGTAGCACGAAACCAAGACCAATCATTTCAAATAAGAGTGATTCCATGGTCTGTAACGGCGGTAGGGTACGAATAAAGCCGCCAGGATGATGGCGTCGCAGGTGGTTGTCCTGTACTGCCAAGAGCAAAGCCTGAACGCTGGCAAGGGTTAGCAGGGCATAGGCCAGCATTGAGCTAATAACGTGTAGGCGTAAGGCCCAGCTGGCATTGTCGCTGAGCAGGTCGCTGCCGGGAAAGCGTAGTTCGAGTAATAATGTGAGGGCTGATAGGGGTAGGGCGACTATGCCGAGGTTTTCTACTGGTTTGGTCAATGATGAAACCAGTAAGAGTGCTGAGATAGTAAAGGCTGTAAGCGATATTGCATTAAAAAAGCTTAAATTGAGGCCTGCATTGGCGATCATTTCTTGATAGAGCACGCTTGCATGCAGCAATAGTGCGCCAAATCCCAGACTAATACCCAGTTTACGGGGTATGCTTGACACGCGTTCGCGACTGAATAAGCGCAGGCCAATAAGCAGGCCGGCAGCAAAATACAGGGTAACAGCGATGTAGGTAATAGTGATCATATTCATGTGGCGGAGAATCATGGCATAACGCTTCGTCTCGCGCATCCGTATAATGGCGGAAAATACCCATACTTTTCGAATCGGGCAATATTAAAGATGTTTAATAATCTCTCAGATCGCCTCGGCGACGTCTTACAAAAAGTTCGTGGCCAGGGCCGCATTACTGAAGACAACGTAAAAGAGACCATGCGTGAAGTACGCATGGCACTACTAGAGGCCGACGTGGCCTTGTCTGTCGTAAAAGATTTTGTCGACCAGGTGCGAGAGAAAGCCCTTGGTGAGGCGGTGATGAAAAGCCTCACGCCAGGACAGGCGCTGGTAAAGATCGTCAATGACGAACTTGTACGTGTCATGGGTGAAGCCAATGAAGGCCTTGATCTTGCGGCCCAGCCGCCGGCCGTGGTGATGATGGCTGGTCTTCAGGGCTCGGGTAAAACCACCAGCGTGGGAAAACTTTCACGCATGCTCAAGGACCGTGACAAGAAAAAAGTCATGGTAGTGAGCTGTGACGTATACCGGCCTGCAGCGATTGAACAGCTGAAGACACTGGCAAACGAAGTTGGTGTGGAATTTTTTCCATCAACTGCGATGCAAAAGCCGACAGCGATTGCCAAAGCTGCCCTGGCCGCGGCAAAAAAGGCCTTTTACGATGTTTTGATCGTCGATACCGCAGGCCGTCTACATGTAGACGAAACCATGATGGGGGAGATCAAAGAGCTGCACGCTGAGATTAATCCGGTTGAGACCCTGTTTGTGGTCGATGCCATGACGGGTCAGGACGCAGCAAATACTGCCAAGGCCTTTGATGAGGCGCTGCCACTGACCGGTGTCATCCTCACCAAGACAGACGGTGATGCACGTGGTGGTGCTGCTCTGTCAATCCGTCAGATCACGGGTAAACCGATCAAATTCCTCGGTGTTGGTGAAAAAACCACTGCACTTGAGCCTTTCCACCCCGATCGTGTTGCCTCCCGTATCCTGGGGATGGGCGATGTTCTTTCCCTGGTGGAAGAGGTTACACAGAAAGTCGATCACGCCAAGGCTGAGCGACTTGCAAAGAAAATTCAAAAGGGTAAAGGCTTCACTCTGAATGATTTCAAGGAACAAATGGAGCAAATGCAACAGATGGGTGGTATGGCCAGTCTGATGGAAAAAATGCCGGGTATGAATAAAGTACCTGATGCGGTGAAGGCGCAGGTTGGTGATAAAGAAACCCGCCGCATGATTGCGATCGTTAATTCAATGACGCCACAAGAGCGGGAGTTTCCTGGTGTGATCAAGGGTTCGCGTAAAAAGCGCATTGCGGCGGGCTCTGGTTTACAGGTTCAGGAAGTTAACAAGATGATGAAACAGTTCGCTCAAATGCAGAAAATGATGAAAAAAATGAAAGGCGGCGGCATGGAAAAGATGATGCGTGGAATGAAGGGTAAGTTACCTCCCGGTATGCCAGGAGGTGGTATGCCACCAGGTGGTTCTGGTGGTGGTTTTCCTTTTTAAGCGAGACTGTGCTCATCAGACGTTTCTGCTATTTGCTACTCTTGGCGTGTTGCTCAAACGCATTGGCACAGCAGCAAGACTGTGCAGCCCTGGTGCAAAACAATCAGGAGCAATTGCAGAAGCTGCAGCGCTATGTGGCCGAGGTCAGTGAGCACGCCGAAAAATTAAATTCGGCGTTACGATTGGCCGAAGAGCGAGATCAAAAGCAGGCAGCACTGATTCGTCAACTAGAAACAAAATTGACCGAACATCGGGTTGCAGACCCTGTTGTTCAGCAGGCGACCCGACAACATTTTTTTGCCGAACTCGCTAAACATATACAAGCATCCCCCCTTTATCAGCTTAGTGGGCAAAAGTTGGTCATCTTAAGTGACCCTGTTTTTATTTTTGGTAAAGGCGAGCTTGGAGCCGAAGGTGAGGCACGTCTTGGCCCTCTGGCTTCAGCCTTGTTGCTGGCAAGTAAGACTATTCCTGTCGAGATGCCATGGGCGCTGCGCGTAGAAGGGCATACGGACCGTCGCCCGATTCGTAACAATTCCCGTTTTGCCAGTAACTGGGAGCTATCAGCTGCACGGGCCGTTGGCATTTTACGTTTTCTCTCTCGAGAAGGCTTGGATGAGCGGCATCTGCAGGCATCTGGGTTGGCGGCAACACATTTACGTGACTTAGGTGACAGCAAGGCCAGTCATCGACGCAATCGCCGGATTGAGATTCATTTACAGTTTTAGTTATATTCTGTGTCTTTCATCTCAATAATTACTGAGGATATGATACTGGGGTGAAATATTTACCCCTTGATTTGCTGGCAGTAACCCTTAATCTGTTACGCGTAAAATCAATACACATGCCCTATCATATTGTGCCTGTTAAACTCCGTTATATGAAATTACGTATTACTTCCTTGTTATTCCTGCTCTCGATGAGCGTTTTTGGGCTGGCTCACGCAGAACTGGGTGATCTCTATTCGGCGGAGGTTCCGGCCAATGGCGAAGATGCTTCGCAGCGTAATCGAGCACTCTCTACTGCCTTGGCTGAGGTCATGGTACGTGTGAGCGGTAGTGGCTCTGTGACTTCACGGCCTGCAGCTGGTGCGATTGTTGGTCAGGCCTCAAATTTGGTGCAGCAGTATCGCTACCGTTTGGAAGACGTTGATCCTGCGGTAAATGAGGCGGGTGATCTGCTACCTCCAAAGCGATTTTTATGGGCGAGATTTGATAAAATCTCAGTAAATCGCTTGATGCGTCAGGCTGACATTCCAGTATGGAGCGGTCAGAGGCCACGTGTTCTTCTGTGGTTGGGCTTACAAACCAATGCGAGTCGTCAGTTGCATAACCTGGATGCTGACTCTAAAAATCTTAAGCTGATCAGCCAGCGCGCACAAAAACGCGGCATGCCTCTGCAATTGCCATTGCTGGATCTTGAAGATCAGTCAAAGCTGAGTGCCGCAGACCTTTGGGCAGATTACGAAACAGCAATTCGTGAAGCCTCGGCACGTTATCCTAATGATGTAATACTGACCGGTCGTTTACGTGATCAGGGCGAAGGGCGTTGGGGGTCACAATGGACACTATTAAGTCAATCCGAGATTGAAACTTTTGGTGAAACGGGTCTGGGTTGGCGTGCGGCCTTGAGGCTGGGCATTGATGGTGCGCAAGACCTGCTGGCTGCGAAGTACGCCCCTGCCAGTGGTGGCGATGGTCCCGAAAAGCTATTGGTTCGCTTTACTCAGATTGACTCACAAAAGGCTTATGGCCAACTCATGGCGATACTCGCCCGGCAAGACAGTATTACTAAAAGTAGCCTGGATGAGGTGCAAGGTGACACTTTGTTGATGAATCTCTGGGTACGTGGTGGTCGAAGTGCTTTGGCGCGTGGCCTGGCTTTGGGTGGAGAGCTGTTTCAGCAGGATACAGAGGCTCTTATTGATGAGTCTGTGCCCGTTGTGAATAATAAGGAGTCACCTCCATCTTCTCCTGAAGAAGCGCTTGAGCAGCGAGAGGCTCAGGCCGACATGACCTTTAGTTTGCTGCATTGATGATGACATGGATGCGCCATATTCCAAACGTCATAACCCTGTTCAGGTTTGTGATGGTTGGTCCCATTGTCTGGTTTCTTTTGAATGAGAAATTTGAGCTGGCTGTTTGGCTGTTTGTGATCGCTGGTGTTTCAGATGCACTTGATGGTTTACTCGCCAAGCGGTTTGGCTGGAGCAGTCGCCTGGGCGGTATTCTCGATGCTTTGGCCGATAAGTTTCTACTGGTTTCTACCTTTGTCTGTCTTTGGTGGTTAGGTGTTTTCCCTGGTTGGTTGGTGCTTTGGATACTCGCACGTGATTTAGTGATCGTAGGTGGCGGCGTTTTGTATAACTCGCGCATCGAAAGTGTTAACCCAGAGCCCAGTATGGTCAGCAAACTGAATACCTTTTTGCAGATCGTTCTGGCGGCCTTGGGCGTGCTGCATCTGGGTATTGTCCCTGTTGAGTCTTGGATACTCGATAGCTTGATATGGGCGGTTGCTTTGACTGTGTTTTTAAGTGGGGCAGGATATGTAAATAAATGGGCGCGGCGGGCAAAGCATGGAGGGACAAATGTCGATAAAGGATAGCAAAAATGCGTGGCTGATATTTTGGCTGTTTGCCATTGCCTGGCTGCTGTACCTACTCTCTCCGATTCTAACCCCTTTCCTTATCGCTGCCTTGCTGGCCTATCTTGGTGACCCGCTGGTCGATCGATTAGAACTACGCAAATTGCCTCGCACGCTGGCCGTGAGCCTGGTCTTTGTTGTTATTGTTGCAGTCCTGCTCATTTTGGCGCTGATCCTGATTCCGCGGATTGAAAGCCAGATTGTTCAGTTGATAGAAAAACTGCCCGTTTATCTCGATTGGGCTCGTGAGCGAGTGCAATTGCTTGCGCCTGCTGATGTGCAGTTACCTGATAGCGCTGCTTTAAAAGCCTCTCTGCATGATTATATCGGCCAGGCCGGTGGCGTCTTGGCATACCTCTGGGCTTCGTTGACAAAATCGAGCATGGCACTGCTTGCCTGGTTGGCCAATCTCGTTTTGATTCCTGTTTTGACCTTCTATTTGTTACGAGACTGGGATCATCTGGTAGAGGGAGCGAGAAGCTTATTGCCACGTAATTCTGCAAAGGTCTGGATAGGGCTTATGCAGGAATCAGACATTGTGCTTGGTGCCTTTCTTCGTGGTCAATTATTGGTGATGTTTGCCCTGGGTATTATTTACACCACTGGCCTATGGTTTGTTGGTCTCGATTTTGCCTTATTAATCGGTATGCTCGCCGGTATCGTGAGCTTTGTTCCCTATCTTGGTTTGATTGTCGGTATCCTGGTAGCAGGGGTTTCTGCTGTCTTACAGTTCCATGGATACGCGGAGTTGCCCTGGGTTATTTTAGTCTTTGTGGTAGGTCAGTTACTGGAAGGCTCTGTTCTGACTCCCCGTCTGGTTGGCGAGCGCATTGGCCTGCATCCTGTCGCGGTGATGTTTGCTGTTATGGCTGGTGCTCAACTCTATGGCTTTTTTGGTATCTTGCTTGCCTTGCCGGTCGCTGCCATTGCCATGGTCTTGTTGCGCCACCTGCTGGGTACCTACCGCAGCAGTACGCTTTATCATGGTAAGACATAATTTAACCAGTATGATTATCTGAGAAGATCGATTGTTGGTCTTTTAAAGTCTGTAGCGGAGATGGATTCAGCCGTTGTGATACCTGTAAACAGTGGTTTTTTTCATTATGTGGCTAACTGTTCACGTACGAAGGGAATGGTAAGGGGCCTTTGCGCTGCGAGTGAGGCCTGGTCAAGCCTGTCGATAAGCTTCAGTAGACTGTGTGCATCACGGCTATGGCGATCGAGTAGATAGCGTGCAACTTCTTCAGGCATATGCAAACCACGGCGTCGAGCAAAACTACACAAGAGTTGTTGACGGGATTCATCATCCAGGGGCTGTAAATTATAGTTACCTCCCCAGCTTAGACGGCTGTGAAGGTCTGGTAACTTAAAAGGTATCTTCGCTGGAGCAGCATCTGCGCTGATGAGTAGACGGCAACCACGATCACGTGCACGGTTAAAAAGGGCAAATAGCGCTTCTTCCCAGTGATCATGTGTCGCCAGCAGTTGTACGTCATCAATCGCAATAAGGTCGAGTTGGTCGAGACCATCTAACATCTCTGGTGCCAGGTGTACGATATCTGCGCAGGGAAGGTAGGCTGCGAGATAGCCAGCTTGCTGTACGGAGGTACACTGCCCCATAAGGAGGTGACTGCGGCCACTGCCGTACTCACCACTGATGAAAATCAGCGGTTCGCCCTGCGGTGTAAGCTGTTGCTGGAGCAGGCCGAGCAGGGCCTGATTGTCGCCCTTAATAAAACTATCAAATTGACTTGGGCTTTGTAGTTGCAGCTCAAGTGGTAACTGCTGATTCATGAAGCAGCATTGGCCTCGGCACGCCAGCGAACAAAATAGCTGCTGCTGAACAGGTAGGTCAGGGCCAGCACCATCTCAATGGCTCCCAGATATTTGAAATCAGCGCCGGCGGTCCACAAGGTTACGCCGCCATCGACCATGTAGATTAGACTGACAAGGCTTCCCCAGACTAAAGGTTTTTCTTTTAATGCAAGTACACCAAAAAGCGGTAGCAGTAGAGGGGGGACAAATAATACGAGGCGTAAGAAGACCTGGTTGTCAGGCAGGTCTGCCAGCCATATCGCCCACAGCATAATGAAGGTGATTAGACCGAGGTAACTCGAAAGGGTTAACCAGCGTGCGATAGTGATTTTCATTGTGATTGTAACGCCTTGGCAGTTGTGGCTAATCGACGTCCGAGGGCTTGGCATAGATTACTTTCAGCCTCGCTCAGTGGGAGGTTGCTGTCGGTACCAGCGAGATGTGAAGGGCCATAAGGTGTCCCCCCCTCGCGTGTGCTCATCAAATCGGGTTCGCTGTAGGGCAGGCCGGTGATTAACATGCCGTGATGGAGCAGTGGCAGCATCATGGAGAGTAAAGTGCTTTCCTGTCCGCCGTGCATGCTGCTGCTTGATGTGAAGACCCCACCGGGTTTATTGCAGAGTGCACCACTCAGCCACAATTGACTGCTGCCATCGAGGAAGTATTTCATTGCCGCAGCCATGTTGCCAAAGCGGGTCGGACTACCCAATGCGAGTGCTGCGCAATCTTTCAGATCATCATTCGATACGTAAGGGGCTCCCTGGTCGGGAATAGCTGCTGCAGTGGCTTCATGATTAGCTGAGACTGCTGGTACGGTACGTAGACGAGCTTCCAGGCCAGCAGCTTCAACACCACGAGCAATTTGTTGAGCCATCTGCGAAGTTGCGCCATATCGGCTGTAGTAAAGTATTAGCACGTAGTCCATCAGAGAATATCCAAAACAAGTTCGGGTGGCCGACCAATGGCGGCTTTGCCGTCTTTGATCACTATGGGGCGTTCAATCAGCTTGGGATTGGCAACCATGATTTCAATCAGCTGTTGATCACTTAAGTCGACCTGATCGGCACCTGCTTCTTTGTATTCGACCTCTTTTTTTCGCATTAATTGGCGTGGGGACAGGCCGAGTGTCTTTAGAAGCTGACTGAGCTCTGAAACACTGGGGGGTGTCTTGAGGTATTCAATAATTTCTGCGTCTATGTTTCTGTCAGTGAGTAGCTGCAAGGTCTGTCGAGACTTGCTGCAACGAGGGTTGTGGTAGATTTTGACGGGCATGAAGATGGCCTTTGACTTGAATGCGCGCTATTTTAGCATTAAGGACGGTGCTATCAATTTTGAACAGCGGTATTCGACAGTAATTTTTGTTCCTTCCAGCCTTGTAAGCTTTGGGGTAGAGGGATGTTACGGGTATTTTAATACTGAATTTTACCCTCATAATGAACTAGAGATAGCCTATGGATGACAATAAAGTCTCTCAAAAAATACAAAATAAGGCTACGGCGCTGGTTATGAAGAGTAGCACCCGTGTCATTGTTTTCTTGCGCCTGTTATCCGAAGGGTTTGCGCGTCATCAAGGGGCGCAGAATGCAGCCGCGTTAACTTATGCCACATTGCTGTCCCTGGTGCCATTGATGGCAGTTTCTCTGGCCGTGTTTTATGCGTTCCCGATAGCTGATCGCGTACAAGATAATATTCAACAATTCGTGTTTGAGAATTTTGTACCTACCTCAGGTGAGGTGCTGCAGGATTATTTTCAGGCGTTCAGTGATAAGGCATCCAAGCTGAGCGGAGTGGGCTTTGCCTTTTTGATTGTTGTTGCATTAATGATGATGGGCAATATTGATCGCGCACTTAATACTATTTGGGAAGTGCGCAGTAAGCGACGTTTGCTCAATAAGTTTCTTATCTATTGGTCAGTGCTGTCACTGGGCCCAATATTGATAGGTGCAAGTGTGGTAGCAACCTCGTACCTGGTTTCATTGCCTTTTTTATCAGAGGCTGCTGCCAGTGGCGTTGGCCGTCAAGTGTTAGGCCTGACGCCAATATTGGCTTCAACCCTGGCTTTTACACTGATGTACGCAGTCATTCCGAATTGTCGAGTACGTATTCGACATGCCCTGATCGGTGGTTTAGTTGCGGCCTTGTTGTTTGAGTTGGCAAAACGTGGTTTTGGTTTCTATGTCACCAACTTTCCTACCTATGAAGCTATCTATGGTGCGATGGCGACCATCCCCATTTTCTTGGTCTGGGTCTATTTGTCTTGGATGGTTGTATTGTTAGGTGCTGAATTTACTCACACATTACGAATATTTCGCTGGTGCGATGAAAAGCAGCAGGGCTATGAATTGCGCTTGAGTGATGCGGTAGATGTACTGCTGCTGCTGGACGAGGCGGCAGGTGAAGGTGGTGCACTGTCAATTGATGATTTGGTCAGGCGCAAACCACGTTGGCGCGAAGATTTTGTTGAATCAATGCTTGGTGACATGTTGCAACAGCATTGGGTGCATCAAACAAAAGAGAGTCAGTGGGCGTTGGCACGCCGTTTAACCGATTTAAGCCTGTATGAATTATTACGGGGTGGAAAATACTCATTGCCTCAAAAAGGTGATCGAACCTGGCCAAAAGATCCTGAGTTGGCGAAGTGTTTTGATTTGGCAAATAATCAGGTTGCCAGTGTGTTAGATGTGCCTTTGGCGAACTTCCGCTTGGAGACGCCTTCAAACTAGAGTGATTCTGATGCGTTCGCTGTTATTACCACTCTCTAGTAGTTGTTCGTAGCGAATAGCAAAGTTGCCTTGCTCGCTGTGTAGGCTTTGTTCTTGCCCTGCAAGGAAATTCCCCTGGTTTGTGATGAGCTGAAAGGTATTTGAAGCTTCATCAATATTTAACAAGCCAATGTTTGCGTTTAGGCCAAGGATAACAGGGATAACAGATCCTCTGAGCTTTTCTACACCGATTTCATCGCTGCTGTCTTCTCGTTGCAGGCGCCTGCGAATCTGTACGACAAGATAGTCCGTGTGCTGTTGGTTAAACTGTGGTGATGCTTCGAGAATGAGCCAGTCTCCGACTTTTGGTACATGCTGTTTGTCGTGTATGACAAAACTGAGGCCTGTAGATGACTGCTCGATCTGGCGGCAGGGTGTACCAAGCATGGGCGAAATATCATCGTCTTCTTCATCCAGATAAATCCCTGTTTGTTGATTATCGGAATTGTGGTGGCCTGGTTGCCGTTCCTGTAAGCGGTTATGTACTTGCGATAGACCCTGTAGAAAATGGAAATCAGCCAGTTGTGCATGTCGGCTACTGAGCCTGCCTTCACTGGCCGATTTTAATTTGGTAAGTGCGCGTAGGCTGCTGAGTAGCCAGTGGCTTACAGTATTGTTTTCATCATTATTAAAACCCTGTTGTTCAACCTGCTGAAGAAAGTCATTTAGCTGGAGATAGCGTAATTTTTTAGGCGCAAGTTGCTGCCTCGCCAGGCTGAGGGGAGGCTGCAGGCCACTAAAATCAAGCAGAATATGGTGGGGTGTTTCATCATTGTGGTTGGCGTACAGGTGATCGGAGAATTGGCCTAAGCCGCTGATCAGTACGTGTTGTTGAGCATCGGGTAAACGATAAGGGTCTGAGAGTAATAACGCTAAGAGACTGAAAAAAACGCCATGGGTGTCTTCAGGGTCGGAGTCGAGCTTTAATTGGCTTTCAATATGATCACCACCAACCTGATAAAGCTCCGTGATGGCAAAAACGTGGAGGATTTGTCGCCAGATGGCTGGGCGAGTGAGCTTGTATTGCAGAATATCCCACTGAATTAAACGCACCATGGGTACTATTGCATGATATAGGTTGTCGGCCTTTGGTGATTTTCCCTGGATAATATCCTGATTGATTAGGCGCATGTGGCCACAGGCAAGTTCCAGCAGTAATTGTGCAATGGTTGCTCGTAGCCGAGGGCTCATTTTGTGTTTCTTGGGCTGGCGAAGGTATCGCCAAACCAGGGATTGAATGTGATTTATTGCAGGATGATAGGCGTTAACGAGTTCAGCGTATTTGTTGTTGGGTCTAGGGTCGCGTATCAAAAGCTTGAGCTGCTTGTATAGCGCGTTGACCAGATTTTCCGGGTCGGCAAGGGGCAGGTCAGCCAACCATTCCTGTAGTTCTTTTATGTGGACGATGGTTTCTGGGTGGCGGGCTACCGCCGGCGGCGGTATAACCAATTGTGGGATATTTTTTTCCGTTGCCGCCTGCGGCATATTCATCGTCACTTCAATATTATGTATGGTCGAAGTATAGTCGGCAGGAAATGGCTGATCTGAACCTTTGTTTTGTATAGAGGTCAGTAGCTTGGAATAAGCGGATAGGATTTAGGTATGACGATTAGACAAGGCAAGCTTGCATTGATGTTTATGCTCGTGCATTTTTTATTGAGCCAAATTGCTATGGCGGACGATAAAGTGGATTTTACCTTGCCCGATATGGAGGGTAAGCCGCACAGTCTGTCTGATTACCGGGGAAAATGGGTGTTGGTCAATTACTGGGCGACCTGGTGTCCTCCCTGCCGTGAAGAATTGCCAGAATTGGAAATTCTCCATAGTCAGTCAGAAGGTAAAACTGTGGTATTGGGCGTGAATATGGAGGATATTGATCTAAAACCTCTACGAGCCTTTGTTGACGACCAATTTTTGTCCTTTCCTATTTTGCTCGCAGGCTCTCAGCCAAAAGAAAGTCAGTTAGTGGGGCAGATTCCAGGTATGCCAACCAGTTATTTGATCTCGCCTGAGGGTGAGGTTGTTGCTCGTCAGGTCGGGACTCTGACTGCTAAAATTGTGCGTAGTTTTATTTCAAACTTTGAAGCTGATAAGTGAGTAGATCATTACAATGAAAAATAAATATTCATCCCCACTGTTGCTGCTTTTGTTAATGCTTCCATTCTATCTTCACGCTGCAGATAGCAAGCCGCGAGATGTACAGCAGTTTTTCTTTGATGAAACTTTTGGTGATTTTTCAGAAGAATTAGAAACTGCGCGTGAGAATGGCAAGCTGGGCATTCTAGTAATGTTCGAAATGGATGAATGTCCATTTTGCCACCGTATGAAAACCACGGTATTAAACCAGCCTGATGTGCAGGATTATTTCAAAAAATATTTCACAATACTGCCCGTTGATATTGAAGGCGATATTGAAATGGTCAATTTCAAGGGTAAGACAACCACAATGAAGGATTTCGCGTACAAGGAATATCGTGTGCGTGCTACTCCTGTCTTTGCTTTTTATGATCTTGATGGTAAGTACATAAAACGTGCTCGGTACACGGGTGCTACCCGAGATAAAAATGAGTTTCTTCTGCTCGGAAAATACGTGGTTGAAAAGCAGTATTTAAAGCAATCTTTTTCACGCTACAAACGTTCACAGCGTTGATGCGTAAGCCAGGTTTTGTATTTATTGCGTTGTTCCTTAGCGCCTCGCTGCAGGCAGAAGATGCTGCATTGCCTGATCTACTGTCCTTGTCAGATGCCCTGCAATTAAGCCGCCAGGATGTTCCGTTGGTGTTGCAGGCAAGAGCTGCCCAGGAGCTGGCTGAGGCCCAGCTACTAAGTGCGCAAAGTGAATCAGCTGCGACGTTGGGTGCAACCGTTAAGTTGCAGGCGATTGAACCCTCTCGCCTGTCTATAAATAATGATCCTAATAATAGCTATGCTGCATTGGCTTTGCGTAAACGCCTGTATGATTTTGGCTATACCTCTGCACTTGAGACGTCAGCCAAGCTGGGACAGGATGCAAGTAAGTGGACATACAAAATTGCATTGCAACAGCAACATTTAGCGGTGATGCGCGCTTTCTACGATGTAATTCTGAGTGATTTAGAATATGCGCGAGACAACGAAGCGATGTCTACTGGCTTTATTCGTGCCGACAGAGCCCGTGATCGTAATGAACTTGGGCAGCTTTCAGACGTTACACTGCTGGAGCTGCAGGCTGTCTATCAGGAGACCCGGCGAAAACGTTTTGCAAGCGAACGCAGGCAACGTTTAACGCGTTCACAACTTGCCATTAATATGGGTAGACCGAATGATCTGGCGTCAGACCTGGTGATGCCACAGATTGTTTTACCCGAGAAAAAAGAAGCGGATTTTGAGCTTTTTTGGCAGCAGGTGCTGAATTCCAGTCCGGTATTGCTTGCCATAAAGTCTGAGTTGTTGGCGGCGCAAGAACAACTTGTTGCGGCACGTGCGAGTAATGGCCCGGTACTGAGTGCTGAACTGGATGCCGCAGCGTATAACCGCTTGACTGGCTCTACTCATCCACTGAGTGCTGGATTGGTATTTAGCCTTCCTGTTTTCGACGGGGGTAAGAAAAATGCAGCTATTACGAGCGCCAGGGCAAATAAGTATTCAGTTGAAGCCAAATTGGCACAAGCACAGCTTAATTTGCGTCAGGAAGCCCTGAGTCTGTGGTTACAGCGAGAGGATGTTAGAACTCAAATTGAAGAACTTACCGTTTTGGCTGATTTTCGCGATTTATATTTAGATCGTAGTCGGGCCTATTATGAACTTGAATTAAAGACGGATCTTGGTGATGCAATGGCGCAGACATCGGCAGTGCGTTTGCGAATGGCGACCAGTTTGTTTGAATGGAAGTTGATAGAGGCAAAAATGCAGGCAATGACAGGACAATTACTGGCTGAGGAGCAGAAATGAAATACATCAAGTTGAATGGTGCGCTGCTTGCTTTTTGCATCTTGTTACCGCTTGCACATGCCGGTGAACTGGCAGGTAGCCTGAACTGGTCTCAACGCCTGGCGATGGGAGCACTGGTATCAGGAGTCGTCAATAAAGTAGCCGTTAGGCCTGGTCAACGTGTGCGTAAGGGGGACCTGTTGTTAAGCCTCGATGATCGTGGTTTTCGTGCTGAAGTTGCGAGCGCCAAGGCATCACTAAAATTGAGTGAGATTTTATTGGAGGAAGCTGTACGTGAAGACGAACGTGCGGATGAGCTCTATGAGCGCACGATTCTGTCTGAGCATGAACGCGTACTCGCCACTATTGCTTTACATAAGGCACAAGCCACAGAGGCCAAGGCCAAGGCGGCTTATGTGCAGGCAAGCTTAAGTTTAGAACGAAGTCAGTTACGTGCCCCTTTTGATGGTGTTGTACTGTCATTGAACGCCATACCTGGCCAGACCATCGTGAGTAATTTACAGAGCGAGACGCTGCTGACATTGGCAGATAATAAGAAAATGTATTTTGTTGCCAGTGCAAGTGGAAAAACAACGCAGGAAGTGATGCAGGCAGAATCTATCTACGTAGAGTTTGCCGGGCAGCGGGTTAAGGGCGCAGATGTGCAGATTGCTTTGGAGCCAACAGAGGGCTCTCAAGCCCCGGCTTTTTATGCATTACAGGTGAAATTTGTAGCCCCTGATAAAATGCTGATGCGATTAGGTGAGAATGCTCGTTTGACTTGGTGATTTATGACACCAGATAGAAAGCTTCACCTGAGTGACTTGCTTGATCCTCTACTGGAAAGTGATTTACTGCTAGAAGAAGATCAACTTGCATTGCGTGATGCCGCTACAGTGTCGTCCCAGGCCGTGCACCCACTGGTTTGGTTGAGTGATCGTCATATGATATCGGCTCAAGGCGAGCTACTGACTCTAGAGCATCTAACACGCTGGATGGCCGCTTATTATTCTATTGACTACTTTCAGATTGATCCATTAAAAATGGATGTAGATTCGGTGACACGGGAGCTGTCCTCCAGCTATACGGCCGGTTATAGGATTTTACCGGTTGCGACAGATCTTGAAAGTGTCACCTTCGCTACAGCCGAGCCCTTTGAACGTCAATGGGAAAGCGAAATGGCACATGTGCTGCGCCGGGAAGTACATCGTGTTATTGCCAACCCAACAGATATTCTGCGTTATCAGGAGGAGCTGTTTGGTGTCAGCCATTCGATTCGAAAAGCTGAGCAGATGTCGGATCAGGATCCGCTGGGCTTAAATAATCTTGAAGCCTTGGTTGAGCTTGGTCGCTCTGGACAGCTGGATGCAAATGACCGACACATTGTCACTATTGTGGATTGGTTGTTGCAGTACGCTTTTGAGCAACGCGCGAGTGATATTCACCTGGAACCCCGTCGTGAACAAGGCCATGTGCGCTTCCGTATTGATGGCTTGATGCATTCGGTATATGACGTGCCAGCTGTCATAGTGACGGCTATTACTGCTCGTATCAAAGCACTTGCACGCATGGATGTTGTAGAAAAGCGCCGTCCACAAGATGGCAGGCTAAAAACCAAAACACCCAAAGGCGAGGAGATAGAATTACGTTTATCTACCATGCCTACCGCCTTTGGTGAAAAACTGGTGATGCGAATCTTTGATCCGCAGGTTTTAATGCGAGATTTATCAGAATTAGGTTTTTCCAAACACGATGCCGATGTTTGGCAGGAGATGACGGGGGCCAGTCACGGCATCGTATTGCTAACAGGGCCTACTGGCTCAGGTAAAACCACCACTTTGTATTCTACTTTACGTAATATTGCTCAACCTGAAGTGAATGTTTGCACAGTAGAAGATCCCATTGAGATGATTGATCCTGCGCTCAACCAAATGCAGGTGAACCATCGAATCGACCTAGATTTTTCAAGTGGTATAAAGACACTGATGAGACAGGATCCCGACGTGATTATGGTCGGTGAGATTCGTGATTTAGAAACGGCAGAGATGGCGATTCAGGCTGCGTTGACAGGGCATATGGTGTTATCGACCCTGCATACCAATGATGCCCCCTCGGCTATTTTGCGCTTAATGGATATCGGAGTGCCATCATATCTTATCAATGCCACCTTATTGGGTGTGATGGGACAGCGGTTAGTGCGAACTTTATGCCCGCATTGTAAAACGCCTTCTGCTGTAAACGGAAGTGCCTGGGCTGATCTCACGGCACCATGGAAACTGTCGTTACCCAAGCAGCTATATCAGGCTAATGGCTGTGAGAGGTGCCGTCAGTCGGGTTATGCCGGGCGAATTGGTATCTATGAAAGCTTGCAGCTGAGTAATGGCATGCGTGAGCTTGTGCAGCCCGACTGTGATCTTGCGGTCTTGCGTAAACAGGCCTTAAAAGAGGGGATGGAACCTCTGCGGATTGCTGGGGTACGAAAAGTGATGGCTGGGCAGACAACCATAGAAGAGGTGTTGCGAGTAGCACCTGTGTAGTTATCACGCCTGATTTAGGGCGTTCCTTGCATCTGTGGTGGCCTAAAGGTCGCGTTTGAATTGTAGTTAGGCGTGGACTGCTGTTGTGTTTGCCAAGGCGTCCCGTAGGGCATGGTGTCGTAAGGGGTTGTTATTGGCACCCATTCATAAATGACTTGCGGCATTACAGGGTAGGCATTCTGCATCATTGGTTGATACAGGCCGTTGCTTGGTGGATAGGGCATGTAGCCAGCGTCCGGCTGGCCACTCCATTGACCTGCATAAGCGGGAGCTGGCATCGCAGGTGCGTAGCCGTAGCCTGGCATTTCTGCATTCCAGCCATAATTTGTAGGTGCTGAGTATGGGGACATACTATTGGGTGCTGTTGGCCATGGTTGTGTCATGTACTGACTCATGTAGGGATTCATAGCTTGGCCATATGCTTGGTTTAGTCGTGGTCCAGCATCAGGTGTGACCGGCATCACCTGCTTGCCCGGTGGTGGCATTAAGCTTTTCCTCGCCATCATGGTGTCTTCAATGGTTTTTGGGCCTGGAGAGCTGAATGCTGGATCAATTTCAGGGATTGGTGAGTAAATAGATGGCCTTGGCATCGGTGTTATTGAAAAATTGTTTGTTTTTGGTATAGCCGACTGGATGTCTGCTAGTGAAGGAGGTATGCCT